>Ga0193727_1000567_pt1 | contig 14405 bp, 13 predicted proteins | sample H2c2metaG_FD_143051 | JGI IMG/M metagenome (GOLD analysis project Ga0193727, IMG submission 143051) | Soil microbial communities from a riparian zone of the East river system, Colorado, United States - H2c2 | ecosystem: Environmental > Terrestrial > Soil > Riparian zone | place: USA: East River...
CTGTCTTCTAAAACAGAATGAATAAAACCACTATTAAATTCTGTAGGTGATCCGGGTTCATTTTTAGAGATTTCTACTGATTTAGATGCTTCTATTTCAGCTCCTTTTTGTGTATTTTTTTTAGCCATCTTCCCTAATTTTCTCCCTATATTTATTATATTAGTACTACTAAACAATCTTTTTTCTAATCTAGAGCCTAACCCATTTTTATATTTAATCTCACTATTTAATAACAATAATAAGATACCCCCTTCTTTAATGTGAAAATTAATGTGTTCATATATAAAATTATTTAAATAACTACTTAGCTCAATATTAATATAAACATTTAAGAAAACATAAAATACGATTAAAATAACATTTATAATTATTAATAGTGATAAATATTTATTATTCAATTCCCCTAGTTTATTTATAAAGTTTTTTACTTTATTTAATTTATATTTATTTAAATACTTACTAATAAAACCAACACTACTTTCTTTAATTATTTTTATATTAAATTTTTGTATTAAAATTAATACTAATAAAATAATGTGAACTAAGATCATTATATTACTCAATATCCCACAATTTATTAGAATTTCTAACGGACTTAAATTACCATCTAATAATGATGGAATAAAATTACCACCATCACCACCACCTAAATCAACATTATTTAAATTTGCACTTGTACTTGCTTCATTTGCACTTGTACTTGCTTCATTTGCACTACCACCGTTTTGTTTACTTTCATATTCCACTAATTTTTTAGCTGTTGTTTGCATAAATTCATCTTTTCCCTTTTCATCTTTAATCAATTTTTCTCAAGAAGATCTTGGTATTTTTATAATCATATCATCACCATCTGCATCCGCAGGTGCACTACTTTTGCTAACATTTTTAACAACAACTCCACCCAATCCTATAGCAAGCATACTCGCTCCTCCAGTAAATACACCTAATGCAGCTCTATGTATAGGTGGTAAACTTGGAGTAGCTTTTATTACTGTATCTCCAATTTTAGCAGCTCCCAATCCACCAATTATTTCAGGTAATGAGTCGCTTAACACTTTTAAGACTGTGTCATAACCATCTTTAACAAATCTTTTAGATATACTAAATTGATAAAAATGATAACTATTATCAACTTTTTCAATATTACTCTTTGTAGAATCGCTTTCTACTACAACGACGTTATCGTAATAAACCCTTTGAATTAAATCGAAACCAAGTTCAACATTTGCAAGAATACTTAATAATAAAATCACTATAACTGTTAGAATAACACTTATATTCTTAACGTTTTTATTCTTTTCACCCTTATCCCACTTAAAACAGCTAAATTTAAGGCTAATTATTTTACTTATAAATAGTCCAACTATAAGCCCTTTATATAATTTATACGTAAGTAAAAACATACTTAAATTCTCTATACTAAATTCATAGCAACAATACAAGAGAATTAATACAATAATCAAAATTCCTCAATAGAATCTATTCTTAAACAATGCTATAGCTCTTCCTCTCAGAGTATAAAAATTCAATGCAGATATAAAACATCTCATTGTTTTCAATGTTCCTCTAATACAGATACAAATAGCACCTACTCTGCCCCATAAAATTTAACCTTTTTTTCTTTTATTTATAATTTTCGACATCATAAGTAGCTCCAAAATTTTAAAGTTCGAACCAATAGTACTCAATTCAGATCAATCAATACCCTCCATGTTAGCCCTGTTTTGCTTTAGCATTTGTTTGTTGTTTTTTTAATTTACTCCAGACATTAAAATACTTATTTTTCTCCATCTTATTTTTATTTGCAATAAAATTAGATTTCACAAATAATAACATAATAATACTATTCTTCATATTTAAATGAACATGTATAAAGTCATCAATATTATTACTTAATTCTATATTCGCATATATAATAATACCAAGATCAAATAATATGAATACAACATTTATAATAATTAAAATAATTAAATATCTCTTACCTATTTTTTCCATAATTTTTTGAATTTTTTCGTATTTTGTTACTGTTTCTTTACTAAATAAATTACTGATAATATTTCAAACAGAAGAAACATATAATTTATGCAATCAGATTAAAATTAGGAGCCCTATATGAAATAAAATTGATATTCCTAAAAGAATCTCATAATTTAATATCATTTGTAATGGGCTTAACTCATCCCCACTTTCTAATATTGAAGGTATTAATCAATCTTTACCATTATCTCCACTATCAGTTTTGTTATTACTTACACTTGAAACACTTAAAGGTTTTGCATCCTCTTTACTGCTAGTTAAATTTTTAACTAATTCTTTTGAGACCCCCGTAGCTGTTGATACACTGAATGCTCCTACGACTGCTGTACCTACAGCTACTATAGCTTTTTGAACAGGTGGTAATGATTTTGAAGCTTTTATAACCGCAACACCTAGACTACCTCCTACCATACCTCCTACAGCAGGAATTGCATTACTAATTCCTTCTAGTGCCTCTTCTACCGCTTCTTTAATCATCCCTTTAGCCACATTAGCTGTTATATTATATGAATCAGCTTCTTTTCCTTTTCCTTTAACATCCTTATTTTCACTAGCAATCTTATTATCTTTATTACTATCTACGTTATTGTTGCTCTCACCATCCGTTGGCTGGCAATAAATACTATTAAAATATCCAAACTCGACACCCACCACTAAATAAATAAATAATCCCAGAATAATAATTAGAATAAATTTAACTAAACTATTAATCAATTTCATGTTACACAGGTTATTATCTTCATCCTTATTTTCATTACTATTCTTAATATTTTTAATATTATCTTTAATATTATTACTTTCGGTTATTTTTTGTTTTTTTTTTACTGCATTTAATATTTTGACTATTCTTATTTATTAACTCCTCCTTATTATTCTCACTATAAATATTTTCCTTATTATTCTTCTCTCCCTTGCTCATTACCCATCCTTTAATGAGCATAAAAATAAAACTAACACTAAAAGCAAATAAGAATTTATCCCATCACGATCACCCCGAACAATCCACCATTCCATATTTAATAATAATCACTCCCCCCATCATACAATATAATATCCCCTTAGTGCCTAGCAGAGGGCCTCTTATACCTATTATAAATAAGATATAACCAATCAATTTTATAATTCATTTAATTATGCTCAACCTCATAATTATATCCATATTATTTTTTATATTTTTTATATACTTGTTAATCATAATATATTTCATATCTAGGATATCCATCTTATTCAATATATCCTTTCTATCCTTGATTATTTTTTCATTGCTTTCAGTGCTTTCACTGCTTTCAGTGCTTTCACTGCTTTTTATCTCCTTGTTATTCTTTATTTCCTTATTACCTTTATTATCCTTTCTCCTTATCATATTAATACAAATAGTAATAAGAAATGTAATAAAAAAAGATAATAATAATTTCTCCCACCACATTAATTCAGTTCCCAAACGGATACCAGTACAAATTACACCACATGCACTACCTCAGAAAAAAGTCCCATTAAGAGTTTTTTTAATTCTATTTATAATTTGCGTCATTATCAATAGCACCATTTTACTACAATTAGCATTGACCTCCAAGCTACATTCTCTAATTTAAAAAAGCAACAGCAAAAGCTAAAGCACAACAGGGCAAAAGTTCCATTAAAAATCAAATGCAAAAGTAAAAATTAAAGTTAAACCCCTAAAAAGGGGTTATAAAAGATAAAAAATAATTACACCTTAAGGGTGTAGGGAGCTCACTTCTTAATCTTAATTAAGAAATTAATCTAGAGTACAATCAATATTTTCTTTCTTTCTTTGAATTTAACTATTTGATCATTTGCTTCACCTGTTGTTCTTATTCTTATTATGAATTTAACATTTGCCTCTTGTTCTTATTTTAATCCGAATACTCGCTTGCTTAGCTATTTGCTGGGAACCCCTAATAGCTTTCAATACTAATTGTATATAAATTTAATTATGTACTTTTGCCTTTGATTGAAAAAGCAAAGGTTTAAATTTAAAAAGTGCAAATTTGAAAGATTCCTTCGGCTTAATTTTCATCTTAAATTTTCCAATAAAAACTAAAGTAGCGGTATGGTTTTTAATTTAAGTTAAATATTTATAAAAACAGGCAACAAAAATTCCTTTCATCTAAAAATGCTACAGTGGGGTATTTCCCTCCTCCGGGAGTTGATCAAAGTTATTTAAAGCTATAGCACCAGATCCTATTTCTAAAACAAATCCAATTGTTAATACAATAAAGAAAATAATTCCAATTGTAAATCCAAAAGTAGAAACTTGATACAATGTTACAGCTAAAGGAAATAATAATAAAATCTCTAGGTCAAAAATTAAGAATAATAAAGCAACTATCATAAAGTGTATCTGGAATGTAGATCTCGTTTGACCAGGTATAGCAGAAAACCCACATTCATATTGGCTCACTTTAGCTTCATCTGGTTTATGTGGTGCTAATAAAACATTTAAAGCTAGTAATAAAGCAGCTAAAAAAGGTATAAAAATAAATATAAAAATTAAATTATTCATTAAATAAAAAATAAAGATAATGATAGTAATTGTGTACTATTTAATATTATAGAAGGTTTTATAAAAAACAATAAAATAATTAAGGTTAAACTAGAGATTACAAAACTATGAGTATTTGTTAAAGTGGTTTTGCTTTGTTCTAAGTCTAAGAGAATGGGATCAGAACTTTGGCTTAAGGATCCTACTACTCTAAACTCCTTAAAGTCATTAAAGTCCTTAAAATCCTTATCTTCAATTAAAAGGACATTGCTTTGATTAAGTGCCTTGTTTACCTTGTTTACCTTGTTTACCTTGTTTACCTTGTTTACCTTGTTTACCTTGTTTACCTTGTTTTCTTTTTCTTCAACTGCCCCTTTCAGCAATTTATCTTCTAAATAGTCGTGATCTGTATGAAGAACTTTAATTATTTTTAAATAATAAGAAGCACTTATTACACTAACTATTATTGCAATTAAAGATATAAAATAATAACCATTTTGTAAGGCTGAATATAATACAAATTGTTTAGAAAAGAATCCTATTAACACGTTCATCCAATTTATCATGCAATTAAAAAAAAATATCAAAATGTTTCTACCTTTACCTTTGTTTCTGCATTTGTGCTTTAGCATCTGCTTTAGCATCTGCTTTAGCATCTGCTTTAGCATCTCAGGCCTCTCTTGTTCTGATTTTTATAGGGTGCGAGGGTGCGAGTTACTATCCCATAGGATCGTTATCAGAATTCTTATAACGATCCTAAGGATAGTAAAAATAATAATGATTATAACAAAGGTTGGTTTTGTTCTTTGCTTATTTGAAGAAAAAGTTAGAATTCTTAGCTTTAGCATTTTTAGACAAAATTCAGAATTCGTATTTTATTTGCTTTGCGCAATATTTATTATCTTCTTTTATTATCTTCTTTTATTTTTTGTTTTCTTTTATTTTTAATTGTTTAGAAGGGATATTGATTTGATAGCTACTTTCGCAGCCCGTTAGAGTACATCTTAAACTTAAAAAAAAATGTTTTGTTTGTTTTTGGTTTGTTTTTTGTTTTTAAGTAACTACCGTCTACTCGTTGCTCTTTTACAGTACTAGAAACTAATACTGATTTAGATCCGCGATTGCCCATTGAATTTTCAATCATCTTATGATTTGTTACCATACCCGAGTGATTAGTTCAGCCACATATAGCCTTTCGGACATAGTTTGGTATCAAAAGCTTTAGGGTGTCCCCGGAGTTTGATAATTTTTCCCTATATAGAATTTTCCCATAATTCTTAAAAGGAGGTAATCCAGCCATAGAAAATAAAGAAATACATAAACTTAAACTTAATAAAGGATTAGTAAAAAATAAACCTTTTAATTCATAGATATACTTTATATCTATCTGTTGTCCTAGTTTTGTATTGTAGATTAGAGTGTTATTAGTTGTTGTTCTATCATAATTATACTCCCTATTTTCAACATAATTAAGCTCCGACTCCTTATGTGTTTTAATTGGATTTAACATCTTAAATTTCTGCTGTGTTTGATTAATAGTATTAGTTTGAGTATAAATACTATAAGTTACAGCTAAAATTATTAAAAATATATTTAAATTTGTAATAGTATATTGTATTAAATAAAATAAGAAAGAATCGATAGATTGTTCTGTATTTATCGCTAGGGATAACAACATGAAACCAATATGCGAATGAACTAGAGATATAATCCCGTTACCAGATTATACCCCCTTTCCCGAACCGTACGTGATAGTTTCCCATCAAACGGCTCTCCCGTCAGGGATAGAATTTGTTCTTACAAATTAATATGCTACTTTCTACTTTACCTAATAAATTTTCTGAGTCCACCTGGTGATAAAAAAATACAATCTCTACACAGATGTAGAGATGTATCTGTTTTCGTCTTCTTTTAACCATTAAAGCCTCTATTTTACTTAATTTTTGTTTAAGTCTTTTATAAACTTAACGAGTTGCATTTCGACTCTAAAATTATAACCCCAATTATAGCCGGTAGGTTTTTGTTTTTGTTTTTATTTTTGTTGTTTTTTTTGTTTTTCAATACGAATCCCTGGTATTGTTTCAGCATATATAGTGAAGATTAAACCACTATCGTAAACTTTGTTTTTGTTTTTTTATTGTTAATAACGATACTTCGAGGGAGTTTTAAAGTCCCAAGGAGTTAAACCATATTCCGCAACAATAAATCCAATCTTGTCTTTACCTTTTAGATCTTTACCAAATTCTAGGTAAACTTTACTTTGAGATTTAAGAGTAAATTTAGCAGCTAAGAGTTTAGCGCAAGATGTTTTTAGAACAAAGTGTAGATAAGAACTTAATTGATTTTTGTTCATCGCAAAGCTATAGTAATTTATGTAACCTCTGTATACCGAGTTATAAAGAGAAATAATATGGTCTTTAGAAAAATGGATCCAAATAAATCTAGGTACAGGAGTTCTATCTTTCATGAAGCCTAGTTGGTTCAATTTCTTTTGGATTCTATCTAAAGGTACATCCAGTCTAATCTCTCTGTTAATTCTAGGAGCGTCACAACCTAAGTAATACTTTAAAGTATGATGTCGTTCCCGATTAATACTAGTTCCAAGGAAGTTTGCTCCCCCCTGTCTAGCGTTAGTTATAAGCGTTTTGTTCTCACTTAATGTTAATTTAAGGTTAACTTTTAAGAATACACGCAGTTGTACTATAATTGTTTTACAATCTTCTACCGAACCTCGAATACCCATAATCCAAACATCCGCGTATCTCACATATATAAAATTCTTAAAGTTCTGAATCGTTATGTCTTTAGGTTTAACTGACAGCATTAGTTTCTTTCCTTTTCTTTTTTCTGCAATAGTGTGCCCTCCGCGTTTCTTATTGTAGTATCACCCCTCCCTAGGCTTAGTTCTAGTTTTTGATTCTTTGGTGAATGCTAGCTTCATTTTTTCCACGAATTTGTCAAAGTAATCTAGATAAATATTGCATAGAATAGGACTAATGATAGATCCTTGTGGTGTACCTGAAATTGAGTGATTGTCAAGCCTAAATTCAAAATAACCAGCCTTAAGTGCTTTTATTATTATTCTAATGAATCTTTCGTCCTTCATTTTTGTTCTTAGGAAACTAATTAACAGATCATGGTCAAAAGAGTCAAAACATTTAGAGATATCGCCTTCAATGTACCAGGATGACTCTCCGAATTTAGTACGGATCTCTTTAAGTGCGGTGTGGCAATTTTTACCTTTTCTAAAACCATGGCTTGAATTAGAAAATGTGGGTTCATATATAAGTTCCAGAATGATTCTGATAATCTCTAGAACTACTTTATCACTAGGAGGTGCAATAGTTAAATGTCTTGAAGCACCAGTGGCCTTAGGTATTTTTATCCTTTTACCAGGATTAAAGTTAAAGGTTTGATTTTTTAACGAATCGATGATCTTAGCGATAGTCTCTGAAGATAACCCAACTAAGGTAGTTGGATTGATACCTGGACTCTTGTTTTCGGGTTTGCTTATTAGGTTGTTGTAGGCAATTTCGTATAATCTTGGATTATACATAAGTTTGTAAAGTGAGTCCCCAATTATATAGTTAGGGTTCTCAAGGCAAATTCTACCAAGTCTTAGTAACTTAGATGTGGCGTCGGTTTTGACCGTACTGGTATTCCCAGCGTCACTGCAGTAGTTACGAAGTGTCTGACCTAGAATCCTTCCCTTAAATAAAGTTAAAGGTACTACGATTCCTCTGCTACCATAGCCTATTAAGGCCTTAGGCAGTCCCATAGTTCCTACATTTAACCCATAATACTCCTTAGATTGTCCACTCTCCACGTTAAGAGTAATTGTTTTACCCTGGAAACGATTAGTTCATAGTTCCACACACCATTTCAATGCAGAACTTAATCGAGATGCCCTATCCCAGACTAGACATCGCCCTATAGTTGAGGCTCCTAGTAGATAGACTTCAAGCAGTGTAGCTTTAATCCTAGAGAATGCAACTCGAAAATTTAATCGACCTTTCTGGTTAGGTCTAACATTTCCTTTAAGCAAAGATGCTAAGTTCAGCAAAGGGTTTTCCCCGTTACCTAACTTTGTTGTTGGATGTACAAATGAACAGTACATAGATTTTCAAAATCCGTAGTTAAATAAGGCTCAATGGCGCACGATAGTACTGTCAAAAAAACAAATTTACCATACAAATTAGAAACGACAAAAATATTAAGGGGAGGAATAGAAAATTTATATTGTGCCTACTTTAGAGCTGCTAGATTATAATATATACACCCAGAATAATAATTATTATTATTGTTACCCGGCTGGGGCATTTTTATTTACAAATCTATACCGGTGTTCATACCAGTTTTTATAGAAATAAATTTAGAAGACCACTTCTCTAGTTAAAGGATCTCCTTTATGAATAATTTAAGCGGTTTTACCCAATCTAAAAAATACTTAGCATTAATACCTCGAATAGAATGTTGACTAAACTAAAAACGGAATAATTATATTATATTATATTATAAAAATCATCAAATTTAGTACACTGAAAATATCCTCAATCTTTTTGAAGAGGATTAATATATTGACCAAGTTAAAATAACTTACAAAACTTTTAAATAAATCCGGATCTCGTATAGGTTGAGAAACTTGAAAAACTAATTGAACAGCGACACCCGCTTTATTTCGACTTTTATTTACTTTAATAAAGAAACATTCCCCTTGCTCGCTTGCGCAGCTTGCGCAGCTTGCGCAGCTTGCGCAGCTTGCGCCTCTCTTGTTCTGATTTTTAATCCAATAAGAATACAAACTTCAGGCAAAAGTCACCAGTAATAAATCCGGCCAATCATTCGTGTTGAGGTATTTCTGTCTTTGGTACTAAAGGTCGAATTATAGGTATAGTATTAGGGAAAGCTGTTTGTTTTGTTTGTTTTTGTTGTTTTTAAACTTCTTATAGTCCTAAATTCAATGAAGCTCGAATATTAATAATTGATTGAAGGCCTAGCTCCTTTAGGTGATCACCTTGAATAATCAACAATATTATTTCTTTAAATAGTCAATAATCAGCCTGTTTCTTAGTTATTAAAAAAATATTTATAAAAATGCGGGATAATTTTATCTTAAATTTGTTTTGGATAAATTACTCTAAAAGCGCACATATCCTTCGAGCTAATTTCTATAATTCCAATACCGCAAAACAACAAAAGCTTTAATTTTTTTTAAAAGTTCTAAATCTTTTTTAAGTCGTGCTATTTGGAAAACAACTTCTGCTCGCCATCTTAAACGATGACCTGTTCTTTTTCGTATAATACATAGAATTAACCCTCAGCGTCAGTTAAACCTGTAATAAAGAAAGGATTTAAACTAATAATGATAGTGGAAGATGTTGAATATAGAATATAATCTAGCTTTGATTATTTGTTTGCTTTAGCGTTTTGCTTTAGCATTTGTGCTTTAGCTTTTTGTTTGTTTGCTTTAGCTTTTTGTTTCTATTTGTAAATTCTGAACTTGAATTTTTTGTTCTAATTTGGTTAGGTAAATTGTGAGATAGAGAACATAAATTTTCTCTATTAGAGTATACCTTAATTGCAATTTTATAATTTTTGTGCAACAACTACCGTCTACTCGTTGCTCTTTTACAAGGGAGATTCCTGATTTAGATCCGCGATAACCCATTTCAGTTTCCTTCATCTTATAACTTGTTACCCTACCCAGGTAATTATTCTGGCCACTCAGAGTCTTTCGGCTATGGTTTGGTATCATAAGTTTTAGGGCTTCCCCGGAGTTTGATAGTTAAGCCCACACTACGTATCCTCTCAAATACCCTAGGCTAATAATCTTTTTATTCTTATTTGTGCTAATCCTAATAAGCTACCAATTATTAAAGATAAAATAGAACTTATTAATAATAAACTTTTTAATACTGGTAAACCAACAACTAAGCCTTCTAAGTTTATTGAGGCACCTTCTCAGAAAGATATTAAACTAGATATACTTTCTATAGTAGTAATATAACCACTACTACTTAATATTTTACTTTTAATTCCACCAATTACACCAATTTGAGTATACAATTCTAATAAAAAAGTCAAAATTGCTATTTTAGGAATAATTGTTAATCATGTTGTAACAATTGTGGGTGTTCCATCATATACATCCACGGTGGTTAAATTTATCGTTCAAATTAAAAAAAAGGACAAAGTACTAAATAATAAATATAAAATATATTACATTCAAATATAAACATATTGTAAACTAAGAAAAGTGTTATAGTTGTTTATTTAAGATATCTACCTTTATTCATTCTCGCTGTTATTTGACGGTTTTGTTCAAAGACTTCATTAGTTATAGGTTCCTTTGATTTAATAATTTCCGCCACTTTTTTCCAATCCTCGAAATATTGTGCTTTCACTCCAAGGATAGGATATTTATGCAAAAAAGGTAAAATCTTTTCATAATTATCTTTGAATGATTGGCATTTAAACTCAATATAATTCCAGTAAGAATAAGTATGACCACAATCAAAGAAAACTATAAAACTTTTTAGTAAGAATTCATCTCTAATATGTTGAGTTAATATAAAAAGTATTGCTACAGGACTTTCTGCGTTGATACCGTTTAGAATCCCTAATGCTAATTCTTAAACAACCATCACCAGAAGTAAAACCAGCTATCCATTGAGGATGTAATTTAGTATTATTAAGTGGAACTGGTAATATTGAAAAATGGATGCTATTAGGGAAAGCGGTTCTCGAGAACTGTAGTTAACCCTTTATTAAGAGAAGCTCTGATATTTACTATTTTGTGTATACCTTCTATTGTTAAATGTACCCCACTTGCAAAATCATTACAGCCTCTTTAAATAATAAGTAGTCATAATTTTGTTAGTTTTTAACCTTTGCTTTTCATTTCGTTTTTATTCTTATTTTGATTTGAATAAAAATAAGAACAAATGCAAAAGAGGATATTTATCCAAATGAGGTATTACTTTTGTCACTATTTGATCTAAAGAACCTGTATAATCACAACAACTGTTTCTTTCTTTTCCTATTCTCCCTACTCCCTCAAAGTAAGTTTGAATAATTGCTCCCTCAAAATAAGTTTGAATAAGTTTTAATAATTCAATATCTCTATTATGAAGATTGATTCTAAAATTTGCCTCTACCTTTCATTCATTGTTAGCTAATCAGAATTATCGAAAAAGGAAGATCTCCCTTTGTTAATTATAGCTTTTATTTGTTTTATATTTTCTAATCCTTTTTGAGTTGTATGAGCCTTATTTTTCATTAGCTCCGCAACCTGACACCAATCAAGGTAATCCATAAGCTTTACATCTTGAATTTGATTTTATTAAAAAATGGAATTATTTTATCATAAATATCTTAAAATTTACTTACTCGATATACAAAAGCAGCATCATTGCTTGTATATATATTACCACAACCGAAATATACAATTAAACTTTTCATTAATTTCTCAACTCTAGCGTGTTGAACAAGTTGGAATACTAATATAAGAGCTACACCTAATTTAGTTTTAGATTTAAAATTTTTTATTAGAAAAGAACCTTCAGCAGATGTGAAACCAGCTAACCAATAAAGATCATAATTAATAATACTCTTAATTATTGGTCTATTAACTGGCATAATATCAGGAAAACTTGTTTTTAATTCATTTCTGACTTTTTGTCGTAATAATTCTGAGTTTTGCCTGTGCCTCTGGTAGTAGGTCTTTGACCAAGTAGTTACTATCCTTTAGGATCGTTACAACCCTAGAGGTCGAAATAAGACAAGCAAAAGCAGGTAAACCTAAATTCATATAAGCTCTAATACTTATAATTTTTTTAAATCCTTCTAAAGTTAAATGTTCTTTATTTTGAACAAGGTCTAATGCTTGCTTAAAGAGTTAAAAAATCCCAAATTTTTTGAGTGTGTAACGGGTAATTATTGAAATGATTTTTAATTACTTGTAGATCTGTTATTGAAGTAACAAAATATTTACTTGAATTAGGCTTTGAGTTATATACCTTACCTACATTGAAAATTTCTTTAATCTTTTGCAATAGATCTGTATCTTTTTTATGTAAGTGAATTTCAAAGAAAAATTTTAATCCCCAACCTCTTTTGTAAGCATTATCTTTATAAATATTTATTCCTAAACATCCATCTCCGTCAGTAAACCCAGTAATAAACCAAGGGTCTAATACAAATTTTAATTGAGTTGATTTAGCTATAGATGAATTAGAGGAATTTTGTTGCCAGCCTAAATTATTTTTGTTTGTTTGCTTTAGCGTTTTGCTTTAGTTGGCCTTGGCCTAGCCTTGGCCTAGCCTTGGCCTAGCCTTGGCCTAGCCTTGGCCTAGCCTTGGCCTAGCCTTGGCCTACTTTAGCTTTTGTTTGTTTGTTTGTTTTTTTTAGATTTACGAATTATAACAAGAAAGCATCCTTCCTTTTGGATGCAGGCTAAGCAGGCTAAGCCACCCGCAAAGGCAGAGGCAGCGTCCGTGAATCCTGTTACTAAGCAGAGCTTTGATTAGTTGAGTTAATTTTAAATAGGGTTCAATAGAATAAATTCGTCTTTTAATAATTTGATTAGAAGGGATTTTAACTTGATAGCTTCTTTCGTCGCCCATTAGAGTACATCTTAATTTCATTAAATTTGATTAATGAAACAACTACCATTTACTCGTTGCTCTTTTACAATAAAATTAATGGGTTTAAATATTACTGACTTAGATCCGCGATTGCCCACGTTCTTTTCAGAAGCCTTACGAATTGTTACCCTACATGAGTAATTATTTCATCCACCACCAACCTTTCGATTGTGCTTTGGTATCGTAAGTTCTAGGGTGTTTCCGGAATTTGATAGTTTAATCCCGACAATAGAGGATTTCCCAAGTCCTCTTTCAGGTGATCAATTATGTAAAGGAGCAGCAGCTATTTTAAATAAAAAACCTACAAAGATAATTATTAAACCTAAACTTAATCCTTGTAGTACAATTGGTTGATCTATTCCAGAGATGGAATTTAATAAATAAATGGATTCAAAATTTGTTAAACCGGTATAAGAGTAAATTAAACCCATACCTAATAGGATTAAACAGGATGATAATCCACCTAATAAGAAATATTTTAATCCAGCAGAAGTAGCTGATTCTGAATTTCTATATAAAGTAGCTAAAATATATAGTAGGGTCAGTGGAATGTTTACCCTGCCCTCCGAACCGTACGTGATAGTTTCCCATCATACGGCTCTCCATCGTAATCTTTCAAAGAGATTCAGGAGTTTATTTTTATATATTATATATTTACGGATTTTTTGTCCTGTCTGAGTAGTTAAGCTCACCTTTGTGTTATACTTTGTGCTATACTTTGTGTTATAGATCGTGGTAGGCGGAAAAGTACTAGCTTACGCTTGTAGGATCACACTCCTTGTGCGTTCGTGTTATTACTAGTTATAAAATTACCTTTTAGTCTTTACCTTTATGATGTGGTGTACTAAATTTACCTTTTAGTCTTTACCTTTGTGGTGTTGTATCTCGATGTGTAATAATATCGACAGATGGTACAAATTTATGTAAACTTGATACGGTGATTTTTGTTTGTTTTTGTTTGCTTTGCTTTAGCATTTTTCTTTAGCATTTGTTTATTTTTGTTTTACTTGTTTTACTTGTTTTACTTGTTTTACTTGTTTTACTTGTTTTTACTTGTGTGCTTTAGCATTTTTGTTTTTTTTTTTTGATTTAGCATTTTTTGTTTTGTTGTTTTTCTTTAGCAATTGTTTTATCATGACATATTCAAGTTATCTTAGGGCTTTTTAGACTTAGTCCCTCTATAGAGGTGTTTAACCTTTAGATCCGAAGGTAGTTCTAGT
>Ga0193727_1000568_pt1 | contig 14399 bp, 16 predicted proteins | sample H2c2metaG_FD_143051 | JGI IMG/M metagenome (GOLD analysis project Ga0193727, IMG submission 143051) | Soil microbial communities from a riparian zone of the East river system, Colorado, United States - H2c2 | ecosystem: Environmental > Terrestrial > Soil > Riparian zone | place: USA: East River...
GACGATCTCATCGCCGTCGTCGCGCTCGGCCTCGCCTACCTCACCGTCCGCACCCTCCTCCTCGACGTCGTCCGCCGTCACGAGACCTTCGACCCGCGACTCGTCGCGAGCGCCGGCGAAGTGGGCCTCGGAGCGACGCTCGCTCTGCTGGCGATCGGCCATCCCTGGAACGTTGTCCTCCTCGTCCCGGTCGCGATTGCGGTGCAGCAGGTGCAGCTTCGATTGAAGAGCCTCCAGCGGGAGACGCTTCGCGCCCTCGAGACGTTTGCCAACATCGTCGACGAGCGCGACCCGTCGACCTACCGTCACTCGCTACGCGTCGCCGGTTACGTCGACGGCCTGGCGCGCGCCCTGGAGCTGCCCTACTCCGAGATCGACCGGTTGCGCTGGGCGGGTCGTCTGCACGATCTCGGCAAGGTGGCGGTCGACGCTTCGCTCCTGCGCAAGCAGGGAACCCTGGACCGCGCCGAGTGGGCTGCGATGCGCCGTCATCCCCGCCTCTCCGCTCGACTGTTGCAGCGGTTCGAGTTCGTGTCGGCACAGGCACGCGCCGTCGAGCTTCATCACGAGCGCATGGACGGCGCGGGCTACTACGGCGTCGGCGGCGAAGATCTCCCGCTCGCGTCGCACTTCCTGATCGTCGCCGACAGCTTCGACGCGATGACGACGGACCGCCCCTACCGCGCTGGGCTCTCACACGAGGCAGCCCTGACGGAGATCGAGCGCAATGCCGGGACGCAGTTCCACCCTACGGTCGCACGAGCCTTTGTCGCGGTCCAGCGCGGGGTCGACCCCTCGACGGTGTTGTCGGCCGCCGAGCTGGACGAGCTCCGCAGTGCTTCGACGCAGTACATGATCGACCTCGCCGGTCCGGGAGAGCTGAAGGAACGACCCGAGCTGCTCGCGTTCGGCGGCGTTGTGCTCGCGCTCGCAGGTCTCGGATTCGCGCAGAACTGGCTCGCGGTTGCTGGCGGCGTCCTCGCTCTCATGGGGCTGGCTCTGCGCGCACTCATGCAGGTGCGTGCAGAACGGGTCGCCGCTGCGTTGCATCGTGCGCTCGGCACGGGCGACGAGCGTGAACGCGCGTTCGCACGTCTGGCCGACACCGTCGGGCGGGCGTGGAAGCACGACTGGATCGGGCTCGTGTCGTGGGACGAAGACGGGCTCGGCGGGACCGTCGAGCACGCTCGCGGTGACGACCCTCCTTCCGTCGGCACGCTGACCGGCTGGCTCGTGCGCGAGGCCGAATCCGGGCGCGATGCCATCGTTGCTGCCGGTATCGAGCTCGGTCGGGACGGGATCGTCGTGGCCCTGCCGCTCCGCCGCGACAACAGCGCGCTCGTCGGCTTCCTCGTCGTTGCGGCGCCGAAGTTGCCGCCGCGTCACGTGGAGCTCGCGCTCCTCGACTCGCTCGACGAGCTCGGGCTCGCCCTGGCGGACCGGCCGGAACTAGGCGGTGACGGGAGTCATGATTCCGAGCCGCTCGAGACAGGCTCGGACGTCCGCGATCTCGCTCTCGTTCGCCGGGACGAGCGGTAGGCGCAGACCACCCACCTCGTGGCCGAGCAGGTTCAGCGCGGCCTTGATCGCGATGGGATTTCCCTGCACCTTGAGCAGTTCGTACGACGGAGCGAGCTCGCCGTCGATGCGTTTGGCTTCGTCCGCATCACCTCCGCGATAGGCAGCGACCATCGCCTTCACGCGGGGCCCGACCACGTGTGTGTGTACGCAGACGCCGCCGAGGCCGCCGAGCTCGAGGAACGGGTAGATGAGGTTGTCGTCGCCGGCGTAGAGGTCGAGACCTGACTCGTCGACGATCCGTTTCGCCTGCGCAAGGTCGTCGTTTGCCTGCTTGACGGCCTTCATTGTCGGGATCTCCGCCAGTTCGATGATCGTTTCCGGCTCGATGTTGATGGCGACACGACCGGGAATGTTGTAGACGACGATCGGGCGGTCGCTCTCGGCCGCGATCGCCTTGAAGTGCTCGACGATTCCACGCTGCGGCGGCTTGTTGTAGTACGGCGTGACCACGAGGAAGCCGTCGACACCGATCTCGTGCGCCGCGCGGGTCAGGTGGATCGAATGCGCAGTGGAGTACGTGCCCGTTCCGGCGACCACCGTCGCGTTCTCACCGAGCGCGTCGACCGCGACGCGGAAGAGCTCGAGTCGCTCGTCGTCGGAGAGGGTCGGGCTCTCCCCTGTTGTGCCCGCGACGACGATCCCGTCGGAGCCGTTCTCGACCAGGTGCTGCGCAAGTTCGCGGAAGCGTTCGTAGTCGATCGCGCCGTCGTCCTTGAAAGGCGTGACGATCGCAGTCAGAACCTCGCCCAGCACGGCCACTAGTCTACTCGCGTGCCTCAGACGATCAGAGACGCGCGCGCCGCCGACGCCGCTGCGATCGCAGAGCTGCTCGGGGAGCTCGGCTATCCCGCGACGAGGGCCACTGTTACCTCACGTCTGGAGCGGCTCGTGATCGTGGGCGACCGGGTCGTCGTCGCGGACGTGGACGGCGAGGTGGTCGGTCTCGCCCACCTGCACGTGTCCCCGACGATCGAGCACGAACGCCCGGCCGGCAAGCTCGGTGCGCTCGTCGTGGCGGAGTCGCACCGCGGCCGGGGCATCGGCCGGCTGCTGGTCGAAGCGGTCGAGGAGGAGGCGACGGCGCGGGGCTGCGGTATCTTCTTCGTGACGACGGCGGAACGCCGGGACGATGCGCATGCGTTTTACGAAAGCCTCGGGCTCGAACGGACCGGTCGGCGTTACGGCCGCACACTGAGCCAGTAGTCGACCCATTCCTCGCGCGTGGCGCCTACGCGTTCGTAGACGCGCTGTGCGCGCGCGTTGTCGTGAGCTGTCTGCCAGCCGAGCCTCGTTGCGCCGTGCTGCCGGCACTCGTCCAGGCACGCGGCGATCAGGTGATCCGCGACGCCCGTCCCGCGCGTATCTGGAGCAACGAAGAGGTCGTGCATGATCCCGACGCGCGCGGCGCTCAGCGTGTCCCAGCTCCAGTAGACCGTCGCGAAGCCGACCGCCGTGCCTGCGTCGTCGCGTGCGATCAGCTGGATCCCTTCACGCTCCGGGTCCGCAATCAGAGCCTCCGAGACGGCGACGAGGTCCTCGTCGGCCGGTGAGACTTCGTAGAAGTCGCAATATGCCCGGACGAGCGGCAGAAGCTCCGTCAGATCTGCGGCCGTCGCGCGGGAGATCGTCAGAGCAGCTTGTCCAGTCCGACGGTCAGCCCGGGCGGCAGCGTGTCGAGCCGCTCGAGGGCAAGGAGAACGCCCGGAGCGAACGCCTCCCGCGAGAAGGTGTCGTGGCGGATCGTCAGGAGTTGGCCGTCGTCGCCGAAGAGCACTTCCTGATGCGCGACGAGCCCCGGCAGGCGCACCGAGTGAATTGTCGGGTCTCCGCCGATCAGGCGCGCCGTGGCCTTCGCCGTCCCGGACGGAGCGTCCTTCTTGGCCTCGTTATGCAGCTCGATGATCTCGGCACGCGGCAGGTGTCGCGCAGCCTCTTCCGCGAAACGCATCATCAGCACCGCGCCGAGTGCGAAGTTCGGCGCGTGGAAGCAGGCGAGTCTCCGCTCCTGCGCGAGTGCGTCGATCTTGCTCTCGTCGAAGCTCGACGTACCGATCACGCACGGGACTCCACGCTCGAGCGCCGCACCCACGTTCGCCTCGACTGCGTCAGGGGTCGTGAAGTCGATCATCACCTCGGCCGCGTCGAGGTCGACGAGCTCGTGCCCTGCAGCCTCGAGCGCAGGCGCGAGGACGCGGCCGACCTTGCCGCCGCACCCGTTCAGGGTGACCTTCACGCAGCCTTAGCGAGCACGCCTGGGTTGATCCTCCGTGCCGCGCTACGAAAGACGCGCTCGCTGGGGCCGATGCCGGAGATCGACAGCTTCTCGGGCGTGAACAGAAGCCCGGCGAGCTCTGCGACCTCGTCCGCCTCGACCGCCTCGAGCTCCGCGATGATCCGGTCGAAGGAGAGCAGCTCGCTGTCGGTGATGAGTGACTTCCCGAGCCTGCTCATCCGGTTCCCCGTCGACTCCATCGAGAGCATGATCCGTCCTTTGAGGTTCTCCTTCGCGCGGGCAATCTCTTCGGCTCGGACGTTGCCGGCGGCGATGTCCGCCAACTGCTCGGCTGCGATGTCCAGACAGGGCCCGAGGTTCTCGGCCCGAGTGCCGACGTAGATCCCGACCAGTCCGGTGTCGGTGTACTGCGAGGCGAACGAGTAGACGGAGTAGGCCATGCCACGCTTCTCGCGGATCTCCTGGAAGAGTCGCGACGATGCAGAGCCGCCGAGGATCGCATCGAGGATCGAGGCGGCAAAGCGACGGCGGTCGGAGCGCGCGATTCCGGGGGCGCCCACGCAGACGTGGTACTGCTCGGTGTCCTTCTTGGCGAAGCGAAAGCCGGGCGGCGGTGCCTTGACGAGTGGCCGGCGTACGCGTGGCCCTCCCGCCGGCGGCCGCTGCTGGCTCTGCGCTCGCTGCAGCATGCGGAGGAACTTGTTGTGCTCGATGTTGCCGGCGGCGGCAATGACGACGTTCCCCCCGGCGTACATCTGCCGGTGATACGTCGAGAGGACGCGCTTCGTCACCGACGAGATCACGTCGGCGGTTCCGATCACCGGCCGCCCGAGCGCGTGGCGTCCGAAGACCGCTTCCGAGAAGAGGTCGTGCACGAGCTCCTGCGGCGTGTCCTCGTACATCGCGATCTCCTCGAGCACCACCGCGCGCTCCGAGTCGAGGTCGCCGAAGCTCGGGGCGAACACCATGTCCGTCATGACGTCGAGCGCGGTTTGCACGTGCCCGTCGGGGACGCGCGCGTAGACCATCGTGTGCTCCCTCGAGGTCGCCGCGTTCAGCTCGCCGCCGAGGCCGTCGAAGATCTCGGCGATCTGCTGTGCCGTGTAGGCGTGTGAGCCCTTGAAGAGGAGATGCTCGATGAAATGCGAGGCGCCGGCCTTGGCCTCGGTCTCGTCCCGCGAGCCGGCGCCGATCCAGAAGCCGAGGGCGACCGAGCGGACATTCGGGATCCGTTCCGAGATGACTCGCTCGCCCGAGTCGAGCTCGGAGAGGACGTATTTCTGCACCCGCGCATTATCCCGGCCGGGCGCGACGGCCGCCTCCCCCGGCGGATTTACCGGGCTACCCGACGCAGAACGGGTTCCCTTCGGGGTCTCGCAGGATCGTGAAAGTGAGGTTCACGCCCTCCTTCGTCTCGACCACCGATGCGCCCGCCCGCTCGAGCCGCTCGACCTCCGCCTCCCGATCTTCGGTGCCGAAGTCAAGGTGGATCGGATAGCTCGCGGGCCGCGATTTCTCCCGCCGCTGAAAGAGGAACCGCGGTCTGCCGCCGTCCGGCGGCCTGGTGACGTAGACACCGCTGAGCTCCCGCTCGGCGACACCTACGTCACGCAGCTGCTGCATGAAGCCCTCGTCGGTCTCCTCCTCGGGCCAGCCGAGCGCCTCCGCCCAGAACGCGCCGAGCTGCCGCGGTTCCGCGCAAGAGAACGTGACATTGCCGATGTAGCGGTGCGGCGGCGTCTTCGGCGGTGACTGGATGCAGAAGCCGTTTCCTTCCGGATCCCGCATCACCGTCCAGGTCTCCGAGAAGCTGCCGATGCTGTCGGACCTCGTCTCGACGAACTGGCCGCCGAGCTCCAGGATCCGGTTGAGCTCGGCTTCTCGGTCCGGAACGTTGACGTCGACGTGGATCGGCACCTCGATGGTCTCCGACTTCTCCATTCGGTTGAAGAGGAGGCGCGTGCCTTCCCCGCGCGGATCGGTCGCGATCCAGCTGTCACCCGCGGGAGCAGCCTCATAGTCGAGGAGCGTCCCCCAGAACTGGGCGAGGCGTTCGGGGTCGCTGCAGGAGAACGTGATGTTGAGAAGCCGAAGCATGTCTCCCGCGCGTCGGCTAGCCGACGCAGAAGGGATTTCCTTCCGGATCGCGCATGATCGTGAACGTCACGTTTGCCCCTTGCTTCGTCTCGACGACGGAAGCGCCGGCCTGCACGAGCCGTTCGACCTCCGCTTCGCGATCGTCCGTAGCGAAGTCGAGATGCATGGGGTACGACTCGGGCCTGGACTTCTCGCGCCGGTGAAAGTAGAAGCGAGGCCGGCTGCCGTTCGGTGCTTTCACCAGGTGGAAGCCGCTGATGTCAGGCTCACCCACACCCGCTTCTCGGAACGTCTGGAAAATGGATTCGTCGATGTTCTCGTCGGGCCAGCCGAGCGCGAGCGCCCAGAACCGCCCCAGCTCTCGAGGCTCGGCACAGGCAAAGGTGACGTTCCAGATGTGCGCGCGCTCGGTGTTCGGCGGGTCCTCGAGGCAGAAGCCGTTTCCTTCAGGGTCGCGCATGATCGTGGTGCTGTCTCCGAGCTCACCGATCTCGAACGATTTCGTCACGACCAGGCTGCCGCCGAGCTGAAGGACGCGATCGAGCGCGGCCTCGCGGTCCGGCACGTTGATGTCGAGGTGAATCGGCACCTCGAGCGTCTCCGACTTGGGCATCTCGTTGAAGAGCAGCGTCACGTCTTCGCCGCGGGGATCGGTGGCAAGCCAACTGCTCCCCGCGGCAGCCCGCTCGTACCCGAGGAGCGCCGCCCAGAACTCCGAAACCCGCCCAGGGTCGTCGCAGGAGAAGGTGACGTGCTGCAACCGAAGCACAAGGCCATCCTAAGCCGCAGAGCCGAGCGTGACCGCACCCCCACCCTCAGGGTGGGGTGAACACCCGCCACCCTCGCGGTCGACGATACCGCCGAGTTGCACACGCGTCTGCGCCGACTTCGCGCCGGCTCCGTCGCCCCGCGCTCGCGCGTAGACGGGACGCCGAAAACGACGAGAGGGCGGCCTCTCGGCCGCCCTCGCTGCGTCTGCTTGTCGGTCCGAGCCTAGCTGCGCTCGCGGTCCCGCCCACGGCCGCCGCCGCCACCGCGGCCGCCACGACCACCGCGGCCGCCGTCGCGCGGCGGGCGGTCCTCGCTCGGCTCACGCGGCGGAGCGTCCTTCGCCCGCTCGATCAGCTCTTCGGGACTAACCGTGTTGCCGTTCTCATGCTTCTGGATCAGCTTGAGGCCGATCCGGCCGCGAGCCTTGTCGACCTCCTGCACGAGCACGTCGAGGATGTCGCCGCGATTGATGACGTCCTCGATGTGACCGACACGGCCCGGCCCCACGTTCGAGACGTGGAGCAAGCCGTCCGTTCCCTTCTTGAGCTCGACGAACGCGCCGAATTGAGTCGTCTTGACGACCTTCGCATTGAGAAACTCGTCTCCGACCTCCGGCTCCTTCGTCAGGGCTTCGACTGCTGCGATCGCCGACGCGGCCTTCTGTCCGTCGGTCGCGTAGATCAGGATCGTCCCGTCCTCCTCGATGTCGATCTGCACTTCGTGATCGGCTTCGAGGCCGCGGATCGTCTCGCCGCCCTTGCCGATCACCATGCCGATCTTCTCGGGGTCGATCTTCACGGTCGAGATACGCGGTGCGTTCTCGTTCAGCTCGGTGCGCACCTCCGGGATCGCCTCGAGCATCTTGTCGAGGATGATCTCGCGCGCCCGCTTGGCCTGCTCGAGCGCGGCCTGCATGATCTCCCGCGTAACGCCGGTGATCTTGATGTCCATCTGCAGGCCCGTGATGCCCTCGCGGGTACCGGCGACCTTGAAGTCCATGTCACCGAGATGGTCCTCGGCGCCCTGGATGTCGGTGAGGATGACGCGAGGGTCGAGCCACAGACCGAGCCCATCGACGACGAGCCGTTCGACTCGAGCGTCTCGGACACGATGCGGATCGTGTAGGGGAACTCGTCCGTCGGCGGGATCACCGGCTCGAGGGAGCGCTGTGCGAGCGCACCGTGACCGATGTCACGACGCTTCGGGCCTCGCATGAAGCCGGTCTCCCCGACCGAGTAGGGCGGGAAGTTGTAGTGGTGCATGAATCGGCGGTCGCTCTCGAGCGAGAGGTCGTCGATCCGCTGGCCTTCCTTCGCGGTACCGAGCGTCAGCAGCGACATGATCTGCGTCTGGCCGCGCGTGAAGAGGCCCGAGCCGTGCACGCGCGGTGAGACTCCCACCTCGCACTCGATCGGCCTGATCTCCTCGGGGCTTCGGCCGTCGGGGCGGTGCTTGTCGACCGCGATCTTGCGGCGTACGAGTTCCTTGTACACCGCCTCTGCTGACTTCTTGACGTAGCTCTTCGTGATCGAGTCCTTCACGACGGGCGCCTCCCCGTCGCCGGCCGAAGGGCCGACCGGGAACGGCAGCTTGACCGTGTCGATGATGCGGTCGAAGAGCAGCTGGCGCTTCGCCGACTTGAGCTCCTTCGAGTCCTGCTCCGCGTCGGTGAGCGCCCGCAGATCGCTCTCGAACTGTTCGCGTACCGGCTGCAGAACAAGCTCGAGCCGGATCCGCTCGAGCACTGCAGCCAGGCTCATCTTCCGCTGCACCTGCCGGAGGACGTCCTCTTCGGTCGAGTCCATGCTCAGCTCGCCGAGCGCTTCTTCGATCACGAGGTCGGCAGCACGCAGGCCGTCGGAGCTGATCCGCTCGCGGATCTTGTCTCCGAACTCCTGCTCGACTTCCTGCGTCACGCTGTCGTCGAGCCACTTCGCCTTGCCGGCCTGACGCTGGAGATCGATCTGCACGTCGCACAGCTTTCTGATCTCGTCGTGCGCCAGATCGAGGGCTTCGAGGAGCTTCTCCTCGGAGACCTGGTTCGCGCCGGCCTCGACCATCGTCAGCGCGTCGGGTGTGCCGACGACGATCAGGTCGAGCTCCTTGTGCTCCTCGACTTCGGGAAGCGTCGGATTCACGACGAGCTCGCCGTCGATGATCGCGATGCGCACGGCCCCGACCGGGCCGAGGAACGGCATCGGCGAGAGCATCAGCGCGGCGGACGCCCCGTTGATGCAGAGAATGTCGTGCGCGGTGATCAGATCGGCGCTCAGCACCGTGCAGATCACCTGCGTCTCGTTCTTGTAGCCCTTCGGCCACAGAGGCCGAATCGGCCGGTCGATCATGCGTGCCGTCAGGATGGCCCGTTCCGTCGGCCGCCCTTCACGCTTGAAAAAGCCGCCGGGGATCTTTCCGGCCGCGTACATCCGCTCTTCGACGTCGACGGTGAGCGGGAAGAAGTCTGCGCCCTCGCGCGGCTCCATCCGCCCCTGCGCCGTCGCGAGCACCATCGTGTCACCGGAGCGAACGATGACGGAGCCGTCCGCCTGCTTCGCCAGCTTTCCGGTCTCGAACGTAATTTCGCGCCCGCCGATCGTCACGCTGACGTCGGCTCGGCGTTCGGTGGCAATTGCCATCAGTTGTCCTCCACTCTGCTTTGTCGATAGTGGGGATTTGAGTCAACCCGTCTGCGAATCGCTTCGGAGCTCGCTCAAATCTCCACTCTCGTTCTTTGTTCCCGTGCCAGACTTCAGTCTGGCTTGGGCGAACATTTCTGGGGTTACCTGCGCAGCCCCAGTTCCTTGATCAGTTCCCGATATCCCTCCAGGTCCTGCTTCTGGAGATAGGTGAGAAAACGGCGGCGACGACCCACGAGCTTGAGCAGCCCACGCCGGGAGTAGTGGTCCTTCGGATGCGCACGGAGGTGTTCGGTCAGGTCGTTGATCCGCTTCGTGAGCAGTGCGACCTGCACCTTCGTCGACCCCGTGTCTTCCTTGCTCGCCCCGTGATGCTGGACGATCTCTTGTTTGACTTCCTTCGTTAGGCCCATTTCACCTCCGTTGTCGTCAGTCCCAGCAATCCGCCGGAAGCAGGCGGAAAGCCGCGGCTGCGGTCGGCGGACAGGGTAGCAATGATCTACTTCAGGAGGAGCTTGCCGAGGCGGCGCTGGGCGACGTAGAGACCGCCGCTGCCGAGCGCCGCCAGATAGGCGACGCTCACGAGCTGAGCCCACCCCACCGTTCCGAGAGTGAGCGCGCGCAGAAGCTCGACCGCGTGGTAGAGCGGCGAGAAGCGGACGATCCACTGGGCCGCCGGCGGATAGGTCGAGATCGGGAAGAACGTCGCCGAGAAGAGAAACATGGGCAGCTGAACGAGCGCGATCAGCTCGAAGTCCTGCCACGTGCGCATGAACGTCGTCGCAGCGACGCCGATACCGGCGAACGCGAAACCGATCAACACGGCGCCGGGGAGCGCGAGGACACCCCAGCCCGACTCGATCAACCCGAGCACGCCTGCCACCGCCATGAAAGAGACGGCGTACAGGAACCCGCGGAAGAGCGCCCACGCTGTCTCACCGACCGCGATGTCTGCCGGGCCGATCGGCGTCGAGAGGACCGCGTCGTACGTCTTGATGTACTTGAGCTTCCAGAACACGTTCGTGGCGTCGTAGATAGCGCCGTTCATGGCGGCGGAGGCAAGGAGTGCCGGTGCGACGTAGCTGGCGTAGGAGATGAGCTGACCATCGGGGCCTGGCACCTTTCCGACGAAGTGCCCAAGGCCGATCCCGAGTGAGAAGAGGTAGAAGAGCGGCTCGAAGACGCCGGAGAAAATGACCAACCACGCCCGGCGGTAGACCATGAGATTCCGCTCGAAGAGCAGGCGCCCCCGACTGCCGGCAAACGCGATCGATGTCACTTGAGCAGCCTCTGCGCGTAGGTGCGCTCGGCGGACAGGAAACCGATCACCACGAAGAGCATCAGGTACGCGCTGTGCCCGAGGACTCTCAACCAGTCGACGTCGCCGAGCGTGAACATGCGACAGAGCTCGACGCCGTGCCAGAGCGGCGTCGCGTAGGCCAGCCACTCCAGTGCCTGAGGCAGCTGCGACACCGGGAAGAACGTTCCCGAGAAGAGAAACATCGGGATGACGATGAAACGGTTGACCGGGACGAAGGCAGCGTCGTTGTCACGCGTTGCCGCGTAGGCCGCGAACGTAGTCGTGAAGGCAGCACCGAGCAGCACCGCCGCGGGCAAGGCCAGGATGCCGTACGGCGAGTCGACTCCCCCGAACGCCGCGATCACCGCGAGGTAGACGGCACTGGTCATCGCGACGCGCGTCGTCATCCAGAGCTGATGCCCGAGCAGGATGTCCCGCGTCCCGACCGGAGTCGCGAGCATCGCGAAGTACTGTCGCGTCCACTTGATTGACCCCACCACGGGCCACGACGCCTCACCCGAAGCCACGGTCATCGCCGTCGCCGCGAGCAGCCCCGGCGCGACGAAGTCGATATACGGAACGCCGAGGGATGCGCCGGAGGACTTGTTCACAAGCGTCCCGAGCCCGATCCCGAGAGCGCCGAGATAGAAGACAGGGTTGACGACGCTCGTGATCGCCGTGGCGCGCCACACGCGCCGGTACTGCATCAGCCAGTACTCGAAAACGCGGAGTGGCAGCGCGAGACTGCTCAATCGTCCACCAGGGTTCGGCCGGTGAGATGGAGGAAGACGTCCTCGAGCGTGGAGCGGCGGACGAGGACGCTCTCGGGCTGGAGATCGAGCTCGTGGACGTGCGAGGCGGTGGCGTCGCCGTCGTCGGTGTAGAGCAACAGCCGGTCCGGCAGTGCTTCGAGCCTGCGCACGAATCCGTCCAGACGTGACTCGAGCTCGGTCGCCACCTCTTCCGGCCGGTTCTCCGCACGGAAGCGAAGCTCCACCACCTCGCGCGTGGAGTAGCGCTGGATGAGCTCCTGCGGCGAGCCCTCGGCGGCGATCTTGCCCTTGTCCATGACGACGAGGCGGTCACAGAGCTGTTCGGCTTCGTCCATGTAGTGCGTCGTGAGGATCTGAGTGACGCCGCGCTGCTTCAACCGGAAGAGCCGGTCCCAGACGGTGTGGCGCGCCTGCGGGTCGAGCCCGGTCGTCGGCTCGTCGAGCAGCAGCACCTCCGGGTCGTTCACGAGCGATCGGGCGATCGTCAGCCGTCGCTTCATCCCGCCCGACAGCGGCTCGACCTTGTCGTTCGCGCGTTCGCCCAGCTGGACGAAATCGATGAGCTCATCCGCCCGCCGGCCAAGGTCGCTCCTTGGCAGGCCGAAGTAGCGGCCGTAGATGATGATGTTCTCGCGGACCGTCAGCTCCATGTCCAGCGTGTCCTGCTGCGGCACGACGCCGAGCCTCGCGCGAATGTCCGCGCCCTTCGTCACCGGATCCAGTCCGAGGATGCGGAGCGTTCCCTCGGACGGCGGCGAGACGCACCCGATCATTCGCATCGTCGACGTCTTTCCCGCTCCGTTCGGTCCGAGAAAGCCGAAGGCCTCGCCGCGTTGCACGTCGAAGTCGACACCGTCCACGGCCACGAGCTCGCCAAAACGCTTGATCAGCCCGCGGGCGTGCACCAGCGGCAGCGCTGCGCCTGCATCCACCACACCTCCAACCTACCGACGGCAGTGGGCACGGGCGCGATAGCTTCTGGTCGCGATGCAGGCGGCTGTAGCGGGCGGCCATCCGGCGACGGTGGCTGCAGGGATTGAGATGTTGGAGGCCGGCGGCACCGCGGCCGATGCTGCGGTGGCGGCGTCGCTCGCAGCGTGCGTCGCCGAGACGGTCATGACGGGACTACTCGGCGGCGGCCACGCCGCCTACTTCGAGCGCTCCACCGGACGCGTTCGCAATCTCGACTGTTTCGTCGCCGTGCCCGGGTTGGGCGAGGAACCGCGGCACGCAGAGCTGATCCACCTCGACGTCCCCTTCGGCGCCGAGCTCGTCCACTACGCCGTCGGCGCGGCCTCCTGCGCGGTCCCCGGACTGCCCGCCGGTCTCGAGGCTCTGTCGCGCGAGCACGGACGGCTGCCCTGGAAGCAGCTTCTGGAGCCGGCGGCTCGCCTCGCTCGAGACGGTGTGGATTTTCCGCCGGCGCATGCCGCCTGTCTCGCCATGCTCGCTCCTGTGATGACGATGAACGAGGGCGCCGAGATCTACGCGCCGCACGGTGAGTTGTTACAGGCCGGTGGGCGGCTCGAGCAGCCCGGGCTGGCCGGCGTGCTCGATGAGCTGGCCTCCGATCCTGCGACGCTCTACCGAGGCTCGCTTGCGAACGAGCTGCTTGCACTTTCGTCGGAGCGCGGCGGACTGCTCACTGCGGCAGACCTCGCTGCGTACGAGCCGCGCTGGCACGACCCGGTGGAGGTCGCCTACCGCAGGTGGCGGATCACGACGCGCGGAGGTCTGTCGGGCATGCCCGAGACGATCCCGCGTCTCCCCCGTCTGCAAGGCCTCGACGAGACCGAGCGGGTGCTGGCGCTCGTCGACGTCTTCGCAAGCGCTGTCGAGGCGGACGGTGACACGACGAACGTCACCGTCGTCGACCGCGACGGGAGCGCGTGCGTCGTCACGTCGAGCCTCGGTCTCGGCTCGGGCGACTTCCTGCCGGGCCGCGATCTGCACCTGAACAGCATGCTCGGCGAGGCAGACCTGCTGCGAGGGGAGCTTGTCCCCGGCTCGAGGATGCAGAGCATGATGGCGCCCTTGCTGGCATTCGACGAGCAGGGCCTTGCGCTCGCCGGGGGCGCGGCGGGTGGCACTCGCCTGCGCACCGCTCTGCTCGGCGTTGTCGCGAGCATCCTCGACGAGGACCTCTCGGCTGCGGCCGCCGTCGAACGGCCGCGGTTCCATCCCGCCCCGAGTGTCGTTCATGCCGAGCCCGGCGTCGACGCCGCGGCGCTCGACGAGCTCGAGGCCAGCGGCCGCACCGTTCGCCGCTGGCCGGCACCTCACCACTATTTCGGCGGCGTCAGCGTCGTCAGCCGTGCCGGTGCGGCAGCCGATCCGCGTCGAAGTGGGGCGGCGACAGTGTCTCGCTGAAGGACCCGACGGGGCCGGCCGCGACCCAGCCGACGTAGCCACAGTCCGGACAACCGGGGTTCGCGCGAACGGTTCCCCCGCCCGTCGGTTTTGCGTAGACCGCGCCACACTCGAGACAGCACACGCTTTCGAGCACTGTGAGGTTCAAAGATTCGTCTCCCGAGTCCGACTCCACGTGCAAAGAAGACTCCACTCTTTGCGGAAACTTGCGTACCGCTCCTGCCGCGACTCTTACTGTTCGAAAGACATATCGGTTTGGTCGACCGGGACGCGCACCGCCAGCCAGGCGGTTCCACCGCATTCCGGGCAGCCGTCCCCGAGGGGAGCCGTCCCTGGAGGCCGCAGGGGTTCGTAGAGGCTGTGGCAGGCGGTGCAACGTACGAGCTCCACCGCTTCGGGTTCGATCTGCACGTTCAGAGAAATGCCGACGCCGGACGAAACCTGTCCTGCGCTCACGCCGGTCGCTCGGCGGCCCGTGTCTCGGCAACGTCGCGCGTGATCTGACCCACGAGCTCCTCCTCGCTCCCGAACGCCCGCTCGTCCCGTAGGCGCTGCCACAGCTCCACGACGAGGCGCTGCCCGTAGAGATCACCCTCGAAGTCGAGGAGGTGTGGCTCGATCCGCCGCTCGCCGCCGCC
>Ga0193727_1000569_pt1 | contig 14395 bp, 17 predicted proteins | sample H2c2metaG_FD_143051 | JGI IMG/M metagenome (GOLD analysis project Ga0193727, IMG submission 143051) | Soil microbial communities from a riparian zone of the East river system, Colorado, United States - H2c2 | ecosystem: Environmental > Terrestrial > Soil > Riparian zone | place: USA: East River...
TGACCGAGTCAGGGGAAACCTGCCGAACAGTCCCGATGATTAACGGCACGCATTTCCTTCTCTACAGCGGCGATCCGGGGGAACCGTTACGACTCTCGCCCTCCCAGCGGCGCGAAGATCGGTTTATATCAGCCGAAGCATTCCTACGGCGGTTGAGCTGCGTTAACGCGGCTACTCTGCCCTGAACCGAGGCACACATGCTCTTCATGGTGATCGAGACGTACCGCGACGGCGACGCAAAGCCGGTCTATCGTCGCTTCAAGGAGAAAGGGCGGATGGCTCCCGACGGTGCGCGTTACGTCTCGAGCTGGGTGACGACTGATTTCGAGCGCAGCTTTCAGGTGATGGACTGCGATGACAGACTCAAGCTCGACGAGTGGATGTCCAAATGGAGCGACATCGTCGATTTCGAGGTGATTCCGATCATCACGTCGGAGAAGGCGAGCGCGGCCATCGATCCACACCTGTGACAACGACAACCGATAACAACTGCAAACTGAACACGTCGTCAGCCTGAGCCTTGCAGCTGGCAGCCATCAGGCTTACCACGCCGGGACGTCACCGACGCGGATCAAGGCACAATCAACAGCCTGTGCCGTCACGCCACCAATAACGTCCCGACGATCTAAGCCTGATAGCTGACAGCTTTCAGGCTCCAGCTAACGACGTGTTCGGTTGCAGTTATTCGTCCGATTTCGACTTTCTCCTTGGCTTAGCTTCCTGCGCCTGGTCGTACCAGTTCTCGAGCGTGCGCGACGCGAGGTCACGACCGCCGAGGCCGAACGCCAGTCCCATCGCGAGCGCCAGCGCGCCTACGAAGCCGGTGAACAATGTGTTGATCAGATTCGTCGCGATTCCCAGCTGATTGATCGCTACGACGATCGCGAACGCCCACACCGCGGTCCGCACGACGTTCGCCAGCGTTTCGGGATTCACGAACCCCGCCTCCGCCGTCGCCGCGCGCACAATGTTGCTGAGCGCGCGCGCCGCGATTCCGCCGATGAAGAGCACGAAGATCGCCACCACGAGATTCGGGAGCCACAGCAGCAGCTGCCTCATCACGTCGGACACCGCCGGCAGGCCCAGCACGTCGAACGCCACCAGCAGCACCACGATGCGGACGAGCCACTTCACCAGGCTCGCGACGATTCCAGCCGAATCGGTGCCAGTTCCCATCTTGGCCATGAAATCGGCGAGCCCCGATTTCTGCATCAGCTCGTCGAAGCGAATCGCCCGCAAGAGGCCCATCACCCCGCGCGCCAGCATCGATGACACGAACCAGCCGATCGCCACGATGATGATGAAGCCGAGTATTCGCGGGATCGCGCTCAGAATCATCGAGAACGCATCGCGGAATGACGCCATCAGCGTCTCTGTAAAGGAGGGTGCGCTTGCGGTGGTCTGAGCAGGTGCTTGAACAGCAGTAGGAAGTAGCATGATCATCCTCGCGTTGAGGTGAGTGCACTTACTGAGGCGGGTTTACGAGCCGGTTGGAGTATTCGCGCTTTTGATGATTCGGTAAACCCGTCCGTTCGAGCTGCAGATATATAACTCTCCCTGGGCGTCTTCACCAAAGGAAACGATGTTCCCAAGCCCACCGTCGAGCCATTGGTGCCACGCCCTGTTCGAGCCATCCGCGGTGTAGGTGTAGCTCCGGACCCAGCTGTTGCAGTAGTCCGAGTAGAAGTACTGCCCCTGGATCTCAGGAATCTTCCGGCCGCGATAGACGAAGCCGCCGATGATGGAGCAGGTGCCGCCTTCGTGGGAATATGCGAACGCGGGCTGCTGAAGCCCGGTTTTTGCGCACAGCGGAAGCCTGTAGCACGATGGCCCCTCCATGGTGTTCCAGCCGTAGTTGACGCCCGCGGTCGACATCGGCACGACGTTGATCTCCTCGTACTTGTCCTGTCCGACGTCAGCGATGTAGAGAAGCCCCGACACTCTGTCGAACGCAAACCGCCACGGATTGCGCAGCCCGAGCGCCCAGATTTCGCCCCGCCCACCGCCCTTCGCGTACGGATTTCCGTCGGGCACCACGTAAGGCTCAGCGCGATCGACGTTGATGCGGAGGATCTTCCCGAGAAGCACGTTGCGATTCTGACCATTCCCGTGCGGATCACCCTGGCTGCCGCCGTCTCCCATCCCGATGTAGAGCATTCCGTCGGGACCGAAAAGGTTGAGCCCACCGTTGTGATTGGAGTAGGGCTGATCGATCGCGAGGATCAGCTTCGCCGAGGCGGGGTCGGCGACATTCCTGTCAGTCGACACCTTGTAGCGCTCGATCTGCGTGTCGCCATTCTTGTTGGTGTAGTTGACGAAGAGAAACCCGCTGGAGCTGTACTGCGGACTGAAGGCGACGCTCAGCAGCCCACGCTCGCCGCCGTAACCAACCTTGCGCGTGATATCGAGGAACGGCTTGTCGAGCAGCTTTCCATTCTCGACGACCCGGATGCGACCGGGCTGCTCGACAATGAAGCTGCGCAGGTCCCCAGGGGGCGCGGTCAAATAAACGGGCGCGTCGAGACCGCGTGCGACTTCCTCGACCGCGAGCTTGATCGGGGCGATGCGGAGCTCTGCCTTCGCCTGCGAGGCGGTGTCGCCAGCGCTCCCGCTTCCCGCTTCCCCCTTCCCGCTTCCCCCCGTGCACACCATCGAGATGAGAGCCAGCACCAGCGGCGTCGCACGCATCGTCACGCCTCTCCCTCTTTTTTCGCCCGGTAGTACTGCCGCGGGTCGAGCGCGTCACGCAGCGCATCGCCGAGCAGATTGAATCCAAGTACCGCCGCACCGATCGCCACTCCCGGGAATACGGAGGTCCACGGCGCGCGACGAAGTTGATCCAGATCGCGACCGTCTGCAATCATCGATCCCCAGCTGGGCGCCGGAGGTGGAACACCGAGCCCGAGGAACGAGAGCGCCGCTTCGGCCATGATCGCGCCCGCCACACCGAGCGTTGCGGCGATTACAACGGGCGCGATGACGTTCGGTAACACATGCTGTGCCATGATCCGGAGATCGCCGGCGCCGAGCGCCCTGATCGCCTGGATGTACTCGAGCTGCCGGACGACGAGAACCTGACCGCGAACGATGCGCGCCATTCCGGCCCAGCCGACGATTCCAATCGTCGCAAATACAACTCCCTCAGACGGCTGAAGCGCCGCCACCATCGCGATCAGGAGGAGCAGCGTAGGAAACGCGAGCGTTACATCGGCGAGACGCATCACGATCTCGTCGACCCATCGGCCGTAGAATCCCGCCAGCAAGCCCATCGTCACGCCAAGCGTGAGCGCGATGCCCTGGGAAATGAGGCCGACCGTGAGCGAGACACGCGCCCCGAACACGAGACGCGACCAGATGTCGCGACCCTGGATGTCCGTGCCGAGCCAGTGATGTCCCGAGGGGCGCTCGAGGATGTGGAGGAGATCGATGGTGATCGGACTCTGGCGCGCGATCAGCGGCGCCAGAGTCGCGGCGAGAGCCATGACGACGACGATGCCGATTCCAAGGCGCGCGCGGTTGTCACCCAGGAATCGCTGTCGCTGTTTCAGGTCCAGCATCGTCCTCCTGCTTGGTTACGCGGCCGGATCCCGCAGCTCGGGCGGCGTGTCCGGCGGCTGGCGTTTCCATCTTCGATGCTGCCAGAAGTACTGCGCTGGCACCGTCCGAACCCACTTTTCCAGATGCTCCGTGAAATTCGTGACGATCGCATCGACGTCGCGATCCATCTCGCCCGTACGCCGTGCCTCGATTCGCTCGACGACGAGACGATAGCGCCCGTTCGGCTTCCGGAGCGCCACCACGAAGATCACCGGCACCTCGAATCGCAAGGCGAATACCGCGGCGCCGCGCGGGGTTTTGGCGGGGCGTCCAAAGAACGGAACGAACGTCGATGCGAGCCCCATGACGCCCTGATCCGCTACGAACGCGACCGCTCGTCCGGCGCGGAGCGAGCGCGGCGTCCGCCTCACTGCCTCCGAGTCGTGGACGACTGTCATTCCGATCTCTTCCCGCGTGTGATTGATGTACGCGTCGAAGAGTGGATTGGCCATCCCGCGGACGATCGCATCGAGCGGGATTCCGCGCGCCGCGACGTAGGCTCCCGCGAGCTCCCAATTGCCGATGTGGCCGGTGACCATGACGGCGCCCTTCCCCTTCGACATGACGTCCTCGATCTCCTCCCAGCCCTCGACGGTCTCGACCAGCTCCTGGAGGCCATCCTTGCCGAGTTTGTCCAGGAGCGCCGTCTCGATGAAGGTGCGGCCCAGGTGCCGGTATGATTCCCGAGCGAGCTTTTCGACTTCTTCAGGGCTGAGATTTGGGAACGCCGCCGCGATCTGCCGTTCGACCACGCGCTTTCGAATTCCAAGGGGGCGATAGCCGAGTGAGCCGAGTCTTTCCCCAAACCTGCAGGCGGCATCCCAGCTCAACACCCGCAGCGCCCGAATGGTCGCGCGCATCGTGTAGTACTCGGCGCGATGCGCGAGCGTGGGTTTGCGCACGGGCCTGTCCGGCTTCTTCGGTGCGGTCTTCGCTTTCGCGAAAGTGGTTTTTTTTTGGGCGGTAGGCGGCATCACTACTGTTACGATAGCGGATTCACGAAGGCTTCGCCGGACAGCAGGTTGTGAATTCGCTGGTCGAACGTGTGATGCTCGCGGACGAACACCTGCCCCTCGCGCCTGATGCGCTCACGTGACGCCGAATTCTCCAGATAGTATTTGATCTTGGCGAGGCAGGAATCGATGTCCGTGTACCAGGCACAATGATCTCCCTCGCGCAGCATCTCGGTAAGTCCGGGAGTTCCATGGCCGAGGTAGAACCCGCCGGCCAGAATCACCATCCAGGTGCGAGGCGATGTGTAGGTACCTCCTTCCTTCGCGCGAATTGAATCGATTCCGAGCGAAATGCTGGAGCTGGAGCAGACGGCGGCAAATTCCTTCCCCTCTACCGGACGCCCGCTCCAGTTGAGCGGCTTGCGCCACCTCTCCCAGCCTTTGCCCCACACCTTGAGATCGTACTTCTTGGCGATCTTGAGCAGGAAATTCGCACGCGCCGAATCGTCTCCGGTGCCGATGAAACTGACATCGGAATGGAACCGTTTCCCTTGTGGTACCGGTCGGATGTCGCGATCGGCCGCGGCAGGAAGAAATTTTGCGCGAAGCCCCAGCGCCTTCCACTCGGCTTCGAATCCGGAAACGAAAAAGGTCTGCGCGATCTTTCCAACCGCGACAATGTGAGCGATGTCGGGGCGATAGGCGCTCTTGTACCACTGCGGCTCCTGGTACCACATCACGTTCGATTTGCCTTCGACGATCTCGCGCACAGTATCGAGATCGAGGCCCAGGCATTTGCTTAGAATGACAAAATCCGCCTTGAACCGGCGGGCCTGCGACAACGCCCATTTCTGCGTGAACTTGCGGCCGATCAGGCGGCTGTCGCGACCGTCGTCGATGAGGAGCGTCTTGTGACCGTCTCTCTTCAGAGCGCGCTGGGTGCCCTTCTCCATCTGCCACGCGCGATTGCTCCCGATGATGAGGACTCTCAATCCTGCCGCGGATCCTCAGCGCTCATGACGGATTGATCGCTCCCAGAGGCGCGCGTACTTGGCCATGACGCTGGCAGCCGCGAGACAGGCAAGCACGAGACCGTGAGCACCATCTCGGAACCCTCCCTTGAGGAGATACATGTTCGTGAATCTCGCCGGCGGCTTGAACAGCACCGCCGCGGCCGAGCCCCGTCGACCATTAGCGAAGTTCTGCTCCGCCCACCATCGGCTGTACCTGTCGAACTTCTCAAAGTATTGATTCAGAGAGATGTAGGTGTAGTGCAGGAGCATGTTCCTGACTTCACCAATCGCCCCGTTCGTCACATCGACGTGCTCGTGCACGAGGTTGGCATTGTACCGCAGCTCGCGTCTGAACAACCGTATCGGTTTGTCGTTCCCCCAGCCGCCGTGGCGTATCTCCTTGCCCAGAAAGTAATTGCGGCGCGGGACACGAAACGCGGACGTGGTGCCTGTCTGCGCAACCATCTCGCCGATCTCTTCCGCCAGCTCCGGCGTGCAGCGCTCGTCGGCATCCAGCACAAAAATCCACGCCGTCTTTGCCCGGCCGATCGCGTGATTGCGCGCCGCTCCGATCGTCGTGAATTTCGGGCTGATCACAGTCGCGCCGGCACCACGCGCACGATCGATCGTGTCGTCGAGTGAATCGTTCTCGACGACTATCACCTCGCGAGCCCATTCGACGCTCGCGATGCAGGCTTCTATGTTCGCGGATTCATCGTGAGCCGCGATCACCGCCGTTACGTCGGAGGAGCCGCGGTTGGAGGGACTCACCCCTGGCGGCGACCCCGAGAGCGCGCGTTGTTGGCCGCGCGGTCGAAGCCTTCGATCATCACTGTCTCCGGAAACTCCCTCGCTACTCTGGTGCGCGCGGCTTTCCCCATCGTCTCGCGTGCGTCCTCCCTCGTCAGCATCCCGGCGACTGCAGCCGCAGTCGATGCGGAATCGTCCGGCGGATATAGAGCACCGCTGATTCCATTCGCGATGTAGCGCTGCGCGACCCCATCCTCGCTCGCGACGGTCGGAACGCCCAGCGCCATCAGGTCGAGTATGCCGTACGCGCCGGTGTCCGCGTCGGCGACCACCCAGCCCAGATGAGCGTCCTGCATCAGGTTGAGCACATCATCGCGCTCGCCCAGGAAGCTCACGAGGTGCAGCACCCGCAGCGCGGCGGCCTGCATACGCAAGTCTTCGTCGTCCGAGCCGGGGCCCACGATCATGAGTCTCAGGTTCGGATGCCGCGGCGACAGCATCGACATCGTCCGGATCGCGGTCGCGGCGCGCCCGCGCGAGGTAGGATCGTAGACGCAGACTATGTATTTGCGCGCCACTCGCCACTTCCTTCGGTTCGCCCGCCGTTGCATCTCCGGTTGCTGCCTCGCCACTGGCGAGCGGAGTATCGGCCCCATTCGCCGGGTACGTCGAGACATCTACTCCGAGCTCGGCAACCGAGGAGTCGATCGCGTTCTTCGGAATGTTTGCGATCCGCTGGTCCCTTTCGCTCGCGAAGAGATACGACGTCGGGTTGAGCCGGGCTGCCCAGCGACCGGAGAGGCCCATCTCGAGCTTCTTCCCCGAGGGAGTCCAGCGCACGACCGTGCCGTTCCCGCTCATCCAGCACGCGGTCGCGGCGATAAGATGCTCGCGATCGGTAGTGACGAAGATCGCATCGGCGTCCCAGCGGCGAAAAATCCGCTTCAACCGTCGCGCCGCCGAGAAGAACAAACCATCCGTGGCAAACGGAATGATCTCGAACGGCTCAGGGATGGGCGTGTGGCGGGCCTGGCCAGGATCGCGGCGGGGCGATACGGCCAAATGCACGTTGCTGTCCGGCGTCACCAGGAGCGTCACCTTCGCGCCGCGCTCGGAGATCCCGCGCCCCGCTCTCGCGAAGAGCCGCGCGGTGCCCGACCATTCGCGAGCGGTGTGAAGAAACAGTACGTGCACGCTTTTCTTACCCTGCTGAGGGAGCCATCCGGTTGGGCGCGGATGATGCCGGGGTTCCGGCATCTCCATTCCCACCGCCGAACTGCAATGTATAGAGCCGGGAGTACGCGCCCCGCTTCGCCAACAGCTCGGCGTGCGTTCCCCGCTCCACGATCTCACCACGATCGAGAACGAGTATCTGATCCGCGTGCGTGACCGTCGAGAGCCTGTGCGCGATCACGAACACCGTCCTTCCCTGCAACAAACGGTCAACCGCTTCCTGCACCAGCCGCTCCGATTCCGTATCGAGCGCGGAGGTGGCTTCATCGAGAATGAGGATTGGCGGGTCACTGAGCAAGGCCCGTGCAATCGCCAAGCGCTGCCGCTGGCCGCCCGACAGCCGGGTCCCCCGCTCTCCCAACATCGTATCATATCCGTTCGGGAGCTCGGCGATGAACTCGTGCGCGTTCGCGGCCCTCGCCGCCGCCTCGATCTGCGCCTGTGAGTACTTGTCGGGAGCGCCGTAGGCGATGTTGTTGCGAACTGAATCGTGGAAGAGAACTGTCTCCTGACTCACGATTCCCGTGAGCGCGCGGAGCGCCGGAAGCTTGATCTCGCGCGTATCAATTCCGTCGAGAAGGATCCTGCCTTTGCCCGGCTCGTAGAATCGCGGAATGAGGTCCACCAGCGTGCTCTTCCCCGAGCCGCTCGGACCAACCAGCGCGACCACTTCCCCTTTGCGGGCGATGAGATCGATCCCGGAGAGAACCGGAGCATCCTCGTAGGCGAACGTAACCTTCTCGAACCTGAGATCGCGCTCGAACGCCGCCTTCTCCCTCGTGCCCGGGTCGAGCTGAAACTCCGCAGGCGAATCCAGGATCTCGAATAATCTCTCGGCCGACGCCAGGGACGACTGCGCTGTTGTCCGCATCTGCGATAGCTGCTTCAGCGGCTGGAGGAGGCGCAGCACGAGCGTCAGAAACGCGAGCAACGTCGCGCCGGTCATCGTGCCGCTGCTCAGCACCTGCCACGCGCCGATCCAGAGCACCAGCACCGCGATCAGAGTTCCGATAACCTCCGTAATCGGAGGTGCCACCAACGCCAACCTTGTCATCTTGAGACTGCTGCGCGCGTACTTGTTGCTGCCGTCGGCGAATCGCGACTCCTCGTAGCTCTCCGTGCCCGAAGCCTTCACCAGGCGGATGCCGCTGATCGTCTCCTGCAACACGCTCGTCATCTCGCCGTGCATGTTCCCGCGCCGGAGATTGCCCTTTCTCAGCCTTCTGAGCATCGGCTGGAGCGAGACTCCCAGCAGCGGGAGGATGATCAACGCGATGAGCGTAAGCTTCCACGAGATGCTGAACAGGATCGCGATGTAGACGATGACCAGCGATGCGCTCTGAAGCCCCTGCGTCACGATCTGCGTGAGGATGAGGCGCGCCTCGAACGTGTCATTGATGACTCGCGAGAGAATTTGCCCTGCCTTCATCTGCGTGAAGTAGCCGAGCGGAAGGTGCGCGAGATGGCGATAGACGGCGTTGCGCAGATCTCGCGTAACGTACTCCTGGAGCGTCGCGCCGAACTGTCCCGCGATCCATACGAGAAAATTCTTGAGCACCACCGACGCCATCACGAGCAGGATGACGTTCCTGAGCGACCGCATTTCGTCGCCGGGAATGATCTGGCTTCCAACCGTCGCGTCGAGGAGCTTCGACACCCATCCCAGCTTCGACACCCATCCCGACTTGAGTGACGTCGACGGCTGGTGGAAGAGGATATTGAGGAACGGAATCAGCAGCGCGATCGCGAAGCCGTCGAGCAGCGCCGCCAGCAGATTGCACGCGATCGTGACGCCCATGCGCCACGCGTGCGGACGCAGGAAAGGAAGAAGCTTCTTGTAGACCGGTGAGTTTGAAGCCGGCAATCGAGTTACCGGCGCGGCGTGAGCAGTGCCAGCGGGAGAATTACTTCCTCCGGCGTCACGCCGCCGTGCAGGAATGAACCGCGATACCGGCTCTGGTACTCGCGCAGCTTCGTAGGGTACACGAAGAAACAGTCATTCGTCGCCAGCAGGGTATTCCCGCCGGCGCCGCGACGCGGCAGCCGCAGCATGTCCTCGTTCGAGAAGAGCAGCGCCTGGTCCGGGCGCTCGGCGCGCAGATCCTCGCCGAACTTGTACCGCAGATTCGCGCTCGCGTCGCGCTTGGCGTATACCGTCGCCGGCGTGTTGCAATGGATCGATCCATGATCCGTCGTGAGCAGGACGGAGATCTTCCGCCGGGACGCTTCCTTCAGCACGCTGAACAGCGCCGATCGCTGGAACCACTGCCGGGTAATCTGTCGAAGGGCGATTTCATCCCGTGCAACTTCATAGAGTATTTGCGACTCGCTCCGTCCGTGTGTCAGCAAGTCGACGAAGTTGAACACGAAGGCACTGACGCCTTCGGGGCCAATGGCCGTACCGAGATGCCGCTCCAGCTCGTCGGAATTTGCGGCCGTCGAAATCTTCTGATACCGCACTGGCGTCTTGCCGACCAGCTCTTCCAGATGCGATTCCAGAAGCTCCTTCTCGTGCGCGTTGAGCGACTCGTCCTCGCGGTCGGCATTCCCCCACCAATCGGGAAGACGCGCGGCGATCTGGCGTCTTGCCGACCAGCTCTTCCAGATGCGATTCCAGAAGCTCCTTCTCGTGCGCGTTGAGCGACTCGTCCTCGCGGTCGGCATTCCCCCACCAATCGGGAAGACGCGCGGCGATCTCGCCCGGGAAAAGTCCACTGAACAGCGAGTTGCGCGAGTACGGCGTCGCGGTCGGGAGCACCGCAAAATAGTGCGTCGTTTCCGTGTCGAAGAAGGGGGCGAGCAACGGCTCCAGCACGCGCCACTGGTCGAGCCTCAGGCAGTCAACCACGATGAACACCGCCGCCTTGTCCCGCTCGAGAATCGGCAGCAGAAACTCGGAGACGATGTCGATCGAGAGCGGAGGCCTGTTCCCCTCGAGGTTCTTCAGCCACTCGGGATAGTGGGTTTTCATGTACCCCGCGAATTCGCGGTGCATGTCCGGATACAATCCCTGGAGCGACTCATAGAGTCCCATCTCGCCCGCGGCGGCCAGGTCCACGTCCCAGCGCATCAACTCGTCGTAGCGGTCGATCCATCCCCGCCAGTCGAGATTGTGGTCTCGCTCCAGCTCGATCGCCCGGAACCTCTCCACGAAGCTGCGCGCGATCGCCTGCTGGCGGATACGCGGGCCTTCGAGAATCCGCGTCACGACCGTGAGCACCTGCCTGGGATTGATCGGCTTGACGAGATAGTCTCGGACGTTGACGCCGATCGCTTCCTTGAGCGTCGAATCCTCCTCGCTCTTGGTCACCATCACCACGGGGAGGCTCGGCGCGATCTCCCGCACGTCGCGATACACCTCGAGACCCCGCTTGCCGGGCATCTGCTCATCGAGCAACAGGATGTCGAACGGACGACGCTTCAGGAGCTCGATCGCGTCGTCGGCGTTGCTCGCCCACTCTACGGTATAGCCCTTGGAGCGAAGGAAGATGCGGTGAGGCTCAAGGAGCTCACCCTCGTCGTCCACCCATAGTATCGATTTTGGGGGGTTCAGGACCGGCACGGCCATAGTTCGGAATGTAGCCGCGGGCGGAGTCCGTGCCTAGATTCGGAGTGTGCTCGGCCAGATGCCTCGTTTCACCCTCACAACGCCGGTTTTTCGCTTCCGCGCGCTAACCACGCTGTCCGCGCGGGCATCGCTGGGCGGTGATCGGGAGACGCTGGTCGCCTGCCTCCAACTGGGGCGGCTGTGCGCCGGAATCCTCGCACCTTACGAGCTGACGCGGGAGTTGGTGGTGGAACGGACCGAAAACACAAAACAGTGGCTATCGTCACTGGCCATACCGAGCGGGATAAGATCGACAGCTCTTGGCACTTTGGGCGCCGTGAGTGGATTGGACCGCGCGCGGTGCGCGACAGCCTTTACGGACCTTGTGAATGCCGCTTCCGGACAGTTAGATGAGGCATCGAACGCTGAGTTGAACGCTTTGCTTCGTGAACTCTCCGCTGCCGCAGCCGCGGACGTGCGACACACATTGACAACATCCCAACCGAGCTGATATGGCCGGCCATTCCAAATGGAAGCAGATCAAGCACTACAAGGCTGCGACCGACGCAAAACGCGGCGCGCAGTTCACCAAGCTCATTCGCGAGATCACGATGGCCGCGAAGCTGGCCGGTGGCGATCCCGCCCACAACCCGCGGCTGCGGACGGCTATCGATGCGGCAAAGGCAGGGTCAATGCCCAAGGACAACATCGAGCGCGCGATCAAGAAAGGCACTGGTGAGCTCGAGGGCGTTCACTACACCGAGGTCACCTACGAAGGCTACGGGCCCGGTGGTGTCGCGATACTGATCTCTGCCCTGAGCGACAATCCGACCCGCACTGTCGCCGAGATCCGGCACAAGCTCACGCGACTCGGCGGCAACCTGGGGCCCCCGAATTCGGTGTCCTACCTGTTCGACCGAAAGGGGCAGATCTACATCGACGCCGGCAAGTACGACGAGGACATGGTGCTGGAGGTGGCGCTCGATGGTGGCGCCGAGGATTTCAGAGCGGAGGGCGAGCAGTACATCGTGACCACGGATCCGCACGGGATGCACACCGTCGAGGACGCCATCAAGGCAAAGGGCATTGCCATCGCCGAGTCGGAAGTCGCGTTCATCCCGAAATCGACGGTGCGCGTCGAGGGAAAGAACGCCGAGTCGCTCATCAAGCTGCTCGAAGACCTCGAGGAGCTGGACGACGTGCAAAAAGTGTCCGCGAATTTCGACATGGACGTCGAGCAGATGTCCGGAGCGTAAGCTGCACCATCCAAGAATTGGAGGGACGCCGGTGTCGACCCGTCATCTTTACCTGATTGCAGTCCCAGCCATTCTGGCCTGCGCTCCTGCCAGTGGTACGTCTGGTAGCTCAGGTGCTCCGCCTGCGCCGCGAAAGAGCGCGTACCTGGGCGCCGAGGAGATGCGTAACGCTAACGTGGACCGCGGCACTCTGTACGATGCGATAAAACGCCTGCGCCCGAACTGGCTGACTCGGGAGACGAAGTCCTTCGACCCACCGTCCAACGAGGCACCGGTCGTATTCATCGACGGGCAGCAATTTGGCGATCTGGCATCGCTTCGTACCGTCGATGCCGATAGCATCGCCGAGATCCGTTTTTACAGCGCTGCCGAGGCAGGCGGAACATTCGGATTGCAGGGCGGGTTGAGTGGCGTGATCGCAGTCAGCAGGAAGAAGCGATGATCAGATATGTCCAGTGCGTGACTCCGAGCCCGTAGTAGTCCTCGGGATCGATCCCGGGACCGCGATTACAGGATACGGCGTAATTCGGATGGATGGCCGCAATCCGCTCAAGCTCGTCGAGTGTGGCGTGATCCGTACCAAGCCACGTGATGCCCTGGCGCAACGGCTCGCCGAGATCCACGATGGCGTTCTGGAATTGATCCGTCGGCATAACCCTAAAGTTCTTGCCATCGAAGACATTTTCTACGCCCGTAACGTGCGCACGACGGTCGTGCTTGGCCACGCGCGCGGGGTGATTCTTCTGGCGGGAGCGCACGCTGCGATGGAAATCCACGAATACCCGCCGTCGGAAATCAAGAAAGCGGTGGCGGGCACGGGCGCCGCGACCAAGGTCCAGATCCAGTTCATGGTGATGCGCCTGCTGCGACTCAAAACGGCGCCCCAGCCGAGCGATGCGTCGGATGGAGTGGCGGCGGCGCTGACGTATGCGCTGATGCCGAACCTGCCCAGGATCGATTCGATTCGATTCCCCTCGTCGACGGTGATTCGCTCGCCCGCTGATTTGGGGAGAGCCGAGCGTTGATAGCGCGCGTCGAGGGAAAGCTTGTCGCCAAGGATTTGGATTCGCTGGAGATCATGACGGGCGGCGGGGTCGCGTACGAGCTGACGATTCCCTTGAGCGTGTACGAGACGCTCCCGCGCGTCGGGGACGTCGTCGCGCTTCACACCTCGCTCGTGGTGAAGGAAGATTCCTGGCAGCTGTTCGGATTCGTGAGCGTGTTCGAGAAGCGGTTGTTCGAGATGCTGCTCACCGCGAACGGTGTCGGACCCTCGCTGGCGATCGGGATGTTGTCGGCGCTCTCGGCCCCGCGGCTCATTCGCGCGATTCGAGAGAAGGATATTCCGACGCTGCAAAGCGTCCCGCGCGTCGGCCGCAAGAAAGCCGAGCTTCTGATTCTCGGCCTGAGCGATAAGCTGGATGGGCTGGGCGAGACGACGGGCACGTCGGCCGCTCCGGCGAGCGCCGCCGCCGACGACGCCCTGCGCGCCCTCGTATCTCTCGGCTATTCAAGCGCCGATGCGGAGCGGGGGGTCCGTGCCGCGCTTGACGCTGGCGGAGGCGGTAAACCAGCAACAGAATTGATCAGAACTGCTCTCGCAAAACTTGGAGGGAGATAATGTCGAGATCCGTCTACATGTTGTCCCTGGCGGTCGTGATCGCGTGCGCCAGCTCAGGTGCGAGCGGCGCGCGCACGCATCGCGAACCCAACCTGATCACCGAACAGGAAATCGAGTCATCCGGCGAGACGAACGCCCTTGATGTGGTGACCAAGCTCAGGCCGATGTTTCTCAAGACCCGGGGCCGCTCCACCGTGAACGCCGGCAGCAGCGAATACGCCAGCGTTTTCGTCGATGGCCAGTTCTATGGAGAGCTGGGCAGTCTCCGAAACATCAACGTGAGTCAGATTCACGAGATCCGTTACCTGAGCGGGCCGGACGCGGTTTCCAAGTATGGGATGCGGTATGGCTCGGGAGCGGTCGATATCAAGTCCAAGTAGAACTCTGTTGCCCCGCGCACATTCGACCTCAAGCGCTTTCGGGAT
>Ga0193727_1000570_pt1 | contig 14390 bp, 25 predicted proteins | sample H2c2metaG_FD_143051 | JGI IMG/M metagenome (GOLD analysis project Ga0193727, IMG submission 143051) | Soil microbial communities from a riparian zone of the East river system, Colorado, United States - H2c2 | ecosystem: Environmental > Terrestrial > Soil > Riparian zone | place: USA: East River...
GTGCAGACGGATCGCGACATCCTTGAAGTTCAGCAGGACTTCGATGACGTCCTCCTGCAAGCCTTCGAGTGTCGTGTACTCGTGCAGCACGCCGTCGATTTCGACTTCCGTGATGGCGGCACCGGGAATCGATGACAACAGAACTCTGCGCAACGCATTACCCAGGGTATGACCGAAGCCGCGCTCGAGCGGTTCGACCACGACCTTCGCCCGGTTGTTGCCGGTGCGCTCTACCTGGATGCCACGTGGGCGCAGTATGGTAGTTGGCGAAGAAGCCATGCACTACTCCGATAAGAATTGTGTAATTTCAGGGAATCCGCGGCAAGCAGCCTAGAATCCGCTGCGGCCACTGCGCCGGATTGAGGTCAGCGCGACAGCCGCAGATATATGACCGATTACTTCGAATACAACTCGACGATCAGGCTTTCGTTGATGTCGCTCGGCAGATCCGAGCGCTCCGGCAGCGCCTTCAGCGAACCGGTGAACTTCTTCGCGTCGATTTCGACCCAGCCCGGCGCCAGATCCATCTCCTGGGAAAGGGTCAGCGCTTCTTGGATGCGCAGCTGATTGCGCGACTTCTCGACGATGGCAACCTGATCGCCCGGCTTGACCGCGTATGACGGCAGATTGACCCTCTTGCCGTTGACCTCGATCGCCATGTGCGAGACGAGCTGGCGTGCCTGCGCGCGCGTCACCGCGAAACCCATGCGGTAGACAATGTTGTCCAGTCGGCTTTCGAGCATGCGCAACAGATTCTCGCCGGTGTTGCCCTTGAGCTGCGACGCCTTGGTGTAGTAGTTGCTGAACTGACGCTCGAGCAAGCCATAGATGCGCTTGACCTTCTGCTTCTCGCGCAGCTGCACCGCATAGTCGGACAGACGCGCCTTCTTGCCGCCGGCGCCGTGCTGGCCGGGCTTCTGCTCCAGCTTGCACTTCGAGTCGACCGCACGGGCCGGACTCTTGAGGCTGAGGTCTGCGCCTTCGCGACGAGCGAGCTTGCAGGTGGGACCCAGATAACGTGCCATTTATTCTCTCTCTCTTTCAAAAAACCTGGCCATCGAAGGCCGGTTCTTGATCCTGCGACCAGGAGTGACCGCAATTACACCCTGCGGCGCTTCGGGGGACGGCAGCCGTTGTGCGGAATCGGCGTCACGTCGACGATGTTGGTGACCTTGTAACCCAGCGCGTTCAACGAACGCACCGCAGACTCGCGGCCGGGGCCCGGGCCCTTGATGCGCACTTCGACCGACTTGACGCCGTATTCCTGCGCTGCGCGACCGGCTTTTTCGGCGGCGACCTGCGCTGCAAACGGGGTCGACTTGCGCGAACCGCGGAAGCCTGCGCCACCAGAGGTGGCCCACGACAGCGCGTTGCCCTGACGATCGGTGATCGTCACGACCGTGTTGTTGAACGACGCCTGCACGTGCACGATGGCATCGGTGACGACGCGCTTGGCTTTCTTCTTGGTCTTGGCAGCGACCGGCTTGTTCATGAGTCGACGGTTTCCTTAGTTCTTCTTGATGGCGCGACGCGGACCCTTGCGGGTGCGCGCGTTCGTGCGCGTACGCTGACCGCGCACCGGCAGACCACGGCGATGACGCAGGCCGCGATAGGTGCCCAGATCGATCAGGCGCTTGATGCTCATGCCGACTTCGCGGCGCAGATCACCTTCGACCGTGATCTTCGCGATTTCCGCGCGCAGCTTCTCTACTTCCGACTCGGTCAACGACTTGATCTTGGTCGCCGGATCGACGCCGGCGGAGGCGCAGACCTGCTTCGACCGCGCACGGCCGATACCGAAAATACTTTGCAGACCGATACTGACGTGCTTTTGTACCGGAAGGTTTACACCTGCAATGCGGGCCATGCCCTACTCTCCAATCACATTATGCGCAGTGAACTGCGGATTATACCCGGATTTTCGCCTGGGAAAAAGGCCAAAATCCCGTTATTACAGCCTTTTCCCACTATTTGGTCCGCTCAGCGCGGACCGCCACGGCCGTAGCCCTTCAAATTCGCCTTCTTCAGCAGGCTCTCGTACTGATGCGATACCAGATGGGCCTGGATCTGGGCGGTGAAGTCCATGACCACGACGACCACGATCAGCAACGAGGTACCGCCGAAATAGAACGGCACGTGCCAGGTCTGATTCAGGAACGTCGGCACCAGGCACACGAGCACCAGATACAAAGCGCCGGCGCCGGTCAGGCGCGTCAGCACGCCATCGATGTATTCGGTCGTCGCACGGCCCGGGCGGATGCCCGGGATCAGCGCACCGGATTTCTTCAGGTTCTCGGCCGTCTCGTTCGAGTTGAACACCAGCGCCGTATAGAAGAATGCGAACACGATGATCAGCACCGCGTAGAGGATTTCATACAGCGGCTCGCCGGGACTCAGCGCCGCGGTGACCGTCTGCAGCCAGCGGATGTCCGCGCCGTTGCTGAACCAGGAGGAGGCGGTCGCCGGAAACATGATCAGCGACGAGGCGAAGATCGCCGGAATCACGCCCGACATGTTGAGCTTGAGCGGCAGGTGCGAACTCTGGTTCATGTACGCCTGGCTGCCGCCCTGGCGTCGCGCGTAGTTCACGGTGATCCGGCGCTGGCCGCGCTCGACGAACACGACGAAAGCCGTCACACCCAGCACGACCGCCAGAACCAGCAACACTTTGATGAAGTTCAACTCGCCGTTCTGCGCCATCTGCAGCGTGGCTACCGTCGCCTTCGGCAGGCCGGCGACGATGCCGGCAAAAATCAGCAGCGAAATGCCATTGCCGACGCCACGCTCGGTGATCTGCTCACCGAGCCACATCAGGAACAGCGTGCCGGCCGTCAGGCTGATGACAGCGGTGAAGACGAAGCCCGGACCCGGCGCGTAGACCACGCCGGCCTGGTGCATCAGCATCGTCGCGATACTGAATGACTGGAAGCCCGCCAGCGCGACCGTGCCGAAGCGCGTGTACTGGGTCAGCTTGCGCCGGCCCGACTCGCCTTCCTTGCGCAGCGCCTGCCAGGCAGGAATCACCGAAGCGAACATCTGCACGATGATCGACGCCGAAATATATGGAACCACGCCGAGCGCAAACAGCGAAAAGCGCGACAGCGCACCACCGGAAAACATGTTGAACATGTCGATGATGCCGCCACCCTGGCGCTCGATCAGCCGCGTCATCTCGTCGGAGTTCACCCCGGGGACCGGGATGAACGAGCCGAGCCGATACACGACCAGCGCGCCGATCACGAACAGGATGCGCTGCTTCAACTCGGTCAGCTTGCCGAGTCCTGCAAGCATGTTGGCTTGGGATGCAGCCATTTATTGCTCCGTCTTGCCGGAGCAATAGACGGCCCACGGACGGGCCGACCGCGCGCTGCGCGCAGCGCTGCGCGCAGCGCTGCGCGCAGCGCTGCGCGTCGGCGCATTAGTCCGGACCGGCGCCGGACTCATGCGCGCGAATGTTTGGACAGGAAGTTCAAACATTTGCATTCGAAAAATCACTCCACGCTCCCGCCGGCCGCTTCGATAGCGGCCTTCGCGCCCGCCGTGACGGCAACGCCCTTGAGCTTGATCGCGCGCTTGATCTCGCCACGTTTGACGATCTTCACGCGCACGGCACGCGTCCCGACCAGTCCCGCCGCCTTGAGTGTCGCGAAATCGACGACGTCACCCTTCACCGCACCGAGTTGGTACAACAGCACTTCGGAAACGTCGCGTGACATCTTCGAGCGGAAGCCTACCTTCGGCAGACGGCGCTGCATCGGCATCTGACCGCCTTCGAATCCCGGCTTGACCTTGCCCTTGCCGGTACGCGCGTACTGACCCTTGTGGCCGCGGCCGGCAGTCTTGCCGAGGCCGGAGCCGATACCACGGCCGACGCGAGTGCGCTTTTTGCGCGAGCCCTTGGCCGGTTTCAGTGTATTGAGATGCATTGCGTTTGCTCCGTTTTCACTTTGAATGTGAGGTCGCTCGCTTCGCGAGCTCGTCAGGTCAGCCGCTTCGCGGCCTCGTCAGGGAGTCAGTAGAGCGCTGCTCTTCTAACTCCTCCCGAGCGCGCCGCAGGCGCGCGACCTCACACCTCACTCTTCTACTCGTACCAGATAGCTGACCTTGTTGATCAGACCTCGCACCTGCGGCGAGTCTTTCAGCTCGCGCACGTCGTTGAGCTTGTTCAGGCCGAGCGCCTTGACGCTCAGCCGATGCTTCCACTGGCAGCTGTTCGGGCTCTTGAACAGACGCACCCGGATCGTGCCGGCGGACTTGTCGCCCGCCTTGCCTGGCTTAGTTTTGGCCATAACCGCCCACCTCGCTTACCTTCTTGCCGCGCTTGGCCGCAATGCGCTCCGGCGTCGCCATCGCCTGCAGGCCCTTGATCGTGGCACGCACCAGGTTGATCGGATTGCGCGAACCGACCGCCTTGGCCAGCACGTTCTTCACGCCGACGACTTCGAGGACGGCGCGCATCGCGCCACCGGCGATGACGCCGGTACCCTCGGACGCCGGCTGCATGTACACGCGCGCCGCACCGTGGTTCGCCTTCACCGCATGCCACAGCGTGCCGTTGTTGAGCTTGACGGACGTCATCGCGCGGCGCGCACGCTCCATCGCCTTGGAAATGGCGACCGGAACTTCACGCGCCTTGCCGTAACCGAAACCGACCTTGCCGTCACCGTCGCCGACCACGGTCAGCGCCGTGAAACTCATCTGTCGACCGCCCTTGACCGTCTTGGCCACGCGGTTGACGGCAATGAGTTTTTCCAGCATGCCGTCGCTGTTTTCACGATCGTTTGTTGACATCTGTATTCACCTTTCGTTGCCGCTCGCGGTTGCGATACGGGCTTTACTTGCGGCTGAGCCGCTTAGAATTGTGGTCTTTCTGGGACTCGGGACTGGGGACTGGGGACTGGGGCAGCGACGCTTTCGCTCTCCCGAATCCCCAGTCCCTAGTCCCTAGTCCCGGCTCTCAGAACTTCAATCCCGCCTCGCGCGCCGCATCCGCCAGCGCAGCGATGCGACCGTGATAACGGAAGCCCGAGCGATCGAACGCGACGCTCTCGACACCCGCTGCCTTGGCCTTCTCCGCGACAGCCTTGCCGACCGCTGCCGCTGCCGCCTTGTTCTTGGTGCCCTTCAGATCCTTTGCCAGATCCTTCTGCACCGTCGACGCCGCCGCCAGCACCTTCGTGCCGTCGGCCGAAATGACCTGGGCATAGATGTGCTGATCGCTGCGATGTACCGTCAGACGCGGTACTTCGAGCTTGCGGATATGGACGCGCGTGGTTTTCGCGCGACGCAGTCTTGCCAGATTCTTGTCCATCGTCTTGTCTCCAGTGGCGGCCGTCCCGTGCCGCGCTTTTCAGTAGTTTGGGAAGCGTCCGACCCTTTGCAAGACCGGTTCGGCGCAGGCGATCAGGCCTTCTTGGCTTCCTTCAACGTGATCTTCTCGCCGGCATAGCGCACACCCTTGCCCTTGTAAGGCTCGGGCGGACGGAATGCGCGGATCTTCGCGGCGACTTCGCCGACGCGCTGTTTGTCGGCGCCCGCGATCAGCACCTCGGTCTGCGTCGGCACGGTGATCGTGATGCCGTCCGGCGTCTTGAACACGACCGGATGCGAGAAGCCGAGGGTCAGGTTCAGATCCTTGCCCTGCAGGGTGGCGCGATAACCGACGCCGACCAGCTCGAGCTTGCGCTGATAACCTTCGCTGACGCCCTTGACCATGTTGGCCAGCAGCGCACGCGCCGTTCCGGTCATCTTGGTCTGGCCGCCGTCCTTGGTTGTCAACTGGACTTCGGAACCGTGCACGCCGACTTCCACGCCTGCCGGCGTGACGAAGCTGAGCGTACCTTTCGGCCCTTTCACGGTGATCGCATCTTTGCCGACCGCAAACTCTACGCCCTTGGGCAATGCGATCGGTTTTTTGGCTACACGAGACATGTGTTTGTTCTCCAATTGATCATCCTGATCAACAACCCGGGCATCCTGCCCGGACTCTTCAATTTTTAGGCCACGGTGCCGAGGACTTCGCCGCCGACGCCTTTCTCGCGCGCCTGTACGTCGGTCATGATGCCGGCCGGCGTCGAGATGATCGCGACGCCGAGCCCGCCCATGACCTTGGGCAACTCGTCCTTGCCGCGGTACACGCGCAATCCGGAGCGACTGACACGATCGAGACGATCGATTGCAGGCCGGCCCTCGAAATATTTCAGGGCGATCTCCAGCACGCTCTTGTTGTTCTCGCCGCGTACCAGCTGCACGTCGCGGATATAGCCTTCGTCCTTCAGGACTTTGGCGATCGCCGCTTTTACCTTCGATCCCGGCATGCTCACGGTCGGCTTGGCCGTCGCTTGCGCATTGCGGATGCGGGTAAACATGTCGGCGATGGGATCAGTCATGCTCATTGATTCATTTTCCTGATTAGCATCGATATCACGTTAACTCTTGTGAGGTCGCCCGCTTCGCGGGCCGTGAGCTCGGTCGCTACGCGACCTGTGAGGAGTCAGTCTGCTTCTCCTCACTCTTCGCGTGCCGCAGGCACGCCCTCACTCCTCACTGCTCTTTACTTACCAACTTGCCTTGCGCAGACCGGGCACGTCGCCGCGCATCGTCGCTTCGCGCAACTTGTGCCGACCGAGCGCGAACTTGCGATAGACGCCACGCGAGCGACCGGTCAGTGCGCAGCGGTTGCGCTGGCGCGTCGGACTCGCGTCGCGCGGCAACTTCTGCAACTTTGTCTGCGCCGCCATCTTCTCGTCATACGACGACTTCGGGCTGAGCACGATTGCCTTCAGCTCCTTGCGCCGGGTCGCGTACTTCTTGACGATCTTCGCGCGCTTCTTCTCGCGCATGATCATGTTGGTCTTAGCCATGAGTGTCTCTCAGAACCTTAGTTGCGGAACGGGAAGCTGAAGGCTTCCAGCAGTGCTTTCGCTTCCTCATCGGTGCGCGCGGTCGTCGTGATCGCGATGTCCATGCCACGCATTGCGTCGACCTGGTCGAAGTCGATTTCCGGGAAGATGATCTGTTCCTTCACGCCCATGTTGTAGTTGCCACGACCATCGAACGCACGACCGCTGATGCCGCGGAAGTCGCGCACGCGCGGCAGGGAAATATTGACCAGGCGATCGATGAACTCGTACATCTTCGTGCGGCGCAGCGTGACTTTGCAGCCGATCGGCCAGCCGTCGCGGATCTTGAACGTCGCGATCGACTTGCGCGCCAGCGTCGAGATCGGCTTCTGGCCGGCAATCTTCGCCATGTCGGCCATCGCGTTCTCGAGAATCTTCTTGTTGCCGGTCGCCTCGCCCACGCCCATGTTCAGCGTGACCTTGGTGATGCGCGGCACCTGCATGACGCTCTTGTAGCCGAACTTCTCCATAAGCTTCGGCACGATTGTTTCTTTGTAGACTTTTTCCAAACGGGTTGTCATGTCGGGCTCCTTATGCGTCCGCCTGTTCGCCGCTGCGGCGGAACACGCGCACCTTGCGACCGTCGTCGAGCGACTTGAAGCCGACGCGCTCGCCCTTGCCGGACGCGCTGTTCAGCAGCATCACGTTCGACGCGTGGATCGATGCCTCGCGCTCGACGATTCCGCCCGGCTGGTTCGCCTGCGGGTTCGGCTTGGTATGGCGCTTGACGAGGTTGATGTTCTGCACGACAACGCGGTCTTCCGCGACGCGCAGGACTTCGCCCTTCTGGCCCTTGTATTTGCCGGTGATCACGATGACTTGATCACCTTTGCGAATTCGGTTCATGACGTTTTCTCAGTAGTAAAGCATTCAACTTCTGCTTAGGTCGCCCGCTTCGCGGGCTTGTCAGGTCGGTCGCTTCGTGACCTCGTTAGGAGTCAGGCGAAAGCTCTTGCACTTCCAAACTCTTCACAAGCGCCGAAGGCGCGACCTCACTTCCTCACTTTCTTCAAAGCACTTCCGGCGCGAGCGAGACGATCTTCATGAAGCGTTCGCTGCGCAGCTCGCGCGTGACCGGCCCGAAAATACGCGTGCCGATCGGCTCGAGCTTGTTGTTCAACAACACTGCTGCGTTGCCGTCGAAACGGATCAGCGAGCCATCCGCGCGCCGCACGCCCTTGCGGGTACGCACGACGACCGCGTCGTAAACCTCGCCCTTTTTAACCTTGCCGCGCGGAATCGCGTCACGGATCGACACCTTGATGATGTCGCCGATACCGGCATAACGACGCTTCGAACCGCCGAGCACCTTGATGCACATAAGTTCCTTGGCGCCGCTGTTGTCCGCCGCGGCCAACGTGGTCTGCATCTGGATCATGTTGCTTTCCTCCTCGCTACCACGTTACTGCGCAGCGCGCGTTACGACTGCGACGACGCGCCAGTTCTTGGTCTTGGACAGCGGCCGACATTCGGCGATGCGCACCAGGTCGCCCTCTTTGCACTGGCCGTCTTCGTCATGCGCATGCACCTTGGTCGACCGGCGTACGATCTTGCCGTACAGCGGATGCGGCACCTGGCGCTCGAGCAATACCGTGACGGTCTTGTGCATCTTGTTGCTGACGACACGACCTTCGATCGTGCGCGGTGCTTTGGTCTGTTCGTTCATCACTGTCCGCCTTTGGTCGCGCTCGAGGTCTTCTCGCCGATCAGCATTTTGACCTGCGCGATCTCGCGCTTGACGCGCTTGAAATGGTGCGTCTGCTTCTGTTGCCCTGAACCTTTCTGCATGCGCAGGTTGAATTGTTCGCGACGCAGCTCGAGCAGCTGTTCCTGCAGGTCCTGTGCGGACTGGGTACGAAGTTCTTTGAGTTCCATCACAGCACCGTGCGATTCACGAATTGGGTCTGCACCGACAGCTTGGCCGCGGCCAGGCGAAACGCCTCGCGTGCGGTTGCTTCATCGACGCCCTCGATTTCGTACAACATGCGGCCCGGCTGCACGACGGCAACCCAGAACTCGACGTTGCCCTTGCCGTTGCCCATGCGGACTTCGATCGGCTTCTTGCTGATCGGCTTGTCCGGGAACACGCGAATCCACAGCTTGCCGCCGCGCTTGACGAAGCGCGTCACGCAACGGCGCGCAGCCTCGATCTGGCGCGCGGTCAGATGACCGTGCGTGGTCGCCTTCAGGCCGTATTCGCCGAAGCTGACCTTGGCGCCGACGTAGCTGAGGCCGCGATTACGGCTCTTCTGTACTTTGCGGTACTTGGTGCGTTTGGGTTGCAGCATGTCCGTTCCTTACTTCTGGCGCGCTTCGCGCGGTTCGCGATGCTCGCGCGGTTCGCGCTCGCCACGTTCACGACGCTCGCCACGCGGCGCCGAATCACGGCCTTCTTCCTTCGTTTCCTGGTTCGCGGCGTGCAGGTCGAACACTTCGCCCTTGTAGATCCACACCTTGATGCCGATGATTCCGTAGGTCGTCTTCGCCTCGGCGAAACCGTAGTCGATGTCGGCGCGCAGCGTATGCAGCGGCACGCGACCTTCGCGATACCACTCCGAACGCGCAATCTCGGCGCCGTTCAGGCGGCCGGCGACATTGACCTTGATGCCGAGCGCGCCGAGGCGCATCGCGTTGCCGACCGAGCGCTTCATCGCGCGGCGGAACATGATGCGGCGCTCGAGCTGCTGCGCGATTGATTCGGCAACCAGCTGCGCGTCGATCTCGGGCTTGCGCACTTCGGCAACATTGATGTGCGCCGGAACGCCCATCATCTTGCTGACGTCCTTGCGCAGCTTCTCGATGTCCTCGCCTTTCTTGCCGATCACCACGCCCGGACGGGCCGTGTGGATCGTGATGCGCGCCGACTTCGCCGGACGCTCGATCTGGATCTTGGATACGCCGGCCTGCGCGAGCTTCTTGCGCAGCATCTCGCGAACCTTGAGGTCTGCGGTCAGGTACTGGGCGTACTCGCGCTTGTTGGCGTACCACTTGGAATTCCAGTCTTTGGAAATCCCGAGGCGAATGCCGGTTGGATGAACTTTGTGACCCATCGTGATTTTCCTTAGCTGCCCACGACCACGGTGATATGGCTGGTGCGTTTGACAATGCGCGAGCCGCGGCCCTTGGCGCGTGCGTGCATGCGCTTGAGCTGCGGACCTTCATCCACGGTAATCGTGGCGACCTTCAAATCATCCACGTCGGCGCCGAGATTGTTCTCGGCGTTCGCGACCGCGGACAGCAGTACCTTCTTGACCAGTGCTGCCGCCTTCTTGTCGCTGAACGCAAGCAGGTTCGTGGCACGGCCGACCGCCAGACCGCGCACCTGGTCTGCGACCAGACGCACCTTCTGTGCCGAAATGCGCGCGCTGCGCAGGATTGCTTTGGCTTCCATCTTCGTTACCTTTGTCTATGCCGATCGTCCTGATCGAAGAGCCCGGTCGTCCTGACCGGACTTTTCATCAAGATGCCGATGCGGACTTGGCTTCGGCGGCTTTCTTGTCGCCGGAGTGGCCCTTGAACGTGCGCGTCGCGGCGAACTCGCCGAGCTTGTGCCCGACCATGTTCTCGTTGACCAGCACCGGCACATGGGCCTTGCCGTTGTGGACCGCGATGGTCAAGCCGACCATTTCGGGCAGGATCATCGAACGCCGCGACCAGGTCTTGATCGGCCGCTTGGTATTCGTGGCCGACGCGACCTCCACCTTTTTCAGCAGGTGCAGATCGACGAACGGGCCTTTCTTGAGTGAACGTGCCATAAGTATTAGCTCCTGCGATCGCGCACGATGAACTGGTCGGTCCGCTTGTTCTTGCGCGTCTTGTAGCCCTTGGACGGCTGGCCCCACGGCGAAACCGGATGCGGGTTGCCCTGTCCGGCGCGGCCTTCGCCGCCACCATGCGGGTGATCGACCGGGTTCATCGCCGCACCGCGAACGGTCGGACGGATGCCGCGCCAGCGTTTCGCACCGGCCTTGCCGAGCTTGCGCAGGTTGTGTTCCGAGTTGCCGACTTCGCCGATCGTCGCGCGGCAGTCCGACGGCACTTTGCGCATCTCGCCGGAACGCAGGCGCAACGTCGCATAGACGCCTTCGCGCGCGATCAGCTGCACCGATGCGCCGGCGCTGCGCGCAAGCTGGGCGCCCTTGCCGGGCTTCATCTCGACGCAGTGCACGGTGGCACCGATCGGGATGTTGCGCAGCGGCAGCGAGTTGCCGTTCTTGATCGGCGCGTCGCGGCCCGCCATCAGCTGGTCGCCGACATTGACACCCTTCGGCGCGATGATGTAGCGGCGCTCGCCGTCGACGTAGCACAGCAGCGCGATATGCGCGGTGCGGTTCGGATCGTATTCGATGCGCTCGACGCGGCAGGCGATGCCTTCCTTGTCACGCTTGAAATCGACCACGCGATAGTGTTGCTTCGAGCCGCCACCCTTGTGCCGCGTCGTGATACGGCCGTAATGGTTGCGACCACCAGTCTTGTTCTGCGCCTCGGTAAGCGCCGCGTACGGCGCGCCCTTGTGCAGCCCCGGCGTCGACACGCGCACCATCGCGCGGCGACCCGGAGAAGTTGGCTTCAATGTAATCAGTGCCATGTCTTATTCCCAATCTTTATGGGTGCGTCGCTTACGGCTTTGCCGTCATGTCGATGCTCTGTCCTTCGTGCAGGCGCACGTAGGCCTTGCGCCAGCCGTTGCGGCTACCAGCCCGCTGCCGGAACGCCTTGGCCTTGCCCTTCACGTTCGCCAGGTTCACTGAATGGACCTTGACGTTGAACATCGCTTCGACCGCCGCTTTCACCAGAGCCTTGTCGGCCTCCGGAGCAACTTCGAATACGTACTGGTTGATTTCCTGCAGACGCACACTCTTTTCAGAAAGGTGCGGTGCGCGCAGCACGGTGAACAACCGTTCGTTCTTGATCTGCTCGCTCATGCCAGCCACTCCTCGATCTTCTTGACGGAGTCGACCGTCATCAACACGTGCGCCGCGTCGACCAGGCTGACCGGATCCATCGCCGCCACGTCGACCACCGCAATGTGCGACAGGTTGCGCGCCGACAAATACAGGTTCGGATCGACGTTCTCGGTGACGATCAACATGCGGCCGCCGTCGAAATCCTTGAGCTTGGCGACCAGCGCCTTGGTGCTCGGCTTGTCGACCGAGAACGCCTCGACGACTTTCAGCCGGCCCTGCCGATTGAGCTCGGACAGGATGGCCTGGATCGCGCCGCGATACATCTTCTTGTTGACCTTCTGCGCAAAATTGCGCGGACGCGCGGCAAACGTGCGGCCACCGCCGACGAAGATCGGAGCGCGGTAATCGCCATGGCGAGCGCCGCCGCCCTTCTGCTTCTTGAACTTCTTGGTCGTGCCGGACATGTCCGAACGCGACTTCTGCGCCTTCGTGCCGGCGCGGCCCGCGTTGCGATAGGCAACCACGACCTGATGCACGAGGCCTTCGGAAAATTCGCGGCCGAACACCGTGTCGGAGACCGACAAGGGTTTCTTCGCGCCGATGACTTGCAGTTCCATGATGTCTCTCCTCAACCCTTAGACGCCGGACGGATCACGACATCACCGCCCGGAGCACCGGGAACCGAACCGCGCACCGCGATCAGATGGCGCTCGGCGTCGATCTGCACGACTTCCAGATTCATCATTGACTGCTGCACGGCGCCCATGTGCCCGGACATCTTCTTGCCCGGGAACACGCGACCCGGCGTCTGGCGCTGGCCGATCGATCCCGGCGAACGGTGCGACAGCGAGTTGCCGTGCGTCGCATCGCCCATGGTGAAATGATGACGCTTGATCGTGCCCTGGAAGCCCTTGCCCTTGGTCACACCGGCAACGTCGACGATCTGCCCGGCCTTGAACACCTCGTCGGCCTTCAATTCGCCGCCGACCTGGTACTTGCCGAGATCCTTTTCTTCGACGCGGAATTCCCACAGCCCGCGACCGGCCTCGACCTTCGCCTTGGCGAAGTGTCCGGCGCGCGGCTTGGTCACCAGCGCTGCGCGCTTGAGTCCCGCGGTCACCTGGATGGCGTTGTAGCCGTCGTTCTCGACCGTCTTCACCTGGGTGATGCGGTTCGGCGTCGCCTCGATCAGCGTGACCGGAATTGATTCACCCGCTGGGGTGAAGATCCGCGTCATGCCGCATTTTTTCCCTACTAGTCCGATGCTCATCGTCTTGTTCTCAATACAGCTTGATTTGCACGTCCACGCCGGCGGCGAGGTCGAGCTTCATCAGTGCGTCCACGGTCTTGTCGTTCGGGTCGATAATGTCGAGGACGCGCTTGTGCGTGCGCGTTTCGTACTGGTCGCGCGCGTCCTTGTCGGCATGCGGCGAAGTCAGGATCGTGTAACGCTCGATCTTGGTCGGCAGCGGGATCGGACCACGCACCTGCGCACCCGTGCGCTTGGCCGTCTCGACGATCTCGCTCGCGGAACGATCGATCAAGCGATGATCGAAGGCCTTCAATCGAATTCGAATCTTCTGGTCCGCCATTGCCGTTTCCTCAAAGAACGTTTTGGTTTCAAGCCGCCGTTTTCCGGCGAGCCCGTTGTTTCCGTCTTGATCTTGCCGGTGTTAATCGACCGGCTTCATCGGTCGCTTCAACACCGGCAGTTATTGCTGACAGGCTCCGCCTGCAGCAATGACCTTACTTGATGATCTTTGCGACCACGCCCGCACCGACCGTCCGGCCGCCTTCGCGAATCGCGAAACGCAGACCCTCTTCCATCGCGATCGGGTGGATCAGGCTCACCACCATCTTGATGTTGTCGCCCGGCATGACCATCTCCACGCCTTCCGGCAGTTCCACCGCGCCCGTCACGTCGGTCGTGCGGAAATAAAACTGTGGACGGTAGCCCTTGAAGAACGGCGTATGACGCCCGCCTTCTTCCTTGCTCAGCACGTACACTTCCGACTCGAAATCCGTGTGCGGGGTGATGCTGCCCGGCTTGCACAGCACCTGGCCACGCTCGACTTCGTCACGCTTGGTACCGCGCAACAGCACGCCCACGTTGTCGCCCGCGCGCCCTTCGTCCAGCAGCTTGCGGAACATCTCCACGCCCGTGCACGTCGTCTTGGTCGTCGGCCGGATGCCCACGATCTCGATTTCGTCACCGACCTTCACGATCCCGCGCTCCACACGACCGGTCACGACCGTGCCTCTTCCGGAGATCGAGAACACGTCTTCCACCGGCAGCAGGAAGGGTTTATCCAGCACGCGCACCGGCTGCGGAATAAACGTATCCAGCGCCTCGACCAGCTTGACGATGCTCGGCACGCCCAGTTCACCTTGGTCGCCTTCCAGCGCCTTCAACGCCGAGCCCTTGATGATCGGGGTCTTGTCGCCCGGAAACTCGTACTTGGTCAGCAGGTCGCGCACTTCCATGTCGACCAGTTCCAAGAGCTCCGCGTCGTCGACCATGTCGCACTTGTTCATGTACACCACCACGTACGGCACGCCGACCTGGCGCGCCAGCAGGATG
>Ga0193727_1000571_pt1 | contig 14369 bp, 9 predicted proteins | sample H2c2metaG_FD_143051 | JGI IMG/M metagenome (GOLD analysis project Ga0193727, IMG submission 143051) | Soil microbial communities from a riparian zone of the East river system, Colorado, United States - H2c2 | ecosystem: Environmental > Terrestrial > Soil > Riparian zone | place: USA: East River...
CGTCAGTTGCAATCGGGCGGACGGAATCGTTGTAAGTATCAGCGACGAAGATATTTCCTTTGCGGTCAAGCGCGACTCCAATCGGGCCGTCGAACTGAGCCTCAAGGGCCGGGCCGTCCTTGAGTCCAGGCGCCCCGCTTCCGGCAATCGTGCTGACCGTGAGGCCATCCGCCGAGAGCTTGCGGATGCGATTGTTAGAGGTGTCCGCGATGATGACGTTGCCTTCCTTGTCCACGGCAACGCCTGAAGGAGTGTTGAACTGAGCGCGCAGAGCGTCACCGTCTCGAAAGCCCTCGTCGGACCCGGCTATTGTTATGACTCGCCCCTCGGTTGTGATTCGTTTGATTCGGTTGGCCTGGCCGGCGTCTGCAACAATCAAGTCGCCGTGTTTGCCGATCGCTATCCCGAACGGATCGCTGAAGCTTGCCTGGTCGGCTTTCCCATCCTCGACGCCTGGCGCGCCGGTGCCCGCGAGCGTCGAGACCGATCCAACAGCATCACGCCTGGTCGGGATTGGTCTTGCGAAGAAGTAGTAAACCGTGATGGCGACAGCGCTGGGCAGGGCGAGAATGAGGACGGCAATCAGGATCTTTCGCATTGATAAGTTAAGAACGGCCTCGGTGGGTGTACTCTAAACAAATCGCTCTGATGATGGAAGCGCCGTTCACGAAGAGCCGCAAAGATTCGCAAAGGCCGCAACGTAACCCTGCTCTTGGCGGTCTTTGCGAAACTTTGTGGCTTGCGTGAAACTCTGGATCACCGAGGCAGACGGCTTATCTGGTCGAAGTATCTCACGAACATTTTCATCCCGCCCGAAGCCATTTCCCAATCGAAGTTCTCGTTCTTCGCATGATAGCCGTGCTCGGGAAGCGAAAGGCCCAGAAACACGATCGGCGCCTTGAGGTAGTCCCGCATCGTCACGACTGCGCCGATCGAGCCGCCTTCGCGCGTAAACGCGGGCTGGCGGCCGAACGCGTACTTCATCGCCTCGGCGGCAGCGTCAGCATACTTTCCAGAAAACTCGCCGGTGTAAGGCCCTAACGCGGACTCGAAGTCCACGACAACGTCGGGGTTCTGCTTGCGCACGAAGTCGCGAATCAGCTTGTAGACTCGCTTGGGATTCTGGTCGGGCACCAGCCGGCAACTGATCTTGGCCTCGGCGTGATAAGGCACGATCGTCTTTACGCCCGGTCCTTGGTAGCCGCCTGTTATCCCGTGTACTTCAAAGGTCGGCTCGGCCATTATGGCTTTCAGCACACGCTCGGCGTCGTTAAAGCGAAGCGTCTTGAGCTCGTGCGCAGCTTTGAACTTCTTAGTCGTAAAGCCCGAATCGAGAAAGCTCTTCACTTCCTTTTTGGTCGCAGGCTTGACGTCGTCGTAAAATCCCTTGATCTTCACGTGCCCGGTATCCGCGTCGTAGCACTTTGAAATGACCTTGCACAGCTCGCCTATCGGGTTGCGCGCCGGGCCGCCGGTGAGACCCGAGTGAACATCCTTTTCGCCGGTCTGCAGCGTCATGATCAGCATCATCGCGCCTCGCAGGCCGTAAGGAATCGCGGGCCTGGTGCGCGAAATCCAAATCGTGTCGCTCACCAGAATAGAATCGGACTTTAGGCGGTCCAGGTTGTTCTTTATGAAGTGCTCGAAATTCGGGCTGCCGATTTCCTCTTCAAGCTCCCAGATGAAGTTGATGTTGAGCGGCAATTGATTCTGGGCCGCATAATGCGCGGCGCTCATGGCCGAAAGAGCCGGGCCCTTGTCGTCCGTCGTGCCCCGCCCTTCGTAGCGCCCGTCTTCCTTGAAGAAGGTGAAGGGTGCTTTGTGCCACTCTTCGGGATCGGCCGGCTGCACGTCCAGGTGGTTGTAGACAGTCAGCGTAGGATTGCTCGCTCCGCTCTCGATCCTGCCCAAGACAACGGGATTGCCGGGCGTTTCGATCACCTCGGTGCGCGCGCCGATCGATTCAAGATACTGGCGCGCGGTTTCGGCGGCGCGCCTGATGTCGGGGGCGCGCTCGGGTTCCATGCTGACGGTTGGTATTTCGACTAACTGGGCCAGCTTGCTCTCGAATTCTTCACGCGAGCCGCTCACATAAGAGTCCAGACGCTCGTACAACTTCCCTTCGTCAACCATGTTTCTCCTTCGGCGAGTTAGCTAGCTCGCGGGTCATTATGCGGAGCGGCCCATTAGGTGTCAAGGACAACAACCCACAGAGAGACGCCGGCTTGGAGCCGATTTATGGGCCCGTAGTTTTGCAAAGAGCCGGCAATCGGTGGTGGTGTCTTAATTTCAATTCTCAGCGTAATCTCTGCGTCTCGGTCGCCTCCGCTAGTTAGCAGGTTTTCGGTGCTTACTAACCGCCGAGACGCTGAGACGCAGAGCCAACGCAGCGAAAACAATGAAATTAAGGCACGCCCGCCGCTCCCAAGCTTTACGTGTCGTGAGTCTTTATGCAATACTCGCATTTTAGAATGCGCGCTGGCCACTACCGAAACTCACTGGGGAACCCCGGGCTGCCAACAGCGAAGTCGAGCTTCGCAATCGTGCCAGGGTTGCGTTGAACGAGGGATGTCAGTCGCGCCGGCATACAATCCCAACAATCATTGAGTACGGGATAAGAACTTATGGAATCAACGACAGTTCTGAACAACGTCGAAGACAAGCATATCGAGGAGCTTGAGACCGTAACAATTCGATTCGCGGGCGACTCCGGCGATGGGATGCAGCTCACCGGCACGCAGTTCACCAACACCGCGGCGATTGTCGGAAACGATATTTCGACTCTGCCGGACTTCCCTGCCGAGATTCGCGCGCCTGCTGGGAGCCTTCCCGGGGTATCCGGGTTTCAGTTGAATTTCTCGAATCATGACATTCGCACGCCCGGCGATGAGCCGAACGTGCTGGTCGCGATGAACCCAGCGGCGTTGAGGGTGAATCTCGCGGACCTCGAGCCCGGCGGCATTCTGATCACTAATACCGACGCATTCAACGAGAACAATCTCAAGAAAGCGGGTTACGCGGAGAATCCGCTGGAAGACGGGAGTCTTACCGGCTACCGTCTGTTCAAGCTTCCGATCACGACGCTCAATCGCGCAGCGCTTCGTGACGAGGTCAAGCTGGCATCGAAGGAAATCGACCGATGCAAGAACTTCTGGGCGCTCGGTCTGATGTACTGGCTTTACGACCGGCCGCTTGAACCGACCCAACGATGGATTGAAAGTAAGTTCAAACGCAACGCCGAAGTCGCGAAGGCCAACTTGACGGCGTTGAAGGCCGGCTTCGCTTATGCCGAAGCGGCCGAGATCTTCACGACTCATTACCGCGTTCGCAAGGCCGCAATCGCGCCGGGTAAGTATCGCAACATAACCGGCAACGAAGCGACCGCCCTGGGCTTCGTAGCCGCGTCAGTGCTCGCCAAGCGCCCGCTGTTCTACGCGAGCTACCCGATCACCCCGGCGTCCGACATCCTCCACGAGCTTTCGACGCGAAAGAACTTCGGCGTCAAAACCTTTCAAGCCGAAGACGAGATTGCTGCAGTGTGCGCGGCGATAGGCGCCGCGTTTGCCGGTCAACTCGGCCTGACCGGAACAAGCGGTCCCGGCCTCGCCCTGAAGAGCGAAGCCATCGGGCTTGCGGTGATGACCGAGCTGCCGATCGTGATCGTAGACGTACAGCGCGGCGGACCCTCCACGGGACTTCCGACGAAGACCGAACAAGCCGACTTGCTCCAGGCGATGTTTGGAAGAAACGGCGAGTGCCCCGTAGCGATAGTAGCGGCGGCAACTCCCGGCGACTGCTTCCACATGGCCATCGAAGCGTTTCGCATCGCGACCAAGCACATGCTGCCGGTCATCTTTCTGACAGACGGTTATCTCGCCAATGGCGCGGAGCCGTGGCGCGTGCCGGCGATGGAAGAACTGCCGCGCTTCGAGGTGAAGTTCGCCACCGACCCAAACGGTTTCTTTCCTTACAACCGCGATCCGGAAACGCTTGCCAGACCGTGGGCGATTCCCGGAACGCCGGGGCTCGAACACCGGATCGGCGGAATCGAAAAGCAAGACATAACCGGCAACGTCTCGTACGACCCTGAGAACCATATGCACATGGTCGTTACCCGCGCCGAGAAGGTTGCGCGAATAGCCGATGACATCGCGGAGCTGGAGGTGTTCGGCGAATCGAAAGGGCGTTTGCTCGTTGTGGGTTGGGGCTCGACTTACGGAGCGATCACGTCTGCGGTCGAGGAAATGCAGCACGAAGGCAAGTCGGTGTCGAGCGTTCACATACGGCACTTGAATCCTTTCCCGAGGAATTTGGGAGAGCTGCTGGGCCGCTTCGATCGGGTGCTTGTCCCGGAACTAAATATGGGGCAGCTTGCGATGCTGCTGCGCGCGCGCTACCTGGTTCCGGCGGTCTCATTCCCGAAGGTCAAGGGCAAGCCGTTCAAGATCAGCGAGCTGACCGCGAAGATGAACGAACTGTACGAGGATTGAGATGAACGAGGATCAGTTTCAACGCCACGTAGATTTTATGCTTGCGCAACAGGGAAAGTTCGATGCCAACATTGCCAAGTTGGAAGAGAATCTCTTGAAGCACGAGCAGGAAAACCGGGAGATGTTCGCCAAGTTGGGGGACGTCATATTGAGCCTCGCAAATCATAGCGGCTTGCAGGATGAACGAATCGCCGCTCACGATAAGCAAATCGCTGAGTTGATCGAGGCGGGCAAGGAAACCGACAGACGGTTCAAGGAAACCGATGAGCGAATCAACGCTTTGATCATCTTGGCCGAACGTTTCTTCAACCGAAACGGACAGTAACAGTCGAATGAAGGCTGGCGCTGGTTTGTGACCAGGATGCAAGCAGGTGAATAGGTATGAGCACTAATTCAACGCCAAGCGAAGGTGGCAACGGACAGCAACCTCCGTTGAAGCTTACGAGAAAAGATTTCGTTTCGGACCAGGAGGTCCGCTGGTGTCCGGGCTGCGGCGACTACGCAATCCTCGCCCAGATCCAAAAAGTCATGCCCGAGTTGGGCATCGCGAGAGAGAACACGGTGTTCGTGTCGGGAATCGGTTGCTCGAGCCGCTTCCCTTATTACATGAACACCTACGGCTTTCACACGATACACGGCCGCGCGCCGGCGATCGCAACCGGCATCAAGGCTTCAAACCCGGAGCTTTCAGTCTGGGTCATAACCGGCGATGGCGACGCGTTGTCGATCGGCGGCAACCATTTGATCCACGCGATTCGGCGCAACCTGGACATCAACATCATCCTGTTCAACAACCGAATCTACGGTTTGACCAAGGGCCAATACTCGCCGACTTCGGAGTTCGGCAAGAAGACCAAGTCGACTCCGTACGGTGTGATCGACTATCCGCTGAATCCGCTTTCGGTGGCGCTCGCGGCGGAAGCTACTTTTGTCGGGCGATCCGTCGATACCCACGTACAGCATCTTCAAATGATCGTCGAGCGCGCGATGCATCACAAAGGCATCTCGTTCGTCGAGGTCTATCAAAACTGCAACATCTTCAACGATCACGCTTTTGACATGTTCACCGAGCGCGGCGTCAAAGACGATAAGATGATTCAGCTCGAGCACGGCAAGCCGTTGATCTTTGGCAAGGAGCACAACCGGGGTGTTCGCATGCGAAGCGATATGCATCTCGAAGTCGTCGAGTTGGGCAACGGAGCAAGCGAGTCGGATTTGATTGTGCACGATGAAAAAGCGCCCGACTCGTATCTCGCTTACATGCTGGCGCGGATGGAGTACCCCGATTACCCGGTCCCGATCGGCGTTTTCCGAGACGTGTTAAAGCCAACCTATGAGGATATGCTAGCTGCTCAGGTGAGACAGGCGGTCGATACAATGGGACCCGGCGATCTCGAGACGCTCATCAACAGCGGCGAAACGTGGGTCATTGATTAGTCAGTAGTTGCGCGCCGCGCTATGTATTGCCGCGGCCGCGCATTCTTGAGCGCCCCCGAGGGTCGGACATGAGTTAAAGAAGCCCAGGGCCACCAGCAGTCCTGGCGAACCAAGCTTCCGTTGACCAAGGAGTAGTTCAGCTTAATGAAATCTCGTCTTTTACCCTTCCTCACATTCGCCGTTCTCTCGTCCATTCTTATCGCAAACGCGGGCGGTCGACCGCTACCGGACGATTCCGCCGCAGATGCTGCGAAAGAGATTCGCCAGTGGGAAGTCACCGGCCCGTGGGGCGGAGATGTGCGCGCGCTGGTAGCCTCGCCCGACGACTCCGATCTGCTGTACCTCGGCACCGGTGACGGACAGATCTTTCGTTCGATCGATGGAGGGCGGACGTGGCGGCGCTTGAAGCCGGGGCTCGACAAGCGCGGGCTCTCGGTCGACAGCATCGTGATCGATCCTCGCAACTCGAAAGTTATTTACGTCGGCGTGTGGCCTGTAGGTCGAGACCAGGAAGGCGGCGTCTTCAAGACAGAAGACGGCGGCGAGCATTGGAAGCTGCTTGAGGGCACTCGCAAGATGTCAGTCCGTTCTTTCGCGATAGCGCCGTCGAATTCCAACTTCCTCATCGCCGGAAGCGCCAACGACGATCTCAACCTCAACGGCGTGTTTCGCTCGACCGATGCAGGCAAAACGTGGGAGCGAATCTCTCCGATTGGTGACAAGGAGATACACAACATCGAGTCCGCCGCGATTGATCCGCGCAACACCAACATCATCTACATCGGTACGTGGCATCTTCCGTGGAAGACGACCGACGGCGGCGCAAGCTGGAAGCAGGCCGGCAATCAGATCGCCGGAATGATCAATGATTCGGATATTTTCGGGATCAGCGTTGACGCCGCCAAGCCGAACCTGGTCTATGTCAATGCGTGCAGCGGCATATTTCGCTCGGTTAACGCGGGCGAGAAGTGGGTCAAGCTTCCCGGCATTCCCTTCAGCGCGCGCCGCACTTACACGCTGCTGCCGCACCCGAGCGAGCCGAACACAATCTTTGCGGGCACAAGCGAAGGTCTATGGCGATCTAAAGACGGCGGCAAGCGCTGGATGCTGCTCACATCCAAGACCATGGTTGTCCGTTCGATCGTCGTCACTCCCGATAAGCCAAGGCGCGTTCTGATTGCGACCGACGATGTTGGGATCCGGATTTCCGATAACCTGGGCGATGACTTCGTAGACTCGAACACCGGATTCATACATCGCCACATCCTGGCGATCCAACCCGACATAAGCGAGCGCGGGCGCATTCTTGCAAGCGTCTTTCACGACGGCAGCGGCGGCAGCGTGTTCATCTCGTCGGACGGAGGCGAATCCTGGCAGCCCTCGTCGCACGGAATGTCAGGGCGCGATGTGTTCGCATTCTATCAAGTGCCCGATCAGCCGAACCTGATCTACGCCGGGACAAATAACGGGATGTTTCGCTCGAGCGATCGCGGCGCGAGCTGGTCGTACGTCGGCGCCGAGCTAGTGCAGAAAGAAGTGCCAGTCAAGAAACGGCCTGCACCTGCACGCCGTCGTGCGAGCGCGATGGAACCCTCGGTTGGCCGGTACCAGACCGTACCCGTTTCAAAGCGGACTTCGTCGCAAAAGAAGAAACCTGCGGCCTCGTCGAAAAAACCCGCACAGAAACAGCCAGCCAAAAGAGAACCGTTGTCCGGAAACTTTGTCGAATTGACGCGTCAGGTCGATGACATTACCGGCTTCGTCGATAGCGAGGGGCGAACGCTGGATGAGACCAGGGGATGGGAAAGGGTTTCGATCGACGGCTACGAATCAGGCGGCCGCGTCTTCTCGGTCGCAACCCACAAAGATACTCCGCTGAAGATCTTCGCCGGGACCAAGCAAGGACTCTACATCTCGAACGACGCGGGACAGTCGTGGGAGCACGCCGACCGCGGTCCGAACGACATGTACGTCAAAGCCATCGCTCAGGACCCGCGCGAGGCGTCGGTTGTGGTGATCGGCACCAACCAGTTTGTCTTTCGCTCGACGAACGGCGGACGAACGTGGGTTCGGCGCGGCGGCGGACTGCCCTCGGGCGATTTCACTTCTGTGGTCATCAATCCGACTAACCCCGACGAAGTGATGGCGGCCGACTACTCGCACGGCGGAGTGTATCGATCAACCGATAAGGGCTACACCTGGGAGCGCATCGACAGCGAGCTTCCGACCAATCGAGTGTGGACGCTGATGTTCGACCCGTTCGACCGAAATCGACTTTACGCCGGCAGCTTTTCCAGCGGAATCTACGTTCTGACAATCCAACGGGGAGCAAAGAACAGTAGTCCGTAGTCCGTAGTCCGTAGTTCGTGGATCCTTACGGTTCAACTTGCTTGCATTTCGGCGACCTAGCGCAATCACTGATCACTGATCACTGACCTCTGACTAGCGGCCGCAGACCACAGGCTACTGACTACGGACTACTGACTACGCACTGACTAATCATGAAAATTCACGAATATCAGGGCAAACAACTTCTAGCCAAGTACGGCGTGGCTGTGCCCCGAGGGGTGGTCGTTACTAGCCCAGAGCAAGCTCGAGCAGCCATGGAACAATTGGGGCTGCCCGTCGTGGTCAAGGCACAGATTCACGCGGGCGGACGCGGCAAGGGCGGTGGCGTCAAGCTCGCTCGCACGGCGGACGACGCAATCGAGCTAGCGAAACAGATCCTCGGCATGAAACTGGTCACTCACCAAACTGGACCCGAGGGCCGCGAAGTAAGAACGCTTCTGATCGAAGAAGGCTTGAAGATCAAGCAGGAGTTCTATCTCGGAATCGTACTGGATCGCGCGATCTCGCGGCTGGTCTTCATGGCCTCGTCGGCTGGCGGGATGGAGATCGAAGAAGTCGCTGCCAACGAGCCGGAGAAGATTCTCAAAGAAGCGATCGATCCGGCGGTCGGGCTCCAGGCGTTTCAGGCGCGCAAGCTGGCGTTCGGCATCGGCCTTCCCAAAGAAGCCGTCAACAAAGCAGTAGTGTTCATGACGGCGCTGTATCGCGCTTATGTCGATCTCGATTGCTCGCTCGCCGAGATCAATCCATTCCTGCTGACCGAGGACGGCGAGCTGTACGCGCTCGACGTGAAGCTGAACTTCGACGACAACTCGATGTTCCGTCACAAAGACTTCGCCGAGCTTCGCGACTTGAACGAAGAGGAGCCGCTCGAGATCGAAGCTTCGAAGCACGATCTGAACTACATCAAGCTTGATGGCAACATCGGCTGCATGGTTAACGGCGCCGGGTTGGCGATGGCTACGATGGACATCATCAAGCTGGCAGGCGGCGAGCCGGCGAACTTCCTCGACGTGGGTGGCGGAGCTTCACAAGAGCGAGTCGAGAACGCGTTCAGAATTCTGCTTTCGGACAAGAACGTGAAGGCGGTGTTGATCAACATCTTCGGCGGGATCGTGCGAACGGATATGGTCGCTTCAGGAGTCGTCGCAGCAGCTCGCAACCTCGGCGTAAAAGTCCCGGTGGTCGTTCGATTGGAAGGGACTAACGTCGAGAAGGGCCGCGAAGTAATCGAACAATCGGGGTTAGGCTTTGTTACCGCTTCGGGGATGAAAGACGCCGCCGAGAAGGTTGTGGCGCTAGCGAAATAGTGTGTTCTATCAATGGCTTGTCGCGCTAAGGCTCGGTCCATCCCGATCATCCAGGCTCATAGCTCATCCCAAGGCTCATGATCTTTTGAAGCAGCGCTTCATACCTCACTCCCGCGTGGGCCGCTGAGTCCGCGAAGTCTTCGTTGCGCGCGATCTGCGCGTTGGGATTTGCCTCAAGCAAATAGATACGGCCGTCCTCAGTCAGCCGATAGTCCAGCCTGGCATAGCCGCTCAGATGAAGAATCCGGTAGATGCGCTTTGAAAGGCGCGCGAATCCCCGCTGAAGCTCGGGCGCAAGATCAGCGACTTGCGTAACGAGCCCAACCCTCTGCTGGTACGCAGGGTCCCACTTCGCCTTGTCGGTTGCAATGTTCTGTGAGCCTTCGGGCAAATCCTTCATCAGCAATTCCCACGGCGAATAGGTAACCAAATTCTGGTTGCCGATGATTGACACGTATATCTCGCGGCCTTCGACGAACTGTTCGGCTATGGCAGGCGAGCTCGTCTGACGGTGAATGAACTCGACGCGCTCGGCCAGTTTTTGGTCGTCGCGCACAATCGAAGCCTGCGAGATGGCAACTGAGCCTTCGTCGCGAACCGATTTCACGAATAACGGAAATGTCAGACGGCCGGGCCTCTTCACCTTGCGATTGACCGGGAACACCACGAACCGGGGTACGTTGATCCGGTGATAAGCGAGGATCTTATTGGTGAGCGCTTTGTCGTGCGTCAAGGTCAGACCGCGCGGGTTGCAGCCGGTGTACTTCTGCCTGGTCAATTCCAAGTAGCTGACCACGTGCTGGTCAAACAGCGGGTAGCCGGCGAACTCTTCGAGCAGGTTAAAAGCGATATGCGGCTTATGGTCTTCGATGGCCTGTCGAATCACGCTCAACTCATTGCTGATGCCGACCGGCCAAACCTCGTGGCCCATTCCGTTGAGGGTCGAGACAACATCGTATTCGGTCTTGATAAGCTCGACCTCCTTTGGGCTGAAGCCTTCGAGAGACTCGGGCGGTACTAGGTCTTCACGGACCAGCACAATCACTCGGAGTTTTCTCGTCGGTTTGAGGCTCATAGCGGGATTCGGTGATAACCGGTTTGAACAACGTTCATCGTCTGAACCGTCAGCATGACGAGGATCTTTTTTGTCGCTATATCGGCGGGACTCGCGACCCGCAGCTTCAACTCCGTCGCCCGAGCCATCATTTGCTTTATCAACTGGTCGACGGCGTAGGTATGTATGCCTGTTCCTTCCGCCACCGCCTGGCGCAGCTCCCCGCGAATTCGGCGGAGCAAGCTTGTGGCAGAGGGGCTGAACTCGTGCTGCGGGTCGTTTGAAAAAATGCGACGCAAGTCCCTGTCATAACTGGCAGGCCACTCGAAGGCGTAATGCGCGCGTTTGCGACGATAATGCTCGCGCAAGGTCGTCATGTTTTTCGCAAGCGTTTCGACCTTGCGACGCGAATCGTTTCGGGGCCGCGTGCCTCCGATTCTTTTTATCAACGTGTCCACGTACTCGAGCTTACGCAGCGCCGCCCAGCCCTGGTAGCGCCGCCGCCAGCGCGAGCCTCGCGCAAGCCACACCGCGAACGTCTCGGCAAAATCCTCGGCCGGGTGCGCCTGAGCATACCAGGCACCCAGGTGCAAAACGTAATCGCGGCTCTTGGGGAGAGGCTTATAGAAATCGGGGTATGGCCGCGAGAAAGGACCGAACAGCTTTCGATAGTCTCGCCTGGAGTGAAGACCGTACGCGTTGTCCAGGGCGTGGCCGGTTTCATGACGCATGATGCGAAGGCATTCCCGCTCGGAGCCGCCTTCTACCTCGAGCATCTGGCGGCGCTCGAGTCGGATCAGCCGGGGATGCGCGAGGTAAAAAGGGATCGCGAAGCCAGGGACGCCGTCCGGAGTAAACCACTCTTCGGAGAGCCACACGTGCGGCCTGAATTTTATTCCGCGAGCTTCAAGCTCGCTGTGTAGGCGAGCAATGCGCTGCTCCAGAGGCGTGCCCCCGATGGTCAGAGGCAAATCGCTGAGCCGCAGATCGAGCAACTGTTCGTCGGTCATTCGATTCAGGTCGAGTGCGGAATTCAAATCCCCTGGACTCCAATCACGACTCATCGTGGATGATATCGTTCATATAACCTGGAGCTAACTTCGCTCGCCGGTTTCATCTCAATCTCATCGTATCGAGTTTCAGCAGCGTCTGCAGCAAGACGTTCCCGCCATTAACAATGTCTTCCGGTCGTGAGAACTCGCGCGGCGAATGACTGATCCCGCCGACGCTCGGGACGAAAATCATCCCAACCGGTCCCAGTCGAGCCATCTCCTGCGCATCGTGACCCGCCCCACTTGGTAGCTGCTTTGTGCTCAGACCGATTCCTTTCGCGGTCTCATCAATCAATCTGCGAATGCGCTCGTCGGTCAGCGCCGGATAGCTCACGCTCGTCTGTTTGAAGTCGAACAAGGTTCCGGTCGACTCGGCTATACTGGCGGCTTCAACGCGAATCTTGCCGAACATCGCTTCAACCTTAGCCGAGTCCAAATCGCGCAGCTCGAGACTCAAAACGACTTTCCCCGGGATGACGTTGTAAGCTCCCGGCAATGCCTGAATCTTCCCCACGTTGCCAACCTGTCGGCCAGGTATGCTGGTAACGACGCGATTCACAGCTTCGATGAACTTCGCCGCAGCGAGCAGCGCGTCTCGGCGCTTATTCATCGGCGTTGTGCCCGCGTGATTGGCGAAGCCTTCGATCGTCACTTCCCAATGCATGATCCCGACTATGCCTTCGACGACTCCGATGTTGATCTTTTCAGTATCGAGTATTCCTCCCTGCTCGATGTGCAGCTCGAGATAGGCGGCGATGTCGCCGCGCTTCCTGCGGGCTTCCGCGAATCGAGTCGGATCGCCGCCGAGTATCTTGATTCCCTCCCGAATCGTCTTGCCGCTGTTGGCGGGCAGATCAAGTTGTTTCTCCGGAAGCTCGCCGCTGATAAGCTGGCTGCCGATGGTTCCGCCTTCTTCGTTTTGAAAGATGAGAACTTCGAGTGAGTGGCGAAGCTTGACGTTGTTCTCGGCCAGCGTCTGTGCGACTTCAATAGCGCCCATCGAGCCGACATCGCCGTCATAGTTCCCGCCTTCAGGAACCGAGTCTATGTGCGAGCCGATAACGAGAGGCGGCAACGCAGCTTCGCTTCCCGCGCGCCGGCCGACGATGTTGCCGGCGAGGTCGATGCTAACTTCAAGCTTCGCTTCGCGCATCAAGCCCATCGCGTACTTGCGCCCTTGAAGATCAGCTTCGCTGTACGCGAGCCGGGTCACTCCACCTTGCGGGTTCTTGCCGAACTCGCTGAGCGCGGCTAGATGCGCGTTGATACGCCCGCCGTTGACCCGAAGCTTGGGTTGAGCTTGCGAGGGCTTGAGAAGAGTTACTGCGACTGCGCTGAACAAACCGAGGTTGAATGCTCTGCGATTCATGCTCTTGATTGAGGAGGGCCGCACTGGCTGCCTTTCAGGTTAGTTATCGTCAACGCCGCTTTTTGGTCGACCCTCAGGTTGCGGACTGCAATACGGCAAACCAAAGCTTGAACTGGAGTCAACCCGCTACGCGAACGGTGATTCAATGGAGGGCGACTGCCCGGTCAGAAGCTCGGCCCCGTTCTCGGTGATCACCATTATGTCTTCAAGCCTGATCCCGAACTCGCCCGGTATGTAAATCCCCGGTTCATCGCTGAAAGTCATCCCAACCTCGAGCTTCATCTTGTTGCCGCGCACCAAATAAGTCCACTCGTGACCATCCATCCCGATGCCGTGCCCAACACGGTGGGTAAAGTACTTGTAGTCCGGACCGTAGCCCGAGTCGACGATCACCTTCCTCGCAGCGGCATCGACGTCTTCGCAAGCAGCACCCGGGCGCGCGGTCTTCAAAGCGGCTGCCTGAGCCTGTTTCACGATATCCCAGACTCGCCGTTGCTTGTCGCTCGGTTTGCCGAACACCGTCGTGCGAGTGATGTCCGAAGCGTAGCCTTCGACGCTGCAGCCGCCGTCCATCAACACTACGTCGCCTTGCCTTAGCTTTTGCGGCGTGATCGTTCCGTGTGGCAAGGCCGAGTGCTCGCCGAACAACACAAGGGCGCCGCCGCGCGCGCCGAGTTGCTGATGAGCGCCGCTTATCTTTCCGCCAAACTCGCCGTGAGTGATGCCCTCACGCAGAGACTTCGCCGCGATCTCGAACGACTTGAGCGTGATCTGGTTGGCAAGCCGCATGAGGTCGATCTCATGCGCGGACTTCACTTGACGGCATCGCGCGGTCACCGGATCAGCGCTTGTGATCTTGAGCGCGGGCGCCGCTTTCGCTACCCCATCCGAGAACACGAACCTGACGGTCTCCTCGATGCCGAGCTTGCCGGACACTACTCCTCGATCTTTGAGAATCGAGGCAACGAGTTGATAAGGGCTATCGTCTTCCTCCCACGTGCGAACATCGCTCCCGAACTTGATCTGTTCCAGCGCGCGTCCTTTCTCGAACGCGGGAGTCACCCACGCAAGCTCGCCTTTCGCGGGAAACACGAGCGCGAACATTCGTTCGCTGAGTCCCCACTGCGTGCCCGTGAAGTACTGCAGGCTCGTGCCGCCGGTGAGAAAGACGGCGTCGATTCTGGCTTCACGCATGAAGCGCCGCGCCGTCTCCTGTCGCTGGAGATATTCGTCGCGGGTGATCGGCTTTGCTTGACTTGCGCGTGGCAGGCCCGCCGCGTCTTGATCGTCGGCCCGCGCAGCCTTGTC
>Ga0193727_1000572_pt1 | contig 14353 bp, 9 predicted proteins | sample H2c2metaG_FD_143051 | JGI IMG/M metagenome (GOLD analysis project Ga0193727, IMG submission 143051) | Soil microbial communities from a riparian zone of the East river system, Colorado, United States - H2c2 | ecosystem: Environmental > Terrestrial > Soil > Riparian zone | place: USA: East River...
TCAGCTCGCGCTCAGCTCCAAGTACAAGTCGGAATTCCTCGCCAACATGTCGCACGAGCTGAGGACTCCGCTCAACAGTCTCCTCATCCTGGCGCGGCTGCTGAGCGAAAACAAGGACGGCAATCTCAGCCCGAAGCAGGTCGAGTTTGCGCAGACGATCCTCACTTCAGGAAGCGATCTGCTCAATCTCATCAACGATGTGCTCGATCTGTCGAAGGTCGAAGCCGGCAAGATGGATGTGAATGCCACCGAGGTCGGGCTGGCGGACATCAAGGATTTCGTCGAGCGCAGCTTCAGCCAGCTTGCCGACCAGAAGTCGCTTGGCTTCCACGTGGAAGTGAACGCGGATGTTCCGAAGTCGATCTACACCGATGGTGGACGACTGCAGCAGGTGCTCAAGAATCTCCTCTCCAATGCGTTCAAGTTCACGGAGAATGGGGACGTCACACTTACCGTTCGTCGCGCGGAGAAGGGACGCCGGTTCCTGAATCCGAATCTCGAGGCGGCTTCAGATGTGCTTGCGTTCTCCGTTTCCGATACCGGCATCGGAATTCCGAAAGACAAACAGCGGCTGATCTTCGAGGCCTTCCAGCAGGCGGACGGAACCACGAGCCGGAAGTTCGGCGGAACCGGTCTCGGACTCTCCATCAGTCGCGAGATCTCGCGGCTGCTAGGCGGCGAGATCAGGGTCGAGAGCGCGGAGAACGAGGGCAGCACCTTCACGCTGTTCCTGCCCCTGCGCTACAGCCCGCGTGAGGACGGTCCCGACCGCGATCCAATCCGGGTGCCGAGCTACCCGCCCCCGGTCCGCCACGCGGCGCCGCGGCGGACCACTCCGCCCCGGCCGGAACCAGCAAGTCGCGACCAACGTCGAAAGCAAGCCGGCGATGCGCTGCAGTACCGGCCGGAGCGTCGCGCCGTACCGCAAACGGTGATCGCCGACGACCGGGAGCGAATCGAGAGCGGGGACCGAACCGTACTCGTCATCGAGAATGATCAGAATTTTGCGAGAGTCCTTCTCGACATGGCCCGGGACAAGGGCTACAAGGCGGTTGTCGAGCTGGATGGCGAGGCGGGGCTCAAGACCGCGCGCGAAGTCAGGCCGGATGCAATCACACTCGACATCGACATGCCGGGAATGGATGGACTCGAGGTGCTGGATCGCCTCAAGCGCGATCCGGAGACGAGGCACGTTCCGGTTCACATCATTTCCGGCGTAGAGGAGAAACGCGAAGGCCTCAAGGCGGGCGCGATTGCCTTTCTGGCAAAGCCGGTGAGCAAGGAAGGGCTCGATGCGGCATTCGCGCGAATCGCGACGTTCATCGACACCGTGCCGAAAAACCTGCTGGTCGTCGAGGACAATGAGACGCAGCGGCAGAGCATCGTCGAGCTGATCGCGCACGACGATGTCGATATCATCGCCGTCGGCTCCGCGGAGGAGGCACTCACCAGGCTTCAGGAGAAGCACTTCGACTGCATGGTCCTCGACCTCGGCCTCCAGAGCGGCGGAGAGATGAGCGGATTCGACCTGCTGGAAAAGGTCAAGTCGGACCCGGACAACCACGACCTTCCGATCATCATCTACACGGGCAAGGATCTGAGCCCTGAGGACGAGACGAAGATCAAGAAGTACGCGGAGACGATCATCGTGAAGGACGTGAAGTCTCCCGAGCGTCTGCTCGACGAAACCGCGCTCTTCCTCCACCGCGTCGAGGCCAAGCTACCCGAGCAGAAGCGGAAGATGCTCGAGCATCTGCACGACGCCGACACCGTGGTTGCCGGGAAGAACATCCTGGTGGTGGACGACGACGTGCGCAACATCTTCTCGCTGACGAGTATGCTGGAGGATCACGGCATGATCGTGCGGTTCGCCGAAAACGGAAAGCAGGCGATCGACCAGCTGAAGAAGGATGCAAATGTGGATGCGGTGCTGATGGACGTCATGATGCCCGAGATGGATGGGTACGAGACGACCCGCGCAATCCGCGGGATGGACCAGTTCAAGTCGCTTCCGATCATCGCGCTGACGGCGAAGGCGATGAAAGGCGATCGGGAGAAGTGCATCGCGGCGGGAGCTTCCGACTACATCACGAAGCCCGTCGACACCGAGCAACTGTTGTCCCTGCTCCGAGTATGGCTGTACAGGTAGCGGAAGTTCCCACCACTGGCGCGGAGCCCGATCCGCAGGCGTTCAAGCCCGATTTGGAGAGAATCGAAATCGAGCTCCTGCTGGAGGGGATTTTTCGTCACTACGGATTCGATTTCCGGGCCTACGCTTACGCGTCGATCCGCCGGCGCCTCTGGAAGCGCATCGCCGAGGAAGGGCTGTCGAGCGTGAGCGCGCTCCAGGACCGCGTCCTCCACGAGCCGGCATTGATGGAGAAGCTGCTGCTGGATCTCTCCATCAACGTCACGGCAATGTTCCGGGACCCGAGTTTCTACATAACGTTCCGCAAGCACGTCGTGCCGCTGCTCCGCACCTATCCCTTCATTCGGATCTGGCACGCGGGCTGCTCGACTGGCGAAGAAGTCTATTCGATGGCGATGCTGCTGCGCGAAGAGGGGCTCTATGACCGCTCGCGCATCTACGCAACGGACATCAACGAGGTCGTGCTCCAGCGAGCCAAGGCGGGAATCTTTCCGCTTGACCGGATGCAGGAGTACACCGACAACTACATTCGCGCCGGCGGCAAGAGATCGTTCTCCGAGTATTACACGGCGAAATACGGCGGCGCGCTGTTCGACCAGTCGCTGACGAAGAACGTCGTGTTCTCCCAGCACAACCTGGTAACGGACCGGTCGTTCAGCGAGTTCAACGTCGTCCTCTGCCGCAACGTGCTGATTTACTTCGACAAGACTCTCCAGTCGAAGGTGCACCAGCTGTTCTACGACAGCCTCGCGATGTTCGGAGTGCTGGTGCTGGGCAGCAAGGAGACGCTGCGGTTCATGGCGCACGAGGAGTGCTATCAGCAGCTGGCGCCCCCCGAAAAAATCTTCCGAAAGGTGCGCTAGCGGTGCCGTACTCGATCGTAGCCATCGGGACGTCGTGGGGAGGCCTCTCCGCGATGATGAAGCTGCTCGGCGCGCTGCCGGAGGGTTTCCCGATTCCGATCGTGGTCGTGCAGCACCGGAGCAAGGATTCGGACAAGCTCCTGGTGCAGCTCCTTCAGGATTCGACGCCCCTCAACGTCTCCGAGGTCGAAGACAAGGACGCGCTGATCGCCGGCATGGTGCACATTGCCCCGGCGAACTATCACATCCTGATCGAGGCGGGGTACCTGTCGCTCACAACGGAGGAGCCGGTCAGATTCAGCCGCCCTTCGATCGACGTGATGTTCTCATCGGCCGCCGATACCTATCGTTCGGAGACAATCGGAATCATCCTGACGGGCGCGAACGAGGATGGATCAACCGGCCTCGCGCACATAGTGAAGCGCGGCGGACGCGGCCTCATCCAGGACCCGAAGACGGCCGAGATTCCGATCATGCCGATCGCCGCGATGCGGGCTGCGCCTGCGGCGGAGGTACTTCCGCTCAACAGTCTCGCATCACGATTGCTCGAGCTCAGTGACGAGAACACGAAAGTTGCACGGAGAACGGCCGTATGACGACCGATAACGTCAACATCCTCCTCGTCGACGACCGACCGGAAAATCTTCTCGCCCTCGAGGCGATCCTGGAGCCGCTGGGTCAGGCGCTCGTTCGCGCCCACTCCGGCCCCGAGGCGCTGAAGCAGGTGCTGGTCAACGATTTCGCGGTGATGCTTCTCGACGTGCAGATGCCGGGAATGAACGGATTCGAAGTGGCCGAGATCATCAAGTCGCGAGAGAGATCGCGCACGATCCCGATCATCTTCCTCAGCGCGATCAGCAAAGAAGACGCTTATGTCTTCAAGGGCTACTCGATGGGCGCTGTCGACTACGTCTTCAAGCCGTTCAATCCCGACGTGCTGAGATCGAAGGTCGCGGTGTTCGTCGATCTCTTCCTCAAGCAGGGCGAGCTGCAGCGCCAGGGCGACTTGCTCCGCGATTCGCAGAAACGCGAGCTCGAGCTGGAGCATCGCACGTCGCTGCTGGAAGCAGAAGCGCGCTCAGCGGCCAAGCTCTCGCAGATGAACGATGAGCTGCATCGGCGCCAGGTCGCTCTGGAGCAGGCGATGGGCGCGCGCAACCGCTTCTACGCTTCGATGAGCCACGAGCTGCGGACGCCGATCAACGCGGTGATCGGCTACAGCACCATCATGCTCGACAACATTTACGGCCCGCTCAATGCCAAGCAGAAGGAAGGCCTCCAGCGGACGCTCAAGGCGGCGCGCCACCTTCTCGAGCTGGTCAACGACGTTCTCGATCTCTCCAAGATCGAGGCAGGGAAGATCGAGCTCTCGTTGCAGCCGGTGATGTTCCCGGCGCTGATCGAGGATCTGTTCGTCACCGTGCGACCGCTGGCGGACGAATATGGCTCGTCGCTGAGCCTGGACCTCGAGGGGGAGCATTTCAACATCGTCAGCGATCCGCGGCGGGTCCGGCAGATCCTCCTCAATCTGCTCTCGAACGCGATCAAATTCGGCGAAGGCAAGCCCATCCGCGTCCTGTGCAAGCAGTGCGAGGACAAGAGCGCGGAGATCGAGGTGATCGATCAGGGTGTTGGAATAGCCCCGGACGACATCGCGCGCATCTTCGAGGAGTTCGTACAGGTCTCCGAATCGAAGCAGCCAGGCACTGGCCTGGGGCTACCAATCTCAAGGCGGCTAGCTCAGCTGTTGGACGGGTCTCTGACCGTGTGTTCGACGCCCGGCGAGGGCAGCGCTTTCCGTCTCACTCTACCGGCCTCTTTAGAGGACGATTTGGCGGCTACGGCTGAATTATCAGCCGCTACAGTGGCCTAAATAAACCTTTGTATTGGCATAGACCCTGCCCCTCTATTGAGTACCGTCGCGTTCGCGGGGGTCATTTCTGGAGGCTTTAAAATGTTCAAAAAGATTCTAATCCTACCTGCCGCGCTCTTCGCCTTTGCATGTGGGGGCGACAAGAAGGTCGACGATGCCTTGAATTCCGATCTTTCAACGGCCGCGCAGGCGCAGCCTTATACGCCGCTCGACAGCATCACCGCTGCGGAACGCGCGGGTGTTGCTCCAGCGTCGAATTCGCTGAGAAGCACGTCGACTGCACCGCGGACGACGGTCCGGAGAGCGACCACAACCCGCTCATCGAGCTCGCGTTCGTCGGCACCGGTTTACAGCGCCCCGGCACCGCAGCAGACGGTAGTGAAGCACACCAAGCGTGATGCCGCGATCGGCGCAGGCGCTGGTGCAATCATTGGCGCCGTTACCAGCAGGAACAAGGTGAAAGGCGCGATCATCGGTGGCGCGGCCGGAGCGATACTCGGCGGCGTGATCGGAAACAACGTCGACAAAACCAAGAAGTAGACTGACCGTTTTGTTGGTCTAGTTGGGCGCCCCGCACGGGTTACTGTGCGGGGCGCCTCTTTTTTTAACCAGAAACTGATTTTTTGACTACAAACTGAACGGGATCCGACATCTGCAAACTGAACTGGATCCTGAGATGCACCAACCGAAAAGAATGGGATCCGAGATCTGAGAGGGCATAGATCTCAGAGCGTAGTCACCGCGCTCCGACCGTTCCGGCGCCCTCCTGTTACAACCCAGTGCCTGTATCGTAACGCCACCGGGATACGTCGAAAGCGTTGTTACTAAGCTCTGGCATCTTGGGTTGCTCAGATCTCGGATCGCATTCTTTTCCCCAGTTTGCAGTCGCCAGATATCGGATCGCGTGCAGTTGTAGTTCCCAGTTGTCAGGTATCGGATCCCGTTCGGTTACGATTGATCTTGTCGCCCGTCCAGCTTGTGATCTGACTCGGGTTGCCTTACGATGAACGGGCATGAGTTTCGTGACTAGTTCCGCAGCTTCGCAGGATCCGATAGTCCCGCTCCGCGCATTGTGTATTGCACGCCATTCTTTTTTGAGCGCGCACATTGCGCGCTATTTCGCCGAAATGGGCGTCGTCACGACCGACGCCGTCGGCCTTGACTCGGCGGCAAAAGCTGCCGCGGACGACTCGCCCGATGTCGTCATCTGCGACTACGATGTGCTCGCGTCGATTCCGCTCGAGGAATGGGAGCACGACGTGCTGCTCTCCAATACGCCCGTCGTTGCCGTCAGCCTCACACGCCACGCCGAGGAGCTGCAGCTGCTCGACGTCAATGGCATCGCCGGATTCCTCTACCTCCCGACGCTCGAATCGGCGCCCGCGCTCAGAATCCTCCGCGCGGCAGCGGCCCGGCCAAAGTACAAGCTCGGCTCAGGCGCCAGTGCGCCAAGGACACTGGAGCACAGTTAAATTTAGAGGTATGAGCTCCAACCCGATCACGGGCGTTTTCAACGACGGATACATAAGTGAGGCGTACGAAGCCTACCGGCGCGACCCAGCGTCGGTCGACGAATCGTGGCGCCAGTTCTTCCGATTTGCCGAAAGTCTGAGTGGAGCGGCACCACCACAGGGTGCTGCGGGCGAAGCGATTCCAGCGGGACGAGTCGATCCCGCTTTTCTTCGCGAAATCGCAGGCGCGGCTGAGCTTGTCGATGCCATCCGCAGCTACGGCCACATGGCCGTTCCACTCGATCCGCTGGGGACGCCGCCGGAAGGAACCCCTGAGCTCACCCCCGAATTTCATGGCCTGAGCGAGGAGCATCTCGCGAGCATCCCCGGAATCGCGCTCGGCGCATCGGGGGGCACCGCCGCAGATGTAGTTGCGCGCCTGCGCGAGTTCTACTCGTCGAAGATCGGATTCGAGATATCTCACATCGGCATATTCGAAGAGCGCGAGTGGCTTCGCGAACAGATCGAGAGCGGACGACTGCACGCGCCGCTGAATAAGGAAGAAAAGAAATCGATACTTCAGCGACTCACGGATGTCGACGGGCTCGAACGATTCCTGGGCCGCGCCTATCAAGGCTACAAGCGCTTCTCGATCGAGGGCAGCGACATCCTGGTTCCGATGCTCGACGTCGCGATAGAGTCCGCCGCTACCCATGGCGCCCGTGAGGTCAATCTCGCAATGGCGCACCGCGGGCGCATCAATGTTCTCGCGCATACGCTGAGCAAGCCGTACGCGACGATTTTCGAGGAGTTCGAGGGAAAGCACGCCACGACCAATGCCGTAAGCGAGACCGGCGACGTGAAGTACCATCTCGGCGCGACGGGAATCAGGAAAGTCGCGAGCGGCGAGGAGGTCGAGATCGTGCTGATTCCAAATCCGAGCCATCTCGAAATCGTAAATCCCGTGCTCGAGGGGGTCGCGAGAGCTCGGCAGGTTCTGGCCGGAAAGGGCAAGCGTGATGAAGCCGCGGTGCTTCCGATCTGCATCCACGGTGACGCCGCCTTTCCAGGCGAGGGCGTTGTGGCCGAGACGCTCAATCTCTCGGGACTCCACGCTTATCGGACGGGCGGAACGCTCCACATCATCGTCAACAATCAGGTCGGATTCACGACCGATCCCATCGATGCCAGATCAACGCATTACGCCAGCGATCTCGCCAAGGGGTTCGAGATTCCGATCGTTCACGTGAACGCAGACGATGCGGAGTCGTGCGTGCACGTCGTGCGTCTGGCGGTCGACTACCGGGCGAAGTTCGGCAAGGACTTTCTGATCGACGTCGTGGGGTACCGGCGTCACGGTCACAACGAGACGGACGAGCCTGCATTCACGCAGCCGATTCTCTACAAGAAAATCCGGGCACATCCTACTCCCCGCGAAGTGTGGGCCAGCCGACTGGTGTCCGAAGGGATCGTCACAGAAGAAGATGTGAAGAAGCTCGACGTCGACGCGGCGGCGGAGTTCGACAGAATTCAGACGGCGATGAAAGCCGGCGAGATTCATTTGCCGGAGTACAATCCCGCCAAGGGAGCGGAGGCGGACCAGTCGGGCGCCTGTACCGGCGACACGGCCGTCGACGCGGATCGCCTGCGAAAGCTGAACGACCGGCTGCTCAAGTGGCCATCGACCTTCAAGGTGAATCCGCGGCTAGCCAAGAACCTGGCTCGTCGCGGCGAGGCGATGGGGGATGCTGGTGGAATCGACTGGGGTCACGCCGAGGCACTGGCATTTGCGTCGCTGCTCACCGAGGGCAAATCGGTGCGGCTCACGGGGCAGGATTCCGAGCGCGCGACGTTTTCGCACAGACAAGCGGTGCTTCACGACACGGAGTCGGGAGAGGTCTACGTTCCGCTCGCGCACGTCGGTGACGGCGAGCCTCATGGACGCATGGAGATCTACAACAGTCCGCTCTCCGAGATGGCGGTCCTTGGCTTCGAGTATGGCTACAGCACTGCCGCGGAGGAGACGCTGGTGTTGTGGGAAGCGCAGTACGGCGATTTCGTGAACGTTGCGCAACCGATCATCGACCAGTTCATCGCGGCCGATCGTGTGAAATGGGGACAGGATTCCGGAATCGTGCTGCTACTCCCCCATGGCTACGAGGGACAGGGGCCTGAGCATTCGAGCGCACGTCTCGAGAGGTTTTTGCAGCTGTGCGCCGAGGGCAACCAGCGTGTGGCTTATCCGTCGACGCCGGCGCAGTACTTCCATATCCTGCGGCGGCAGGCACAGCTGGTTGAGCGGCGTCCGCTGATTCTGATGCAGCCGAAGAGCCTGCTGCGTCTGCCGGAAGCCGCGTCGCACCTGAGCGAGCTGGCGGGCGGTGACTTCCGGCCCGTGATCGATGATCCGATCGCGTCGAAGACGCGGCCGGCGATCTCCCGACTCGTGTTCTGCACGGGCAAGGTGTACTACGATCTCGCGCCGCGGCGTGCGCCGCACGTAGCACTTGTCAGAGTCGAGGAGCTGTACCCGTGGCCCGGCAATCAGATCGGGCAGATCGTTGATCTCTATCCTGCCATCGAGGAAGTGGTGTGGGCGCAGGAAGAGCCGAAGAATCAGGGTGCGTGGTCGTACGTTGCGCCGCGTCTGAGGATGTCGACGGGCAACGCGCTGCTGACGCGGTACATTGGCCGTCCCGACCGGGCGAGCCCGGCGGAGGGTTACGCCGAGGTGCACAAGACGGAGCAGGAGCGCATAATCGCCGAGGTGAATGCGCCGATGCAACAGCCGGCGGGAGCGAAGCGCCGCGGTGTGGCGGTCAAAACCTGAGCAGCGAGCTTCGGGCGAGACTGAAGAAAGCGGTAATACTCGGTTTGCTGGGCGCGGCCGTGCTGACGGCGCATCGCGGGATTGCCCAGGGCGTTGCTTCCTCCGCTGCCAGCGCGCAGCAGAAAGCACCGGAGCGGATGCGGGTGCTTTGGATTGCGGCGCACCCGGATGATGAAGACACGCAGCTCATCGCGTGGCTCGCGCGCGGAAGACGGGTCGAGACCGCGTACCTTTCCCTCACTCGCGGCGATGGCGGACAGAATCTCATCGGCAATGAGCTCGGTGAAGCGCTCGGCGTAATTCGTACCGAAGAACTGTTGGCAGCTCGGCGAATCGATGGAGCGCATCAGTATTTCGCGCGGGGGTACGACTTCGGGTTCTCGAAGACGGCTGACGAAACGCGAAAGCATTGGCCGCAGGATTCGCTGCTGAACGATGTGATGACAGTGGTGCGTGCGTTCAAGCCGCATATCGTGATCACGACATTCTCGGGTACACCTCGGGACGGACACGGCCAGCATCAGATCTCCGCAATCGTCGCGAGGCAGGCGTACGATATGGCGGCGGACACTGCGCGGTTCCCGGTGAAGACATTCGGCGCGCCGTGGACGCCACTCAAGTTCTATCGGCTCGCGCGGTTCTCACCCTTGGATCGGACGCTGGCGATCAATGTCGGTGAGTACGATCCATATCTCGGCCTGTCCTATCAGGAGATCGCGGCGGACAGCCGCTCGCAGCACAAGTCGCAGGGCGAGGGAACGCTCCGACGAAAGGGTGTAGTCGTGGACTTTCTCTCGCGCGAGGATTCTCGCGTTCCCGCGCCGCCCGCGAACGAAGAGAAATCGATCTTCGCCGGCCTGGACACGACCAAGTTCCTGGTGCAGGACGGTCGTGTAACGCCGCCGGACCTTCCGTCGCCTATCACGCTCGAGGCAATCGCAGATAGACAGGCGCTTCCACTCGGGGATCACGCGAATGTGGCGATGACGCTCTACAATCGGGGACGCGTACCGATCACCCTCGATTTCGGAGACCTCATTCTGCCTCCGATTGCGCCGGACTCGAGCTACAAGTGGACCCAGCCTTACGAAGGAGCCCAACTAACACAACCATGGTGGCTCGCTGAACCACGGAATGGTGACCTGTTCACTCCGCGCATCACAGGGGTCTCGGAAGACGAGAGAGAGCGGCAGAGTTGGATGCATGTCCGAGTCAAACCGGCGGGGCAAACCGCGTGGGTGGACGTTGCTGCACCGATCGTATACCACTACGTCGATCGTGTGCGCGGAGACGTCCAGCGCCCACTGATCGTCGCGCCGGGAATCTCGATCACGCTCGATCAGGCGACCGAAATGGTTCGGGCAAACGTGTCGTCAAATCAGCTGGTCAAAGTGACCCTCCGCTCCGCATTTGCCGATTCGACGCGCGTTTCGGTGGCGCTCACGCTTCCGGGCGGGCTCTCCGCGGATTCGCGGGATCGCACCATCCTCATGGCGCCGGGCGCGACGCAAACGCTTGCGTTCAAGGTGAAGGGAACCCTCCCGCGCGGAACTCACCAGATCTCCGCGACCGCTTCCGCGAAGGGCAAATCGTACCAGACCGGTTACATCCCGATTGAGTATCCACACATCAATCCGCAGCGGATCTATCGTCCGTCGACGATCAGCGTCAACGCGGTCGACGTTGTTTTGCCCGCGAGGCTCAACGTTGCCTACGTACCGGGGGTTGGAGACAATGTCGCGCCGGTTCTGCAACAGCTGGGCGTCCCGCTTACAACAATTGATCCGGCTGATCTTCCGGTCACCGATCTCAGTCGGTTTACCACGATCGTCGTCGGGCCACGGGCGTATCAATCGAGTCAGACACTGCAGGACAACAACGAGTATCTCCTTGCCTACGTGCGCAACGGAGGCCGGCTAGTCGTGCAGTACGGACAAGCCGAGATGCAGCGGCCGGGGATCATGCCATATCCCATGACGCTCAACCAGAGGGCGGACCGCGTCACCGACGAGAACGCACCCGTGACTTTCACTGATCCCCAGTCACCGCTGCTCAACTCGCCAAACAAGATCAGGCAGGACGATTTCAACGGCTGGGTTCAGGAGCGCGCGACGTATATGCCGTCGAAGTTCGATGCTCATTACCACACGATGTTGGCGATGAACGATCCGGGCGAACCGCCGAATCAGGCGGCCATTCTCGCCGCGGCGTACGGGCGCGGGACTTACATCTATGTCCCGCTCGCGCTTTTCCGCCAACTCCCTGCCGGCGTGTCGGGTGGCGCGCGCATCTTCGCCAACCTGCTTGGCGGCAACATCATCAAATGAGCTGCGCCCAGTATCAACGTTCTCTGGGGCGTTCGATCATGGGGCTGCGCCTGGTATCAACGTTTCTTGTGGCGCTCGCGCTGTCCGCGTGCAGCTCTGACGGTCGCAAAGTTCTCATCGTCTATTCCCCGCACGGGAAGGAGCTGCTCGAGTACCTCGAGAAGGGATTCGAGAAGGTTCACCCCGACATCGACGTGCAGTGGGTCGACATGGGTTCGCAGGAAGTTCTCGAGCGTGTGCGCGCGGAAAAACCCAATCCACAGGCTGACGTCTGGTTCGGAGCGCCGGCGGAAGCGTTCGACCGGGCGACGAAAGAAGATCTGCTTCAGCCCTACAAGCCGACGTGGGCGGCGGCCATCGACCCAGAAGCTCGCGAGGCGCGGGACAACTGGTACGGGACGTATCTCACCCCCGAGGTGATCGGGTACAATCGCGACGCCGTGAAGGAGGCCGACGCGCCGAAGGATTGGGACGATCTCATCGATCCGAAGTACAAGGGGAAGATTCTGATTCGCGATCCAATCGCCTCAGGGACGATGCGGGCGATCTTCGGTGCGATCATGGCGCGATCGATTGCGCAAACGGGCAAGCCTGATGCAGGATATGAGTGGCTGCGAAAGCTGGACGCGAATACGAGGGAGTACGTGCTGAACCCGACGATCCTCTATCAGAAGCTCGGCCGCCAGGAAGGCGTCATCACCATGTGGGACATGCCCGACTTCGCTACGCTCGAGCAGCGGACGCGCATCCCCATCAAATACATCATTCCCGCGAGCGGGACTCCGCTGCTCGTGGATGGCATTGCGATCGTTCGCGGCAGCAAGCATCCGAAAGAAGCCGAGGATTACTACGAGTACGTAACGACTCCCGAAGCGATGATCGCCGCCGCCGATTCGTTTCTGCGCATTCCCGCGCGAAAGGACATTCCGGTATCGAAGCTTCCCGCCTGGATCCGCGATGCGATGGCGCAGATCAAGCCGATGCCGGTCGATCGCGAGCTGATGGCCGCGCACCTCGACGAGTGGATGAAGTACTGGGACGCGAACATCAGGAATCGCGGACAAAGACAGTGACCGCCGCGCCGGAGGCGCGCAGCGAAGGGCGTGATGACAAGAGCGGGAGCGGAGCTCTCGCGCTCAACGGCGTGACGCGACGCTTCGGCGAATTCACAGCCGTCGACAACGTTTCGTTCGAGGTTGGTCCAGGCGAGCTGCTGGCGCTGGTGGGAGCGTCGGGCTCGGGCAAGACGACGACTCTCCGTATGGCGGCCGGCTACGAGACCCCGGACTCCGGAACCGTCACGCTCGGCGGAAAGGACATGACGAAAGTTCCGCCCGAGCGCCGCGGGTTTGGAATGGTGTTCCAGCACTACGCGCTCTTTCCGCACATGCCCGTGGAAGACAACGTTGCGTTCGGACTAGAGGCGCGCGGCGCGAGCAAGGTCGAGAGGCTCGTCAAGGCGCGGGCGGCGCTCGCGAATGTCGGCCTCGAGGGCGCGGGGAGCCGAGCGATTCAATCGCTGTCGGGTGGGGAGCAGCAGCGCGTCGCGCTCGCGCGTGCACTGGTGATCGAGCCCCGTGCTCTGCTTCTCGACGAGCCGCTCTCCAATCTCGATCCAACGCTGCGTCACGCGATGCGAGACGATCTCCGGGCAATGCTGCGCAGGGTTGGAGTGCCGGCGCTCTTCGTCACGCACGATCAGGAGGATGCGTTCGCCGTCGCGGACCGCATCGCGCTGCTCAAGCATGGCAAGCTCCTTCAGGTCGGGACGCCGGAGGAGCTGTACGCGGCTCCGGTCTCGCGGGAAGTGGCCGCGTTCATTGGACGCGGTAGCATCGTGCCCGCGATCGACAAGGGAAGCACGGCGACGGTGACGATCGGTGGCGTCGCGCGCGATCTCGCCATCACGCGCGCGAAGGGCTCGCCTCCGCACATGGAGGCTGCGTATGTCGTGCTGCGGCCGGATGCGTTGGAGCTGTCGAGAAGCGCCGGAGTTCTTGCCTGGCGGGGATGCATCACCAACCGGCGATTCGCGGGAGGCGTAGTTGTGTACCGCGTCCAGCTCGCCGACGGCATCAGTGTCGATGTCGAATCGCCATCGGGACAGGCGCACGAGGACGACAACGTCTCGGTCTCACCGATGAAAGGCCCGTTTCCGCTGGTGCCCGCGTGAAATCCTCCCGGCGACAGAGCTGGCTTATTGCGGTGCCCGTGATCGCGCTCCTGCTGTGGACGGTTGTGTATCCGAACGTGGCGGTCATCGCGGGAAGCTTCGAGAACGGGCTGGGCCACTGGCGGGAATTCGGGGCGAGCCCGGCGGACCGCGAAGCGCTTTGGACAACGCTCGTCATTTCGGTCGCGTCCGTGTTTGCGTCGTTGGCGATCGGAGTTCCGCTCGCATTTCTGCTCGGACGCTTCGAGTTTCCCGGGCGCCGGATTCTTCGCGCGGTGGCGACCCTTCCCGCCGCTCTGCCTCCGCTCGTCGGAGTAATAGCCTTTCTCTTTCTCTATGGCGAGAGTGGGGTCGTTACGCGCATGGTTCAGCACGTGCTTGGTATGGCCGAAGCTCCGTGGCGGCTCAAGGGAGTCGGCGCGATCGTGTTCGTCCACGCGTACACGATGTACGTCTATGTCTTTCTGTTCGTCTCCGCCGGACTCGAGCGCTTCGATGCAACGCTCGACGAAGCCGCATCGGGACTCGGTGCCAATACGTGGCAGAGACTGCGGCGCGTGACGCTGCCGTTGCTGATGCCGGCGGTCGCCGGATCGGCGCTCCTCGTGTTCATGAATGCCCTGGGATCGTTCTCGGCGCCGTACGTCTTTGGTGGCGGGCTGCGAGTTCTCTCGACGCAGATCCTCG
>Ga0193727_1000573_pt1 | contig 14349 bp, 13 predicted proteins | sample H2c2metaG_FD_143051 | JGI IMG/M metagenome (GOLD analysis project Ga0193727, IMG submission 143051) | Soil microbial communities from a riparian zone of the East river system, Colorado, United States - H2c2 | ecosystem: Environmental > Terrestrial > Soil > Riparian zone | place: USA: East River...
CTCAACATCGTAACTTTCGTTGCCCATTTTCTTATGCAGGTTTGCCGAAGCAGGTTTGATCGTGGGATTCAAGGCAACCTCTGCACCGGAAGAGGCCATTGCTTCAGCCGACAATACACGGTTTGCGGTCGAGGAAACTGTCAGGCTCGAATTGATGTTGAGTGCCCATGCAAACACGACGCCGGCAAGCAAAAATAGCGCCCAAAGCGCCAACAGCAGCGCAGCGCCTGAATCTCGTTTGCAGCTTCGCGAAAGTTTTACCATAAGATTGCTTCGGCTAATACGGTGTTCGCCTCAGCGGGATGACTGCTTCCCACGGATCGGTTGCGCCCGGGCGGCCGACGCTGACCTTGACGAGCGAGGGCAGCCGGTTTCCCCCGGGCCACCGCGGCAACCAGTCGTTGGCATTCGGATCAAAGTAGCTGATTTCAAGGCTGCCCACATTTTTAATCAACGGCACCCAGGATTCGTTTTTTTCTGCAACATCGGAATCATCCTGCGGCTTACGCAAAATGCCCAAATCCAGCCGATCGCTGTTGTCGTTGCCCGGTTGCAAGCGCAACACAGCGGTGAAGTCGCCGGGTGCATACCGCGTAAGCAGCCCGGGGCCAGCGCCGCAATTCCATCTTATTTCATCGCGCTCGCGATCATTTAATTTGAATGGCTCGCCAATCATTTTTGCTCGAAGCGGGGTCAAGCTTTGCCATTGAGTTGTAAGCAAATCACGTAGGCCGTCATACTGCGCGTCCGCGGCCGCTGTTTCCGATGAGAACCGCAGCGCAGTCAGGTTCGATTGCACGAAACGAAAAATTGCGATCGCCATCATCCCCAAGATCGCCACGGCCAGCATGATCTCGAGCAAGGTGAAACCATGGTAGCCACCACGCACCGCGCCTGTGGAAGCAATTCGCCGTTTCATCAACTTAGCCAGACCGATAGACATAAAACTGAATCTGTTTTGATTGCGGAACACCGGCGTGCTCCCAGCGCGCAGTCAAGGTGACGAGATTGATTCCGTTGATAACCGTATTGTCAGGCTCGGTCAAAGCGGCGGCAGCGGTTTTCTGGGTCAAAATCACCCTGCCATAATTGGTTGTGAGCTTGAATTCCTTTTCTGGCTCGGGCACACCCGCCGCAGCTTGAACTTGGGCCATGCGATCGGACAGGATCTGCCGCACAACATTTTCTTGCGCGCTGATCGTGCTTGCGTTGAGGCAATTCTGCACCGCACGTCCCAGCGAGATTACCCCAATAGAAAAAATCGCTACACCGAGCAGGACTTCGTACAGAGCAAACGCGTATTTCGATCTCGAGCGTCTTCGAACCGGTTTTGCAGGCATGATTGGAGTATTGGAGTGCTGGAATGCTGGAGTGTTGAAAATTTCATTACCCCATTTCTCCATTGCTCCATCATTCCATTGGGGGTCACCTTGCCGCATATTGCGTAAGTTCAGGCTGTGCTGTAAGCGGCGAGTAATCCGCCGTCCAAGTGCCGGCGGGACCTCTGAATTGGACTCTCGCCGGTTCGCAGGTGCCCGATGGCCAGAATATCCATTCAGCGGGAGGGTTCCCTGTCAATGCTGCCGGCAGCGAGACCCTAATCCAGCTTCCCTTGGTGATGCGAAATACCGCCGTTGGCTTCTCTTCCTCGTCTTTTGTAAAAACTTCCGGACGCAAAAGGACGCTGTTTTTGCCCCAAGCAATCAGATACGCGCGGCGTTCGGTCACACTTCGCTCCTGCGCCTGGCGCACAAGCTGGTTAAAGCCATCAAGAGACTGCTTCAACCGCCTGTTAGCGATCACCCCACTCAAACTGGGCACCGCCAGTAGAAGCAGCAGCATCAATATAAAAAGACTGAGGGCAATCTCGATTAACGTAAATGCCCGAAACCGTTGCACCGCCGAAGTTACTCGATTGACGCAAAATCACAACCGGTGCTGCGGGTTAGCCACCGAGCGTACGGCCGTGCACTGCGGTGAAAGCAATCGTCTGGGTCCACCAGTTGGAGTCGGAGCAGCATGCGAAAAAGCGATCGACTAGCGTCTCATCGAGTTTACCTGAGCTTATTAAATCGCTACGCAGTTCAGTAATCGTTTCAATCCAGTAGTCTGCCCACAACGAGCCGCCGTTGTAGATCGCGGTTTCTGCTGTGCCGCTGATTTTTGTTAGGCCGAGCGAAGCCAGTCGAGGCGCAAGTGTTCTCCCTATATGATAATCGATTCCTCGCTCACGTGACCACGCAAGCCAGTCGTCCCAGAACGCACGCACCTCTGGAGGTTCAGCAACGCTAACCGGAAGGAAATCGGGTTCGATCAAAAGAAGCGCGCCACCGTCTCTCAGGCTTGCAGTCATGTTGGCGATTGCCGTTTCTGGATCAGCAACGTGATGAAGAACAGCGCGTGCTGTGACCAAATCGAATGCTCCGTGCTCTATTGGGCCGGCAAGAATGTCGGCCTGCCGCAATTCAAGATTCTGCATGCGAAGGTGAATTAGCGATAAATCCAGATCGACAGCCACCGCTGTTCCGCCGGGGCTCACACGTTCGGCGAGCCACGCAGAAATCGATCCATTGCCACATCCAACTTCAAGTGTGCGCGCGCCCGGCCTCACAACACCGAGCGCATCAATGTATCGGCGATGCATTGGATCCAATAATTCCGACATCAGGTCGAGTCGCGCTCCCTCGCCTTTCAAATCATGACCAAGAACATATTTTGGCATGCTGCAGTGATCGTAAATTACTGACAGACGAGCAGCAAATTGGTCGTGCAACTAGCCGCTAAAAAATAGCAATCCATCAACAGCGGTTGGCTAGCCTCTGTGCTACGCTCACATCGCAATGAAGCTCGCTTTGCGCATCGGCGTTCTCGCAGCAGTGGCGTTCGTGGCGTCGATGCTAATCTGGCAGGGAGTTACGGCGCAGGGCGCGCCTGATCCACTGCGACCAAACACTAGTTCAACGGTTGCCTTCTTGGATATTGGAATTCTTGTCTTCCGCGAGGGCTTGGAATGCATCCTGGTACTGGCAGCCGTCACGGCAAGCATGACGGGCCCTAAGCGCGAGCATCGTCGGCCAGTCGCCTTTGGTGCCGCCTTTGCATTTGTTGCCACGCTGATTACGTGGTGCATCGCCATCCGAATCGTCGGGTCGCTGAGCGATAATATGTCAGCACTCGATCTTCAGGCTGCCACCGGTTTGTTGGCCATCATTGTTCTACTGGTCATCATGAATTGGTTCTTTCACAAAGTTTACTGGGGCGGCTGGATTCGGGCCCACAATCGCCGGCGCAAAGTTTTACTCGAAAACGCGCGCACAGCGGAAATTTCACAGAGACGTCTTTGGTGGGGTTTGATCTTGCTCGGATTCACCTCGCTGTATCGCGAGGGCTTTGAAGTCGTGCTTTTCCTGCAGAGCTACAATTTGCGACTTGGTGGCGGGGTTGTCCTGAAGGGCGCGCTGCTGGGCCTCGCACTGACGGGCATGGTGGCCGTGCTCACATTTGTTGTTCAACAGCGTCTGCCGTATCGGAAAATGCTGATCACTACGGGCATTCTGCTAGGCGTTGTGCTGCTTGTTATGGTCGGCGAGCAAGCCCAGGAAATGCAGCGCGCGCATTGGATTCCCACCACGCCGATCGCCTTTCTTGAAACACACATCCCCGGATGGATGGGACTCTGGTTCGCCGTTTTTCCAACAGTCGAGACGCTCGTGGCACAACTGATCGCAGCAGTGCTCGTGATCGGGTCGTATTTTGCTGCACGGCGATTAGGCGGTAGTTCAACAGGTGGCGCTGCCGTCGAAGCTCACGCGCCCAGCATGGCTGCAATCAACGCGTAGGTAGAGACGGCAAGTCCGCAGCCGCAATCGGATACCTACATGTTTAGTGCGTCGCGCAGATGCGGAACGAGGCGTTTGCTGAATTCCACCGAATCGCCCGCAGACAAATGCGACCATTCGGGACAGTTAAACCCAGAAAGATCGGGGAAATCAGAGTAATAAATTCCGGGCGCACCGGTCATTTTCAAAAGCGGATCCCAAGTTTTTTCTCGCGGCGTGATCCGATCTTCGAGTTCTTTGAGACCGCCGGTGTTTGGAAAGCGAACGAAAACAATCTTTCCACCGCGCGATCGGATTTTTTCGACGGCCGCGGTTACGTCAGCAAAACGTTTTTGGATTCCTTCATTCACTTGCGCGAAGAAAACGTCCGTCGGGATATAAGTGGGAGGCGCTGGCGGCGTGAACAGCGGAATCCAGATTTGTTGGATTTGTTTGGCTAATTCGCTTCCGAGTTCAGCGCATTTCTCCCACATTCGCGCGCGCCGTTCCCGGTCTTCAGTTTGAAAGTACGGCGGAAAACGCGGTGGCACCAAGGCACCGGGACGATTCGGAATCGGTAATTGGTTTAAAAGCGCTTCGAGACTTAAATCATCCGGTTTCAAAAACGCGACATGCTCTTCGAGCGGCATCGCGAGATATTCGCTGACACGCTGAGCCGGCGTTTGATTGTGAAATCGCTTTACTCCTTTCTCGGCACGGTCCATTGGCGGAGAACCGGGCGGCGCGAAAAACAAATGTGGGACAACGCTGCAAATGATTGTGCCGTGAAAGTTTTTGTCGTCCGCCAGATCGGTTAAAGCAGGCAAAACGGTCGAGCCAGCCATCGCGAGTTGGATCGGTCGTTTGCCCAAACCCCTTTGGAATTCATCCAGGTCGACATCGAACCAGGCGCGCGAATCGCCGATAACGACAACGGATTCCGGTTCAACAATACGGCGTCTCATTGTCCAAAGATCTTCGTTGTCATTGAGCGTCGGGCCATAGCCGAGCGAGCGGCAGTACAATTCCCACGCAGTGGTCGCGGCGATAACCACGATCACGGTGACCACGGCGACTCCGCGCCAGGGCGCGGGCGGAATCGGCCGCTCAAATTCGAGAGGCGGCCCGCCGTGGATCTGTTCTTCCCGCGAAGGTGTGCGGAAGAACAAGCGTGGCAGCCGGAGGCGTTCTTTAAAATTGGAAATAGATGAACGCATTACTGCTTCCTTGAGTAACAATGATGGCACATATCATCGCGGACCCCATGGCCGCGATCGTCCAGGGCGGCAAACGCATTACCGCCGTCTCAAATGTGTTATCGCGCATCGCCCAATGCATCGCGATCAAACCGGCGGTGACGGTTCCAATTTGCAACAATTCACGCGTGGAAAGAATCGCGTCGCCGTGTGGATGTTGGCCGAACATCCCGCCGAGCATTCGGCTCGCAATCGTGAAATCGGACGCGCGGAAAAACACCCACGCAACGCAAACCGCCGCGTAAGTGACGAAACCGGCGAGGACGCGAACCGGTAACGTGCTCGCCCACGGTTTGTGTTCGAACGAAACGCGAAAGATGCGTTCGATCACCAAATAAGAGCCGTGTAGCAGACCCCAAACAACAAAAGTCCAGGCCGCGCCGTGCCAAAGTCCACCGAGGAACATGACGATGACAAGATTAAGCGCCGCACGGAAGGGTCTGACCTGATTGCCACCGAGCGGAATGTAAAGGTAATCGCGAAGAAAAGTGGAAAGCGAAATGTGCCACCGCCGCCAAAAATCCGAGAAGCCAATCGCGGCATAAGGGAAACGAAAGTTGTCCTTGAGATGGAAGCCCAGGGTTAACGCGGCGCCGATCGCACAGAGAGAATAGCCGGCGAAATCAAAAAAGATTTGCCCGGCAAATGCGAGTACGCCGGCCCACGAGTCGAGCGCAACCAGCGGTCCGGGATAACCGAACACGCGATCGGCGCAGCCGGAGAGCAGGGTATCGGCAAGAACAATTTTCTGAAACAGTCCCAGAGTCATCAACGCCAGTCCCCAGAGAAATTGCCCGTTTTTTAAACGTGGCGGATGAAGAAGCTGCGGGAGAAAGTCACCGGCGCGCACGATTGGACCGGCCACCAACTGCGGAAAAAAGGAGACGGCGAGAATGAAATCACGCAAAGATTTCGTTGGTCGCAGCACGCCGCGATAAATGTCGAGCGTGTACGAAAGTGAATGGAAAGTGTAAAAGGAAATTCCGACCGGAAGCAGAATGTCCAGATGCGGCGGTTGATAGATGATCCCCAATCGCGCGAGGAGCCACTGAAAATTTTGGAGCAGAAAGTTTCCGTATTTAAAGAACCCGAGCATGCTCAGATTCATGCAAACGCTTGCGACCAGCCAGCGGCGTCTTGCATGTTGATCTCTGGCTTTGGCCATCTGACGGCCAAGCCAAAAATCCATCGCGGTGGTCCCGAACAAGAGCGCAGCGAACGGTGGGTTCCACGCGCCATAAAAAACGTAACTAGCTACGACGAGCAGATTTTTCCGCGCCTGCCACGAACGAATGCTCCAGTAAAGAGTGACGACGACCACGAAGAAAACGACGAACGTGAGCGAATTAAAGAGCATGGCGAAGCTGCGATCGAATTACCGTGTCGAGAGCGCGGAGCGTGTTACGCGAGCCATATTGAGGCAAGATGTTTAGAGGCTTTGGGGCGAACTAACAAGTCCGATCCGCGTTCGCTTTAGGCTTGGCGCATGTATCGCGCACAATCGAAACTTAAGGCGCAGAGAGAACAAATCAGCGTGCCGATGCACGCGGCCGATACTTCGCGCGATTCCAGTTGAAGCAAGCTGCAAGCTTTACACTTTAGGCGGATGATTGCTCCACATCACCGTCTTCCTGCGCTGGTTGGATTCCTTTTGGCTGTTTTCATTTCGCCAGCTTCCGTTCAATCGGCTGGTTCCCCTACCCCAACGCCGCCCGGAACAATCGACGAAAAATTGTTTAACGGCATACGTTGGCGGCAAGTCGGTCCGTTTCGTGGTGGGCGCGCGCTGGCGATCGAAGGCGTCGTAGGTGAGCCGGACACTTATTATTTCGGCGCGGTTGCCGGCGGGGTTTGGAAGACGACTGACGGCGGGGCAAATTGGACTCCGCTTTTCGATAAAGCACCGATTTCATCCATCGGCGCTCTGGCAGTGGCGCCATCCGATCACAACGTGGTATATGTCGGCACAGGTGAGGCTGCCATCCGCGGCAATACGACGTACGGCACCGGCGTCTTCAAATCCATCGACGGTGGTAAAACCTGGGAGAACGTAGGGTTAAAAGATACGCGCCAGATCGGTGCACTGATTGTCGATCCGCGAAATGAGAATGTAGTTCTCGTAGCGGCGCTGGGTCATGCATTTGGCCCGAATCAGGAACGCGGAATTTTTCGCACAAGCGACGGCGGCAAAACCTGGACGAAAGTTTTATCCAAAGATGAAAATACAGGCGGCATCGACATCGTTTTCGATCCGCATAACCCCAACATCGTGTTCGCCTCGCTTTGGCAGGCGCGTCGTCAGCCGTGGTTTTTCTCCAGTGGCGGTCCGGGCAGCGGATTATATCGATCTGAAGACAACGGCGTAACATGGAAACGCCTGGAGGGGAATGGTCTTCCGGACGGAATTCTCGGCAGGATCGGCATCGCGGTTTCCGGAGCTGATTCCAATCGTGTCTACGCGATTATCGAAGCAAAGGACGGCGGCCTCTTCCGGTCCGACGACGCCGGCCAGCACTGGACGCGAATAAATGACGATGGCCGATTTCGTCAGCGCGCCTGGTATTTCAGCAAGGTTTACGCGGACCCAAAATCTGCAGACACGGTTTATCTGCTAAACACAGGCCTCTTTAAATCGGTCGATGGCGGAAAGACATTCAACCTTATGCCTGCAAGGCACGGGGATCATCACGGACTTTGGATCGATCCAACGAACCCGAATCGAATCGCCAATGTGAGTGATGGCGGCGCAACCATTTCCACAGATGGCGGTAAAAACTGGACCACTCAAAATAACCAGCCTACTGCGCAGTTTTATCACGTAGCCGTGGACAATGCGTTCCCCTACCACATCTACGGCGCGCAACAGGACAATTCGAATGTCGGCATTGCGAGCCGCTCGGATTCGGGAGTGATTGGCCGGCAGAATTGGTTTGAAGCTGGTGGAGGTGAATGCGGGTTCGTCGTGCCTGATCCGCGCGACTGGCACATCATCTATTCGAACAACGAGGGCTTCATCAACCGCTACGACAAAAACAAAGAGGAAGTCCAAGACGTCAGTCCGATGCCAATCGATAACGCTGGTCATGGCGCCGTCGATTTGACGCATCGTTTCCAGTGGGTCTCGCCGCTGATGCTTTCGCCGCATAATCCGGATGTGCTGTACACAGCGGGGGAGTCTGTTTTCAAATCAACCGATGACGGACAAAGCTGGACACAAATCAGCGGCGATCTCACTCGCAACGACAAATCCAAACAACAGCCAAGCGGCGGTCCGCTGACAAACGACATCACTTCGGTCGAATATTACGACACGGTATTTGCGCTGGCGGAGTCGCCAGTAAACAAGGGAACGCTATGGGCAGGCACAGATGACGGGCTCGTTCATGTTACGACTGACGATGGACAGCATTGGTCAAAAGTGACGCCGAAGATGCCCGAATGGAGCACCGTCAGCATCATCGATCCGTCGCCTCACGACGCGAACACAGCATACATAGCCGTGGACCGGCATAAGCTCGACGACTTCAAACCGTACATTTTCAAAACGACAGATCTCGGAAAAAATTGGAGCGCAATCACTACTGGAATTCCCGATGGCGCCTATGCGCACGCTGTGCGCGAAGATCCCAGGCGCAAAGGTTTACTCTACGCGGGAACTGAACTCGGCGCTTTCGTCTCCTTTGATGACGGCACGCACTGGCAGCCGTTGCAGCTGAATCTTCCGGTAACACCGATACACGATCTCGTCGTCAAAGATGACGATCTCGTCGTAGCGACACACGGCCGCTCGTTCTGGGTGCTGGACAATTTGACGCCGCTTCGGCAAGTGAATGCGCAACCGGCATCGGACGTAATTCTGTATCAACCCCAGACCGCGTTGCGTTTGCATTATCCGGAGGAATTCGACAAACGACAGCCGGTAGGTGATAACCCGCCGCCTGGCGCGATGATCGATTACTATTTTAAGACCGCGCCGAAAGAAGAAGTCTCACTCGATATTCTTGACAGTTCCGGCAAAGTCGTGAGGCACCTTTCCAGTAAAGAGAAAAAGGAAGGCGAACAACCGCCTGAATGGCCGGATCGCATTGAGCGCGTGAAGACCATTCCCGCCAAAGAAGGAATGAACCGGTTCGCGTGGGACCTGCGTTATGATGATCCGACTCAAATCCCGGGCGCATTTTATTCGAGCACAGGACCCAAGGGCCCACTGGCGTTACCTGGCGATTACCAGGTGAAACTAACCGTCGGCGGTAAATCGCAGACTGCTCCGCTTCATTTGACGGTCGATCCGCGAAACAAAGGAGAGAAAGCAGCGTTGCAAAAGCAATTCACTTTGGCCGTGCAAGTGAATGATCGGATTTCCCAATTGCACCAGGCCGTCAATGAAATCCGCGATTTGCGATCGCAGATCGAGAACTTGCACAAACGTTTCGGTGATGATCAGCGCTTGAAACCGGCCCTCGCGGTAGCAGACGATCTCGACCACAAAATGTCCGAGGTCGAACAGAAACTTATTCAGGTGAATATGAAGGGATCAGAAGCAAACCTCGCTTTCCCGAACATGTTGAACGAGCGGTTTGACACGTTTAGTCACATCATTGAGTCCGGCGACAAGGAACCGACTAAACCGCAGTTCGAGGTGTTTGAAATGTTAGGCAACCAACTCGACGAGCAATTAAAGAAGTGGGCGCAGGTCAAACAGGAAGATGTCGCTAGAGTGACCGAATTGATTAAGCAAGCCAACTTGCCGGCGCTGATCATTACGGAGCCGAAGAAAAGTTGAACCGTAAGGGCTCGCAGTTCTCGCCCGTCCATTTTTGATCCGGCTTGCTTCGAGTGATAGCACTGCTATCAGTTTAGATATATGCCACAGATTCTTATTCGACGGCTCGATCAACATGTCGTGCGAAAACTTCGTGCAAAGGCAGCACGCGATGGAATCTCTGCCGAAGAGGAGGCGCGCCGCATTTTGCGACGCTCCCTGATCGGCGACGCACCGGACATGCCGTTAATAGATTTCCTGCGCACCATGCCTGAGGTGGGAGATGGCCGAATTTTCAGACGGCCAAAGCGCAAGCCGCGTAAGGTGACGTTGTGAACGGCTTCCTCCTCGACACGAATGTCGTTTCAGAGCTGCGGAAACGTGAACGGTGCGCACCGAAGGTCAACGCTTGGGCGCAAAGTATCGAACCAAATCAGAATTTCCTAAGCGTTTTGGTGGTGGGCGAATTGAGCCGCGGCGCGATTCTAAAGCGACGCACCGATCGCACCGCAGCCGATGCGCTAGAACAATGGATCGCACGCCTGACGCATCTGTATGGCGATCGCATCTTGCCAGTCACCCTCGAAATCGCGCAAGAGTGGGGCCGCCTCAGCGCGCTCAGACCAATACCGCCAGAAGATGGTTTACTGGCAGCCACGGCGAATGTTCACCGACTGACCTTCGTCACGCGCAACATTATAAACGTCCAAGGGCTCGGCGTCGCCATCCTGAATCCGTGGATTTGAAGCCGTGACTCCAATCGAGAAAGCTCTCATACTGGCAGCAGGGCGCGGTACCCGCATGCGCGAGCTTACCGCCGAACTTCCGAAGCCGATGATCGAGGTGCGCGGGAAACCAGTGCTACAGCACATCGTCGAAGGACTGCGCAACGCCGGAATACGCGACTGTCTTATTGTGGTTGGTTATCGCGCTGATGCAGTACAGGATTTTTTCGGCGACGGTTCGCGCTACAACGTCGCGATTCAGTATAAAACGCAAACGGTGCAAGATGGGACTGGGCGCGTTGTGGAGCTCGCTCACGATTTCGTCACTGATCATCCATTCATCCTGGCCTATGGCGACATTTTAGTTGATCCGGCGAATTACAGACGCTTGGTCAATCTTTCCGACGATGTTGATGCGACGTTGACAGTCACGCGCGGCGAAGACGTTAGTAAGGGCGGCGCGGTGTTTCTCAATGACGAGATGGATCTGGTCGATCTCCGCGAAAAACCAAAACCAGGGGAACCGACGAGCCCCTGGTATAACGCCGGCCTTTACGCGTTTCGGCCAAGCATTTTCGATTTCACCGCAAAATTGAAACCGTCCCCACGCGGCGAATACGAATTGACGGATGCGATCCGCGACCTCGCGCAGTCAGGTAAAAAAGTGAAGGCGCTCGAGCTCACGGGCGAATGGGCAGATGTCCGCGATCCCGAAGTTCTCGCGCGCTTAAATTCAAAACCGTAGGGCGTCCGCCGCGGCGGACGCCGATTCTCTTCTTCAAGGCGTTTCACAGAATGGAGCCGCTCGGACGCGAGCGACATAGACGGCAGCTCGCAAGAGCGAGAGAGCAGGAGCATCCGAATCAAACGCCCTACAAATTATTTCAGCGCGATTGGTTTCTTCGCCCCCTGGCAGAGCTTTTGGAAAGCGGGATCGTTTCGGAGCGGGTCGAACATGGGATCGAACCGGAGGATGGCGGAAGTTAACGGAACGTTCACAGCACCAACGTTCACCAATGCGCCCTCGTACGGTATCGAGAGCACTTTCCGTAACGCGGTAATCGCGCGGCCGGGTTCCCCCATCTGCGCAGCCACGCGAGCAAGAATCTCGATCGGAACGGGACCGTCCATCGCATCCTTCTCGATCGGATTCGCGGCCATTGCCTGCTCGATCAGAGCGAACGCAGCGCCCTTGTCACCAAGGCCCATGTAGGTTAGCGCAAGATCTCCGATGAGCAGATGATTTTCCGGCTGTTCTTTGAGAGAAGTTTCCAGTTCGCTGCGCGCTTGTCGCCAGCTTTCTTGCGCGGCGGCATGATCGCCAGCGACATCTTGCGCCCAGCCTAACCAAAAGCGCAGTTCGCCATTGTAATAACCCAATACTGGATCAGGCTTGGCCAGTATTTGCTTTAGCGTAGGGATCATTTGTGCAGGCTGGCGCTCCAGGATCGCTTGATAAACTTGTGTTTCGAACACGTTCATGTTGTCCACAGCCGGATGCAGCGGAGCCAGCAGCGCTGAGGCACGCGGTAGGTCGCCCTCCGCTTGTGCGATACGCGCCTTCTCGGCGATCGTATCCGGATCATCCGGCGTAATATTGAGAATTTGCTCAAGCTTTCGCAACGCTTCGGGGAAATGACGAAGGTACACATAGGAAGTAGCAAGCTGGCTAAGCACGCGAACGTTGCGCGGGTCGAGCCGCTCGGCTTCGTTGAAATACGACTCGCTCCGGTCCCACTGGCCGCGTCTCCGCGCGACATAAGCTAGCAATTCAGGAATCCGGCTGCTATTTGGCAGAAGCTCCCGTGCTTGCTCATAGTAACGCACTGCGGTGTCGTAATCCTTCAGGCAGGCGTAGTGATAATATCCTTTTGCCCATACGGCCTCGCCGAGATTCGGCTGAAGAGTGAGCGCGGTTTCAGCGGCCTGCTGCGCCTCTTCACGCAGGCTGACGGTTGGCTGAAGAAACCGCGTGACGTAGCCGCTCGAATCCACGGATGAGAGCAGCGCCCAGCTAAGAGCGAACTTCGGATCCAACCTCACGGCTTCTCTGAGATATTTCTGTGCGGCAACGGCGTTCGCAGGTGATAACTTGAGTGTGTAAGCCAGACCGCGCAGATAGGCGTCGTAAGCCTCCGGATTGTTTGTCGGTTTAATTGCTAACGCCTGCTCCTCGCGACCGGTTAGCTTCGCCTGTAACGACTCCGCGATTCGTTTGGCAATCTCGCTCTCAACGCCTAAGATGTCAGTCAACTTCCGGTCGTAGGTGTCTGCCCAGAGGTGGGAATCGGTCTGCGCGTTAACCAACTGCACATTCACCCGCACCTGATCGGCCGCTTTTTGCACGCTGCCCTCAAGAATGTTCGCCACGCCAAGCTGCTTCGCGATCTCGGCGAGATTCCTTGGTTTGCCCCGATAGTGCTGCGTTGAAGTGTGGGAAATTACTTTTAAGTCTTCGATCTTAGCCAGCCGTGTCAGGATCTCCTCTTCGATACCTTCCGTGAAGTAGCCGCTGTTCGGATCGTCGCTCAGATTTTCAAATGGAAGTACCGCGATGCTCTTTGGAATTAGGACCGGGGGTTTGCGGTTCCAAACCGTCAGGCTCAGACCCACTGCGAGGGCGACCAGCAACATAACCAGCACGGTCGTGCTGGGATTCCTTCGGACCCACTTCCTGGCGTATGTAAAGAATCCACTCGGCTTTGCGCGAATCGGCTCATGCCGCAGCCAGTGTTCAAGATCATCCGCCAGCGCTGCGGCGGATTGATAGCGCGCCTTCGGATCGCTCTCCAAACAGCGAACCACGATTGTTTCCAGATCGCGGTCGAGCGACGGTGCTAGTGAACGCAGACGTGGCGCCGGAGTCGCAGAAGCCTGATGAATAACAGAAAGAACATTCGGACCAACGAACGGCGGTCTGCCAGTAAGGAGGTAAAACAAAATCGCGCCCAGACTGTAAATGTCGGCGGCACTCGTAAGATCGTCTGTTCGACTCTCGGCCTGCTCCGGTGCGATGTAACCCGGTGTTCCAAGTGTCTCCAGCGTTCTTGTTAGGTCGCTAGTTTGATCGAGCCATTTTGCCAAACCAAAGTCGCTCACCATCGGTTCGCCGTTCTCATCAAGAAGAATGTTTTCCCGGTTGAAGATCGCGATGAAGAACTCCCTTGGAATGGGCGAAAGCAATCCCGCGCGCGACCTTTGCCATCAACCGCACACATTCGCGAGGTTTGGTTCGTAACGCGGCCGCCGCGGCGCGCAGGCTCCCGCCCGTCGCGTATTTCATGCTGAAGAACGGCAGGCCATCCTCACTTTCGCTGACCTCGTAAATCGGAAGAATGTTCGGGTGATCGAGGCTGGCCACTGCTTCAGCTTCGCGCCGAAAACGCACCAGCGTTTCGTGTGAATTCACATCGTGAGCAAAGATGCGTTTCACCGCGACGATCCGGCGAGAGTGCTGCTGACGCGCGCGATAAATCACTCCCATCCCACCCCGGCCGATCTCCTCTAGAACTTCGTAATGACCCAAACGCCACTGTGTGTCGGTCACGTTCGCTTCTACGAGGATGTTTTCGAACGTTTCACTAGATGCTTCGCCTTTGGTTTCGAGCCCCTCGCGCAAAAGACAGTTGATACAGGTCCCGTGATCGAGCCGGGTCATGGCGCCGCACTGCGGGCATTGCGTCGGATGCTCGTTCAGGGCCGTGACGGAATCAGATGGCGCCGGCGCCTTTTTCATTACGCTGCTATAGCCAATGCCGCACACAAATGACGAATTGAGTAATCGACAT
>Ga0193727_1000574_pt1 | contig 14343 bp, 9 predicted proteins | sample H2c2metaG_FD_143051 | JGI IMG/M metagenome (GOLD analysis project Ga0193727, IMG submission 143051) | Soil microbial communities from a riparian zone of the East river system, Colorado, United States - H2c2 | ecosystem: Environmental > Terrestrial > Soil > Riparian zone | place: USA: East River...
ACGTGAACCCGAACCGTGTCACCCGGCTGGAACTTTGGAATATCACTGCGAAGCTGGCGATTCTCGACAGCTTGTATAACGTTATTCATGGCGATTACCTCTTTAGTCGGTCTTGTTTCCAATCTCCTTCATAACTTCTTCGATCTCTCGCCGCTCATCACCCGAAAGCGCCCGGCCTTCAATCAAGTCGGGTCTTCTGCGCAGTGTTTTCTCAATCGCTTTTCGCCTGCGCCAGCGCTCGATCTCCAGGTGATTTCCACCCTGCAGCACGTCCGGCGCTTTCATGCCTCGGTACTCGGGCGGCCGCGTGTACTGAGGGTGATCGAGCAAACCATCGGAGAACGACTCGCGCGCCGCCGATTGATCCGAGCCAAGCGCGCCCGGTATCAGCCGCGTGACCGCATCGATCACGACCATCGCGGGAATCTCGCCGCCCGATAGAACGTAGTCGCCGATCGAGACTTCGTCGCTAAGGTGTTCGACGACTCGCTCGTCGACGCCTTCGTACCTCCCGCAGACCAGGACGATACAGTCCTCCCGCGCAAATTCTTCGGCGATGCGCTGATCGAACAACCGGCCCTGGGGCGAAAGCAGCACCGTCTTCGCCTCTTGAGCGCCGGCGGTCACCGCTTCGACGGAACGAAACAGCGGCTCCGGTTTCATCACCATTCCAGCGCCTCCGCCGAACGGTCGATCATCAACCTGACGATGCCGATCATGCGTATAATCGCGGAGATCGTGGACTCGTATCTCGATTAGTCCCGCCTCAACCGCGCGGCGAATTATTCCAAACTCAAAGACCCCGCGGAAAATCTCCGGAAAGATCGTTATTACATCAAACCTCATTTTAGATTTTGGACTTGGATTTCCAGCTCCAGGCTCTCTTCTCGATCCAAAATCCAAACCCGCAGCCCACTACAGATCCAACAGTCCTTCGGGTGGATCGATAGTGATGCGTTTAGCCTTTTCGTCAACTTCAGTACAAATCGCGTCGGCGAACGGGACCAAATGTTCGCGCCCTCCGTTCCCTTCAATCACCAATAGGTCGGTCCCTCCGGTTCGCATGAGCCGTGTCACTCGCCCGACCTCGTGTCCGGTGACCGTGATGACCGCTGAGCCGACCAGGCGGCGCTCGAAGAACTGATCATCGTCGAGAGGCAGCTCGTCGTCGTCAGGAATTACGAGGCGTCCTCCGACCAACGTCCGTGCCGCCGTCATCGTGTCGTAGCCCTCGAACTTCACAACCACCCGGCGCTGGTGGAACCAGTGGTTCTCAATTGCCAGCGTCAAAGACGTGCTATCGGGCATCCGTACCCTCACGTTGGCCAGCGAAGCGAAGCGCTCGGGAAAGTCCGTCTCAACGTCACAGGCGACTTCTCCGCGCACGCCGCGAGCCTTAACGATACGTGCGATGACGACCTCGTCGCCGTAAGCTTCTTCTTTGGTCGCAATGGTCACTACTCCAGAATCTCGAGCACGAAGCGCTTCTTCAATTTCATTCCGGCGGCGCGAAGAAGGGTTCGTATCGCTCTAGCTGTCCGTCCCTGTTTGCCGATCACTTTGCCAAGATCTTGAGGAGCAACCCGCAACTCGAGGACGGTGGTTGCCTCCCCATCAATCTCGTTGACCGCCACCTCATCGGGAGAATCCACGAGAGCCTTGGCGATGGTCTCGACGACCTCCTTCAATGAACTTTCGTTCATACGTCGCCTCCTTCAGAGCCCAGCGCGAAAGGTCAGGACGCACGGCGCGGCCGCAGGTTAAATCCCTCGAGATCGAAATGGCGGCGCCGGACTGACGGTAAATCGCATCACGCAGTCGCTTCGGCGGCGGCTGCGGATTCGACCTTGCGATTCATCAGACTGCGCACCGTTTCAGACGGCTGCGCTCCGCGTTCTATCCAGTAGTTCAACCGCTCCCGGTCGATTTTGACATCGGCCGGTGTTCGGCAAGGATCGTAGTAACCGACGTTTTCGATGAAGCGGCCATCCCGCTTCGAGCGTTTCTCGGTAACAATTATTCTATAAAAGGGTTTCTTCTTGGCACCCCTTCTCGTTAACCTGATTGAAAGCAAAACCCACCTCCATAGTTCGCTGACCCATCCAACACTAATGCTAACCGCGTCCGGGTTCGAACCTGATGCTAATGAATGCGACTCGATTATTACCGGTTTCAAGCCAGAAGACCGGGTCGAGCCTGTTCCTGACCGAAATCAGCCTTCACCGTTTCTTCTTCTTTCTTCTCTTGGTAGCTTTCCGGCGATTACCCGCGCCGAAACCGGGCAGACCGCCGCCCATCATACCGCCCGCCATCCGTCCCCCAAGCCCGCCAAGCATTCCGCCGAGGCCGCCCGAGGCCATGACACGCATCATCTTGCGCATCTCCACGTACTCGTTGATCATTTGATTGACGTCTTGAACGGCCGTCCCGCTACCCCGCGCGATGCGCTTGCGCCGCGAAGCATTGAGGAGCGAATGATCCCGCCGCTCCGCCGGGGTCATTGAGTTAATTATCGCCTCCGTAAGCTTGAGTTTCCCTTCCATCTCGGCGGACTGCTCCGGCGTCACCCTGAGTCCGCCAAGCAAATTCGACGGCAGCATATCCAGCAGCTTATCGAGCGACCCGAGCCGCTTCATTTGGCGAAGCTGATCGCGGAAGTCTTCCAGCGAGAACTTGTCGTGCGACAACTTTTGTTGAAGCTCGAGCGCCTTCTCCTGATCTACCTCCGACTGGACCTTCTCAATCAGCGAGAGCACGTCACCCATGCCGAGTATGCGTTGCGCGATCCGGTCAGGGTAGAAGGCTTCAATAGCGTCGTACTTTTCGCCAACGCCTATGAATTTGATTGGCTGCCCGGTCACTTCCTTGATCGAAAGCGCCGCGCCGCCGCGGGTATCGCCTTCCATCTTGGTCAGGATCACCCCAGTCAATCCGACGCGTTCGTGAAACTCTTGAGCCGAGCGCACCGCGTCCTGGCCGGTCATTGCATCAGCTATGAAGAGAATCTCGGATGGCGTAGTTTCCTGTTTGATCTGCTCGAGCTCGACCATCAACTCGTCGTCAACGTGGAGCCTGCCCGCGGTGTCGATCAGCAACGTGTCGTGGCCCGTAAGCTGGCATTCCCGAACCGCCTGACGGCACAACTCGATCGGGTCGATAACGTCCTGCGCCTCAAAGACCGTTTGCCCGATGGCGTTGGCTATTATCGAGAGCTGCTGCCGCGCGGCTGGACGGTAGACGTCAACCGATAAGAGCAGCGGACGGCGTTTCTGCGATTCGGCCAACAGGCGAGCGAGCTTTCCCGCAGTGGTGGTCTTGCCCGACCCTTGAAGCCCTACGATCATTACGACGTTGGGAATGCGCTTTGTAAACAGTAGCTGGGTGGAGGTGCCGCCCAGCATATCAACCATTTCGTCGTAGACGACCTTCACCACCTGCTGGGCGGGTGAGAGCGAACCGAGGACCTCCTGGCCCAGGGCCTTCTCCCTTACGCGATCCACGAAAGACTTAACGACCTTGAAGTTGACGTCCGCTTCCAGCAGCGCCATACGAATCTCGCGCATCGCTGCCTCGATGTGCGCCTCCGTCACGCGCCCCTGTCCTCGCAGGTCCTTCAGGACCTTGCGAAGCTTGTCTGAAAGTGAATCGAACATGTCCCTATCGCCTCGAAAACGGAAACTACTAACCTATATGCCGTGCAACACTATGTCAAGCTGGACAGCGCCAGGATTGGCCTAGTATTGACTCGATCAACCCGTCTTCTTTTCCTCATGAAAAAAGGAGGGTCACTCGCGTGACCCTCCTGTCTTGGGGTTAACAGGTGAGCATCTTCTCTCACCTCGTCAACCGATGGTTGTTAGTTCGTCGGACATTTCTCCGAGCATAGGAACCCTTGCGAAGCATTCAGCGGGTTTCCAGGGTTCGTTATCACGATGGTGCTGCTGCCTGTCAACAACTTGCAGACCTTCTTCTTCAAGCGAACCCGCGTGAAGGTGTTCGTGGTACCGGGTACCAGATCCTTGAATTGGATCTTCTTCGGCACCTGACCATTCACCGTCACTGCCGCTCCGTCCTTGATGTTGTTTCCGGTCACATCAAGGAAGAACGCACCCGACACCTCATCCCGACCGAGTGTGCACTTCGAGATGGTCGCGATGTCAAGCGGACCAGGAGGACCGACAAGTCCACCGGTGTTGCAAGTGAACGTTACCTGGACACCGAATTCGTTACCCAACACGTTGCACGTCTGTCCCGGCTGCAACGCTGCGAGGTTCCTACTCGTTCCTCCAGGTCCCGTCACAAACACAGCATACTTCGTCCCGGCGCATGCGCTCGTGATGTTGAACGCCGCGTCGAGCAGGTTGCAGTTGAGTACCACAAACCCGACCGAGTGGAGTGTTGTTGTACACGGCCCGCTTATTGGCACGAGGGTCACGTCTGTGATATTCCCCAAGCCATTCGTGCCGCAGAAGCACGCACCCGAGATCAAGAGATCCTGGATCCCGTTGCAGATACCACTCGAAGGAGTCGCAGAGAACACTACCGGCGCCCTCGTCCCTAACGCCAACGGGCACACAACCGTCCGCACGAACGGCCCGAATATGTTGTTCTCTCCTGAAGTGAAGGTCGTCGTTACAATCAACGACCCGGTCCCGCCGCAACAAGCTGCTGAAAACGCCGTGCTTGACCCAGATGCCCCAACCGAACCTATTGCCACCGTGGGTATCGTCGCGGTGATCAGGTGTTTGTTGACCGGCACCACACTGGCCAACGCGACCGTGGAGTCGATGATTCCATCTCCATTAAAGTCGCACGTTAGCGATACGGCAGTGGTTACCGTCTTCCCTGCTCGGAGCGGACTCCCTGGTCCGGTGTTGGGATTGACCCCTACACAGATCTGAGTCACTTCGTTCGGGAAGAAACCGCAACCGATTATGTTGATCGGTATCGCACACAGCGCATCCACAAGATCCGTTCCTGAACCCGGTGTAAACGCTGTTGGCGTCGCTAGCACCTGCCGGCATAACGGATTCGGCGGAGGCGCGCACCCTATACCGTAGAACCCAACTCGTCCTCGGTTGGCGTCAGTCTGTCTTTCAGGCGAGCAGTCGCCGTTGCCTTCGAACCTCAAGTCGAACGATGCGAACGCTGGAGTTACAAATCCTCCGGCGTTGATCGATCCCTCGTGTCCGGTGTTGAACAACTCGAAGATCGTCGGCTCTGTCCCTTCTCCTATCAAGCACGGACAGATGCTCGCAATCGTATCGCCAATAGCGCAGCCCGGAATGATTCCAAACGGCGCCAAGTCTGCTGCGGCCGCCAGACAACTCAGGTTTCCTCCGCAAATCCCAGGAGGATTCGTCGCATCCAGGAACCCTATCGAGTAGCCTACCAGCACTGGTTGGCATGGCGTACCAAGCAAATCCATTCGACAGTAGTCAAATATGAATTGCCCGGTTCCTTCCCCTCGCGGCGGACAACCCACTGGCGATGCTCCCGCCACTGGCGCTCCCGCTGCATTCACTACAACTGAGAACCTCAGATCGGTCGCCCCTTCCTTCAAGTCGAAGGCCGGGTCTACGTTGTCTCCCGTGGGGTCGGCAGGATCCAGCAACTTGTTGCTGTTCTCGTCTACGCCTGTTCCATCGTCATACAGCAATACTGAGAACGTGTTACTCGACATGCAATCGGCGAAATCCGTCGCCGGGCACGTTGGCTTGAGGAATGAGTTCTGTTGCGGCACGTTGATCCACCGCAGCTTGAACGCATTAATGTTAGCAAATCCCAGCGCAAGCACCGGGAAGGTGCCAAGATTTCCCCCAATCACTCGCGTCCCTGGATTAAGGTCCGCCCATGCCGGCGCGATCTTTGGCAACCCAATTCGGAACGTCACCGCCGTCGGCTGGAAATCCGTATCCCCGTCGCCGAACGTCACGTTGCCATTCGAGTTCCAGAACAACCCGTTCCATACGCAGTCGGGCGTTCCAACTGGGCCGCCAAACAAGAACTCGAACCCGCCTGAAAGCGGTCCTGGCACTGGCGGCGAGCCTAGTCCGTCGTCATCGTCACCTCTGTTAGGCGTATTCTGATCGTCACCGCCTGCTACCTGATGCGACGGATCGAGCCGCTCGAAAATTATCGGCCCTGCAAAATCGTCGTCAGCCAGCACTTGGTCTGTCGTTCCCAGCGTCACTCCAGGACCTAGCGGGACTGCTGCCGGATTCGTTCCTACCAGTCGGTTCGTGTACCGCAGGAATCCAGTTGCCAGTCCGGCCAACCCCGTCGGAGTAAACGTCAGGTGATCCAGCGGCGATTGATAGAAGAGGTGATCGAACCGTGTGCTAAGTCCGTCTCCTACGTTCGCATTGCCTACCGGATCTTGCGGCGGCTGCCCGAATGCAGGCCCGTCCGCTCTCAGGTCGACGAAGTCGGCCCTTCGATCCGCCGGACATGAATCTTCGTAGCACAGTATCTCTCCTAAGAACGGGGACGGATTCGACCCTATCCCGGCCGGCGTTCCTCCGGATATGAAGAACACCGTGTTCTCTTGATTCACCGCTATCCCGCCGTAAATTGTGAAGTCTACCTGGAAATCATCCTTCGCCACGGTCGGGGGTGTCGCGGTGTTCGATGTGCCAACGGGTCCGCGAACAAGGGCAGGACCGTTACCTTCAACAAACACCCTCCAGTTGATTACCAACCCCGGTATGGGATCGGCGAACCCATCCGCGATCGGCAGGATCCCACCTATATCCTGCGGCGGCGGATCTATTGTGACCTCGGCAATGCCCGAGCACATATCGAAGTCGCCTCCGCAATCGGCAAACGTGATTATCATCGACGGCAGCCCGGCCGGGAATAGTGTCGTCGACACCGCAAACAATCCTTGGGTGAAACGCTGAGCATTACTCGACCCGAGATTCGACGCCGCCACGGCGGCGTAGATCACGTTGCACCCCCCAGCTACGATCGACACGATATTGCCAAACGTCGTCGTCGTACCCGAATAGTTCGTCAGTTTTACTGCTCCGCCAGTACCAAAGATTGGCGTGGCAGTTGCCAGGCCGAAGGTGGCTCCCCCGTTGACCAGACTCCCTCCACCACTCGGACTCTGTGGTTTGATACAGTTTTCTGCATCATCCGGGTTTGGCACCAAGCCATTCGGTATGAATGGTATAACTCGATTGATGCGATTCGTGGAATCGCAGCAAACCTGGTCGTGCTTCAACTCGGTAGCCTTGAAGATCGCTGCGCCGACGCTTCCTGTCCCCGTGGACGGATTCACCGTCACAAGGTCCGCCAGTGTGAAGTACAGGCTTCCGTCGTCGTCAACGGTCACGCCTGCTACGTGACCCAGCGCATTGCGAAGTAACTGATTTACATTGGTCAGCGCCACAAACCCGCCGCCCGCGTCTGAGCCTTCAAACAACCCAAATGCAAAGATCCTCGTGCGGATTGGCTGGTTCGCTGCGTTGCTCGCTCCCCCTTCCGGATCAAACACCGATATGTAGATCACTTCGCCTGTCACGCTGCACAGCGCGGGATCGAAATCTCCCAGGTCAGCCACCGGGTTTACCGCAATCCCGCTGACCGACACCTGGTCATCGCTGAAATCCCCTGCTACAGGATTATTAAGCGCGAACCCGCCGCTGGCGCCCGTGCCAACCAGTTCCGGTACGTTGAACGCGAACACGATGTCTACGGTCGCATCTCCGGCAACGTCTATACCAATGTAGACATTTCCGACCGAGTCCCCGTAGTAGTAGACGTTAAAGAACGGATGACCATTTCCTCGCGTGTGCTCGGATATCGCCGCCCTCGTCAACGAAAAATCTATATCCGGCTCTACGCCCGAAAAGTCATCTATCTTCGTCCCTCGATCCACTACGCAGTCTTCTCGTCCATCCCAGTCCGCTATCAGCGCCACTTCCGAAAACTGCGTGTCCCGTCCGCCCAGCGTCGTGATCAGCGCCGCGCTCAACGCGGCACTATCATTCAACACCACTGGCTGTCCCACCAACGGTGGTCCCTGGACTTTCGGCTGCTGCCCAACCACCGACACCCGGTGATTTCCCGGCAGTGGTTGGACCGTCGAATGCGGGACCTTTGTGATCGCCGAGGCTCCCACGCTTGTCGCATTCTTCAGTTTGTCTTTTGAGACCCGCCTGATGCCCAGCGCCTTCAGCGTCTCTGGAGATATCTTGTTGCTCCCTGACGCTTGCGCTGTCACATTGCGCGCGGGCTCCGCTGCCGCCGCCCTCGCCGCGCTGGCGGTTCTCATCGCACTAGCGTTGGCCTTTGCCGCCCCTAGTGCCGCCGTCGCGTTCGCCCCACTCCTACTGGCAATCGCTCTAGCTCCTATTAGCGGCACTGTCAATGCCGCTACCGCAATCACCAGCACTATCATCAATGCTGCACGTTTTATTTTCATCTGTCCCTCTCCAAGTTTTCGGAAGTTTTCGGAAAATTCAAAAAGTGTTTCGTCCGGTGCCGGACAAATAAGCTCTTCAACTCCTTCTGAGCCGCCTACCAGGCGCTACCCAAGTTGGAATTGAAACTGCCAGGCTGAACTGCTCTTGACCGTATTCAACGGCCTTCAACTCCACAAGAACCAATTCTGAAATATGTCTCTGTTCTCGGCATTCCCTAGCTCAAGGACGCGAGCCGGGGGCGCAAGACTCTAATCAAGGGCTAGACTACAAACAAAAGAACGGAATGATGCACAAACAAAAGAGTGCGTATGATACTCGGAACCCTGCTCAAATGCAACCTCAAAGTTTCAGACCAAAAGACTCAACCATCTGAACACAACAGCACTCTAAACGGTAAACACCAACAGGACAGCAGCACTCACCGTGCCATACCCGAGCCCAACTCGAGAATTGCAACCACACGGGTATCGAACGACCTCAATATGTCAACAATAACAACAAAAAAACACGCTACCTGCACATCTCGACGCTCGCAGTAACCCTTGTGGGGGAACAATGGGTGGATACAAAGTTGTCAATCGGGTGGTACTAAGTATCCAAGCGGCGTATACCATGCAGCCCACTCGGGTCGTAAAATCGGCGACGCGCTCTCCAATTCCGTCCTATGAATCGGTATGATCACGGTCCTGGACTCACCAGAGAAACGGCTACGACAGTGTGAGACCACCGATAGACTCGCTTGCGCCGCTTAGGCCTTCGCAACTAACACTCCGGATGGCATTGCCTCTTGCCGAGTCAGGTCACTATAATGAAACGCTCACGGCGACGAGTCCTCCTTAACCACCGAAATACTAATGACAACCGCGTCCACGATACTATTCGACCTCGACGGCACGTTGATTGACACAACCAATTTGATCCTTGCGTGCTTTGACCATTCGTGGCAGACCGTGACCGGACGAGGCTATCATCGCGAGGCGGTGGTTGCTACATTTGGAATGCCCCTCCGCAACGCGATGACGTTGCTCGCCTCCGAAGTGGGACACCCCGGATCGACCCGAGTTGATTTCGGGATGGACCTGGACTTGATCGAACAATTGTTGTTGGAGTATCGCTCGTTCAACCTGGCGAACCACGATGGAATGGTACAGGCCTTTCCCGGCACGCATCTAGTACTTGCTGAGCTTCGAGCCCGAGGGTACCGTGTCGGAGTGGTGACTTCCAAAGGCCGAGAGCTTGGCCAGCGCGGCTTGAAACTCTGCGCACTGGATGGATTCATGGACGTCGAGGTCTTTCTGGAGGACACCGACAATCACAAGCCTCGCCCGGAACCTATTTTGAAGGCGCTTGAGAAATTGAACACCTCCCCGAATTTGGCCGCATACGTCGGAGACAGCCGCCACGACTTGATCGCCGGCCGCTCTGCCGGTGTGCGCACGGTCGCCGCTTTGTGGGGACCAACGCCACGGGAGGCACTCGATCGAGAGCGACCCGATTTCGGCGCGGAGTCGATTTCGGACTTGTTGGATATTTTCGATTAAGCTGAGACGATGAAAAAAATCAAAGATCGTTACGGAAAACTTCTGAGTGAAGAGACTGGCCTCGTTCATCATAAGCCCCGCGGGCTTGGGCTCGATATTGCGCTCGCCTACCCGAACACTTACTACATCGGGATGTCCAACCTTGGCTTCCAGGCGGTCTATCAGCTCTGCAATTCGTACAATGGAATAACCTGCGAGCGCGTGTTCGTGCCAGACCCCGAAATAGAGCATGAGCTCGAGCGCACTCGCGCGGCGTTGTTGACACTCGAATCACAAACGCCCGTCTCAGAATTCGACGTGCTTGCGATCTCAGTCTCGTTTGAGACTGACTATCTAAACATTCCGAAGCTGCTCCGGTTGTCGAAGATTCCGATAAGAGCAGAAGAGCGAAATGAATGGCACCCGCTAGTCGTGCTAGGAGGCGCTGCGGCATTCCTCAACCCCGAGCCGGTTGCCGATTTTGTGGATGTTGTTTGCGTAGGTGAAGGCGAGGTGCTAGTCCCATCATTGATGAGAGTGATGAACGAAGCCGAGTCTCGCGACGATCTGCTGCTACGACTGGCGCGAGAACCGGGTTTCTACGTGCCGAAGTTCTACGAGGTCCACTACCACGAAGACGGTAGCCTGGGGACAATTCATCCGACGAACGGCGCTCCCCGCCGCGTTTTCACAATGCGCAACCCCATGCGCAAGCAGGAAGGCCACGGTGAGTTTGAAGATGAGTTTATTCCCGCAAGCGACATCCTCACCAACAATACCGAAATGAGCGGCCGCTACTTGATGGAGATTTCGCGGGGATGTTCAATGGGCTGCAGGTTTTGCTGGGCAGGGTATTCGTACCTTGCGCCGCGCGTCTTTTCGGCTGACAAGCTTTTGGCGCGCGCGGCCGAAATGCGACAGCACACGGACAAGATTGGACTGGTCGCCACAGCCGTCTGCGACCACCCTGAGATTCATCAGCTTCTCGATGGACTCGAGAAGCTGGACTATCAAGTTTCCGTTTCGTCGCTTCGTTTGGACCAGATAACTCCCGAATTGCTGGATGCGCTGGTCAGAAGGAATGATCAGCAGCTTGCAATTGCGCCGGAAACGGGATCGGACCGGTTGCGTCGCGTCATCAACAAGAACCTGACCAACGATCAAGTGGTAGAGATCGCCGAGATGATCTTCGAGCGCGGCATCTTTAATTTGAAACTCTATATGATGATCGGCTTGCCGACTGAAGAAGACGAAGACCTGGACGCTATAGTCTCCCTCACCGAGCGCATACGCGAGCGGATGATGCAGATCGCAAGGCCGCGAGGGCGCGTGGGCACGATCATCGTTTCACTCAACGCGTTTGTGCCAAAGCCGCAGACTCCTTTTCAGTGGGAACCCATACTACCGGAACGCGTCCTCGATCAAAAGATCAAGTACCTGACGCGAGCATTTAAAGGAATGCCAAACGTCGAGATGCGAGCGATGTCGTCCCGCATCGCGCAGCTTCAAGCTTTGATCTCGCTCGGAGACCGCCGTCTCTCGGAATTCATTTTGGAAGTGGACCGCACGGGCAACTGGCGGCAGGCAATGCGAGGGTGGACGGAGTATTCGCTTCGCCGTCGCTCGCTGGATGAGCCGCTTCCGTGGGACGTAGTCGATATCGGACTGACGACCGAGTTCATGAAGAAAGAGTATGGGCGGGCGATGGCTGAAAAGATCACCAAGCCTTGTCCGGCAGTTGACCCTTGCATTCGCTGCGGCGTGTGCGACCCGCGCAGCGTGCCCGAAAACGCGCTCGTTCAACTAGAATGGATGAAGCCGGCTTTGAACCCCGCTCAGCAAGCAGTCCTCGTCACTCGTCGGATTCAAGCAGCAGCGTGCGGAGATTAGCTCGACGCCTTGAGATCTGAACCACTCAATCCCTTCCTGCGCTTACAACTTGAAACGAAAGTTGATCGTAGTGACGGTCATCAGCGGTTTGCCGTCCCGTGTCGAAGGCCTGAACTTCCATTGTCTTGCTGCAGACTCCGCTGCTCCTCGTAAGAAAGGGGGGCCCGACACCACGCGCGCTGAGACCACGTCACCACTTTCGCTGATGTTGACCTCGACCGAAACAATGCCTTCCTGCCGGGCGGTGCGCGCACTGGCCGGATAATTCGGCTGGACTTGTTTGATCGCTTCACCTCTGATAATGGCGCTGGCTTTTTGTGGCGCCGGCGAAGAAGGCGGCGGGCTTGGCAATGGCGCGGCTGTCTGAGGCGCGGCTGTCTGAGGCGCGCCGGTCGGTATACCACGTGGCAGGTAGTTCTCGCCGCCTCTTTGATCCGTCGCGGCGACCATCGGCGGCGAGGCTGCTGCTGGCTTTGCCGCCCTTGGCGGTTCGTTCGGCACAGCACTGGAGCCTTTCGGCTCGGGCTCAACCAGCGGACCGGTTTTGGCCTGTTGTTCCGTATCGGCTTTGGAGGGCGCCTCTGCGGAAGCATGAGAATCAATTGTCACTACTTCGGCTTGAACACCCGGCTGAGGATTGTCTTCGGAAGGCAAATCAGGCGGCGAAGGCGTAACGGAAAGCGGAGACGAGAAAGCCAGTTCTTCATACTGCCGGTTCAATTTTGCGTCGTACATCGAAGCGCCCTTCATCGCGCCCAGCAAGAGAGCAGTAGCGCTTACCATCGCAATCGAAGCGACGTAAAGCCACTTGGGCCTTTTGCCGGACACCGGCGAGCTCGCAGCATGCATTAATCCAAGCGTGGAAGGAACCGCCAGGCTATCTGAACCCGCATGCGGTTTGGCGACCGACTGCCCGCGGTCTGAGAGAGGCTCGGTCACGAGCGGCGTCTCGCTCACGCGTAGCGGGAGCTTGGCCGGAGCTCGCTCCGCAACAGGCTTGGGAGTTTGGGCCGCGGGCCTCGGCATCGGTTGCGGCTGCGAAACAATCGGAGAGATGCTGACCGGCTGTGGTGGAGCCTCTCGAGTGACCGGCTTCGGATCAACTCTCTCGGGTGGAAGAGGCTGGGAAACGACCGTTGGTTGTTCAGGCGCCGCGCGCTCGGCTTCGATCCTTGATTCGGGCGCTTCCGATTTGCTTTCGCTGGATTTGCCCGGCGCCGCTACACTCCGAGCTTCGAGTTTTGCAACGCCGTCAGACGCTTTCACTGCTGGTTGTGCGGCCAACTGGATGGTCGACTGCGTGAGTCTGCCGGCCCTCATCGCGTACTCGTTAGCGCGCGCTGACTCGCCGCGCGCTTCGTGTATGCGAGCCAACTCAAGACATTCTTGCCCCGCCTCCTTTATCATTTCATTTCTGAGATAGATGTCCTTGAGCTTCCCATGAACGTCCAGATTGTCCGGCGAGTTCCGTACCACTTCATTCAGCAACGCGAGAGCGCGATCGACCTCGCCGTAGCCGACCAGCATCTCAGCTTTGGAGAGCTGCTGTATCAAAGATTCTTCGTCCGCTGTTGACAATGTCTCCATGGGCCCGGACGGCGGCCGGGCTGGTTCTGAGACGAGCGCCGCCGAGCTTCCCAACCCTCCGTTTTCGGGGTTGGGCGGCCTTGGCAGGGAACCAGTCTCCCAAGCGGCGGCGTCTGCTTGAAGCGCCGCGATTGCAGCCCGTGCCTGAGGGCTCCCGGGCTTTGCCGTAAGCGCGCGGTGGTTAGCCTGAAGCGCGCCGGTGAGCCGGCCCTCGTTCACAAGCACCGCGCCGGCCCGAATGAATTCGTCGTGCGCCTTTTCGATCATTCCTTCACGCAGATATATCTCGCCGAGCTTCATCCGCACCGGCGCGTTCGAAGCATCGAGGTCGAGCGCCTTTCTCAGAAGGTAAGCTGCCTTAATGCCGGAACCGCTGTTCAGATAGCTGTCGGCGATTCTAGTGAAATCGTCAACGGCGTCTTTTGTGCGGCCCGCCCTGACATACAGCTCACCGAGCGCGTTTATGGTGTTCAGATCGTAAGGGTCAGCCTGGACGATCATTCGGTGAATGGCGATCGCGCCTGTAATTTCGCCTCTGGTCATATGCTCGTCGGCTCTTCGCAAGGCTTCGGTCTTGTTGAATGGCATACAGCCTCCTGATTACCGCTTCGTCTCTCGGCTCAGAGCTAATCAAGAAGAAGCCGGGCGTGATGCTTTGACGCGCTTGAGCGCTCGTCGACTCAGCACCGGCCGACATCTCGGCTCCGGTCATGATGAAGCCAACCGAGGACGTGCTTCGGTTTCGAGCAGCACCGAGGAGTCTGTCTGGCGACACCGCTCAGTCACTCCAGGCAAAAACACGGCTGCGATCAAAAATGATTGTTCGTTGTTAGGGGGCAGTAGGAGTCAGAACCTGAGCCTATTAAAGCATGTGAGGTACGCGCTTGCAACGCTCTTGTTCGTGCCACGGCGAA
>Ga0193727_1000575_pt1 | contig 14333 bp, 13 predicted proteins | sample H2c2metaG_FD_143051 | JGI IMG/M metagenome (GOLD analysis project Ga0193727, IMG submission 143051) | Soil microbial communities from a riparian zone of the East river system, Colorado, United States - H2c2 | ecosystem: Environmental > Terrestrial > Soil > Riparian zone | place: USA: East River...
GAGGACGAGGTGCGTGATTTCATCGGCGCCGACTGGCTCGTCTATCAGGACCTGGATGATCTGATCGCCGCGGTCGCCGACGGCAACGAAAAGCTCAGCTACTTCGATACGTCGTGCTTTTCCGGCGAATACGTCACCGGCGTCGAAGCCGGATACCTCAGCGAACTTGAGTTTGCGCGCTCGGATGCTGTCAGGAGTCAGCGAGGGGCGGCTTGAGCGCAAACGTGCCGGCTCCCGCTGCCGGCCGCACGCGCGCCAATGTCGTTTTGCCACCGGGTCATACCGCCCTTCTGGCCATCTTCGTCGCACTGATCGGCGCGCTGTATTTCTGCTTTTTCAATCACGACTTCAGCGTCAACGGCCTGCGCTACGCCGACGACGTCGAACGCGGCATCGAGCTGTTCCATCCGAATCACCTGCTGCCGAATTTCCTGTATCGCGGTGCATTTCTGCTCGCGCAGTGGAGCGGACTGGCCGGTGTGCGCTCGATCTGGATCATGCAGGCGATCAACGTAATGGCCGGACTCGTTGTCGCGGCGGCGATTGTGCGTATCGGGATGCTGCGTGTCCTCTCACGGCCATCCCCGGCTTCCGGGGCACTTGGCTTCCTGCCGAGCGCCCTGCTGGTCGGCGCGTTGTACGCGGTCGGCTTCGCTGCGTGGAACTTCGCCGAGGAGCCCGACGTCTACATTTTGCCGGCAGCCGCTGTCGCCGTTTCCCTCGCGTGGCTGGCGGCGCGCGACCACCTCGGCTGGCCGGACGTCATCGGCCTCGGCACGCTCGCCGTCTTCGCCGTGCTGACGCTGCAACAGTATGTGTTCTGGTATCCCGCGTTGCTGGCTCTGGTCGATGCGCGGGATCTCGGCGCCGCGCGCCGCGGCAAACTGCTGACCCTCGTGCTTGGTGTACCGGTCGCCTGTCTGGCCGCGTATCTGCTGATCGGCGCGGCACTGGGACATCTGCAGCGGACCAACGACGCCCTCGGCTGGTTTCTCGGCTATGCCTGGAACGGACAAGACGGTTTTGGAACGTATCGGCCCGCGCCTGGACTCGCGGCGCGCCTGCTCGGTGCGCTGCTGGGTGTCGGCAACCTGGCCTTCGCCTACGAGGTGATCGTGTCGCCGTTGGCGGTGGTCATCGCAGCGATCGCGTCGGTTGCGCTGCTTCTTGTCGGCATCGATGCGGCGCGCTTCCTGCGTCGTTCGGAAGGCGGCGTGCGTCGTGACGCCGTCATCGTCGGCGCCTGGTGTCTGGCGAATCTCGTCTTCGCGACGTGGTGGGAATCGCGCAACATCGAGTTTCTGTTTCCGGTCTGGGTCGGCTTGCTCGCGCTGGCGGCATTTGCTTCGCCGGCCCTCGACCGGCGAGCGTTGGCCGCCGCCGTCCTGCTGGTCGGTGGCGTCAATCTCATCGTAGCCTTTGTCCCGGAGAGCACCTGGCCGCTGCGCTATCGCGTGGCCGAAGAGTTGGCCAGGCATGAGCGGCTCACCGCGGCGGATGTGTTGATCACCGAGGAGCTGAACACGATCGGCTATCTGCACTATTTCGACCGACTCGACGTACGCTTCCAGCCCGGCGCGATCAGCGCCGCGATGCACGCGTCGGCGCCGGTGGCGCAAGTGCGCGCGGCCATCGATGCCGCGCTCGATGCCGGCACGCGCGTATACACCACCGAACTGGATGAGCGTGGCCGGCTGCGCGCGCTGGCGCGCTGGTTCGCGCCGCTCGGCCGCGATGGTTTCGACGGCGCGGTCGAGGGCGACGTCGAGGTGCTCTACCGCGGACTCGATACGTCGACGCAACCGGTCGCCGGCGTACGCCGGGTGAATAAGCAGCACGTACCGCACTGAGCGTCCTGTGGTTTAATTCGTCCGCGCCGCGATGCCGCGAGCGAAGAACCGCAACCGAGGTTTCTAGTGCAAGGAAATCTGTTCACGCGCGCCGCCGACTGCCTTGATTGCGAGGATGTGGCAGAAAAGCTCGCGCTGACCGACGTCGTGGCCGCCGAGTTCGCAGCCGGCATCCTTGCCTTGCAGGTTGGCGCACCACAGCCGATCGGCGCGCCCGGCCGGCCGGCGCGGCCGCTGCTGGTTGCGCCACGACTACTGCCGCAGCGCGGGCTCGGCACGGCCGATGGCCGCGCCGCGCTGATCCATGCGGTTGCGCACATCGAATTCAACGCCGTCAATCTGGCCTGGGACGCGGTCTACCGGTTCCGCGCGATGCCACTCGACTATTACCGCGACTGGATCGCCGTTGCGGTCGACGAGGCGCGGCATTTTCGGCTGCTTGCCGCGCGGCTGGCTGAGCTCGGACACGGCTACGGCGATTTCGACGCCCACGACGGACTTTGGGAAATGGCCATAAAGACGGCCGGATCGTGCCTGGAGAGGATGGCGCTCGTGCCGCGCGTCCTCGAGGCGCGCGGGCTCGACGTCACGCCGGCGATGATCCGCCGCCTGCGTGGTGCCGGTGACGCCGCGAGTGCCGAAATCCTCGAACTGATCCTGCGCGAGGAGGTCGCGCACGTGGCTGCCGGATCGCGCTGGTTCGACTGGTGTTGTGCCGCCGCCGGTGTGGACCACGCGGCGACGTTCGTCTGCCTCGTCGAACGTCATGCCTCGGGCGCGATCAAGCGGCCGCTGAATACCGAGGCGCGCCGCGCCGCCGGTTTCAGCGCGGACGAACTTGAACGGCTGGCGGCGCTCGCGACGTGATGCGGCGCGCGCTGGCCGTCATCGCTGCCGCCGTGGTCTGGCTGCTCGTGCTCGGCACCGCCGCGGGCATCCCCTGGTCGGCGCCGCTGACTCCGCGCGATCAGGTAACGCTCAAGGGCCAGGACTTCCGGCCGGTGATGGGCGCCGGCGTGGAAGATGGCAGTGCATTGGGCGTCGGCGCAATCGCCAGTGACGGCAATGCCATGCAGAGTATTCCGATGGAGCGGCTGCGCGCGGCCGATTACCCGTTGCTGACCTATCGCTTCGAGGACTTTCCGCGCACGCTCGAACTGTTGCTGGTGTTCCGTCGAGCCGACACGCCGGACGATGTGCAGACTGTCGCCCTGCCGTGGCCCGGCGACGGCGTCGTGACCGTCGACCTGCACGCTGCAAGCCCGGCATGGCATGGCGAGATCACCGAACTGGGCTTTGCCGAGTACGCCACCGCGCAATTGGTGCCGCCAAGTATCGCGTTCCAGCCGTTTCGCCTCGACCAGGCGCGACTGGCTTCGCCGTCCTGGAATGCGTTGCCGCGGCTGCTGCGCCAGGGCTGGTTCGGTTACCAGCCGTGGAGCCTGGCGTCGATCAATGTCGTTGGCGCGTCGGCCGACACGAATGCTTCGATGCCGCTGACGCTGATCGTCGGCGCGCTGCTGACGCTGCTGGTTTGCGCTGTGTTGCTGCGCTGGTCGCTTGCACGCTGGCTGCGCTCCGCCGTGATCGCCGGCGCGGTCTGCTGGGTCGTGCTCGATGCGCGCTGGCTCGCCGACCTTGCGGCCAAACACCGACTCACTGATTCGATTTACGCCGGCAAGTCCTGGCAGGAGCGGGCACGGCTGCAGCCCGACGAAGACGTCGCCGGCTTCGCGCAACTGGCGCACCAGCAACTGGCCGGCGTTGGTCGGCACGGGCGCGTGCTGGTGGCGTCGGATTCGACTTACATGATGTTGCGCCTGATCTATTTTCTGCTGCCGCTGAACGCGGCCCCGCTGGAGTCTGCGATCGCTGTCGCACCGGCCGACGACTGGCCGCCGGATACCGTGATCGTGCTGTGCTCGAGCAAACGCTGGCACTACGACGATTCGACCGCGGCGTTGCGCTCCGAAGCGCGATCGATCGCCGCCACGCCGCTGTTCGTCGGCGGCAACCTGGCGGTGTATCGTGTGCGTGGAGGCGGACCATGAACGCCGCCTACCTGTCGGCGTGGCTGCTGGTGTTGGCGGCCGGAACGCCCATTGCGCTTGCATTGAGTGCGCCGCGCCGGCCCGGCCGGATGGCGATGGCGCTGGGCTACGGCGTCGTGCTGGGGATGCTCGCAGCGGCCGCATTCACGGCGCTCGCGGCCCAAGCCGACACCACTCACGCCTGGCTGCACGCTGCGCCGTGGCTGGCATTGGTGGCCGTAACGGCCTCAGGTATTGCTGCCTACAGGCGATACCGCGCGCCGGCGGCCGCGCCGGGTACGGATGGAAAAGTGGAATACTGGAAATATGTACTAATCGCTGCGGCGCTGGCTTCGTTGTTCTGGCGCGGCTCGATCATCGCCAGCGAAGTATTGTTGCGGCCGACCTATCCGTGGGATGCGTGGGACGCCTGGGCGGTAAAGGCGAAGACCTGGTACCTGCTGGGCCACTATGTGCCGTTCGTTGCGGTTGCCGACTGGCTGCATGCCGGCGCGGCCGAGTTGCACAGCGGCCCGGCGTGGGCGTATCCGTCGACGCTGGGCTGGATGCAGGTCTGGTTCGCCAGCGCGGCCGGTGGCTGGATCGAGCAGCTGGTCAATATGCCATGGTTCGCGCTCTGGACCGGAATGCTGTTGGGTCACTACGGCCAATGGCGCGCGTTGGGCGTGTCGCGGGCCGGGGCGGCGATCGGCGTCTACGTACTGGGTTCGCTGCCGCTGCTGACTTCGCACGTTGCACTTGCCGGCTATGCCGATCTTTGGGTAGCGACACTGTTTGCTTTCTCCATGCTGGCCTGGCTGCGCTGGCAGGAACGTGGCGAACGCGGCCAGTTGCTCATGGCGTTGGTCTGTGCAGGTGTACTGCCGCTGATCAAGCTCGAAGGCATGGTCTGGTGCCTGAGCCTGCTGGCGGCGATCGGTTTCGGCGCGCTGTCGCCGCGCTGGCGCTGGCGCGCCGCTGCGGTCGCGCTGGCGGTTCTGCTGCTGGTCGTGCTGGTCGGGCAGGCGCAAATGCTGTTCGCGGCGATCGGCTGGGTACGCAGCGGTTCGCGCGTCGTCGATATTCCGGTCATCGGCAACCTGTCACTGGCCTGGCACGCCGATGCGGCGGCCGGGATCGTGCACAGTCTGTTTACGCAGTCGAACTGGCACCTGCTCTGGTGGTTGGTGCCGCCGGTCATCGTCTGGCGCTGGCGGGCGATACGCTCAAACGATGCGCTCGGCCTGTGCAGCCTGCTGCTGCTCGGCTGCTTCGGCCTGCTGCTGTTCCTGTTTACCTTCACCGACGCGGCCGAATGGGCGGAAAGTTACACTGCGGTCAATCGGCTGATCATGCATATCACGCCGGCGGTCGTCGCTCTGCTGGTGTTATTGCTGGGTCGGCCGCCGGCGCAGCCAGAACGCGACGGTACAGTTGCAGCACACGATCCGCAGCCTGGGCCAGCGTGAATTCCTTGCTCCAACGCTGGTGGCCGGCGTCGCCAAGACGCGCGCGCAGCGTGGCGTCGCCGCACAGTTTCTGCAGCGCCTGCGCAAGCGCGCCGACGTCGCCCGGTGCCACCAGCAATCCGGTTTCGCCGTCGCGTACGACGTAGCCGACGCCTGATCCGGGAATGGCGCTTGCGATCACCGGCAAGCGCGCGCGCATCGCTTCCAGCAGCACCAGTCCGAACGATTCGGCACGGTCGGTCGACGGCAGGCAGAATACATCGGCGCTTTCGTAGGCCGCCTGCAGCGCTGTCGCACCGCGCGCATCCATGTCGATGCGCCCGGCGAATTGCACGCGGCCGGCGATGCCCAGATCGTGCGCCTGGCGCTGCAGTGCAGCGCGGCATTCGCCATCGCCAACGATCAGCAGGCTCGCGTTCGCGACCTCCGCGACGGCGCGTAGCAACACATCGGTGCCCTTGAAGTAACTCAAGCGACCGACGGCGAGCACGCGAAGACGAGGGCCGAGGGCTGAGGGCTGAGGGCTGAGAGCTGAGAGCACGGTTCCTTCAGCCCTCGCCCCCGACGATGTCGAGGGAGAGGGGGAATTCCCGATGCCGAGCGGAATCACCTGCGTCTTGCTGCGCCAGGGCGCAAGCGCAGGGCTCGAGGCAAGATATGGTTCGGAGGTTGCGATGATCGCGGCACTTCGCCGAAGCATCGCCTGTTCCCACGGCCAGTAGACCCGATAGGCAACGCGTAGGATGCGCCGGCGCGAGTCGAGCGGAATATCTGCATGCCAGTGCACGACCCACGGCAGCCGGCGCGCTGCCGGTGACAGCAACGCGAAGAAGGCCGATGTATTGGGCAGGTGCAGGTGCAGCAGGTCCGGCCGGAACTGCGCAAGCGAACGCTTCAACTGAAACGGAAAGGCGGGGCTGATCGGTGCGTAGAGCAGGTGACCGTGGCAGGCGGCGAGGGTGACGTCAAACCCGGGCGCTTCGCGCCTTTGCATGCTTTTCTCACCGGGTTCGTTGTGCGCAAGCGCCGCGATCGATACCCCGCGCTCGTGCAACGCGCCGCACAGGTCGGCCATGCAGCGTTCGATCCCGCCGGGATGGGGCGGAAAGAATTTTCCGACATGCAGGACGCGCATCTGGCGGCGCCTAGCCGAAATCCGGAACGGTTGTTTTTTCGGCAAAAGGTGTCTTGCAGCTTGAGCTCATGCTGACGATCCCGTTGGACACCAATCGATGCTTCGTTCGCATCAGCAGCTTGCCATTTGGACCATTCGCCTGGGAAATAGCCGCAGCCGTAACCTGCTGCGCTCCCAGTTCGGCAGGAGGCTACCTTCGGGCCACGGATGCAATCGCGTGATGGTCGGCTGAGTCGTCAAGCGGGAGCGCGACGACCCACGGTCAGGTGTCCGCGGATTTTGGCAGCGGGATTACCTGGGCGCTGCGGCCACGGCCCGCATTACCCGATACGGCATTGCCGGCGTCGCGTCGCACCGCACCGAGTTCCTGTTCCAGGATCGCCAGTTTCTGCGCCAGGCGACGCAGCTGGCGTTCCTGGCGCGAGCGGTCGATGTCGGTGCGCAGCATGCGAATGAGGATCATGCCGATGCCGACGATGATCGGCAGGATCGGCGGATAACTGATACCGCTGACCTGGCCAAGCCAGTCGATCACCGGCGGAAATACCCCCAACACGAGAATCGCGGCGGCGATGGCCAGCCACCACAGCGCATACGAACCGTGCATGTGATCGCGACGCACGAGATACAGGATCGCGCCCGCCAGCAGGATGCTGATCGCCGCGGAGGTCAGCTGGCTGGTCATGCCGGGCCGTCCGCCGCCGGCCGCGTGCGCACGGCGATGCGTGCGCGCACGCCGAGTTGGGCGAAACACAGGACCGTGGTGTGCAACATGTAGCGCGCAACGAGCAACCATGAAGCGAAAACGCGCGAGGCTCCAGCGCGGCGCGGCGACATGATCGTCGGTACCTCCCTCAGGATCAGCCCCTTCTTGCTCAACAACATCAACACTCCCATATCCTGATAGTCGAGCAGGCTGGCCTCGCGCGAGGCCAGCGCGCGCGCCGCGCGCCGGTCGTAGGCGCGCAGGCCGGACGTGAAATCCTGCACGTTGAGCCGCGTCAACAGGCGAAAATAGCGTCCGGCAAGCCGGCGCGCCGCACTCATGCGGCGTGAGTAGGTGCCGATGATGACATTGGCGCCGCTGCGCCGCAAAACGCTCAGCATCTGCGGCAGCTCTTCCGGATGGTGCTGTCCATCGGCATCGAGCGTCAATACCGTGTAATAGCGATTGCGCTGCGCATAGCGCATGCCGGTCTGTGTGGCCCCCCAGGCGCCCAGACTGAACGGCACCGTGATGACCGTGGCGCCTGCTTCGCGCGCGAGCGCGGCGGTGTCGTCGCTGCTGGCGTCGTCGACGACCAGCACGTCGCATTGGCCGGTCGCCAGCGTCCGGCGCACGATGTCGGCGACGGTGGCTGCCTCGTTGCGGGCCGGAATCACGGCCAATGTGGCGCGACGCGAGGCGGTTGTGTCAGGCACCAGTTCCCCCAAGGACATAATCCAAGCTATTGTCCGGGCTGGGATAAAGCGCTGTCAAATCATCCCTTCCCGACGGCTGCCCGTTGCCTCGTGACGCCACGCGACGAATGTGGTTTGCGGCGCTTACGGCCGATTCGGATGGACGCGGGGGAAAAGTTGCCCATCGGAGAGCGGCGATGTGTCCGGTTCGGTCCCCGCGCTGCGTTATTTAGATTCGACAGCCTGTATTGGCAGGCGAAATTCGGTCCGATGCGTGCTGCCGGCCGGTTGAAAAGTGGCGCCCAAGTCATTGACGCCATTCGTAAGCTGGTCTAAGCTCCGCGCGGTCGGGTGGTGTGAAGAGTTCACGTCAGGGGACGGAGCGCGTGCTCCCACCCGAAAAGCTAAACTGGGAGAAATCGATGAAATCGTTGAAGACACTAATGCTTGCGGTTGCAGGCCTGGCAGGATTCGGAATCGCGGGCAGTGCGTTCGCGCAGTGCGACGCCACGAATTTGAGTGCATGGTCCGCCCAGAGTGTTGGCGGTGGCACGTCGGCCTTGTCAATCGTGGCTGGCGGTTATGATAGTTCGGCCTGCAAGATGCAGAGCGCCTTGGGAGACAACGGCGCAGCTCACGCGCAGGTACGTGACGATTCTCCGGCCAACGAAACTCGCTATCGTGCCCAGTTCATTTTCGATCCAACGAACCTGAGCGGCGCGAATGGCACGAACCAGGCCGTAGTCTTCCTCGCAAACTCGAACGCCGTACATCAAAACAGATTGCAAATGGTAAAGATCGTATTTGCAGGTTCGGGCGGTGGGACAAAGCGCATATTCATAGTCGGCGCGTGCGAAAACGCTGCTTCACAGTTCAATTGTCAAGCGGCCGTGAACTTGCCTGTTCAGAACGGACCGAATCGTATCGAAGTTGATGTGACGGCTGGTGCCAGCGGCGTGGGCGCTTTGCGTTACTGGGTGAACGACGCGGCCACCACTGGGTTGCAGGATGCTGACGGCGTCACCATTGCGTTGACGGGCGGAAATTCCGGCTGGGTAGGTGTAGATACCGTATTCATGGGCATGACATCTCCCAGTGCGAATTATCGCAGTGCAGCGGCTGGAAATGGAAATAACGTAGGAAAGGCAGCTTTCTTCGACCAATTTGATTCACGCCGTCAGACTTTTATTGGACATTGATAGGCATCAGTGCACTGGCCCTTTTTTGGAGTCTCAAAGATGAAAAAACTATTGATTGCTGCTTCCCTCGCGCTGACATGCTCTTCTGCGTTTGCCGCTGAGCCAACCTGCGCGGCACCTGGCGGTCCGATTGCGGGCCCGACGGGTTCTGCTATTACGGGAAACACTTGCGCGTCGGACTCAAATTTGACCTCTCTCTGCAAAGGCGGCCAGGTTGTCTTCGGACCGCAGTCCGTATATAAGATGGTACTTGCAGCCAGCAACGGTGCGACGATAAGTGTCACGGGCACCACTCCTTATGACACGGCGCTCTATGTCGAGGGGCCTGATGCCGCTCCAAGTCAGGGCAACTGCGAAAGTCAGGATGCCTGTGACGCGGTTGGCAGCAATGATGCGACGGGAGCCGGCGGTACCGAAACGGTAGGGCCCACCTCAAACGCGGGAGCCGGAACGTACTACATCATTGTTTCATCCACCAACTCGGCTACCGGCAGTTCGGCTAGTCCACCCGCGGCATCCGCGGGCTGTGGTGCCTATAGCCTTACTGTGGGGGGAAGTCTGCCGGTGAAGCTGAGCGGCTTTTCAGTAGATTGAAGCAATCGCACCAGGTATGACGTTAAGGCCCATCCATTGATGGGCCTTAACTTTTTGCAAGGAACCTTTTTCGATGCCCGTGCGTCTTGCTACATCATCGGTTGCCCTGCTTTGTCTTTGCATCGCAGTCGCGCACGCAACGCTCTCAGTGGATCACGTTCAACTTGGCGAGCAGCGACCTGGCCGTGTCCTAGGGGCTAGCGCGATTGTTGAAAACGACTCCGCCACTGCCGTGACAATCTCCGGCGAGGTGCGCAGTTCGGGAGATCGAATTCGTGCGCTGAACTTGCCGCTGAAAATCGGAGCGCATGCTTCGGCCGAACTGAAATTCGATGTACACGTTGACCGATTGCTCGGAAAGCAGGTCTACTACGCGGATTTTTCCCTCGACAACGAGCAAAAAAACCTTCGAATTGCCGTAAACCTTTTCGTCGATTCGGCAATCGATGGCGAGCCGATGACTGTGGATTTGGGTCTGATCAAGGCCGGAACGCAGGCGCCCGCGCGGCGTGTGGACCTCAGCAGTCGCGATCTTCCCGATCTGCACGCACGCACGGCGACGGATCAGAGCAAGCTGGTAGATGCCGAAATCGTCGATGACGGCAAGGCAGTGGTCTTGCGCAACCGGCAGGACGCGCCATGGGGCAAGCATGACGGCTGGATCGAAATCGCTACGACATCAACAACGCAGCCGACAGCCTGGATAAAATACAGTTTCGAGACACGCGGACGTGTCGTTCCGGAGACGTACGCCGTCAGCGCCGGGCTCCAACACGTCGGAAACGTGCAATCTCATACGCTGTTCATTCGTGACACGGAAGGCGCTGCGCTCGAGCTGGGAAAAATCACGCAACGCGGAGCTCCTGTCGTTGTTATCGTAACGAAGTGCCCGGTGAACGAGACTTCATGCCGCTCGCTGGAGCTGAAGATTGACGACGCGAAGGTAAAAGACGCAAGATTTTCGAGCGAATTGACCATCGACCTGCCGCAATACAGTCAGAAACTCGTGGTGAAATACTTTGGTCTCATCCTCCCCGCCGAAAGCAAGATTGTCGACCTGAACGCGGCTTCGGCATCGCAAGCGTCCGATGACACGAAGCTTGACTTGAAAGCTGCCCTCGGGGCGGCTACGCAGCCGGAATTGTCGTCGATAACGATGCCAATACCCGAAGGGCACGGACCCTTGCTTGGCTGGGACGTCGAGAACGAGCAGCAGATTTACGGATACATCGTCTATCGGGCCGACGGCGAAGGCGCCCCGATGCGACGCATGAACGAAAAAGTCATCCGTACCGTGTCGCAGAAGGACAACGTTCCAGTGAAATACTACTGGCGCGACGACAGCGCACAGCCCGGACGCACGTACTGGTACCAGATCGGAACTGTCGACCAAAGCGACGTAAGGGCTGACCTCACCCCCCGGGTGAAGAAAGCATATTCGAGCCAGGCTCCCGGTTCCAGGTAAGCACGCTGCTCTGTTCGTACCAGTCGCCGAGTACGTAGCGCTCGGCTGCCTGGCGATCCACGCCGAGGCGGTGCATCGCCGGGCGGTGCGTGTGACCATGAATCAGCCGGCGCACGCCGTGCTTGTGCATTGCCTCGACGACGGCCGCCGAGTTGACGTCCATGATCTCGGGTTTTGCAGCGGCAGTGTGCTTGCGGCTTTCGCCGCGTGCCTGCTCGGCAAACGCTCGGCGTTCGGCCAGCGTCATTGACAGGAACCGTTGCTGCCAGCGCGCATCGCGCACCAGCGCACGGAATTTCTGGTACTCGATGTCGTCGGTGCACAACGTGTCGCCGTGCATGATGAGCACGCGCTCGCCGTCGAGGTCGATGACCTGGGGATCTTCGAGCAGCGTCATTGCGGCGCGTCGCGCGTAATCGTCTCCGACCAGGAAATCGCGATTGCCGCGCATGAAAAAAACCGGCACGCCATGCGCATCCAGTTCATGCAGTGCCGTCGCGACTGCACTCGCGAGCGGACTGTCGTCGTCATCACCGATCCAGCTTTCGAACAGATCGCCGAGAATGTAGAGCGCGGCGGCGGAACGTGCGTCGCCGAGCAGAAACTGCTCGAACAACGCGACGATCTGCGGCCGGCTCTCGTCGAGATGCAGGTCGGAAATGAACAGCGTGGTCATCAACGGTTGCCGGGTTACGCCGCGACTTTCATTTCGACCCGCATGCCCGCCCGAATCGCGAGTGCCACAAGCATGTCAATTCTGAAATCCTCGAACTTGCCGCGCATCAAGGCCGACGTCCGCGATGGCGTGAGCTTCAGCAACTTGGCTGTCTCCGCATTGCTCAGATTCTGTTCGCGCAGGTAATTGCGTAGTTCGAACATCAACTCCGAGCGCAGACGCAATTGTTCAGCTTCCTCACGTGGGAAGCCAAGATCCGAGAACACATTGCCGCTCGATCGTGTGATCTTCAATTTCATTTGAATCCCAGCCTTTCCCGCGACTGCACTAACGCACGAAATCGCTCCGCGGCTAGATCGATCTCCTGATGTGGCGTCTTCTGCGACTTCTTGGAAAATGCGTGCAGGACGTAAATCGCGTCGGCGAAAGCAGCAACATAGAAAATACGGTATTCGCCGCCAGAGTGAATACGAATCTCGCGCACACCCTTGCCGACTGCTGGCATGGGCTTCCAGTCGCGAGGAAGCCCGCCCCGTTGCACCTGGTCAATCTCGTAGCCGGCCGCGCGCCTCGCAATCTCGGGAAATTTCTTGAGAGCGTCAAGTGAGCCGTCAACGAAACGCGCTTCCTTCACTCGACCAATGTTATCTCTTGGTGTAACGAATTACAAGTAGTTGTTATCTCCAATGCTGGGTTCTGCCCAGATATGTCATAGCGGTGGCTGCGCCTTCTCTGCACCTCGATGACGAATGGCGTCTGCAAGAGACTTCGGAAGACCGCGGTCCCTGAGCGGCTCGTGGCTGCGGATCTGGAGCCTCACCGGCAGCAATGCGCGGACATGATTGTCGGCGATAAATTCATTCGCTTCCTGCTCCTTTCACCGCAGAATTTCGGCCTTTTCAATCACGATCGGCGTTTGCGGAACATCGGAGTTGAGCGGCCCCTGTGCGCCGGTCGGCACGGCCTTGATCTTCTCGACCACGTCCTGGCCGGCGATGACCCTGCCGAACACGCAGTAGCCCCACGTGAGGCTGTTGGTGTCGGTGGTGTAGTCCAGGCGCTTATTGTCGACGACATTGATGAAGAATTCCGCGGCCGCCGAATGCGGATCGCCGGTGCGCGCCATCGCAAGCGAATACTTGACGTTCGACAGGCCGTTGTTCGCTTCATTGTGGATCGGTGCGCGCGTGCGCTTGCGCTGCAATTCCTTGGTCCAGCCGCCGCCCTGGATCATGAAGGTCGGGATGACGCGATGGAACACGGTGCCGTTGTAGAAGCCGTCCTTGACGTACTGCTCGAAGTTGTCGACCGTCTTGGGTGCCTTGTCGGGATACAGCTCGATCGTGATGTCACCCATGCTGGTGTGCAAAACGGCCTTGTGGCTGCCCGATGCTGCGTCAGTGGCCGCAACTTTTGCCGGCTCGGTGGTTTTGGCTGCCGGCTTGGCGGCGGGTTTTGCCGGTGCCTGCTGCGCGAGTGCCAGCGGCGACAGGCAGGTTGCGAACACGGCAATCAGGAAATGCTTGAGCATGAGGGTCCTCCGGGATGCGATGGCTTGGATGAAATCAGTAAACGGAATGATACGCAGAACGCTGGCAATGCGCTAAGGGAGTTCCGAATTACTCGTCATCCCGCGAAAGCGGGGATGATCCATCTTGATCTCATTCTATTGATTCAAAATCAAAGTGGATTCCCGCTTTCGCGGGAATGACGACAGGTTTATGTGTTCGGAAGTCTGTTCCGTCGCACGCCTCGTCAATTCCGCTGCGTCGACGTCATAGTCATGCCGCGGCGAGTTTGTCGTCGGAGCGCACCTGCAGTTTGATATCGAGTTGCTTCAGGTAGTCGCGCTCCTGATCGAGGTCGGCACGTGTCAGCGGATGACGTTCGAGCCACTCCTGTGGCAGGCGGATTTGCAGAGTCTTGTCTTCGGCTTGAAGTTCGATCGGCGGCGCAGGATCGGCAGCGCGGCCGCGTTGCAGCAGCACGGCAAGGCGCAGCAATGCCGTCACGCGTGCGGTCGGCCGGCGCAGGCGTTCGGGCAGTCCGCGCAGCACCGCATCATCGGGCTTGCGCCGGTGGCTGCGCAGGATCGCCGCCAGAACCTGTTGCTCGTGGCGCGCAAAACCGGCCAGGTCGGAATTTTCGATGATGTAGGCGCCGTGCAGATGATGCTGGCTGTGGGCAATGGCCAGGCCGATCTCGTGGGTGCGGGCCGCCCAGGACAGCCAGTCACGTTCGACATGGCCCAGCTGCCAGTCGCGCGCGACTCGGTCGAATAATGCCAGCGCGGTCGCCTCGACGCGGTCGGCCTGACCGCCGTCGACTGCGTAGCGTTGTGCCAGCGCAAGAATGCTGGCAGCGCGCGGATCGCGATGCTCGGCGCGGCCGATCATGTCGTAGAGCAGGCCCTCGCGCATTGCCGTGTCGCAGACGCGCATCTGCTTCAGGTCGAAGGCAGTGAAGCCGGCTTCCAGGATCGCCAGGCCGCCCGGAAATACGCTGATCCGATCC
>Ga0193727_1000576_pt1 | contig 14332 bp, 17 predicted proteins | sample H2c2metaG_FD_143051 | JGI IMG/M metagenome (GOLD analysis project Ga0193727, IMG submission 143051) | Soil microbial communities from a riparian zone of the East river system, Colorado, United States - H2c2 | ecosystem: Environmental > Terrestrial > Soil > Riparian zone | place: USA: East River...
GCGCATCCTCACCCGCAGACTGGTCGCAGTCCTGCGCTCAGGCAAACCCTACCAGTCTCACTACAACCTCAAAAATGCTGCCTAGAACTCTTGACACTAATCATAGCCTGTCTTCATCGATTGTGGTTAGATCGTTTTGACCGCCCAAATGACTATGAAGAGGCCGATCAGTCCCCCCGTGATGATCCCACTCGCAATCACGTATGGTGCGTCGCCCGATTTCGGACCTCCCTTTGCAAGATAAATCACGGTTCTGTAACAGCTATTTTAGCGAGGAATTGGCGAACACCCGTTTTGAGCCAGAACTCGATTGCCGAGCTGACCGTCTCGATTTCTTCAGCTGGAACGATGTAAACGAACGGGCCAATCTCGCGGGCGCTGGCCTTAACATGGCGCAGCGAGTGATGGATTGCGGCGACGCCGGGCACATTCTTCTCTCCAAACACGTCGCTGAAGATCTGGAAGAATCATAAAACCAACCAGGACCCGCGATCCGATAAGTTGATCGAAGCGTGATCTTTAGATTTCGTGGGGGGAGGGGGCGCGTCGGTTTTTCCTTTCCTGGCGCGTCCCCACTTTCATACGGAGCGATGCCTTGGTGGCGGAAGAAGTACTGGGAAATCATCGCTGACAATCTCAGCAAAGCCGGTTGGAGTTGGGGCTGCGTCTCAGCGATTGATTCCAACGGGCGGACGTATAAGACTAAGGTCCTATCGGTAGACTAGCGAAAGCTGCGAAACTTCGTCGTTCTATCGTTTCCGAACTTCTCACAGGGCAGGGAAGGCGGCGCCGGCCACGCTTTTCAATCTTTTCCACGAGATCAAATAAGCGACGCATTCCCGGTCGACGCAATCGTAAATCTCCGATTCGCGTTGCTGACCGCGTTGGTTCACCGTACCACAGACGACCAAATGGCAGCGCATCGGAAATTAGATTTGCGCCGCGATGATCCCGGCGCGGTCGAATCTCATATGCGTGCTTTTCTTGTTTCACACCGAAATCGGCGGAAGATTCAGAACACTACATTTTTAGGATGCGAAGCTTTCTCACTTACCTCTCGGAAAGATGTAAATGGGCATCAAAAGGGACAGGCGCAGTTTGTGGGTGGGTATCTCTCATTGTTGGAGCCACGGTAGCGGTTCTTCTGTGGTTTTATCCGCGGTGGTTTCACGACCACATTTCGGATCGAATGACTGCATTTGTTCTGGGTATGGTTCCTTTACTGGCCGCAGCGAGCATATTTCTCCTTCGGTGGTTCTTTTCTTCTTATCCAGTTTACGTGCAGCTTCGACGAAAACTAGACGCGGCGATCGACACAAAGAAGGAGGAACGCGTTAAAGCTGTCCACGACTGTTTTGAGCGAAGCACTGTGATACTAAAAGACCACCCTTCGGTCTTACTGTCCTTTCACGCGCTATCGCGTGCGGAGGGGCACAGATTGGAATCTAATGAGGAAGTTGCCGAGGTTTGTGATCTAATCCAAGAAGCTGGATACGATCATCCATTTGAGGGAATATCGCCGGGATACGTGCCAGAAAAAGATTGGCTGCCTTTTTTAAAGTACGTCAGACACGCTCCTAAAATAAATCCAGAAGAGGGCAAGGATTATCTTGACGCTGCCGATCGGTGGCGACAAGACCACGGCTATCCCTTGCCAACTGACGCTGCTGATTTCGTATCGTTAGTTGAACGAACGTTGCTCCGATGATAAAAATGACCCAAGCCGCGGGATCACAATTTCTCGATCACATTGGCCGCTTCATCGTAAACGCGAATCGCAGCGTCCAATGAGCGGCTGGGGAACTTCGCGTAGCCGATTGCGTTGCTCACTGCGTCCGGCTCGCCGTACCAGAGGCGACCGAATGGCAGCGCATCGGAGATCAGATCGACATCGCGACGATCCCGGCGCGGGCGCACTTCGAATCAACGCCGAAACCAACGAGCGCGATGCTGCCAGCTATGATACCCGCGCCGATACCAACAACTGCTTCGGTGAGATTCCAGCCAAGCGTGAAATACTCAAGGCGACGACCTTTGCGCGTGTCGCTTTCGCGCAGATCAACGTGTGCAGGAATCGTCGATGACATACTTTGACATCGCCGATGTGCCCTTGGGTTTCAATCACGTTGCCGGCTGCATCGTAAACGCGGATCACAGCATCATGTGTGAGCGGCTGCGAAACTTCGCATAGACAGGGTGTCTTCCCAACTCGCAGGCTGTATTGAAACTCAACCGAGCGTTTATCTCGCGACGCTTTCCCCTTTTGTGTCCTTGGCGTTCCGATAATGGCGGCGCGAAATAAAGATGTGCGATGCCAGTCTGCGTTTCCTTGCGATTGGGGGCCGAACAGTAGTGGGTCACCGATCAATAGAGGTAAAGGTTGGACCCGTTGGGATCCAGGTCCTGATAGACCCTTGGCCCGGCCGATGCTGGCGTGGTCTCAGACCCATAGGTTGCGCGCAGATTCGTCCGGATGCTGGCAAGCTTGAAATAGCCACTAAAGGTAAACTGGTCCGGTGTATCAAAGGGAACAATCGAGAATTCTTCGGCATGGTCGATGTTGTTTGCCGCACAGGTGTAGAGATATTTGTGCCCCTGGCCCGTTACGAGCGTGTTGCTGGCGTGGAGAAAGCGGCCGTAAGCCTGACTGGTAACCGACTTTCCGGTTCCAAGATCGTTGAAGCACCATAGATCCGAATTATCATTATTGTCTGGAAGGAGGCGATGGATTACCTCAAAGCGCAGCGGATTAGGAGTATCCGCCGGAATCACCTCGGCATTGCTGGCATGCAAGCATTCACTGGTGTCATCCTTGAGAATATAGGCCGCGCTGGTGCCAGGCAGCCCGGCACAGAGATAACCGGCCGATTCGGCTAGCCGCAATTGCTGCCGCACTGTCGCAATCTGTGATACAGCATTGGGCACACCGAACCCTACGAGTAATGCCTCCATTTGATCGATCATTGGTTTCAGCAATCTCTGTTGGGTATCGCGGCTGAACACGGTCTCCCGATAAGTCCGAATCTGGTTGATCAATTGCGCAAGGCGTGCGGCATCGTTGCGCACGAGATTCGCGATCAGCCCACGGGTGGCCATCTTGAAATGCCTATTGGGCTGGAAAATCTGGTCAATACCCCACAGGATCATTTTGAACTTGACGTTGTTTGCACCGGGTGCCGCGACGGCATTCACGTCATTATAGATATAGGTGTTATTGGTGTTGTTGGAATAGCCATCCCAGTGCTTGAGAAAAAACTCCATCGCGTAGACTTTAATGAACTGATCCAGATCCAGCATCTGGTTCGCCCCGACCAGCCCATTCGCGGCGATATGATTGTCGGCAAACTGCAAATCGGCCTTGTTGTTAAATTTGGAAAGCGACTCCGGCTCCATGAATGACAACCTCGCGCTGACGAGATCATCCCCATGTTCAAGTTCGTATAAATTTCCGTTCATATTGCCATTGAAATTGCGCTCGATATAGCGCGGCATGACCGGTTCGGCATTGACAAAGATACCCGGACTGTTGACGCCACTCACCCCTTGGCCAATCAGCGTGCCATTCACAAATACCCGGGCAAAATTGCAACGCGAATTGGGCAATCCGGCCATAGCGAGCAATTTGTAGCCCAGCGGCTGCCGAATATAAGACCGATCCTGAATGGTATTGTTGAGCGTCAGATAGCGTGACCCGATCAGGGCTTCGACCACGGGGACGTTGGCCTTGCTGAATTTGCCGAAGTCAATGTGCAGGCATGGCTTATCGCTGTTGAGTGAGCCGCAGAATGATTTCTTTTTAACGCCCACCTGGGTGAACATGGTCTGCGCGGGAAAGCTCGTTCCAGATATCTCGACCGAAGTTGCCTTTCGCCACGTGAACCGGCTGCCGCCGGTCCATTGGAAGTTGCACACGCCACCGGCTGGCTGCTCGGTTCGCACCGCATCCCAATCGGTTTGCGGCATCGTAACCTTGATCGTTAGGACGTTGCCAATTGCATAAAGGGAATCGAGTGCTTGTTGCTGCTGGACGCTCATCGGCATATCTCCGTCCGCCGGTCAAAACCTATACGATGAATCTCGTCAAGGACAAGCGGTGCGCTTCGGCTAATGGGCGCTCTATGTCGCGATAACGGACGGGATTTTCGAGACTAACGGCAAGACGATTGAAGAACTGACGGCCTTTCGGTGCACGGCGATTTATCACCGCCTTTAGACGAAGCGACCCGAGTTTCGCCGCGAGGTCCCGACCGCGGGTTGGACGTATTTGCTTCGCCCGACGGGCTTGGTCTCCAAGAGCCTCGAATAAAGGCTGAAGCTAAGCACCGCGGGGACGCGATCGGCGCGCAGGAACTTAGGAACTTTATCGGCGGCCTTCGCCCTGGAGATCGCGCGCTTTATCTAAGCACCGGTGGCTTCAAGAAGGATGCAAAGTACGAAGCGGACAGGTGCAATATTCCGCTAACTTTGATAGATCTAGACACCCTCGCGCGATTAGTGGAGCAACACTACGAAGGCTTTGATTCCGACGGGCGCGGCTTACTTCCACTGACGAAAATTTATTGGCCAAGCGAATAAAGGTTTTCTAACTCAAGAAAGAGTTTTTGCGTGCGTTTTCACGGGCTTGCGCACCGTTGCGGATACCAGGTGTTTCAGCCATTTCCGATTCGCGCCGCGTTGCACAGAATTGCGCGGTTTTGCAGCGAAAAATTTCCAGACCGTAGAAAATGACCGTGAATGGATCAAGATAGACGCCCTGTGTATGCGCGTGTGGAGCGGTGCGTACATGCACGCCGCCAGCAACAAACTCCTCGTTAGGGAGCCGCGGCCGGAACATCCGGCGGGAAATAATTACTGAAATCAGGGTGTGCGGTGAGCACGTTTGTTGCAAAGCGAGCGGCGTCGACGCAAAAAGCGAAAAGCCCAGCAGCGCCTGTTGCCCGAGTTCCTGTCCCAAAACACCGATACGCGCCGGACTCTAGGACGAGTGCACCATCAGGCCGTTGCGTTTCCGTAGTTTCGGAAAGCCGCCTCTCCAGCGTCTCGAGATTCTTTGGTCCTGTGAAACCTATCGCTACGAATGGAATCCCCGAGACCGAAGCGTTCACAAGTTCCATGTCGCCCCGTTCGAAACGCACGTGGCCGCTCCACCTTCGCCGAAGGGGCAATACCGCTTCGGCGGCGGTCTCAACCTGAGGCCATTGGGCCGTCAGATCAGACTTGATTTCGAGGGCGAACGAAACGGACTCCCCGAGGTACAGACGCACGTGCACCCGGTGTGGGAAAACTCGGAAAGAACGGGAACTCGGCTACAACATCTATCTGACCGGTCTTTCGACGATCGCTGTCTATGATTGCACCGGTACCGAAGCGAAATGGCGGCGGAAAAACACGGCCGAGGAACTCACGAAGAAGAGTCTCGCGCTCGGAGCCCTTCGCAGCATTTGGCAAACGTTTTCCGGCCGCGTGATGTGCCATGAGAATTTGCTGAATACCTTCCAACCGTTGAATCAACTCATTCGTGCTGTCAGGAGAAATCATTCGGTATCGCTAACTATGATTAGCCCGGCATTTGGCAATTTATTTCGTGCCGTCCGATGGCACTTTGAGGCTAAAGCAGCTGCAAAACAGCAAGGCAGAAAGAAAGAGTAAAGGCCGCGAGAAAACGGCCCTCCGGCCCGGCGAAAGCGACTGCTCAAGTACCGCAACGCATTTCTTTGCTTCGGCCAATCATCCACGTGTGACCGCAGCGCGTTGAGAAAAGTGATGGCGCTCGACGTGCGCGCGTGTGCCTACTCGCTTGGAGCCTGTACGTCCGCCAGCCGTCGCGCGATCTCATCCAGCCTGGCGTGGACCGCCCGACGCTCTTCGCGCTCAGCCTCCGATGGCAAGACAATGTTGGCTATCTGCAACGCCGGCGTTTGACCAGTTAAGGCAAGCATCTTGTCCACCGCGACTCCGGTTCCGATCGCAGGTGCCTCCCGGCCTCAACCCCAAGGCACATCGTGATCCAGATCGGCTGCGCTGGAGAAGGACAAGTATCCGACAGGCTTCAGAAAGACTTTGGGCAGCGGCTTAAATGCGGGGAAACATAGGTACCGAAATTGACGTAATCTAGCCGGCCCTGCCTGCCCAAACTCACGCTCCGATTGCTATTCACTTCGCTTTCGGAGTTTCGCGCACTTCATTCCGCCGTGTTTGCGATGAAGCTGGCAACGTGATCGAAACGCACGAGCACGCGGGCGATTTCAAAGACTTCTGATTATTTTCGGCTTTGGCAACGACCGCAAGGGCTAGGAATTGGACGGGGACTTTAACCCAGCCGGTGGCATGAATAAGCACGGTGTTAGGGAGCACCGCCTCTCCGCACCATCACGCTCGCAGTCGTTACCTCTTCCTACTCTTTCGGTTGCAGCGACCGGTGTGGTTGTATTTTCTTCCTACAGAAAACTGTACAAGTGCCGCGACTGACATATGCTCCGTGGCGAAGATACATAGAGGCTCCAGTCACCAAATGCGCGTCAATCCAGATCGTTCGCTTGCGTTGGGATTAAGAAATCGCCCTTGTGCTCGTGCGTCTCAATCACGTTGCCAAAGGCCATCATCATTCGGCCCGCCCCGCCCAGCTTGTCGTAGCACGGCTAGCAATATTTCTCGACGATGATCTTGGATCCTTTTTGGGGGCAGCTTTTGTGCTGGGCGTCAGAATTCGCACCGTCATGAAATGTGGATGCGTTTTTGCCCAAGTATCAGCAGTCAATCCTCAGGGACAAACAGTCTTCGTTGCTGACGCGCATCGCGACGGACGCTTGAAACTATCAATAGCTCGTAGCAGAAACAGGTGAGCAATAATTAACAAACTCATATCGATAATGTAGACACCGTCTGTTAGGTGTGCAGCCCGCGAAAAGTAACACTGCTGTCACTCTTTCCATCGGGTCGAACAACTCGTTGTGTATGTCGACGAAAAGCTGACGGCCTTTGTGGAACTCGAATCTGCAATGGCCGCCTTAGTGAAAATTGGGGTGGATAATCAAGAGGAGAAGGAAGAACAGCACGTAGAGAGCTGCGGGGATCGCTAGTAGTAGGAGAAGAGCGATCGCAACAACGCGCTGCCCTGCCGATCGCAACCAAACACTGCCTCCTACTACAGCTGCCAAAACGGCAAGAATGATGAGCCACGGTAAAATGTTGAATGACGCAACCCCTGCCGTGGGCAGCCAAGGAAAAAAGAAGTAGAGCGCCACGACTGCAATAAAAGCGTCGATGGACCAGAGGAACCAAAACCAGAACTTCACAATGCGTTCATCGCCCCTTTGTTGCAACCACAGAACCCGAAGTGAGGAACATCATGCCAAAGAAGTATTCTTCTCCAATCGGGCCGTTAGTTGTTTACCACTCCTTGAAGCTCGCCCGCCTTCCTCGTGCGTTGCGATCACGTGGCCAGCGGAATCATAAACGCGAATCACGGCATTCATGTGACCGGCTGAAAAATAATTTACTGGCTCAGTTTGTTTATGTTGGTATTTGCGTCGTCGAGCCGTTTTTTCCGAAAAGCTGCGGTCTCTTTTGCCGTATCTTCGATGTCCTTAGTCAACTCACCATACCTCTGTCCGGCCAATGCATTGTTAAAGGAAATTTTTCCATCGTTCAATTTGTATTCGTTGAAGCCGCTTGCGAGATTCCGTCTCCAAACTTCTCTTGTCGCTTAGAACAGAAGTCTCAAAAACACCTTTTTCCTTAAGGGCGTTTAGTTCCCTGTTCATGCCACCGAAAAAAGACCCCGCGTCCTGAAAGAGATCGTTCATGCAACGACCAATCAAGTCAGTGGCCGCGTCACCTGTGGGTTTGATAGTCGGAAAATTTCCAGTACCTCCCGCTTCCACATAACGGTGCACGTCGTTACCAAATGCTCGCAGAGCATCCCCGGATTGTTTATTCGATTCTGCTGATTTCTGGAGATAGTGTGCCGCGCCGAGGACGAAGAGCAGCAACCCAACACTCAGTATCAACACCATCCTCCTAGACCGCTTGGACAGTTTTCTACCTGTTCTCAAGTAACTGGACACTAACCATACGCCAGTCCCCGCGAGTAAAAGGTTCAGGACCACATACGTGATGACGTAGGTCAAATCGTGCTTGCGGGGGTTGTGGGGTAAGTTGTGCGACAAATTATTAAAGACTCCGGCGAGAAGAAACATTCCACCGACAAGCCGCCAGACGGACTTTGTGCTGGTTCCTGTCTTCGCGCTGGCCTGCTTTGGTGGTTTGTTTTGTATATCTGGATTGGGAGGATGTGCAGTCCGCTGTTGATGGTACGTTTCATCTAAAGCGCGGCCTGCTGCATTAATCGAGTTCGGCTCAATACCTTCCTGTGACGGAGTCAGAGGGAGTGAAACGGGTTTAGCTGTAGTCAACTTTGGCGACGATTCAGGTGTAGGCTGACTGCTTGGCTCAAGCCATTCCCCGCAGAAGCGGCACTTGATTGCTTCGCGGCGAATCTGCTCCTTACAGAACGGGCACAGTTTGAATGCGCTGTCTTCCATCGCCTCGATGTTCCCCCCGGCCATGCTTGCTTGTCGATTCTAAATCCTCGTCGCGTCCGATTCACAGGACCTTTGGTGTAAACCGCCCGCTAAGAATTTCTCCGACAAAGCCACGAGTAGAGATGTGCGCAAACTCACTAGCGAATGGAAACCTTCGGGGACACAAGCCACCCCTAACACGAGGAAGAGGCTTGCATCTAGTTCAGCACAAACTCAGGATGAGGGTCAAGAATCGAAGCAGCTCGGATTGTTGAGGATTTGCCCGTTACCAAACGAACTCTTTTGTGCGCTGATTGAATCGCTCGCCTGTGCGACCGTGAATTACGATGTCATTGTCATTATTAGCGAATATTTCTTTCTCCTTACGTGCAGTACCTTCTCTGGATTCTTCGTCACATTCTTCGCTTGTAGGTAAAGCGATTTTCTTTGCCTTACCGAACGATGGGTAAATGAGACCTATCGGACAATCACCACGGATGAGCGTGTACTCGTAGGCCAATTTGAGGCCATTGGCTGATCGAGCTTGTGGCTTTAGAAATCCCAGCTTTTTGAGAATCCCAATTACGCGCCGAACTGTCTTTGAAGTCACCCCAGCGCGTTGCGCGATGTACGACGTGGCTACGGTGAAGGTGTCGTTCTGCCTATCCGAAGCAATCTCGCTCAGAGCCAGATAAACGGATCGCGCACTCGTAAGAGCACCGAGCCGACCTTCTGCAAATACGTCTGCGATAATCCGGAGTTTTCGCTTTTCGAGCCAACAAAATGGCTCGCGTTTCGCATGATCACTCATCGTTGATGGGAATGTGGTGAGTCGGCAATTCCCCTCAGCTTTGCGAATGCTGCCTCTTTGTCGGTGAACGTGAAGCCGTCTGTTCCCCATGCTTCCGAATTTGGATAGACTTCGGCTGGCGGAACAAATCTGCCGCCGATCTGAAAACCTTCGCGTCGCCGGACGCGAATCACCTCGAAACAAACACTCGGATTACGGCAACCACTCCACGTCTGCTCGTAGATTGCAGCATCCCCTTCGCGGGCGATTTGTTTGTACGTGAATCCACCCCGCCGGAACTCTTTCGGCAATGGCTTGTAGGAATGGCGTTTCTTACTCCCAGCCTTAGCCCTAGCGCTCGTTTTTGCGCTCAATGCCTGTATCGAGCCGCCGACAAGCGCCGGACCGAGGTTTATGTGTGGCGGCTCGGTCACGACGCTTGCCCTGCTTCTTCGCTCTGAGTTTGCGGTTTCCGCTTCGGGTTGTAGGGCTGAGCGAGATTTAGAACACGCTCAAGCTCCGACGCGGGGATCAAAATGCGTCCTAGTTCAGTTATCGCCCGAATTTTGTTGGCGTACAGAAGTCTGTATGCCCACGTCGGATGCTTCCCGCAGGACGCAGCAAATTCTGCCGGGGGAGTACGCTGCGCGATTAGTTGTTTGGTGTCGCATAGCGCAAGGCTGCGACACAATGCGCAACGTGTATTGCTGCAACAGCCAAAGAAAGTTTCTACGTGCGAAACATCGTGCTTTGGAAAGTTTCTATTTCTCGCTCCGCCCGGTTCTTAGCTTTAATCCACGCTGCTTGGTCCTTATACAAAGGTTTATCGAGTACTTCCCAAGCGTGATAACGGGCTTCGCTGAAATCGTTCTTGAACGCCCGAATTAACCGCAATGCGCCAAGCGCCTTTAACAAATCCTTGTGGCTTGTCTTACGGGTCGGGCTTTCGCCCGTCTTGTGTAAAGGCGGCTGATCTGGGGGCCGATTCTCTTCCAGCCACTTTTTGAAATCCTGTAGTAGTTTTCGATCACTGCGTGGCCAACACCAAGAAACCACAAAATCGCCGCTGTGTTCCGGGACTTTTACTGCGGAAAACCGGCCGCAAGTGTATCGGAACGGGCTGCTTAAATAGTCTTCAAGCGAGCGAATGAACATTCCACTCTTTTCCATGTGAAAAGGATCATGCCCCCATTGTAGGCGATCTGGGCGGAATAGATTGCCGATCTGCGCTCGTTTCTCAGCAGGTATTTCAAGCCAGTGCTTAATCGGAAAGTGAGCGCAGGTGCCGAGAAAGTGGAGGTCGTAACTTAATTTTGTGGTAACGATGATGTCGGAGTTCGCCTTCAAGGCGAGTTCACACTATTTATCTCGCTCTCCACCTTTCCAAGCACCTGCCAGCACATAACTTTCGCAGTGGGCTATGGCACTCTCGCAGCAGGTATCCGGTTCTATTCCTTGGGTGAGTGGCATCGGATTCAACCGAACCCATTTCTCAAATTTTTTCCCGTTAGCTTCACTGAGAACGTGCTTCTGCCTTAATTTTTTAGCTTCCGCTATGATGCTGTCACATTCCAAGCTGTATTCGTAGAGGTAGCATGCTTCCGTTTCCGTCGGGTGTGGGCAACCCGCAAAGTTCCATTCCCCCCATTCCCCAACTTTGATGGGCGCGTCATTAAAGGATTCAGCCACTGCTGTAAGCAGACGCTTCACCTCAGGCTTCTTTTGGGATTTCACGGGGAAAATTTGTGAAGCGTTTTATTACGAAAGCCACCCGTCAATGGGGGGCGACCCCGGTCCCGCAGCCACCCCTCCCGGCAAAATAAGAATTACTTTTTTCGGCTCGGCGTAAGCAGTTGCCCTAGTCATGCCGTCACCGGGAATGCGATCACGTCGGCTTGCTTTGGTGCGACCGGCGCGAAGCTTACACGCTGCGCTTGAGCAATGCTGTGCTCGCGACGCAAATGCCCGTACGTTTTCATTGCAAGTGCGCCGCCGTCTTTATGGCCGAGCCAGCGCGAAACAGTCGGAATATCCACGCCGCTTTCAATGCAGCGCGTTGCAAACAGATGCCTCAAATCGTGATGAGTAATGCGATCTGCGCCCACCTTGTTGCACGCACGATCCAGCGCCTTCTGGCATTCGCTGACGCGGAATACCTTTGTGTCCTGCGATTCACCGGGGCGTTCGCCGCGCATTCGTTCAAACAGCCCACGCGCCTCTGGAATCAGCGGCACCCGGCGCAGTTCCCAATTCTTCGTGCCCGTCTCAGGGTCGCCGCGCACAACGATTTCGCCAGCCTCAAAATCCACATCGCGCCAAGTGATCTGACCGGCTTCACCTTTTCGGCAACCGGTGAATGCCAATCCGCGGACAAAGTCCGCGCAATCTCGTGAACACCATGCGCCTGCATGTTCTACCGCATCGACAAGTTGCAAAAACTGGTCCCCGCTCGGCAGCGTGAGTTGCTTCGTCCGTACTTTCACGCGCTCCAGCTTTTCTGCCGGATTGCGATATATAATCCCAGCGTCTTTCGCCACCTCGAACACATGCCGCAATCCCGCAAGCGTGTTGTTATAACGTGTGGGGGACGCAACCTTACGAAACGCACGCGCCCACTCCTTACAATCCGTTTTCGTGATGCGCCGGATTTCCCTATTTCCCAAGCCTGGCCAACTTTTCAGCAGGGCAACAAAAATCTGATTCCAGTAATGCCGCGTTGTCGACTTAATCGTCCCGTCGTCGGCTAGGTTCTGCTGATGCATTTTAAGCGCCTCGCAAAACGTCATTTTCGCCGAGACTTCGCCATTGCCGTTGCTCACGCGCTCGCGATGTTCTTCGAGAAATTTTGCGAGCCTGGCTTGCGCCACACTGTAATGCGATGTCTTGAGCGACTGCCAAACTTCTTTGCCGCCAGCAAAAGCTCTGGCATAATAGCGCCCCGACTTATGGCGGAGAAGATTCGGCTTTCGGGTTTTTTGCCATGTTTTCGTGGATTTGCGCGGTCTCATAAGGTTGACCGTAGAATATCACCGTGAAAAGCGAAGGCAAACTCTTTTTCGCTTTGCCGATTTACCTACGACAATGGGCCTGTAGCTCAGCGGTTAGAGCAGGGGACTCATAATCCCTTGGTCCCAGGTTCGAATCCTGGCGGGCCCATTTTACTTTTCGATTTTCGATCGTCGATTTGCAATTGTCGATCCTGTGCAACGCTTCGGACACTTTGCGCTCATCGTTTTTGAGATCGCGCTCCTCACCGCCTTAATTCTGGCGGCGCGCTGCGCGAATTTTCAGGACATTTTTGTCGCTGGGAATGTTTACTTCGTCGATGCGGATTGCTACGCGCGCATGACGCGTGCCCAGATGGTCAGGGAAAAGCCGGGGCTCATCATCCGGCATCATGCGCTTGAGAATTTTCCGCAGGGTACGACTCCGCATACGACTGCGCTGCTGGACTATCTCATCGTCGCATTGTCGCTCTTCCTAAATCCGTTCACGGCACATGCACTCGATCTGGCGGGCGCGTTTGTTTCGCCATTGCTCGCGCTGCTTGGAGGCTGGTTTCTCTGGTGGTGGTCGCGGCGAATGAACTTCCGGTATCGCTGGGTGATGCTGATTTTGTATGCGATCAGCCCCATCCTCGTTCACGGCACGGAGCTTGGCAGGCCTGATCATCAATCGTTGCTGATCCTGTTGGTGACGGTCGCGATTTGCGCAGAATGGACTCTGGAAAAGCTGCAAATCAGCGACACGCCGAGCGGCGTTACACGTGAATCACATATGGCACGGGGTGTGCGCGCATGGACCCTCGCCAGCGCTGCGGCGTGGGCTTTGGCGATCTGGGTGTCGGCGTACGAGCCGCTTGTGCTGTTTCTTGTGCTGATGGCCACGGCCCTTCTGGTGAATCGCGCGGTTTTTGCGCGTGATCGTCGCGCGGGATGGATTTTGTTCTCAGGGGTAATTGCCATCGCATTTGCAATCGAGCGGCGTGTTCCATCGTTCGCTGTCCTTCAGCCCAACGGTCATTTGAAAAATTGGGCGAGCACCATCGGGGAACTCGCGCACGTTTCACCGATTAATCCAGTCTGGTTTAACTGGTGCGGCTATCTCCTGGTGATCACGCCCCTTTTGATCTGGATGAGTGTTCGAATGCGGAACGACGGCGCGCAGGGACTGCGCGTCCCACCAGTCTGTGTGCTTTTGATCGCCACCTATCTTTTGACGATTTGGCAGGCGCGATGGGGATATTTTTTTGTTTTGATTTTCGCGCTCACGCTTCCCGCGTTGCTCGCACTGATCAAATCAGGCGCCGCGGTCTGGATTGCAGTCGTGTTGTCGATGTTTCCGATTTTGCGAGACTGGGACGCACGTCTCTGGCCAAATGAAGCGCAATTAGCTGGCCGGGTGGAACGGCGGATTGAATCCGCACAAATTCGCGATCTTGCGCTCAGTTTGCGATCGCTAGAGGTAAATCCGTTTCTTGCACCGTGGTGGCTTACGCCGTCGATTGCCTATTGGTCCGGGCAGCCTGGAGTTGCGGGAAGCTCGCATGAAAGTCTTAACGGGATCGAGGAGAGCGCGCAATTTTTTCTTTCGGAGAATTTAGAACAAGCTCACGACATTCTCGACAAACACCGAGTGGCGTGGGTTTTCGCTTACGACTCGCAACGCGTGGAGCAAAATTCCGCAGCTGTCCTGAACGAGGCGCTGCCTCCGCGAGCGCTCTGTCGCCTTTTATATGAAACGCCCAGCCAGGCGCCGCCGTTCCTAATTTTTTCTGCACAAAACCCTACATGCAAACTCTACCGAGCGGCTGTTAAGCGATAAAACGATAAAAAACTTTTCACTCACAAAAGAGAATCCGTTGACAGGCACCGGCGAGTGTCACATTACTAACAGATGCTCAAAAGATTCGTCCCTCAAAAGCCGGTGCCGCCGATTCGAGAAGAACCGCGGAATCCGGTTCCAGATGACAATAATCATCTTGCGAGTCGCGAAGAGGCAGCACCAAAACCAACCATAA
>Ga0193727_1000577_pt1 | contig 14327 bp, 10 predicted proteins | sample H2c2metaG_FD_143051 | JGI IMG/M metagenome (GOLD analysis project Ga0193727, IMG submission 143051) | Soil microbial communities from a riparian zone of the East river system, Colorado, United States - H2c2 | ecosystem: Environmental > Terrestrial > Soil > Riparian zone | place: USA: East River...
CATTTCCGAATCCGGTGATGGTGATGGTGGCAAGGCTGTTGGCGCTCAACTGCTTGATTTTCGACCATGTGTCGGCGTCGGGCTTCCAGGTGTGTGTGGACGCTTGTTCTCGAGTCGGTTCAAGCTCCGGTCCCGCTTTGGGATCGATAGCGCCAAGGCGGAGAGGCGCGCCGGCCGAGGCGATGTGGATCTGGTTGCCAGGCTTTGCGAACGAAATGTCGACCGCCCAGTTTTTTGCGCTTTCGCTTGAGTCGTGCCAGAGAAACGTGGGGGGCGTGATCTCCGGAGGAAAGACGGAGCCGTTCAGCGGATAGTCGACAGTGATCTTTGCCGGATTGCTGGCGGCAGCGTCAGCGCTGCGGATGGCTGGATTCAAAAGGAGAGCCACCGTGATCAACACTGCGAAGCCGGCGGCGAAGGCACATGCCGGCGTGAGTTGCACGGAGCGTTGCGTCATGGCCTCCCCAGCTGCCCTCATTTGTATTTGTGCGGGCTGATTCAGGATGACCGGGAGCAGGGCCCGCGACAAGTGACTGGCATCACATGCCCGAAGGAACTCGCTAAACGTGGGGTGGCACCAAAATTTGAGAGCGTTCTGTGATCGATCCCATTCAAAAACCTCAAGATAGGCCTGACCGTGACAGCAGTTATGCGGTCTACTGCTTGGGCGATATCGGGTTCTTGTGTTTGTCGAACCGATCTTGAAACGCGAATAGGGGTAGAATCCGACTGGGACTTCCGATGAAACTCATCGCGCCCCTGCGCGCGTCCTTATAACAGATTCCTGGGGAGAATTGCATGCGTCGTTCTTTGCGTTTTGGGCTTCTGCTGCTTGGAGCGGCAATGCCTTTGGTTTCTTTCGGTCAGTTTCAATCGCCAACAAAAGAAGAACTTAGCATGACCTCCGACCCGAAGGCGCCGGGCGCCGCGGCGGTCTATTTGTATCTCGAGGAGCGGGTAGACGACCCGCATTCTTTCCGATCGGTTTATGCGCGCATCAAGATTCTCACCGAAGCAGGCAGGGAACTGGCCACGGTCCACGTGGTTTACCAAAAAAGGTTTGTGTTCAACGCGGTGGGCAACAACTCAAGCCGCATGGGTTCAGGCACTGCCACCCACTGGGATGCCCCGGACGTCAATCACGCAGGCGAAGATCAGCCGTATGACACGGATAACTACGTTGGCCATATCGAGGTGGCCGCGATTGAAGGAAGGACGATTCACTCGGATGGAACAATTGTTCCTCTAACTGGATCTGCCGCCGACTTGCTGAAAGAAGGTCACGTGGGAGACCGGGTCAACGACATGACCTTCAACCTGCCCAGCGTGGAAGTGGGAAGCATCATTGAGTACCGCTACCAGGTGCGCTACGACCGCTTTCTACAAGCGCCTGACTGGCAGATACAGCAGCCGTATTTCGTTCACAAGGCCCATTACCTCTTCATTCCCGCCGAGCAGTTTGATGCTGATCATGCGCAGGGGGGCGCCGGGGTGACCGCAAGTGGGATTTTGGGCTCCAATGGCGAACTCATGACAGATATTCGAGCGACGGCTATTCTTCCTGAGGGCAAGGTTCTCAGGGCCGACGCCCGGAATCAGTATTCACTCGACCTCACCGATATTCCTGCGATTCCGCAGGAGCCGTATGCGCCTCCGCTGGGCTCGCAGATATACCGGGTCGATTTCTACTACATTTTTACTCCCGACGAGAAAGAGTTCTGGCAAAAAGAGATGGGCTGGTGGACCCGCGATGTGAATCAATACACCGCGGCCACACCGTTGCTCAAAAACACGGTTGCGGAAGCATGTTCTCCTGCTGACCCGCCGCTTGAGAAGGCGAAGAAGCTCTACGCCCTGGTGCAAAAGATTGAGAACACCGATATGGGGCACACCAGCACCAGTGGCCTGATTCCACGCGGCAGCGTTGAACTGGTGTTGCAGGACAAGCGCGGCAACAGCAAAGAGATCGGTTTCCTCTATCTTGCACTGGCGCGTATTGCAGGCATCACTGCCCGGCCGGAGAGAATTTCCACGCGCGAACGGGGCATCTTCGATCCCAAATTTCTCAACACAGACCAACTTGACGGGAACGTCGTGGCGCTGACCATTGATGGCCAGGAAGTCATCGTTGACCCGGGTGTACGGATGGCGCCGTTTCAGACTCTGTACTGGTCGCATTCAGGCGCGGCCGGAGTTGCGATGGGGGCAGGAGGCAAGGTCGAAACCGTCATTACGCCGCTGCAGGAGAACAAGGACAATACGACAGTGCGGGTTGGTTCGCTCAACATTTCTGCCGACGGCCAGGTTTCCGGCACGCTGAAGGTCGGGTTCACAGGACAGCAGGCAATTCGCCTTCGCCAGATCGCACTACGATCGAATGCCGATGCCGCAAAGGCCGAACTCAATCAGATGCTATCGTCACAGGTCCCCGCCGGCGTTTCTGTGCATGTCGATCGAGTCGCTAATCTCGATGACTCAAGCAAGCAGCTTGTGGCCTTTGTGCCGGTGTCAGGCATGCTCGCCTCGCGAACGGGTGGACGGTTAATCTTGCCTCGTCTCTTCTTCGAGACCCGCGAGTCCAACCCATTCCCCGCAGATGCTGGCCGCACCCTGCCCGTCGATATGCGGTATCCGGCGCAGGATCAAGAGCAAATTACCTACGTGTTTCCCGCCGGATATGCAATGGAAGGCAAGCCGGAGGACACGGTGTTGAAGTGGGAGGAGAACGCGGCGTATCAGCTGAAGTCGCGGCTTTACGCAGCTTGAAGCGAAGGAATACGGCCCGCTCCACGACTTCTACCAGAAGGTCGTTACCGCCGATCAGCAGCAAGTCGTGTTGTCGGCGACACAAGCCAACGCGGGGCAGTGAAACGTTCGAGCGCCCGGATCCCAGCCTTCGCTCAACTCAGTGAATGCAAGGCCTGGAGCCTACAATGGGCCTGGTTGTCGATTATTTGATGAATACCCCGGATTCGCTCAGACCCTGAGGCGATCGGCTCGAATCTGGCCTTCCCCGCCAGCGCTCGCCGGAGGTCAGTTTGCGATTCCACGGAGGCATAGTGGTCCCCGGTTTCAAGTCGTCCCCTTCCCGCCGGCTCAGGGTCGTTGCCGCGGCCGTCGTTTCGCTTCTTGGCGCTGTCTCGCTCTGTACGCTTCCGCATCGCGTTGCGCCCGCCTATGCGGCTTCCAATGCGAGTCAGACACTGCTGCCGATCTCGATTGACTACCCCGAGTCAGGCTCAATTTTCCCGCCCGGCATCACGCCGCCAACGTTTCTATGGCGTGACGCCGCGGGCGTGAGTTGGACGATCGACATTTCTTTCGCTGACGGTGCCCAGCCCGTTCACGTAACGACCAAGGGCGAGCGCATGCACATCGGCGAGATCGATCCGCAGACCGTGAGCGACTCGAACCAGCCGCCGAAGCTGAATGCGCAACAGGCTGCCACCTGGACCTGGACTCCCGATGCGAAAGTATGGTCTGAGATCCAGGCTCGCTCAGTGACGGGTCCAGCCACGTTCACAATTACCGGCTATCGCGATGGCCAGGCGGCATGGTCGCAGTCCCGGGTTACGTTCACCACTTCAAAGGATGAGGTGGGTGCGCCGATCTTCTATCGCGATGTGCCCCTGATGCCGAGCGCCGGAGTGAATGGCGTGGTGTCGCCCCTCGCGACGTCTTCCATTCCGCTGATACACTGGCGCCTTCGCGATATTCGCAAGCCCGAGAGCCATACAGTATTGAAGGACATGCCCACGTGTGCCAACTGCCACTCGTTTTCGGCAGACGGCAAGACGTTTGGCATGGACATTGACGGCCCCGCCAATGACAAGGGGCTCTACGCTGTGGTCCCCGTGCAGAAACACATGAAGGTCGCGAGCAAGGACATGCTGCATTGGAATACCGAAGGCAGCGTGGGTAAAGTGCGGGTGGGCTTCATGTCGCAGGTGTCTCCGAACAGCCGCTACGTGCTCAGCACCTTTGCCGGCCCCACGGTGAAGAGCATGATGGACAGCTACTTCGTGACCAACTTTCTCGACTACCGCTTTTTGCAGGTGTTCTACCCGACACGCGGCATCCTGGAGTACTACGATCGCAACGACGGCCTCCGCCATGCCCTCCCTGGGGCTGACGATCCAAAGTATGTGCAGACCGATGGAGTCTGGAGTCACGACGGCAAGTGGATTGTGTTCGCCCGCGCGGAAGCCCGCGATCCAAGGCCCAAGGGCCAGCCCGCCGCGTTGCACGCGCTCGATGGGAACGAGACGCAGATCCAGTACGAGCTTTACCGCATTCCGTTCAACGATGGCAAAGGCGGGACTCCGGAGAGGATTGTCGGCGCATCGCGAAACGGAATGAGCAACAATTTCCCCAAGATTTCGCCTGACGGCAAATGGATTGTGTTTGTGCAATGCAAGAACGGGCAGCTGATGCGCCCTGACAGCCAGCTTTATATTCTGCCGTTCCGGGGTGGCGCGGCTCGGCGACTACGGGCCAATACGCGGCTCATGAATTCATGGCACAGCTTCTCGCCGAATGGCCGTTGGCTCGTGTTTTCGTCAAAGGCGCGCTCTCCCTACACGCAGATGTATCTCACCCACATCGATGCTGACGGTAACGACAGCCCTGCGATCCTCATTGACAACGCGACGGCCGCCAATCGCGCCGTGAACATTCCGGAATTTGCGAATATTCCGGCGGATGGCATCGACGACATCAATGTGGATGTGGCGGACGAGGCCACGCGCATTGCGAATTCCAAGGCTGAGAGCACCCCAAAGACAACCGGATCAGGCAAGAGATGAAGTTGCTTCGTTCTGTGAGTTTTCTGGCTGGAGCAACCGCTTTGTTGAGCTGTTGCGCGATGAGTGCTGTTGCGAGCGAGCAGGATTGCGCACCGCCCGATGAATTCAAGACAAAGCTGCATGGCAAGCCGAATGTGGATGCGCTGAATGACCTGGGAGTGTGGTTCGCGAGCCACGAGAAATACGCTTGTGCGGCTGATGCATTCGGGAGTTCGTTGCAGACGGATGCGGCGCAGCCTGGCCTCCCGCATGTAGTGTTCGAATTCGGCGCGAGCCTCTACCTGTCCGGCAACACCAAGGAAGCCGTTCCGTCATTGCAGGAAGCCGAAAGGCTGGGGTATCGCGACGAGAAGCTTCACATGATTCTGGCTGCGGCACTGGACTCGACGCAGGCCGTGACCGAAGCAGAGGCGGAGTGGCGAAAGGCGCTGGATTTCGATCCGGAGAACAACGCCGCTCTCGAGGCGCTCTCCAGTGATCTGCTCACGCAGGGCGACAACCAGGCAACGATTGAATTGCTGGATACGCCCCGGCTCGCCGCCCAACGCAGCGCGCAGCAGACGATAAATCTGGGCACAGCTTACGCAAAGGCAGGCAAGCTCGACGAAGCGCGCCGCGTTCTTGCGGACGGGCTCAATACGAATCCCGATTCCTACGAAGTGGCGCAGCAACTTGCGGGGGTGCTCACGCAACTCGATCGCAAGGACCAAGCCGCAATGGTGATGCAGCTGGCGGAGTCACGCAAGCGCCAGAACGCTGCGCAAGCAGGGAAGTAGGCTCTGGCCTCAGCGAAACGCTGGAGGGTGATCCTCCGTCTTCGTTCCGCGTTCAGGTGGATCCTCGATTTTCATTGGGACCGAAACAATGAAGAAGCTCGACAGTAGGTCGCGCTGGGAATGACTGTCAACCCTTCCGGCGTCCCGGAAATTGCGTCAGGAAATTGGATCATTTCACGCTTAAATCGCCGTCGGCATCCACCACCAAATCGTTTCCCTGAATTTGAATGGAGTGGATCTTGAGCCGATCGAGACTCACTTTGTAACCTGACGATGCAGTAGAACCTTTAAGTGCCTTGCGCAGAAGTTCCGCCGCGTTCACCTTCATACTGGAGGGAACAGTGTGGTTGAGGAACGGAGTGAGCAGAAAGTTGAGCTCCCGCTGACCGCTGATTCGCTCCAGGCGGGCGTCGCGGAAGCCCAAAGTCTCACTCTCGCCGTCAGGCGCCAATGAAACTTCCGAGATCGGGGCCAGGGAGATCCCGACGCAGGATCCGTGAACGCTGGTGCCGACCTTGGGTCTTCAAGCGAACCACAATGCGGTCTTTTTCGAATCGGACGTCAGGGTCCTCAGCGTAAACAAAACAGCCGGATGTTGCTGAGCCCTTGAGGTAATACCTCCCGTTGGGCGCACTGAAAAGTTGCTGCTGGAGGGTCCGCTGCAAAGCTTCGCGGCTGACCTTCAACTCGACGGCGCCGGCCGACAAGGCAGAAAGCAAGCCTGTTGCGAGGGCCGCAATTCGCCCGATTGTCGTCATAACATCCATCCTGCCACCACGGAAGGCAGCGTGACAGGTCCCAATGTTGCTGTTTTGAGGCAGGTCCGGTCGTAAGTCTCTGAACTGCAAACGATTGCTTGCTTGAATTGAATTCTGGAAAATGTGAGGGATGCACCAAGATTGCACTCATTTGCTATTGATTTTTGAAGAAAATATCCTTAAAATAAGAAGCAGTGAACGACAGCCTCAGGACTCAGTAACAGCTACCCCCAAGCGCGCGTCCGAGGAAGAAGCAAAATTACCCCTTTTAAGGACACCCAATGGCAAAGCGTCGTGGAAATCCGAACTGGGGCAAGCCGGAGCCCATCGGCCCGGTAGTGCCCACCGTGACATCCTTCGAGCAGATTGTGAAGGAGTTTAAGCTCACCCCGGATCAGTACATCCGGTCGACCCGCCTCAGGGAGTGGGCTCGTCGCAACAAGAATTCCAAGTACATTCCCGAAGCGCTCCTGGAAGCATGGGGCTTCGAGATTGAGTCGACGTTGTAGACCCTTTCTCGGTTCAGTTTCAAGAAGCGCCGCCTAGTGCGGCGCTTTTTGCGTTATTGGGAACTTGCCGATCCGGAAGTCCGATCATTCCCCTGACTTTGCGGTTTACCACTGGATTGCGCGACAATAAGGGCGACACCAATGACGCAAGCTCGCACGCACGAAGCTCCATTCGTTGACGTTCCCGGCGCTCTCGACGAAATTCGTGCGGGGCGCATGGTGGTTGTGGTCGATGACGAAGACCGCGAAAATGAAGGCGACCTGACTCTGGCTGCCGATCACGTCACTCCTGAAGCCATCAACTTCATGGCCCGCTACGGCAGGGGACTCATTTGCCTCACGCTGACAGAAGAGCGCGCGGACTATCTGCGGCTTTTCCCCATGACGCAGCAGAATTCGTCCCGGTTCGGCACCGCGTTTACTGAGACGATCGAGGCCCGGGAAGGCGTAACCACGGGCATTTCAGCCGCTGATCGAGCCCACACTATCCGGACAGCAATAGATCCTAAGTCGACGGCAGCCGACCTGGCGCGGCCTGGGCACATTTTTCCGCTGCGTGCCCGCCGCGGTGGCGTACTGGTCCGCGCCGGGCAGACCGAGGCTTCAGTTGACCTGGCCCGGATGGCCGGCCTGAACCCGTCGGGAGTGATCTGCGAGATCATGCGCGACGATGGCGAAATGGCGCGCATCCCGGATCTAATCCCTTTCTGCGAAGAGCACGACCTTCGCATCCTCACCGTTGCCGAGTTGATCCGGTATCGCTTGCGGAATGAGCGCTACATTGTGCGCGCGGGTGAATCCCGCATCGATACGCGCTATGGCGAATTCCGCATGATTGCGTATGAGTCCGAAGTGAATGGCGGCGAGAGCCACTTGGCGCTGGTGCGTGGCGACCTGTGCCCCGGGGGCTGCCCGGCTTTTCTTGAAGGCCCCGCAGGTCTGCCCGGACAGGTCAATCACCGGCCTCCGTGCGCGCATCCGGTGATGGTGAGGGTCCACACCCGGTGTACGGCCGGCGACGTCTTCGGGGCGGATTGCAATTGTCGCGAGACCCTCGACCAGTCGATGCGCATGATTGCAGAAGAGGGTTGCGGAGCCATTATTTACCTGCACAATACTTCGCGCGGGTTCGAGATCGAGCCGCGCCCCACTGATGGGAGCTCGTTTTCGTCGGCATTCGCCGCTGGGGGCGTCGTCTCGCCCTCGGCTGTCGATCCCGTCAACCCCGGTCACCTGCTGCTTCACAAGCAGCTTCGTTCCCGGGAAGGCGCCCAGGACCGCTCCGGACGCATCCTGCGCGCTATTGGGCTGGGCGGCCAGATCCTGTCCGATCTTGGCATCCGGCGGATTCGCCTGCTCTCCAACACCCCCATGCACATTCCGGCGCTTGAGGGCTTTGGCCTGGAAATCGTGGAGCAGGTGCCAATCCCTGTCGAGGACTGCGCCCACATCCTCGACCGGTAGCCTCTCGGTTAGCCACTGAAAATGGAACGGGGTGCAACCGCGCTCCAGCATGATGAAAGCTGTTTGGCCCGCCCAAACCGTGTCCTTGTTGATGGGAAAGGGGCGCAGATTTTCCGTGAGGCAGTATCACCAGAAAGTGTGCAATATTGCTCAGTTTTTCTCGCGACCCCGTCGCTACTATGTGGGCGACATTGGTTGGCACGCGAACAAGGGCGATTCGTCCATGCGCGTGCTAGTCTGGTTTGGGCGCCATTCCCGGTTGTTGCCCAATCCAATCGACGTGTATATTTACGCCGATACCCATTCAGGACGACTCTCGGCAGGCAAACGCGCCCACCCCGTAGACGCTCTCGAAATTACTGCATCTCGCAACCGCCTCAAAAGTACGTCGAAAGGCAGGAGCGTTGAGCGTTCATCTTGTAAATCCAAGCGACAATTCCTTCGGTACGGCTGTTATCACTCCTCGCTGGTTGTTCGTGCTCGCTGCGGCGACTCCTGAATCTGCCGGCACTCCCATTCTGGTTGATGAATCTCTTGAGCAGATCGTCCCGGAGAGCATTCAGCCCGGCGATGTCGTGGGCATCAGTGTGCACACCGGCAATGCGCTGCGCGGCTATGCCGTGGGTAGAATGGCGCGCGCGCGTGGGGCCTGGGTAGTCTATGGCGGGATCCACGCCACCCTGTTCCCGGAAGAGGCGCTCGAAAGAGGCGAGGGACACGCGGCCGTCAAGGGTGACGGCGATGTGGTGTGGTCCAAAGTTGTGTCCGACTGCCTTGCAGGCCACCCGGAACGAATCTATGACGGGGGACGCATTGAAGGCTCCCAATTCCTGGCTGCCCGCTGGGACCTCATGGATCCGGCGAAATACATGTGGGCGTCGGTGCAGACTATTCGCGGATGCCCCAAGCACTGTTCGTTCTGCAGCGTGTGGCGCACCGACGGCCAGAAACCGCGGCAGCGCAAGTTTCAAAGCGTCATCGATGAGATTGTTTCGCTCCGCCGGCTCGGCTTCAGATTTGTCGCGCTGGCAGACGACAACTTCTACCCGGTAACTCTGACCGATCTCCGCCTTGCGCGCGAACAGAAGAACTTCGCCAAGGTTGAGGAACTCACCGCCATCCGCAATGAGCGCTTCCAACTGATGGAAGAGTTGTCCAAGCTGCCCAAGGACATGGTGTTCTTTACCCAGATCACCATGGAGGCAGGTGAGGACACCGACTATCTCGACGCCATGCGCAAGGCAAACATCAAGGGCGCGCTGGTGGGCGTGGAAGCGGTTACGCCTGAGGGCCTCAAGGCCGTCTTCAAGGACTGGAACTATTCCGGCGAAGCGCTGGCAAAGCAGCTCCAGACATTCAAAAAGCACGGCGTGCACGTGCTCGGATCGTTCATATTTGGGCTACCCACCGACCGCCCCGCCACCTTCGACGCAACCGTCAATATGGCGATGAAGGCGGGAGTCACCTTTGCCCAGTTTGTGATGATGACGCCATTTCCTGGCACCGTGGACTTTACCCGCTGGGAGAAGGAGCAGTCAGTGAATCCGACCATGGTGGGCGACATCCCGATCACACGCTACTGGCTGATTCCAACCGAAGTTCGCCCCAAGATGTTTACGCCCCATCCGACGATGAGTTCCGAAGAGATCAAGGAGCGCACGCAAAAGGTTTGGGACCGCTTTTACAATTGGCCCAATGTCTGGAAGCGCTCCGCCTGCACTCCCAGCCTGAGCGCCCGCATCGCCTTCATGTTCCTCTCGAAGCTCTACCGCCAAATGTATGCAGGCACAGGGATTTCGACCGACAGCGCCCGCCGCAAAAAGGCCAAGGCTTCAGCGCGTTGGATGGCACGCCAGTGCAAGAGACTCTTCCAGGCAAAGCCGATGCCGGAGCTTCCGTCGCCACGTTGGGAGGTTGGACCCGTCGTGATGGGCCACGCAGCCTTTGCGGGCGGCTCGAGACCGGATGCCAAGGGCCCGTTCATGGTGCTGCCCGAAGAGTAAGAATCGCCAACTCCGCATCTTTAATCGGCGTCCGCAGTTTTCTGGAACCGCGGACGCTGATCTCCCGTACAGAACAGCAGAGGATATTCCCATGGGATCTCTGCGCCTGACCGTACTGGCACTCGCCGCTCTCTCAGCTCTCGCCATCGCGCCCTCGGCGCAAGCCTCGGATGCCGACTGGCAGAAGACCTACGCCGTATCGGCAAAGCCCTCGCTCATTTTCACCACCGGGGATGCGTCTGCGGAGGTTCATTCCTGCGGAGACTGCCGAGAGATTCGCGTGCGCGTTGAGTGGAACGATCGCCATGCGGCCGACTACACCATCACCGAATTCCAATCGAGCGACCACGTCAATTTTGAGCTGAAAGAGAAGCGCGGCTTCGCGTTTCACGTGACAATCGGCAACCGGCACGAGCCCCACGTCACAGTGGAAACGCCATCGACGGTTGACCTGGAAGGCAGGACTGCCGACGGCGGATTGAAGGTCTACGGCTTGATGGGTGAAATGCGCTTGCGAACGAGCGACGGCTCGATGGATGTATCGGATGTTTCCGGCGGACTGCACCTGGTCTCAAGCGACGGCTCCATTCGCGTCCACAACGCCACGGGAACCCTGGAGTCACGCTCCTCAGACGGCCAGGTTCACATCGATGGCAAGTTCACCGGCGTGAATGTGCATACTTCGGATGGCGGCCTCGAGCTGACCCTCGCAGACGGCTCCCATCTCACCTCGGCATCACGCGTGGAGAGCTCCGACGGAAGTGTCTCAGTGCATTTGCCCAAGAGCCTTGCCGCCGACCTCGAAGTGCATTCGAGCGACGGCCACATCGAATGCAAGCTTCCCCTTGTGATGGACGGCTACGACTCAAAGTCGGGTTCCGGCCACAGCCTTCGCGGGCGTCTCAACGGCGGCGGGGTTCCCCTGGCCATCCACACCAGCGACGGCAACGCGACGATCGACGCGCTGTAGGGCCAGGGCCCCACGTCTTCCTCATTCCCGGCTTCCTCATTGGGCTGAATCCGGCACGAGAGAGCTGTGCCCCCGCTCACGGTACTTATCCACCGATATGCTCTAATCAAGGCATAAGAGGGATATCTTAGTGGGGATTTCCATGTACCGCGCCAGGTCTTTCCGGGGCTGCGCCTGGACATTTGTCGCCGCAATCGCCTTGCTATGCACAGCAGGCTGCGGCTCGAGCGGCTCGAACAAAACAACGCAGGTCCCGATCGCGGTAACGCTGCAGCCCAGTCCGATTGTGCTCCCTCAAGACGGCTCGATCGCGCAGGCGCAAATCACCATCACTTCGACGAGCGAAACGGCCCTCGTCAGCTTTACAAACCTGCCCGCCGGGGTGCAGGAGACTTACTCGGCATCGGACACAAACCCATCCGGCACCATCAAGTTCACTGCGTCAAACATCAGCCCCGCGGGAACGTACACACCCACCATCACTGTGATTTCCGCCGGTCAAACCAAATCGACTTCAATCTCACTGGTGATTGCGCCGGTTATTAAGGTTGGAAACACCGTTGACACCACGCTCGGCGTCGCGGGCAAGCTCGAGCAGTTCATGGCCACGTCGTTCCAGATCTTTCAGTACACGGGCCAGATCTTCGGAAGCGGAGCAACGGCCACCGCGCGCGAGCAGCAACTCACCAACCTTGGCGCGCAGCACAATCGCATGCAGGTCATCGCCGGCGGAATGCCCATGGTGTCCAACACCGGCACGGCCGCGGACTGGGACTTTACGATCCTCGACACCACCGCTCAACATGTCCTTGCTTCAGGCGATCACAGCCCGGAGTTCCAGATCGGCACCGCCCCAGTGTGGATGTGTGACAGCCAGGGCCGATTGCTGGTAGCGGCACACGCGCATGACTTTGCCGTCTACGCCGCAAACCTGGTGCGCTATTACAACAAGGGCGGCTTTGATGTGGGCACCAAGCACTTCCAGTCGCCCAGCACATACCCCATCACCTGGTGGGGCATCTTCAACGAGTACAACCTGAACGGCCTTAGCGCCGCAGAGTATGTCACGCTTTACAATGCCACAGTGCCCGCCATGCTGGCGGTCGATCCCACCATCAAGATTTCCGCGCTTGAGTTCTCTGACTTCGGCCTGGGCTCGAGCGGTGCAGGCGATCCGATGCAGGCCCTGCCGACATTCCTTGCCGCTACCAGCGCCGGCGGAGTGAACACGCAGGTCGATGTGCTCTCCACGCACTTCTACGGCACGTGCAATCAGAGTGACACCGATGCCAATCTGTTTGTGCAGGTGCCAGTGTTCGCGCAGAACATCAACTACTTCTACACGACTCTGAAGAATCGTCCTGACTTGGCGAAGGCGCAGGTCTGGGTCACAGAGAACAACGTCAACGCGGATTTCAATGACGGCACCGGGAAGAGCACATGCAATCCCGGCCAGACGTTTGTCACGGATCAGCGCGGCACCAGCGCCTTCTTCGCGGCCTGGCGACCCTACGTGTTCTCGCAACTGGGCAAAGCAGGCAATCGCGCGCTCTATCACTGGGATTACGCGTCCGACAAGCAATACGGCGAAGTGGATTCTGCCAGTGACTACTACCTCAGCTATTGGGTGGATCGCACGCTCTTCAACATGTTTCCGTCGACTCCGGCCTCGCCCGGGCCTGACATTCTTTCCCTAACGGCGACCGATACCGCTTCCATCGAGACGCTTGCAACGCGCTCCGCAAACGGCACCGTGCGCGTGATGATTGTGGATCGCGCCGTTCATGCGCCTGGAGACAACAACGGAACCGGCGATCCTCGCACCGTCATCGTGGACACATCAACATTCGGCACGTTCGGCTCCGCCAGCGTCCTTACGATCGATGCATCAACGAACGTCACGAACGGACCAACCAGCGCAAGCATCTCGCCCGCTGCGCACATTACCGTCACCCTGAACGGTTACGGCACAGCCTTCCTGTCGCTTACGCCATAGAATTACTTGCCTGTCATCCTGAGCGAACGGGGCCCCAAACGCTTTTCAGTTTGGGGGTGGCGAGTCGAAGGATCTGCTTTTATTTTTCGCGATTCTCACAAGGAACTTCCGGAACGCGATACTCAGATCAATCTGTCATCCACCTTATCCAGCGACTGATCCGGAGCGTGCCGGCATCCGAACACGCGAAAATCGGACACCCCTTTTAAGCGGATCTGGCTGCTGCTCTTCCGCTCCGGGAACCGCATACGGAACAGGTCCGCTCCATCAACATCTTCCAAATGGAACGCGGGCCGCGCGTCAGCACTCTTCGTGGCGATTTCAACATTGCTGAACTCCACATTCTTTGCATGGCGCACGAAGAACCCGGTGGCCGGCAGATCGCCAAACATCGTGGGCTCAGGGTACGCGTCGGCCTTGTCCGGAGCTTGGATCTGCGCCATCTCCGCATTGCCGCCGCCCACCTGCTGCAGATACACATCGCTGATCTTCACGTCTTCAATGGGATGTCCTTGAATTCCGGCGATGATCGAGGGCATCATGTCGGCGTTCGAACTCGTGACGTTGCTGATCAATACCCGCTTGATCGACCCGACGACGGTCTCCGGCTTGGGTCCGCGCAAGCGCGCTCCCAGGCGTAGAAACAACGGCGCGGTGTTCACATTGCGCATCGCGATCCCGGTCATCGTGATGTCTTCCACGATGGCGCCGTCAACGGTTTCAAGCGCGAACCCGCGGCAACTCTCGAAGACGCAGTTGGAGATCGTGACATTTTTGAAGCCGCCGTTAGACTCGGTTCCCAGCTTGATGCGCCCCGTGCCAAAGGCGCGTTTCACCGCCTGCATCGGCTTCCACGTGCCGTCGAAAACGGAGCCCAATTCGTAAATTCCCGTCACGTAACAATTCGTAATGGTCAGGTTCTCAGTGGGCCGCGCGTAACCCAGCGCAAACGAGCTTTTGGGGCAGATGCCGTCGTCCCACGGCGAGTTCACCGTGCAATTCGACACCCGCACATTGCGGCAGCAATCAATGTCCAGGCCGTCGCG
>Ga0193727_1000578_pt1 | contig 14296 bp, 9 predicted proteins | sample H2c2metaG_FD_143051 | JGI IMG/M metagenome (GOLD analysis project Ga0193727, IMG submission 143051) | Soil microbial communities from a riparian zone of the East river system, Colorado, United States - H2c2 | ecosystem: Environmental > Terrestrial > Soil > Riparian zone | place: USA: East River...
CTCGGCTCGTTGCTCGCTGCGGCTCGCGTGCGCGGCTTCCAGGAATCGATCCTCGCGACCGCGAAGCACTTCGCGGCCTATGGCGCCGCCGAAGGAGGACGCGACTACAACAGCGCCGATATCTCGCCGCGCACGCTGCGCGAGGTGTACCTCCCGCCCTTCAAGGCGGCAGTGGACGCCGGCGTCGCCACTTTGATGTCGGCGTTCAACGACATCGGTGGCGTGCCGGCGTCGGGCAACGCGTGGCTCACCGACACGCTGCTGCGGCGCGAGTGGCGGTTCAACGGGATGGTGGTGAGCGACTGGACGTCGGTCGCGGAATTGATTCCGCACGGGATCGCCGGGTCGCGCGAAGAAGCGGGGAGGCGGGCGCTCACCGCCGGCGTGGACATGGACATGCAAAGCAGCATCTACATCGAAACGCTTGCGCCACTGGTCACCTCGAACCGGATCCCAATGGCCGTAGTCGACTCGGCGGTGGTGCGCGTGCTGCGCGCCAAAGCGCGCGTGGCACAGCTCAAGCCGGTGGCGCCGAACCCAGTCGAGATTCGCGCGCTCGCACGGCGCGCCGCACGCGAGTCGATCGTGCTCCTGAAGAACGACCGTAGTTTGCTGCCCTTGGACCGCGCCACGCCGGTGATCGCGGTCATCGGCCCTCTCGCCGACAATCAACTCGATCCGCTCGGTCCCTGGCATACCGACGGCAAGCCGGAAGACGTCGTGACGGTGCTCCAGGGGATCAAAACCCGCGTCCCGTCGGGCACGCAGGTGCTGTACGCGCAGGGCGCCGGCATCGAGGACCCATCCACGGCGGGCTTCGCCGAGGCGGTCGCCGCGGCGCAACGCGCCAAGGTGGCGATCCTCGTCCTGGGGGAGCGTCACGACATGAGCGGTGAGGCGGCGAGCCGCGCGTACCTCGGTCTCCCCGGCGTGCAGCAGCAGTTGCTCGAGGCAGTCGCGGCGACCGGCACTCCGGTCGTGCTAGTCCTCATGAATGGTCGCCCGCTGATCCTCGAGTGGGCCGCGGAGCATGTGCCCGCGATCGTCGAGGATTGGTACTTGGGGGTCGAGTCGGGCAACGCGACGGCGGAGGTGCTGTTCGGCGAGGTGAACCCGAGTGGCCGGCTGCCGGTGACGTTCCCGCGCGCCATGGGACAGATCCCCCTGTACTACAATCACCGCAACACGGGCCGTCCCCCCGCGGCGGACAAGTTCACATCGAAGTACATCGACGCCCCCGTCACGCCGCGTTACCCATTCGGCTACGGCCTGTCGTACACGACCTTCACGTACCGCGACCTGAGGATCGCTTCTCGCACGACGATCGGCTCGCGCGATCTTCAGGCCGGCCCGGTGCGTCTGGGCTCGACCGACACACTCAGCGTTGTCGTAACCGTAACGAACACTGGAACGCGTGAGGGGACGGAGGTCGCGCAACTGTACGTGCGGGACGAGGTTGCGAGCGTCGCTCGGCCTGTGCGTGAGTTGAGGGGGTTTCGCCGGGTGACGCTCAAGCCCGGCGAAGCGCGCAGGATAGAGCTGTTGCTCGCCGCGCGGGACCTCGCGTTCTACGGGTTGGACATGAAGCCGGTGGTCGAGGCGGGCACGTTCCGGGTGTTCGTGGGACCCAACTCCATGGAGGGTCTGGAGGCCGTTTTTGAGGTGATACATTAGAGGCATGCGATACGAGGCATTCGTGCAGGCTGTCAGCGACGCTGTAGTCTCGGGCCCAGGGAAGACGCCCAGCGAGCTGCGCAAAGCGGTCATGGCGCGCGCCGAACGCCTCGCGAGCCAGCGCAGTGGCGCGCCGGCTCCGGCGCCGTTCGGTAACTACGTGGATAAAGTCGCGCAGCACGCGTACAAGGTGACCGACGAAGACGTAACGGCACTGCAAAAGGCCGGGAACTCCGACGATGTGCTCTTCGAGGTGACGGCGGCCGCGGCGGTCGGTGCCGCGCTGGGACGTCTCGAGCGCGGGATGGCTGCGCTCGAGGGCCGAGAGGACGACTGATGCGCCTCCGCGAGTCCTCACCCCCTGACCCCCTCTCCTCTTCGAGGAGAGGGGGAACGCAAGGGCAGCCCTGATGCGGTTGCGCGCCGTCGAACACGGGCATCGCCTCCCGGAGAAGCTCAAGCTCATCCTGATTCGCCTGGTCGGGATGCGCCGCGTTCCCGATATCGTGAAGACGCTCATGTACCGGCCCGAGTTCTGGGGCAAGCCCATGTGCGACTGGACGCAGGCGGTGATGCGCGGGCCGTCGGAATGGAGCGTGGGGGAGCGCGAGCTGTTCGCCGCGTTTACCTCACGTCTGAATCAATGCCTCTTCTGAACGGGGGCTCACGGCGCGGTCGCGTCGATGGCCCTGAGACGGGACAAGCAAGACGACATGGTCGAGGCCGTGCTGAACGACTGGCGCACCGCACCGGTCGACGCGAAGCTGCGCGCCACGCTCGGCTTCCTCGAGAAGCTCACGCTCACGCCCGGTGACGTGCGCCCCGTCGATGTGGAGCCGCTGCGCGCCGCGGGCGTCAGCGATGCCGCCATCGAGGACGCGATTCACGCCTGCGTGCTGTTCAATATCTACGACCGCATGGCCGACTCGCTGAAATTCCACCTGCCGGGGCCCGCCGGAATGGCGGCGTCGGGACGCTCGCTGCTCAAGCGGGGATACCTCCTCTAAGCCGCCGTGCAACAAATCCATCTCAGCGCCATCGACTACGCGATTCTCGGCGTCTACTTCGCGTTCGTCTTAGGGATCGGCTGGGCCCTGCGGCGCTTCGTCAAAAGCAGCGAAGACTTCTTCTTGTCGGGCCGGTCGATCCCCGCGTGGATCGCCGGCCTCGCGTTCATCTCGGCAAATCTTGGCGCGCAGGAAGTGATCGGGATGGGCGCCTCGGGTGCCAAGTACGGCATGATGACGAGTCACTTCTACTGGCTCGGCGCGATCCCCGCGATGGTGTTCGTCGGCATCTTCATGATGCCGTTCTACTACGGCTCCCGCGCCCGCTCCGTCCCCGAGTACCTGAAACTCCGCTTCGACGAGAAAACCAGAGGCTTCAACGCCATCACCTTCGCGGTGATGACCGTGTTCTCGTCCGGCATCTCGATGTATGCGCTCGCCAAGCTGCTCGAGCTGATCCTCGGCTGGAGCTTTCACACCAGCGTCATCCTCTCGGCCGCCATCGTGCTGGCGTACATCTTTTTGGGTGGCCTGACATCCGCGATCTACAATGAAGTGCTGCAGTTCTTCCTCATCGTGATGGGATTCCTGCCGCTCGTGCTGCTGGGCCTCAAAGACGTGGGAGGCTGGGACGGACTGACCGCGAAGCTCAGCACCGTCGCCACGAACGCCGGCTACGCGCCGGGCGCCTGGTCCAGCTCGTGGCGGCATCTCGATTCCGCGAGCTCCAATCCGATGGGCGTGGAGTGGTTCGGCCTCGTGATGGGGCTGGGGTTCGTGCTGTCGTTCGGCTATTGGTGCACGGACTTTCTGGTGGTGCAGCGGGCCATGGCCGCCGATTCGATGAGCGCGGCGCGGCGCACGCCACTCCTCGCCGCGATCCCGAAGATGCTGTTCCCCGCGCTCGTCATTCTCCCCGGCATGATCGCGATCGCGATGCACGGGACGGGCGGAGGATTGCTGCCGGTCGAGAGTGACGGCACCCCGAACTACAACCTCGCGGTACCCGTGATGCTCGCGCACTACCTGCCTTCGGGACTGCTGGGTCTCGGGCTCACGGCCCTGATGGCATCGTTCATGTCGGGAATGGCGGGAAACGTCACGGCGTTCAACGCGGTCTGGACGTACGACATCTACCAATCGCACATCCGGCCGGGACAGTCGGACCAGCATTACCTGCGGATGGGGCAAGTGGCGACGGTGTTCGGGATTCTGCTCAGCGTCGTGGCGGCGTACGCCGCCACGCGGTTCAACAACATCCTGGACATGCTGCAGCTGGTGTTCGCGTTCGTGAACGCGCCGCTCTTCGCGACGTTTCTGCTGGGGATGTTCTGGCGCCGCACCACGGGGCACGGCGCGTTCTACGGCCTGCTGATTGGGACTGCCGCCGCGGCCGTGCACCACGGGCTGGTGTTGCCTCACGGCGCGACACCGGGCTTGAAAGGCGCGTTCTTCGGAACGGTGCTGCACACCTACCCGAGCGAGATGGCGCAGAACTTCTGGACCGCGATCTTCGCGTGGAGCGCCTGTTTCGTGGCGACGATTGCGATCTCGCTCGCGACCAGGCGCAACAAGTCAGACGACGAGCTGAAGGGTTTGGTCTACGCGCTGACGCCGCGCCTGACCGACCACGAGATCGTGTGGTACAAGCGCCCCGCCACCCTCGCCGTGCTCGTGCTTGGGCTGACGCTCGTCCTCAACGTGATCTTCTGGTGATCGCGCGATGAAACTCGATCTGCGTCTGCCGATTGGACTGATGTTCACGATCTTCGGCGTGATGTTGACGCTGTACGGCCTCGTGGCCGACCCGGCAATCTACGCACGGTCGCTCGGCATCAACATCAATCTGTGGTGGGGCCTTGTGCTGCTGGTCTTCGGGCTGGTGATGCTGGGGTTCGCGCTGCGCGCTCAGCGCCTGCTGAAGAGCAGCGACACCGACTCGACTTCCACACCGTAGGCACCCGGCGTGACCGTCACGCCGTTCTCCTTCCGCAGGGATAGTTGCAAACGTTCCAGATGGTCGAGCCGCGGCCTATCGGTGGCACCGCCGCGTCCCGCCGCCGGTCCCACCCAATAGCTCCAGTCAGACGGGAATCCCTGTGGCAGCAGCACGCCGCGGCCTGCGGTGAAAGCCGTGAGGGGCAGGGTCTGCTCGGTCCACGTGCTGTCCACCGGAACCGCTGCGCTCCACGTGGTGCCGTCGTCTTCCATGAGTGATACGTGAAGCACCTGGCGGGCGCCGAGGCCGCGCAACCGCAGCCGGACGCCCTCGGCCGCCGCGATCGTTTCCTGGCGCGCGCGAATCCGGTCTTCGATCACGAGGGACGCTGTGTAATCAGCGGGGCTCCAGCCGCTCGCGTCGACGGGCAACTCGAGATGGAAGACCGGCTCGCCCGTCACCGGGGACATGACGACACGGAAGAGCCCGCGCCGACCCGCATCGCCGATGCGCGTGAAGGTGAGACGCGGGGCGTCAGCGCGGGGGATGAAGAGCCGCAGCGGCGTCCGCGCGCCGACCACGTCGAGCTTCCATGAGTCGCGCCCGTAGAAGTCCCAGTCCGCGGGCCTCGCAGGCACGCGGTCCGGGAACGTGACGCCCGAGTCGCCGCGAAACAGCGTGATCACGAATTCATAAGGGCCGTTGTGGAGGTTGGTGGAGGGGATCGAGGTGCTGTATTCGTATCCCGCGACATGCTGCATGGGGAAGCCACGGTAGAACCCTCCCGCCGTCGGCTTGATGTAGAGCGTAGCCGAATCGGGGGGCACGGCGTCGACGACGCGTGCTCGCAACTCGACGTCGCGGCCCGCGAGGAGCTCGGGCGGGGCGAGCGATTCCACCGAAGGCGCGACCGTGTCTATCGGGGGCGCGTGATACTCCCGAAACGCGAGCTGCCCGATCCGAGCCGGTAGCGTGGCAACGTCCACGGCCCCTGCATTGCTCAGGACGTAGACACCGGGGGTGACGGTGATTCCTCCATCCGTGGCACGCCCCGCCTGTGCGTTACCCGCGGTTATGGGCTGAGCGGTGAACGAGGCACCGAGGTCAGGCAACACGATGGTCATCGGCCACGACCGCCTGATCGCGCGGGTCACAATCTTGCCGGGGTTGGGCGCCTCGAACGGGTCGCGCACCGGCACGGCGTCCGGATAGACCTCGAGCCGCCAGACGCCCGGGCGGACCTTGTCGAGGAAGTAGACGCCCTCTCCGCTGTACGTCACCACCGGCGACGATCCGTAGCCTGCGATGCGGCGTAGCGCGGCCAGGTCGGGAGGCCGCGACGACGTCGATCCTGCGTACAGGAACGCATCGCGCGCCACGAGTTCGCCGAGGTTCGAGTCCGCTGAGACGTGGAAGTCGCCGAAGTGGGTGTTCTGTGGGTACGAGCCATACGATTGCAGCCGCGGCAAGCGACGCATCGCCTCGGCGGCGATGATGGCGCTCATCGCCTTGCGCGGTGTGTAGACGAGATTCAGGTAGTGCGTCTGCCAACCCAGGTTGCGCGACGCGGTCCCCTGCATGTCGTAGGCGAACATCGCGGCGAACTGCGCACCCACCGTGCGCATCGTGCGCGCCATCGCCGGATACATCGTGCCGGTGCGCAGGTCGGGGCTGTCGAACTCGTACACGATGCGCGGCAAACGCGCCAAGTCCCCGCTCATGGCGGGGAACGAGTCGACCGAGCGCAGATAGTTGCCCGCCAGCTCGTGCCCGGAGTTCAGCCCCGTTGGGTACCACCCGAACGTCAGGCCCTGCGCGCGGCTCTTGCGGATTGCCTCACCGATCCGGAAGTCCTGACTGATGTTGTAGAAGATGAGCTTGGTACATCCGGTGCTGCGCACGGCGTCGGTGAGCGTATTGATGTAGCGGATGGAGCCTGGCAAGTCGTCGGGGTGATGCCAGGGCTCGTTCACCAGCTCGATGAAGAGGATCGCGGGTTCGTCCTTGAGCGCGACGTGGGTATAGCGGTTGACATGATTCAGGATCTGCTTCAGGTAGTTCACTTGCGCCGCGATCGCCGCCGAGTCGGTGCCCATCTTGCCCTTGCCGAAGCGCCGGCCGAATCCCGGCGGCGACGTGTCTTGCAAGGCGTCGGGCCAGTTCGAGCCATAGAGCTGGATCGGGCTAAAGAGCATGTAAATGCCGCGCTCACGCGCCCGCGCGATCAGGTAGTCCTGCAAGTCGAGGTGATCGTTGTCGATCAGATTGCCGGCACTGTCCGATGCTTCCCAGTCGCCCCAGAACGTCAGCCGCAGCCCGTCCCACCCCATGCGCGCGAACTGCGCCATGTCCTCGTCGATCATCTTCTTGCGATCGAGGTGCAGATAGCCGGCGGCGCGGTAATCCGAGGCCGTCGGCAGCACGTAGTTGGCGCCGAAGAGGGCAACTTCCTGCCGGTTGCCGGTCCAGCGAACCACGCCCGCCTTGTCGATGTAGACAGACTGGGCTTGCAGCGCGAGCAGCGCGGCGAGGATCATCGGTGCAGCTCGAGAATCAGGCTCTGGCGCGGCCCGAGCCGGCCAGGCAATGGGACATAGCCGTGGATTCTTCCGTCAGCACGCTGTCACGCGAGGTGACGGGGATGCGCGACACGGCGGTGGCGCCCAGATTCGCCACGACGAGCACGGCGTGTTTGCCGTCCTCGCCGCGCCGCAGGTAGGCGACGACTTGCCCGTTACCGGCAGTGAGAGGCACGAGCGTCCCCACGGCGAGCGCGTCGTTCGAGCGGCGCAGGTGGATCAGACGGCGATGCAGATTCAGGAGCGAACGGGGGTTGGTATCCTGCGCCGCGACGGTCGTCGTGAGGGAGTCGGGTTGTGCGCTTGACCAGGCGGTGCCGGACGTGAAGCCCAATCCCGGGCGCGCGCTCCACTGCATCGGCGTGCGCAAACGGGGATCGGGCTTGTTGCCCGTCATGCCGATCTCCTCGCCATAGTAGACGAACGGCAGACCGGGCAGGGTGAGCAGGAGCGTCGCCGCGAGCTTCGCGCGAGCCATGTCCTTGCCGAGGAGGTTGAATGAACGCGTGCCGTCATGGTTGCTCAGGAACGGCGACCAGCGGTACGGCGGCAGCGTGTCTTGCAGGCGCAGGAACCCGCTCAACAATCCGGCTCCCGAGCCGGTGCGGACCGCCGAGATGAGCGAATCGGCGAGCTCGAACCCGAAGTACGACGTGAGTTGGTCCGGATAGTAGGGCATCACCATGTCGATGTTGCCCCAGGCTTCGCCGACGGTGTACGCGTCGGGCTTCACGCTGCGGAGGTGCGCGGCGTACTCGCGCAGATAGGCGTGGGTCCCGGGGCACCCTTGGAGGCACGTCCCTTCCTCGAGCAGGTACGGAATCGCATCGAGGCGGAACCCGTCGACATCCATGTCGCGGAGCCAGAAGGTCGCGATCTTTTTCGCTTCGTCGCGCACGGCCTGCGTCTCGTAGTTGAGATCGGGCATGCCCGACCAAAAGACGCCGTAGTAGTACTCATCCCGCACCGGCGACTTGCGCCACGCATCCGTGCCCCAGGGTCCCTTGCCGAGCGCGGTCGGGGACCAGCGGTACCACGAGCGGTACGGCGACGCGGTGTCGCGCAGCGCGGCCTGGAAGGAGGGGTGTTCGCTCGAGGCGTGATTCAGGACCATGTCGACGAGCACGGCGATGCCGCGGCGGTGCGCTTCGACCATCAGGCGTTTGAAGTCGTCGTTGGTGCCGTACGCGGGTTCGACGCGATAGTAGTCGCTCACGTCGTACCCATGGTAGCTGGGCGACGCCGCGATCGGCATCAGCCAGATGCAAGTGGCGCCGAGGCCTTTGACGTAATCGAGCTTCTGAATCAGGCCGTTCAGATCGCCGATGCCGTCACCGTTGGAGTCGTAGAACGAGCGCACGAAGATCTCGTAGCACACGCCGCCGCGCGTCCACGCCGGCGGTTCCTGAAACAGCCACTCATACGCCGCCGGAAACTCGCGACGCCAAAACCATTCGGCGTGCTTCCCGTCGGGCCGCAAGGCGGCCTGCACGGTGAACCCAGCGGCCTCGAGCGTGTCGACCATGCGCTGGTGGTCGTGCGCGTACACCTCGGGTGTGTCGCCCTCCTGTCCGCCCGTCACGATGTAGATGCGCGTTCCGGGACGAGGGTGCGCCCGCCGCGCCAGCGCATAGATCTCCGGCGCGACCCAGAACGCGGGCGAGAACACCCCCACACGGCCGAACACGTCGGGGTACTTGAGCGCGGCGTAGAGCGAGATGAGCCCGCCCATGCTCGAGCCGGCGACGCCGGTGTGCAGGCGGTCGGGGAGGGTCCGGTAATGCCGATCGACGTAGGGCTTGAGCGTCTGCGCCAGGAATCGGGCGTAGGCGTCGCCCTGACCGCCGCCGTACTTCTGGTTCACCCACGGCGAGTATTCGTCGAAGCGACGCTGTCCACCGTGATCGACGGCGACGACGATCGCGTTGTCGACGCCGAGGGCGTTGAGACTGTCGAGCGTCTCATCGACGCCCCACTCACCCGCAAAGCTCGTCCGTGCATCGAACACGTTTTGCCCGTCGTGCATGTAGAGCACGGGATAGCGGCGTGCGGAGGTCGCGTACCCAGGCGGTAGATAGATCCACACCCGCCGCGTGCGACCGAGCTGCGGGATCGCGAAGCTGTCGTTCACGATCGAGACCGACGCAGTGGCGCTGGCAGGCCGGGGCCGCGGCGTGCCGTCGCGCCAGCGCGGCACCGTGCCCTCGTACGACGCGGCGCCGTTCGCCGGCACCGTGAACGTGCGGTTCGCGACATCGGCGCCGCCGCTGTCCACCTCCACCAGGTCCCACGATCCCAGCGTGAACTTGAAGTTGATCACCCCGCGAACTGAGTCCGATAGGGTGATCGCGTAGTGGCCGGGACTCTCAGCGGTCAGTCGGTATTCGGGTGCGGCGGGATTCCATTGATTGAACGAGCCGGCAACAAAGATTGATGCCGCGGCCGGTGTGTTCGTGGGCGCCGTGACGTGCAGGGTGACCTGCAAGAGCGTGAAGAGGATCATCGTCATGGGAGCCGCGTCGCTGTGTCGATGGCCAGGGCGGTCTTCGCGGTCAAGTTAACCTGGATTCTGCCGATCGAGTCCACGACGACCGTGTCGCCGGCGATGACGTTGGTGTAGTTGCCCGGCGCCATGCCGGTGGTGACCGTGACCGCCAAGGGAGCGGCGGCCCCGTTAATGGCGACGAAGCCCTTGTCGCCGCGCGTGAACGCGATCGCGTTGGCGCCGTCGTCCCACCAGTGGTTCACGTCCGTTCCGGCCACGACCTTGCGGAAGGCGACCATGTTCAGGATCGACGGGTCGCGGTGCTCACACACCCACTGGCCGATCGTGGCGGTCTCGAGACTCGACGCGCAGGTCACCGCGGTCGTCCAGCCGGCGGCGTCCGAGGGAGGGCCCATCGAATTTCCCGCCGGGCAGTCGAAGGCGAAGCTCGAGAGGATCGACGGGTAGCCGTACGGCTGCGCCAGCATCCACACGTTCGCGATGCGGAAGACGTTGCCGTCGCGATAGCTGAGCCCGCATTGGTGCTGGGTGTCGTGGTTCTGCAGAAACACGACGGCTTTGTTGGAGGGCATGATTCCCCACGCGGCCTCGGAGAACTGGTTGCCGGGCGTGCCATTCGGATTGAGCTGTGAGATGTGCTGTCCGCCGATGCCGCGGAACTTGTCGCCGACGCCGACGAACGTGAATTCGGTGATGTCGGCGGCGCCCCCCGACGCATACGCCTCGCCGAAGTAGTCACGCGGGCCGAGTGCCTCGCCTTGGCCGTTGCCGACCACCTCGAGGTAGACGTACGGCCGTTGTCGTCCCTCGGTCGTCAGCGTCGTGTTCACCAGGTAGAAGATCGAGTCCAGCTCCACCTGCTGGATGTGCTTGGCGGCGTCGATGCGGAATCCCGCCACGCCCAAGCGGGAGAGTGCGATAAGGTAGTCGGCGATCTTCCCCCGCACGACGGGGAGCCCCGTGTTCAAATCGGGGAGCGACAGCAGCTCGCAGTCCTGCACGTTCGCGGCGCTCTGATAGTTGTTGAGCGCGCAGGGCGTGTGGAAATCGGCTTGCGTGTAGAGCCCTGGATACTCGTACTTGGTGTAGGAGGTGCCGTTCGAGCCGACGCCGGGGCTCGGATAGTTGGTCATGTGATTGATGACGGCGTCGACGATGATGCCTACGCCGACCGCGCTGCAGCGGTCCACCATGTCCGTGAATTCCGCTTCCGTTCCCGAGCGACTGTGGGCCAGGCTGTAGCTCACGGGCTGGTACCGTTCACTCCAGTCGTGGCTCGGAACGATCGAGTGCTCCTCGGGGGGCGACACCTGGACCGCCTTGACGCCGGCGGGGCCGAGCACGGTTTCGCACTCGGTGGCGATGTCGGTCCATTTCCACTCGAACAGATGCACGACGACGTCGCCGGCGGCCATGTGGCCGCTGGGCCGGTAGGTCTGGGGCAGCGTGGGCCGCCCCAAGGGTGGGAGCGGGTCCTTACAGGCCGCTCCCACCAGGGCGACGATCAACCAGAGTTGCTTTGCGCTCAGTAGCCCGGATTCTGCTGCAAGTTCGGGTTCGCGATCAGCTCGTTCGCCGGGAGCGGATAGAGATCGCGTCCCGCGGCCAGGGCTGCGCCACCGGGGACATTGTTCTTCCACGCCCAGAGGTATGTGCCCGTCGAGAACAAGCCGAACCGCACCAAGTCGGTACGGCGCCCGGCCTCGAACATCAACTCCCGCCCACGCTCGGCCAGGATGGTGTCCACGGGAGGCAGTGCGGCGAAATCGGCCGTGGTGTCTCCGTAGGCGCGCTCGCGGATCGCATTGAGGTAGCCCAGCGCGGTCGCGCCGCTGCCGCCGCCGCCGCGGATGTTGGCTTCCACGTAGATCAGGTACGCGTCGGCGAGCCGGAAGATCGGGAAGTCGGTGTCGACCATCCCCATTTGCGCGCCGTTTTGGCCGTTGGACCGCTTGTTGGTGAACTTGGGCGCGGCGATCCCGTTGTTGAAATTGCCGATGTCGATCACCGAGTCGGTTTGCCCGGCGGTCCAGAAGAACGAAGCACGGCCATCACCGGCAGCGAACAGGCGGTAGATCTGCTGCTTCATGCGGTAGCCGCCCCAACAGTAGTCGACGCCATACGTGCCGGCGGACATACTGCCACCGCAGCCGGCGTGGATCAGGAACGTCATCCCGCCCCAGGTCTGCGTGCCGCCGCCGTCCTGCGCCGCGACAAAGATCAACTCGGGCGAGGAGTTGTTATCGGCCTGGAAGTTGTGGACGAAGCTCGTGTCGAGGCTGTACCCCGCGGCGATCACCGCCGCGGCCTCGGTGACCGCGCCGGCGTAGTTCGGCGTGCCGGTGTAGACGCCCGCGTTCAGGTACAGCTTGGCGAGCAGCATGTGCGCCGCGGTCGGCGTGGCGCGGCCGTACGTCGACGCACCGGCGGGCGGCAGTTGACCCACGATCGCGTTGAGCTCGCTCACGGCAAAGCGGTAGACGCTGTCGCGGCTGACCTGCTTCGGGGGCACCCCGAGCGGATCGGCCTCGGTCACGAGCGGGATAGCTCCGAAGAGATCGATGCCATGCCAGTAGCTCAAGGCACGCAGGAACCGCGCCTCGGCACGGTAGAAGTGGACGTTGGTCCGGAGCGTCGGGTCATTCTGGCCCCGCGCGTCGAGTTTCGCGTCGGTGCTCTGACGCAGGAACTCGTTGGCGAGCATGATCTGGTAGAAGACGCGATAGTACATCGCGTTGACCATGCTGTTGCTCGGGCCCCAAATGCCCCGGTTCAGGTCGCCGAGGCCGGGATCGTTCCAGCCGATGACCGCCTCGTCGGTCGGCATTTCCTGCAGGTACCAATAGAGCCGCAGGTACTCGCCGAACCCCTCGTCGATGCCGCCGATGTCGGGATTGCCGTCGGGGCCGCGCTGTCCGGTGACGATCAGGCCGCCGTAGATCTTGGCGATGAACGCCCGGTACGAGTTGGGATCGTTGAAGATGTTGGCGCTGGTGACGGTGCTCTTCGGGGCCACCGTGGGATCGGTGCAGCCGGTCCCGGCCATGCACAGCAGGACGGCGGCGACGCTCACTGCCTTGGTAGTGCGGTTCATGTCCCTGTCTCCCTTAGAACCGGACGTTCAGGCCGGTGGTGATGGTGCGCGAGCGCGGATAGATGTTGTTGTCGATGCCGTTCAGGCCCGACGTCGGATCTACACCGCTGTATCCCGTGATCGTGAACGCGTTCTGGACCGTTCCGAACACCCGGAACGGCTGCCCCCGATAGCTGAAGTTGTAGCCGATGCTGATGTTGTCCACTCGCAGGAACGACGCGTTTTCGACGAAAAAGTCCGAGTAGTACTGAGGAACGACGAATCCGGTTTCGAGCACCGACGCATGCAGGTTACTCGGCATGCCGGAGCCCGTGAGGTTCTGATAGGCGCCGTTCGAGGAGGCCACGTTGTTGTAGACGTAGTTCCCGAGGTAGGCGCGGACCGTGAAGCTGGCGTCCAGCCGCCCCGCGGTGAAGTACGAGGAGTGGCCGAGGATCCATTTCGGCGACGGATCGTGGAAGGGTCGCCGGTCGGAGTCATTGATCACGCCGTCGCTGTTCTGGTCGACGTACATGTTGGTCGGCGTGGCGTTGTCGTAAATGGGTTTCCCGCTTGCGTCGTACTTCTGCTCGAGGACGAAGAACGAGTTGATCGGTACACCCGGCTGGAGAACCTGGATCAAGTTGCCCACACCGCCCGAGATGTTGCCGCGCAGGATCTTCGATACACTCTGGTTCGGGTTGATGCTGACCAATGCGTTTGTATTGTGGCTTGCGGTCACCGAGGCGGTCCAGGAGAGCCCGCCGGGACGCCGCTCGAGCAGACGCGCGTTCAGGCTGATCTCAAAGCCACGGTTCTTCATGCTGCCGATGTTGGTGGTGACAAAGTTCGACAGGTTGCACTGAGCGCACACCGGAACCGTAAAAATCAGATCGCTGGTGTTCTTCGTATACCAGTCAAACGTCCCGTAGTAGCGTTGATTACTGAAGCCGAAGTCGACGCCCACGTTGTACGAGCTGGTCTTCTCCCAATGGATGGCTGTGTCCACCGCGCTGGGCCGGATCGTGGTCACGAACTGATCACCGAACCACACCTGCGACTGCGCGTCGCTGTACGTGTACGTCGCGTACTGCAGGTAGTCGCCGAACGCCTGGTTGCCGGTCCGCGCCCATGAGGCGCGCAGTTTCAGGTCGGACAATCCCCACTTCCCTTGCATGAACGGCTCACCGGAGACTCTCCACGCGAGCGCCACGGACGGGAACGTGCCCCACTGATTGCCGGGACCGAATCGAGACGAGCCGTCGTGCCGCACGCTGACGGCGGCGAGGTACTTGTCGGAGATGTTGTAGTTGGCGCGTCCGAAGAACGAGATGAGCTTGTAGTCGGTGATGTCCCGGACATTCGTGATGTTCGCCGCCTGCGGGACGCCGTTGTCGCCGAGCAAGTTGGTACCGAGGTCCGTCGCCTGGAGCCACGGGAATTCCCCGTGCGACTGCGTGTAGGAGTAGCCGCCAGTGAGACTCACGGTGCCGGGCCCGGCACCGTGAGTCTCACTGG
>Ga0193727_1000579_pt1 | contig 14295 bp, 16 predicted proteins | sample H2c2metaG_FD_143051 | JGI IMG/M metagenome (GOLD analysis project Ga0193727, IMG submission 143051) | Soil microbial communities from a riparian zone of the East river system, Colorado, United States - H2c2 | ecosystem: Environmental > Terrestrial > Soil > Riparian zone | place: USA: East River...
GCGGACGGTGGGCGCGACGAAGGCGTTCCAGCGGCGCGCCGGCCTGCCGGTGGACGGACGGGCCGGGCCCGCCACCCGCCGAGCGCTCGGGCCGCTCGGAACGCCGGTCCTCGGCCGGCGGACGCTACGGCGCGGGCTCTTCGGCTGGGACGTCTCGGTGTTGCAGTTCCTGCTCGCGCGCCGTGGTGAGCTGGTGCCCGTTTACGGCTTCTTCGACCGCGCCACCGAGCGCGCGCTGCGGCGCTACCAGCGCGTCAAGCGCCTGGCGGCCGACGGCGTCGCCGGGCCAGTCACCCTCTCCGCGCTCGGCCACGGCAGCCCGGGCGTGCGGCCGGTCCGCCCTGCTCCCGCTCCGTCGCCGAGCGTGCGCACGATGCTGACCAACTGGGCGATCGCCTACCGGCTCGACCCGGCGCTCGTCCGGGCGCTCGCGTGGATGGAGTCGGGCTTCCAGGAGGGCCTCGTCTCCTCGGCCGGGGCCCGCGGCGTGCTGCAGGTGCTGCCGAGCACGCGCTCGTATGTCCAGTCGGTGCTGATCGGACACAAGGTGCCGAGGTCGACCTCCGGCAATATCCGGATCGGCGTCGCCTACCTGCGCCAGCTACTGCGGGAGTTCCACGGCAACCGGACGGTCGCGCTCGCGGCCTGGTACCAGGGGCCGCACTCGGTGCGCAAGCACGGCCAGTTCGCCGGGACGCGGTTGTTCGTCCGGAACGTCCTAGCGCTGCTCAGCCGCCGCATTTAGCGGCTTCGCAGGTTGCGGCGGTGGCTTGGAATCCACGAGAACTGCGGCCGCGAGCAGGATGGCCATCCCGACCGCGCTCTCGCCCATCAGGCTGCGTGGCAGGCCGGCGAAGAGCGGCGCGCCGCGCTCCAGCTTCGGGCGCACGAGAAAGTGGTGCGCCGCGCCCCACGCCAGCGCGAGCGAGACGAGCCCGAGCTTCACCAGCAGCACCTGCCCATAGCGCTCGTTCCACAGATCGGCGAGGTGCGGCAGCCGAAGGACGCTGAGATACGTGCCGGCCCCGAGCAGCACGACGATCAGGACGGTCGCCAGGCGCGAGAAGCGCAGGAACGCCCGCCGCCGCAGCCCGGGCTCAAGCGGCCAGATCACGAACGCGAGCTGCACGAGCCCGCCGACCCAGAGCGCCGCCGCCGAGAGGTGCAGCCAGTCCGCGAGCTCGGAGAGCGACGACGAGCCGGCATCCGCGGCGGAGTGGCCAGAGAGCGACAGGCCCGACGCGAACCCGAGCGCGAGCAGGAAGGCGGGCCAGAGCAGCCACTCGCGGTCGCTCAGCCAGGCTAGGAAGACGAGCGCCGCGACGAGCGCGTAGCCGAGCGTCATCGCCACGAACGCGTACCCGAAGCGGGTCTTGGCGAGCGGCGAGAGATCGCCGTAGAGGAAGTTCACGAAGGGGAGCTGAAGCGCATCCTCGGCGCGCAGTAGGAAGGCGACGATCCCGACCTCGAGCACGCCGACCACGCCGACGCCCAGGAGCTGGTAGAAGCGCCGCTGCGCCGCCTGGCCGAGCGACCCGCGCACGATCAGCAGCCGGAAGCCGAGCCCGCCTGCGAGCAGCGCGAGCGCCAGGAAGTAGAGCCAGCGGACGAGGTGCTCGCTGGTGGTCGGCCCGCCGGCGCCGAAGGCCTCCGTGACCGGCGGCGCGCGCATCCGGACGCCGAAGGTGAAGACGCCCGAGACGACGTGCCCGTCCGCGGAGACCGCGCGCCAGCGCACCGTGTAGCCGCCGCGCGGCAGGCGCGCGACCGGCGCGTCGATGATCCGCTTGTCCGCGGTCGCGAGCGTCGGCCCCGAGAGCAACCGGCCCTTTGCGTTGTAGACCCGGATCGCGTTCGGCAGCACGTCGACGCTCTCGTCGAAGTACAGCCGGACGAGCGAAGGCGAGCGCTCGACGCGCTTGCCGTAGACGGGCTCGGTCTTGATCAGCGTCGCGTGCGCCGAGGCCGCCGCGGGCAGCGCCAGTGCGAGCAGGGCCACGGCGAGCAGCTTCCTCATCGATGCGGCTCCCCGGCGAGCGGCGAGAGGTGCCCGAAGACGGGCGCCACGTCGCGGTCGGAGTAGAGGAGCACCGAGACGACGACGAGCGTCAGCGCGAGGCCCGCGCCCCAGACGCGCGCCCGCGGCCGGAAGGCGATCAGCAGCGGGAAGAGCGCGCCGATCAGCGCCGTCCAGCCGAGCGCGTGATGCAGGAAGGCGGCGCGCGCGAAGTACCAGCCGTTCTGCTCGTGGATGAGCAAAGCGACACCGGAGACGGCGAGCGCCAGTGGCAGGCACAGCCGCCAGGCCCGGGCGTGCAGCTTCCCGCGCACGAGGCCGAGCTCGGCTGCCCCGGCCAGCATCATCGTCTGGGCCCAGGCGCCGTGGGCGACCATGTGGATCGTCGAGTTGGTGAACAGGACCATCACCGGCCACATCAGCACGCCGAGGCCGAAGAGCAGGCTTGGCCAGAGGTACGCGCGCCAGGCCCGCCGGCTCCAGACCTCGTCGCCGACGACCGCCCGCGCGAGCAGGCAGAGCGCGAGCAGCAGGAACCCGGTCGCGAACAGCCAGTGGACGTGCTCAGCGGGGGGCTGCATCAGTGCTCCTTCCAGTGATGCTGTCTAGCTTCCGGGTCGCGTATGGCTGGGAGGAGCACTAATCCTCCTCGAGGTCCTCGATCAGGCCGGGCGCGATCAGCAACGCGAACACGATTCCCACGCCGACGGCAAGCAGCGGGGGCTCGACGAGCAGCCACCAGAAGCCCTGTCCGTGCGGGTGCAGCACCGTCAGCCGGTAGGGCTGCAGAAAGCCCCAGACGACTCCGCCGAGCATCGTCGCCGGCCCGAGCACGGCGACTAGCCGGGCTCTGGCCGAGCGGGAACGGGCAAGTGCTCGCTCCGAGATGAGTTGTGTGCTCATTCCACCTCCCCAGGTCGGGACGACAGGGTCCCGCGGGCTCTGGGCCTTGTCCGCGGGCTACGCGGGGAGGGGCGGCGGACGGCTCTCGAAGGCGAGGCCGAACAGTTCTCGAGGAGCGGCGGCCGTCGTGCGGGCGTGCGCGACGCGCGGCGGCTCGGCGCGGCGGCCGACCCTGCCTGCGCGGGCGCACGTGTCCTCGGCGTAGCGCTCGTATTCGCGCAGCCAGGAGGCGACCGCGCTCCAGGCGAGCGCGACGAGCACGGCGAGCACCGCGAAGACGGGCAGCGCCGAGCTGTGGAGCCAGGGTGCGAACAGCGGCCAGCGCCCGGAGGCGGCCTGCTCGCCGTCGGTCTGCAGGAGGTAAAAGGTCGAGGTCGTCAGGAAGGCGAGCGCCCAGAGCCGCGGCGACAGGTCGAGCCGCAGGCGCGGCAGCGGCGCCGCGCGCTTGCCGACCGTGGCCAGCACGCGCCGTCCGGCCCGCGCGGCGGTGTGCGCCCGGACGAACCGCCAGACGAGTCGCGCCAGCAGGAGCGCCACGCCGAGCTTCACCGCGGCGAGCAGGAACGGGTAGTACTCGGCGCCCGAGTAGCGGGAGCCGACGTGGCGGCCGACGTCCAGGCGGTGCGTGAGGCTGCGGCCCGTCAGCTCCGCGATCAGCGCGAGCAGCCCGAAGGCCAGTCCGGCCGAAAAGCGCTGGTGCCGCCGAGCGCGCTTCATCGGGTCAAGTGTGCCCCACTCGGGAAGACCATTTCAAACGGGTCCCTTCGGTGACCGGGTGTTCTTGCTCCCTGCGACCCGGTTAAACGCCGGGGCCGGCGACCGAATTCCTAGCCGAGCAGCGTCAGGTTCCAGCGCGGCTGCGAGGGGCGGTCGAAGCCGAGCAACAGAATCCGCTGCCACTGGCCGAGACAGAGGTCACCGCCGGCGTACGGGATCTGCTCGCCGCGCGGGCCGAGCAGCATGCAGAGCAGCCGCTCCCGCTCGCGCTCCTCCTGGGGAACGAGCCGGGCGAGCAGCTCCTCGAGGTCGGCGAAGAAGCCGGACTCCCGCTCCTGCACGCGCACGAGCGCCACCTCGTCGAGGGGTGAGACGTAGGCGATCCCGCTCTCTTGGCCGGACTGGGTCAGCTCGCGGCGGATCTCGTTGGTGATGTCGAGCACCGTCAGCGACGGCAGCGCAGAGGCAATCGAGTAGGGAACCTCGACGCTGGTCACTTAGGAGCCCTGTATCGAGTGCACGCGGAACGTTCGCCACTCGGTCGATTGGCCTCTCCAAACCGAACGCGTAGCGTGGTCATGCCGGGCTTGTGACCTCCCGCGGAAGGCGGAAGCTGACGTTCTCCCTGGCGACCTCGACCTCGCCGAGCTCGTCGTAGCCGAACGAGGCGAGCCCGCGCAGGACGAGCGCGACGAGCTCCTCGGGCGTCGACGCGCCGGCCGTCACGCCGACCGTTTCGTGGCCGGCGAGCAGCTCCGGGTCGATCCCGCTCTCGCCGTCGATCAGGAGCGCGGTGGCGCCGTTGCGCTCGGCCACCTCGACCAGGCGCCGGGCGTTCGAGCTCGTCTCGGAGCCGATCACGAGGATCATCGTGGCGCCCTGCTTGGCGAGCTCTTTGACCGCGTCCTGCCGGTTCTGGGTCGCGTAGCAAATGTCGTCCGCGGCCGGCCGCTTGAGATCGCCGAAGCGCTCGCCCAGCGCATCGACCGTCTCGGCCACGTCGTCGAGCGAGAGCGTCGTCTGCGTGATCACGGCGATCGGCTTGCCACCGGCGTCGAGCTTGGCGGCGTCCGCCGGCGACTCGACCACGACCGTCGCCTCGGGCCGCTCGCCGCGCGTGCCGATCACCTCGACGTGGTCGGCGTGGCCGACGAGCGCGACCAGGTGGCCGCTGTCGGCGTAGCGCCGCGCCTCGGCGTGCACCTTCGAGACGAGCGGGCAAACCGCGTCGACTACGCGCAGGCCGCGAGCCTCGCAGTTCGCCCGCACCGACGGCGCGACGCCGTGGGCGGACAGGACGCAGATCGCGCCGGCCGGAATCTCGTTCTCATGGTCGACGAAGACGGCGCCGAGCCCCTCGAGCCGCCTCACGACATGGTCGTTGTGGACGATCTGGTGGCGGACGTAGACCGGTGCTCCATGCTGCTCGAGCAGGATCTCGACGATCTCGATCGCGCGGTCGACTCCGGCACAAAACGAGCGCGGCGCGGCAAGCAGGACCTGGCCTATCTCGACCACCCCTTGGCCGCGTCGCCGAGCCGCCCGAGCGCGCGACGCGCGTCCCAGGCTGCACGGACGAAGCCGCGCGGCGAGCGGGCGAAGGCCTTCGCCAGGCCGGGCCAGTCGTAGCCGCCGTCGGCCTTGACGCCGCCGGCGATCCCGTCGAGCGGCCGCGACGGCGTGTCGCTGACCGCCCGGAGCACGCCCTGCAGCCGGCCGCTACGCGCGAGCGGCCCGCTCTCGAGGTCGGCCGCGTCGGCACCGGTGCGCTCGTGCAGGCGGCGGCGCTCGGCCGGGTCGTCGACGATCGCATCGGCGGCCAGGATCGTCACCGCCTCCGCGCCGGGAACGCCGAGCGGCCCGTCGTCCCAGAGCACCGTGCCCTCGACGTCGACAACTCTCGTCGCGTCGACCACGGTGCCCGGAGCGAGGCCGTCCCGCAAAGCTCCCGCGAGCCCGAAGGAGACCAGCGGCCCCTCGGGCAAGCCGTTGCGCGCGCCGAGCCCGACCAGGGCCGAACGCACGCCCGAGCTGCGGGCGACCCGCAGCTCGGCCGCTGTCGCGCAGGCGAGGGTCACCCCGTCAGCGTCCATGCCGCGCTGCGGACGGTCTCCCTGACGCTGCCGGTCGCCTCGAAGGCGGCGGAGGGCTCGAAGCCGGAATGGATCGCGCAGTGCTCGCAGCGCGCGTCGTTGCCGGGGCCATATTCCTCCCACTCGATCCCGTCGAGCAGCGCCTCGTAGGTCGGGAAGATCCCGTCCGTGAGCAGGTAGCACGGGCCCTTCCAGCCGTACGGGTTGCGGGTGATCGAGCCCCACGGCGCGCAGGCCAGCTTGCGCTCGCCGGTGAGAAAGTCCTGGTAGATCGGGCTCGCCAGCCAGCGGTAGCCCTCCTTGCGGGCGGCCGAGCGGATGACGCGGAACTTCTCTTCATGCTCGTCGCGGGTCATCGTCAGCGCCGGGTCGATCTGCGAGTACTGGTAGCCGGGCGCGACGAGCATCCCGTCGATCCCGACCTCGTTCGTCAGGTAGCCCATCATCTCGACGACCTCGAGCGGGTCGGTCTCCTTGAAGATCGTCGTGTTGGTGGTGACGCGGAAGCCGGCTTCGCGCGCCTTGCGGATCGCATCGACGGCGACGTCCCAGAGGCCCGGGTAGTCGCAGATGTAGTCGTGGATCTCGCGCATCCCGTCCAGGTGGACGACGAAGGTCAGCCGCTTGTTCGGCTCGAAGACGTCCAGGAACTCCTCGAGCCGCAGGGCGTTGGTGCAGAGCTCGATCGTCTTGTTCAGCTTGAGGAAGCCCGCGACGACGTCCTCGATGCCCTTGAAGACGAGCGGCTCGCCGCCGCAGATCGAGACGACCGGAGCCGGGCACTGCTCGCCCGCGTCGATGCACTCCTCGACCGACAGCCGCGCCTTGTTCGACTCGTACTCGCGGATCTTCCCGCAGCCGATGCACGCGATGTTGCAGGCGAGCGTCGGCTCCAGCATCAGCACGAGCGGATAGCGCTCGCCCTTGCGCTGCTGCTGCGCGACGTACTTCGCGATCTGGACGGTGGGGGCGAGCGGAAACTTCATCGACTGAGCCTTTCTCGTAGACGACCGAGAGCGAGCAACGGGAAGTGCAGACGGTAGAGGTGGTAGCGGATCATGAAGTCAAGCGGAAAGCCCGTCCCGGTGAAGTGGGCCTCCTCCCAGTCCCCGTTTGGCTGTTGTGTGCGGCATAACCATTCGGCGGCGCGACGGGCGGCCTGGCTGCCGGCCTCGTCTGCAGCGACGTAGGCTAATAGCGCCCATGCCGTTTGGGAAGGCGTGCTCGTCCCGCGTCCGCGCCAGGTGCGATCGGCGTAGGAGCGGATGTCCTCGCCAAAGCCGCCGTCCTCGTTCTGCACCGAGTCGAGCCATGCCACTGCACGCCTGAACGCACGGTGGCCGGGCTCGATTCCTACGGCCTCCAGGGCGGGCAGCGCGGCGCCGGTGCCGTAGACGTGGTTGACGCCCCAACGGCCGAACCATGAGCCGTCCGCCTCCTGCTCGCGCAGCAGCCAGTCGAGCCCGCGGCGAACCTCGTCGTCGAAGCCGCTCTCCGGTGCGAGCGCCTCGAGCGCATGCGCGGTGACGTCGGCGCTCGGCTCGTCGGTGACCTTGCCGAAGTCGCAGAAGGGAAGCTTGTAGAGCCAATAGGCCTCGTTGTCGACGTCGAAGGCGCCCCAGCCGCCGCTGCGCGATTGCATTCCGGCCGTCCAGGCGAGGCCGCGGTCGACGGCGTCGCGGCCGCGGTGGCAGCGGCGCAGGGCCAGCGCGACGACGGCGGTGTCGTCCACGTCCGGGTAGAGGTCGTTCTCGAACTCGAAGGCCCAGCCGCCGGGCGCGAGCTGCGGCGTGCGCACGGCCCAATCGCCGGCAACGGTGACTTCTTCGTGGAGGAGCCAGTCGGCCGCGCGCACGAGCGCCGGGTGCTCCGGACCGAGGCCGGAGTCGCGCAACGCGAGCACGGCGAGGCCGGTGTCCCAGACCGGCGACTGGCATGCCTCGGGCCGGAGCCGGTCGCCCTCGTCGATCGTGAAGCCCTCCCAGCCCTCGACCGCCCGGCGCAGGGACTCGTCCTCGAAGCCGTGGCCGAGCGCGGCCAGCATCAGGATCGACCAGACCCACGGCGGCTGGATCCCGCCCCAGGAGCCGTCGGCCTCCTGGTGGGCACGCACCCAGCGCTCGGCCTCGTGTAGCGCTGCGCGTCGAAGCGGGCCGGGCGGCACGGGCGCTCGCGTCTTGCCGGGCCGCGCGCCGATCTCGCGCAGGTCGATGTCCGCCTGGCGCACCGGCCGCAGCGCCCGGCAGGCGGCGAGCGGGACGAACGTGCCGCGCGCCCAGCAGGAGAAGTTGTAGATCGAGAAGGGCGCGCTCGGCGGGAACAGCACCAACTCGACCGGAATCGGCGTCACCCGCTGCCACGGCCACTGGCCGAGCAGGGCGAGGAAGCACTTGGTGAAGATCCGCGTCTTCGCGATCCCGCCGCGCGAGCGGATGAACTCGCGCGCCTGCGGGCCGGGGTCGACGCCGGCGAGCTCGAGCGCCGCGTAGGCCTCCACGGTCGTCGAGAGGTCGCCCGGCCCTTCGAACCAGATCGCCCAGGTGCCGTCGCCGCGCTGGCGCGCGAGCAGCTCGTTGGCGATCTTGCGGTCGAGCTCGGGCGTGCGCAGGCCGAGGACGTGGTGCCAGAAGAGGTGCTGGGCGGTCATGGTCACGTTCGACTCGAGCTCGCCGACCCAGTAGCCGTCCGGGTGCTGGAGCTCGAGCAGGCGCGCGGTGGCGGCCTCGATCGCGGCGTCGAGGCGCGTCTCTGTGGCCACGCTCACGCCGCCACTTCCTTGCGGCTCGGGGCCAAGGCCCGCGCGGCGGCGAGGCCGCTGCGGATCGCGCCTTCCATCGTCGCCGGCCAACCCGTCGCGGTCCACGCGCCCGCGCGCGTGACGTTCGCGCGGCTCGTCTGCAGGCCCAGGCGCAGCGCCTCGCTGCCCGGTCGGACGGCGATCGTCGCAGCAGGCTCACGGCTGACGCGCGACCACAACAGCTCGGCCGGGCCGAGCCGGCCGGTCAGCTCGGCGGCGATCCGCTCGACCAGCTCGCGGCCGCGCAGCTCCATCAGCTCGGGCGCGCCGGAGGAGACGACCGTCAGGTACTGGCCCCGTTCCGGCGGAGAGCCGGTCAGCGCGCCCCGGTCGAAGACCCAGTGCGCGTCGCTCCCGAGCAGCGCGGCCAGCGGCGAGGCGAGCAGCACGCGGTCGAACCACAGGTGGACGCTGACGATCGGCGAGTCATCGAGCTCCGGCTCCGGCTCGCCGAGCAGCCGCCCGCTCTCGCGCGGCGGAACTGCGACGACGATCGCGTCCGCGTCGAGGCCGTCGAGGCTCTCGATCCGCGCATTCTTGAGGACGTCCGCGCCCGCGGCCTCAAGGGCGCGGCCCGCGGCGTCGCCGTGCATCTCGCCGAGCGGCCGCGCCGGCAGCAGCAGATCGGAATCGCTGCGCTCGCCGAGCAGCGCGGTGCGGACGGTGAAGTCGCCGGCCTCCGCGCTCGCCTCCTCGCTGCGCAGGTTGAGCGCCGGCCGGATGAACACGTCCCAGAAGCGGTCGATCGCCCGCTGCGACTGGCCGCGCGCCCGCAGCGCATCGGCGAAGGTCTCCCCGCGCGAGTCGCCCCAGCGCGCGAGCGCCCGCAGGATCCGCAGCCGCTCGCCGACCGAGACATGCCGGTAGCGCAGCAGCGCGAGCGCCGAGGGCGAGATCGACGCGCCGCGGCCGTGCTCGTCGAGGACCGGCAGCTTGAGCGGCACCCTCCGCACCGACCCACTCTGGCCGATGCGATCGAGGAAGCGCAGGTACTCGGTGAAGCAGCCGAGCGCGACGTGCTGGCCGTTGTCGGGCGGCGGCTCCGGGTCGCCCTCGCGCCGCGGGAGCGTCTGCACCGCGCCGCCGAGCGTCGGCCGTGCCTCGTGCAGCGTCACCTCGTGCCCACCGTGCACGAGCTCGAGCGCCGCGCTCAGGCCCGCCAGCCCGCCTCCGACGACCGCGACCTTCACCGCAGCAGCCCCGCGCCCACGATCCGCAGCTTGGTCAGCGGCGAGAGCCGCAGCGAGCCGTCGAAGACGTCGAAGCCGCGCGACTCGATCCGGTCGAGCGTCACGCGGTAGAGGCGCGCGAAGGTGGAGACGCACGCCGCGCTGCGGGAGTCGAGAGTCTCGAGCAGCCCGAGCCCCTCCTCGAGGTGCGCTCGCGCGCGCGAGGCCTGGAACCCCATCAGCGCCCGCCATTCCGGGCCTGTGTGCCCGGCGGCGATCTCGTCCTCCGTGACGCCGTAAGCGGCGATCTCGTCCTGGGGCAGGTAGACACGGCCGAGCTCCCAGTCCTCGCGCACGTCCCGGATGATGTTGATCAGCTGCAGCGCTACGCCGAGCGTCGCCGCCCGCTCGACGTCGTCCGAGCCGTAGACCGTGACGCAGGCCACGCCGACGGCCCCGGCAACGCGCCGGCAGTAGCCGTCGAGCTCGGGGAAGTCCGCGTAACGGTCCTGCTCGGTGTCCTGCAGCCCGCCATCCACGAGGTCGTGCAGGGCTGCCTTGGGGATGCCGTAGCGCGCGCGGGCGTCGGCGAGCGCGACCAGCATCGCCTCCTCGGGAGCCGCGTCGAGCGCCGCGCGCAGCGACTGCAGGCGCTCGCGCTTTTCCTCGACCGGCAGCTCGCCGTCGGCGAGGTCGTCCACCCGGCGGGCGAAGGCGTAGATCGCCGAGATCGCGCGCCGCTGGTCGCGCGGCAGGACGCGGATCCCGTAGGCGAAGTTGCGCGCCTCGCGGCGCGTCAGCCGCTCGACCTCGTCGTAGGCAGCGTCGACGCTCATTTGATCACCACCGCCAGGGCAAGCCGCGCGCGCGAAGGCCGCGGGCGGCCGTTGAAGATGTCCCAGTCGGCGCGCTCGAGTGCCTCGAGCGCCGCGAGGCCGCCGCGCGCGAAGAGCGCCACCGCCCGCGCGACGCGCCCCCCGCCGAGCCGCCGCCCGAGCTCCTCTCCGGACGCGAGCAGTCCCCGCGCCCGCTCGGCCTCGAACTCGAGCAGCAGCCGCAGCTCCGGGCTCGGCCGGTCAAGGTCCTCGACGCCGAAGCGCCGCCGGTCCTCCGCGGGCAGGTACACCCGCCCCAGCGCGAGGTCGCGCGGCACGTCCTGCAGGAAGTTGACGAGCTGCAGGCCAGTGCAGACGTCGTCGGAGAGCGCGACCGCCTCGGAGTCGTCGGCCCGCCCAAGCACGCCGAGCACGAGCCGGCCGACCGGATCGGCCGAATGGACGCAGTAGCCCCTCAGCTCGATCCATGTGTCGTAGGCCGAGACTCGCTGGTCGATCCGGTTCGCCTCGATCAGCCGGAGAAACGGCTCGCGCGGGAGCGAGCAGGCGCGGATCGTCGGTTGCAGCTCGCGCATCACCTCCCACGTGGGCTCGCCGTCGTAACACGCCTCGAGCTGCGCCTCGAGCTCGTCGAGCGCCGCGAGCCGATCACCGGGCACTTCGTCGCCGAGCATGTCGACCAGGCGGGCGAACCCGTAGATCGCGCGCAAGTGTGGGCGCAGAGCCCGCGGGAACAGCAGCGAGGCAACGGGGAAGTTCTCCGTGCGTGCCCGAGTCGCAACCGAGCGCGCGGTAGGCGAATCCATGAGCAAAACCTATAGTCGCCACGTGAGCCAAAGCGAGCCCGGCGTGATCGTGGTCGCCGATGACGACGCCGACGTTCTCGACCTTGTCGCGCTCACCCTGGAACGCGGCGGCCACGTCGTCCACCGCGCCCTCGACGGCGAGGAAGCCTTCGCGCTGATCAAGCGCGAGCGGCCTGACCTCGTCGTGCTCGACGTCTCGATGCCCAAGCTCGACGGCCTCGAGCTGACCCGCCGGCTGCGCGACGATCCGGACACGAGAGCCCTCCGCGTCGTGCTGCTGACCGCGCTCGCCCAGGACACCGACGTGAGCGAGGGCCTCGCCGCGGGTGCGGACGACTACGTGCGCAAGCCGTTCAGCCCGCAGGATCTGCAGGACCGGATCGAGGCGCTGCTGCGAGCTCAGCCCGGCGAGTAGCGGTAGCCGTACCCGCGCACGGTTTCGATCGCGTCGGGCGGGACGCCCACGGCAGCCAGCTTGCGGCGCAGGTAGCCCACGTAGAGCTTGACCTGGTCGCGGGAGGAGCCTCGCTCGCCGCCCCAGGCGAGCTCGAGCAACTGCTCGTGCGCGAGCAGCTGGCCGGGATGGTCGACGAAGGCGGTGAGGAGCCGGTATTCGAGCGGCGTCAACTCGACCGGCTGGTCACCGGCCCGCACGCTGCGCTGCGAGAAGTCGACCTCGAGCAAACCGTCGCGATAGGCGTCGCGCACCTCCGGCGCGGGCGCTCGCCGGAGGACGCTTTCGACGCGCGCGAGCAGCTCCTGGCGCCCGAACGGCTTGGTCACGTAGTCGTCCGCGCCGGCCCGCAACGCGCGCACCTTTTCGAGCTCGGCGCCGAGCGCGCTCAGCATCACGACGGGCACATCGCTCAGCTCGCGGATCCGGTCGAGCGTCGCCCAGCCGTCCAGCTCGGGCATCGAGATGTCGAGCAGCACGAGGTCGGGCCGCTCCTCGAACAGCGACTTCAGCGCGTCGCGGCCGTTCGGCGCCTCGCTGACCTCGTAACCGGCACGCGTCAGCAGCTCGCTGACCAGGGCGCGCACGTCAGCGTCGTCGTCCACCACCAGCACGGTGCCCGGGGCGTTCACCCGCCCCTCATACCACACCCCCGCGCTGGGCCAAAGGCGCTCAGCCTGGGCGAGGCGAGGCAGGGCCTGGCGGATGCGCCGGGAGACTTCCCGGCGCGCTCCGCCAGACCTGCGTCAGCGAGACCCCGGGCTTGAGCCCGCGCCTCTGGGCCTCGCCGGCCGGAAGCTCGAGCACGGCGCGGGCGCCCTTGCAGGCCGCCATTCGCCACGGAGACAGCTCGGGCGCGACCTTGAGCACGCGGTCCTCCCGGTCGAGGAAGACGGCGTCGATCGGAAACCGCATGAAGGCGGTGTGGATGGACGACGCCGGCCGGAGCAGCATCCCCTCGCCCGAGGAGAGGCCGCTCCGGCCAAGGAGGCCGCGCAGGCGGGCGAGCGCCGTCTCCGCGAGGAGACAGTGCTCGCAGACGACGTTGCCGTCGTCGTTTGCCAGTGCGACCTGAGGCAATGCCATCAGAAGCCCACGTGGATGTGGTCGGCGTGGTTGGCGAGCGCGAACGACGGCCCGCCCATTCCGAGCAGCGAGATGACCTGGGCGGGGAGCATCCCGCCGGGCAGCATCAGGATGCTGCGCACGGCCTGCTCGGTGATCCCGCCAGGCGCCTGGTGCCCGTAGATCGAGACGCCGTTCAGGGCCGCGACGTCGACGGCGCGCCCATAGATGTGCGCCGAGACGACGCCCGGCCGTGCGTACAGATGGTGCCCGCTGATCAGGCAAGAAACCGTCACCTGGTGGTACTCCTCGGCCAGGTAGAGCATCACGGCGAGGACGCGGACGTCCACGTGGCCCTTGGCGACGTCCTGCCGCCCGCCCGGGTAGATCTGGAGGCGCTGGTCGTGCAGGACGCGGTCCTGCAGGTCGGCCTTCTGCGAGAGCAGGCCGTTGACCAGGCTCGCGAGCCCGACTGCGCGGTAGTAGTGGCGGAGTGCGACCACGCGGTCGGCGAGCGACGTGTCGCCGGAGTAGGCGAGCGTCGCCGCCCACGGGTTGGCGCGACCGCCGAAGCCCGCGAGCTTGAGCGCGAGCGCCCGGAGCCCTGACGAACCGGCCGGGACGCGGCCGTTGTGGCCCTCGGCCCGCAGCGTCGCCAGCACGAGCGCCCAGTCGACGTGCGCCGTGCGCGAGAAGGCAACCAGCTGGCGGGCGAAGCTCACCTTCAGCCGGGCGGCCGGCGGGGTCGGGTCGGGCGCGGCGCGGTTCAGCCACACCGTCGCCGACGGGAACGCCGCCACCTCGGGGTCGAGCGCCGGCGCCTTCGGGGCGCTTTGCTTCGGCTTCGAGCGCGGCTTCGTCTGCTTGGCCAGCGCGGGACGCGCCACGTGCGTCTTCGTGACCGCGACGCTCTTCGCGGAGGCGGTCGAGCTCGCCAGCGGCCGCGAGACGGCCGTGGCGGCCGCCTTGGCCGTCACGCGCGCGGGCACAACTGTCGGCCTGGCGGCCGCCGGCGGCTCCGCCTGCACGACGTGCACGACGGACTGCGCAGCCGGGGTCTTGCCGGCCACGCCGGTCGCGCCGCTCGCCCCGGAGGCGCCGGTCGCGCCCGTCGCGGCGGGGCTCGCCGCGTCTTCCCCGAGCAGCGAGTAGACGCCGTTGCCGGCCCCTGCGGAAAGCGCGAGTCCGGCGCAGAAGATGGCGCAGAAGGAGAGGGTCTGGACGAAGCGGCGCGTGTGCTTGCGCGGCTCCGCGGGCTCGGTCTGCAGCTTGCGCTCGTCCCAATCGTCCCAGGCCCGGCCCCGACCGATCGCGGTCAGGATCGTCCTGGCGAGCGAGATCAGGAGGAGGTGCTGGATCAACCGCCTGGTCAAGGACTTCCGTCGTGGCATTGCCTTTGCTCCCGTTCGTCGGGCGCCGGTGGGCCGCCACTTCGGCG
>Ga0193727_1000580_pt1 | contig 14294 bp, 9 predicted proteins | sample H2c2metaG_FD_143051 | JGI IMG/M metagenome (GOLD analysis project Ga0193727, IMG submission 143051) | Soil microbial communities from a riparian zone of the East river system, Colorado, United States - H2c2 | ecosystem: Environmental > Terrestrial > Soil > Riparian zone | place: USA: East River...
CAAACGATAGATAGCTTCGAGAAAAGCTCATGTGTCACTTCCTTAAGGGGGATTGTTCCGGGCCCATGAAAAACGGGGAAGCTGCAGAATGCCCGTAAGGCACTCCCCAAGCTCCCCCCCTTCTATGACTCTTAGATGTCCAGGTTCTTTACGTCAAGCGCGTTGTCTTCGATAAATTTCCGTCGCGCTTCCACATCCTCGCCCATCAGCGTGGTGAAAATAGTCTCGGTCTCGGCGATGTCCTCGAGCTTAACCTGGAGCAGAGTGCGGTGTTCCGGATCCATCGTGGTCTCCCAGAGCTGCGTGGCGGTCATCTCACCGAGGCCCTTGTAGCGCTGGACCTGGTAGTCCTTCTTGCCCTGCTCCACGATGTAGTTGAAGAGCTCGCGTGCGGTCTGCTTCTCGATCGGATCGCGCGGGATCCGTGAGCTGCGAGCGGCCTTTGCTTCGGCGCGCGTTTCCACACTGCCGGGCGATGGCGCCCCTTCCGCATCGGGCTCTTCTTCTTCAGCCTTGGTTTCGGCAGCGGTTGGCGTTTTGGAGGCGAACTCGATCAGGAACGGTGGCTCGAGGTATTCCTTGATCTGCGAATACTTCGACATCATCTGGCGGAACTCGGGACTCGATACCAGCGTCCAGTCAATGCAGCGCGTCGCGCCCTGTGAGTCAGAAAAGCAGACCGACCACGTGTGGTGCTCTTCGTCCTGCAATGGAGTCTGCACCTTCAGTTGGTACTCCGCGGCCACTTCAGTCAACTGCGCGTGCAGCGCGGCTACCTTCTCGGGAAGTTCGTTCTCATTCTTTGAGGTGAAGTCGGACCGGTGTGTGAGCTCCGCGCGCGCCAGCAATTCAACAAGTTTCTCGCTGCGGATGCGCTTGTCTACCTTCTCTACGAACTCAAGATACTCGCGCAGAAATCCCATGAAGCGCGTAAGGTCGGAGCCTTCAATCTTGCTGGCGTTTTCGCCGTGGCGCACGACGATGCCCTCCGATGCGCGTTTCACCATCACCTTTAGAAATTCGCGATCGTCCTTGATGTACTGCTCGAAGCGACCCTTCTTGATCTTGTAGAGCGGAGGCTGCGCAATGTAGATGTTGTCGCGCTTGATCAACTCCGTCATGTGGCGGAAGAAAAACGTCAGCAGCAGCGTGCGAATGTGCGAGCCGTCGACGTCGGCGTCCGTCATCAGGATGATCTTGCCGTAGCGCAGCTTGGAGACGTCGAAGTCGTCCTTGCCTATGCCGCAGCCCAACGCCGTAATCATGGCGCGGATTTCTTCATGCCCCAGCATCTTGTCGTAGCGGGCCTTCTCCACGTTCAGGATCTTGCCCTTGAGCGGCAGAATGGCCTGGAAGCGCCGGTCGCGTCCCTGCTTGGCCGTCCCGCCTGCCGATTCGCCCTCGACGAGGTACAGTTCGCACCGATCCGGATTGCGCTCGGAGCAGTCCGCCAGTTTGCCCGGCAATCCGCCGCCTTCCATCGCGCCCTTGCGCCGCGTCAGGTCGCGAGCCTTCCGCGCCGCCTCCCGGGCGCGCGCCGCTTCAATCGCCTTGTTGATGATCCGCTTGGCGATGGGCGGGTTCTGTTCCAGGAACATGCCCAGCCGCTCGTTCACAAACGCCTGCACAATGCCCGCAATGTCTGAATTGAGCTTGCCCTTGGTCTGCCCTTCAAACTGCGGCTGGGGCAACTTCACGCTGACCACTGCCACCAGGCCCTCGCGCACATCGTCGCCGCTCAGGTTCTCCTTCATATCCTTGAACAACCCAAGGGCCTGTCCGATCGCGTTAATGGTGCGCGTGAGCGAGGTGCGAAATCCTGAGAGATGCGAGCCACCGTCTACCGTGTTGATGTTGTTGGCAAAACTGAATACCGACTCGGAATAGCTGTCGTTGTACTGCAGAGCGATGTCGATCTCCACGCCGTCCCGCGACGCTTCCATCACGATGGGCTTGTCATGCAGTACGGTCTTGCCGCGGTTCAGGTGCTTCACAAACTCCGCAATGCCGCCTGCGTAACGAAACTCGGTGCGCTTGGATTCCCCGGTTTTTGGATCGCTCGTCCGCTCGTCCGTCAGCGTGATCTCAAGCCCTTTGTTCAGAAAGGCGAGTTCGCGGAGCCGCTGCGCCAGCGTGTCGTAGTTGTACTCGGTCACCGCGAAGATGCTCTTGTCGGGCAGGAAGTGAATCTTGGTCCCGAGCTTCTTGCTGGTGCCGACTTGGCGCAGTTCACTCACGGGCAGGCCGCAGCTGAAGTCCATCTCCCAGGTATGGTCGTCACGCCAGATCTCCACGTTGAACTCCTGGCTCAACGCGTTCACGCAGCTCACGCCCACGCCGTGCAGGCCGCCCGACACCTTGTAGTTGGAGGCATCGAACTTGCCGCCCGCATGCAGCTTGGTCAGCACCACTTGCACCGCCGGCATCTTCGACCCGTCCACCAGCGTCATCATGTCTACCGGAATGCCGCGCCCATCGTCGACCACCGTAATCGAGTTGTCCACGTGGATGGTGACTTCGACTTTCTTGGCGTAACCGGCCAGGGCCTCGTCGACGGAATTGTCCACCACTTCATAGACCAGGTGGTGCAAACCCATCTCGCCGGTCGAGCCGATATACATTGCCGGACGCAGGCGAACAGCCTCAAGACCCTCCAGGATCTTGATATTTTCGCCGGTGTATTTGTTTTTTGGGGCCATGTCTTCGGAAAAAGGGATGGTTTCAGTCGCCATAGAGTTCCATTTCGGGACCAGCTCCGGTCCTTAGGGAAAAACTGCCCCAAATCAGGCTGCCGAGTGACCGGCGATTTGGATTAACCGCTTGAAAAATTGAGGACTTTTGGGCATTTTCGCCTGTGCTTATTTTAGCACGTTGGGGCCTCAAAACTGGGATGTTGGCGGTATAACCCTATGGTTACCTATACGCAGTTACATCAGTTCGCAATGACCTCAGTAACATTACTGTGAAAATGTTTGCCAACAACGCTGAAAAAGATGGATTTACCGCGAATTCCTGCGCTAGTATTCGGAGGTGACCAGGGAGCCATCCTGAGTCAATGCAAATGTGTCCGAGGGGTAACTGAGTATGAAACTTGCTGTTCGAATTCTCGCTTTGTCTGTGGTAATCGCCGGCGCAGCCGCTGCAACCGTTTCTTCGTCTACGACCCATCCTTTTTCCAGCCGTCAGGCGGTGTCTACTGGCCTGCCCATGCCCGGCTGCGGGCCCCATATTCCTACCTGCCCCAAGTAATTTGGGTACGAAGGTAGGACGAAAACCGGGGGCTGTTACACGAAAGTGCTAGTACTTTAAGCACTTTTCCCGTTGAGCCGTGGGGCAAACGGCGCTATTCTGAGTTCACTCTCGGAAACGCGGAAGGTCCCCTATGCCTCTCAGCACCGCAACGTACGCGATGAGCGCAATTGAGTTTCTGCTTTGGGCTTCAGTCGGCTACCTTTTTTGGGCCAAGAAGCAGCAGAAGCGCTTTCCGGCCATGAGCACCTATCTGGCGCTCCATATTTTCTCAATGCCCATCCTGATGGGCGCTCTGATCCTGCAATCCAGGCCCGGCGGCGACTGGTTCTATCCCGTCTACTTCTTCGGCTACTACGGCGTCTATATCGCGAGCGCCATACTGCTCTACTTCGTGTGCCTCGAGGTTTTTCGCTACGTGTTGTCGGCCTTCTCAGGCCTGCTCCGTTTCGGCATCGTAATCTTCCGCTGGGCAGCGGTGGTCTCACTCATCATGAGCCTGACCACGGTTTCGTTTGCGCATCGCGGAGTCCTGCTCATTCCTGACATCGCGTTCAGCATGATGCGTTCGGTGAGCCTTCTCGAACTTTGCCTGCTCGCATTTCTCTGCCTCAGCTTGAGCGCACTGCAACTCCCGCTTCGCGACATTTCCTTTGGTATCGCCCTGGGGTTTGGCGTGATGTCAACCAATGACTTCGTTACGGCCGCTCTGATGAAGGTCGACTCGAAGTTCACCGATTCGTTCCAACTCGCGTACCAGGCGGTTGGTCTGGTAGCTCTCGGAATATGGGTCGGCTACTCCGCCCTGCCGGAGCCGGTTCGCAAGCCGCTCGTGATTCAGGCGGGTTCTACTATCTTCCGTTTGAATGAGATTCTTGTGGCGCTCGGCCAAAAAGGCGTCAACGTCGCCGTACCGCAGCCCACCACCAGCTTCTTCCTTACCGACGTGGAGAAGATGGTCGAAAAAGTTCTGACCCGCAGCAAGCTCAATGAGAGCTAGTCAAAAGCAGGTTTAACACTTCTTGCTCGGGGGAGCATGGAAGGCAGTGGCCCAGATTCCACGACGGATCTGGGCCATGCGCTTTTTGGGCTGCGCAAAGCTACTGTGGAGACTCCTGCAACAGCGCAACGGGACCTAGAAGGCCTGAGGCGAGCAACGGAGAATCTTTCTTGTACGCGGGCCACGCCGAGAATGTGTACTTGGTTGTCGTGTCCGGTTGCAGATCGCCGATCAGGCGATTCACCCACCCGTTGATCACTTTCACTGAGACCTCGTTCGAGCCGGGCTTCAAGGCCGTAGTCGCATCCACGCGGTAAGGCGTGTGCCAAACCGTTCCCAATCCCTTTCCGTTCACCGTGACGATGGCAATGTTCTTCACATCGCCAAGGTCGATCCAGAGTGTCGCCCCTTTCTTGAACCAGTCGGGCGAGGCCTGGATGGTCTTGGTGTAGGTGCCCGTTCCTGCGAAGTACTTCACGCCATTGTCCCTGCTTTCGTGCCACGAGATGAGTTTGTCGAGCGTGATGGATTCAGGCGCGCCGCGTCCAGGCTGGAAGGCGAGGGTCCATTGGCCATCAAGCGCGGCAAGCTGCTTCTCAATGGCTTTGGGAACGGTGTGGGTGGTTTCCCTGGTGGCCTTGCGGAAGACGACGAACACAGTGCCCCACGGCTCGAAGTGCAGCGGCACGGTGGTGCGTCCGCCAGCAATGGTGAAAGACGCGGGAGCGGTCTTTCCCGTCTCCGAATACCAAAACTCAGGAGTCTTGCCGCTGACGCGGAAGCTGGCATCCACGGTTGACTCGCCGTCGCCGCGGTTGTCCAGGAAGTAGAGATCGGCGTCAGCAAGTTTGCGATGAAGGAAAGCCACCTGCTGGCCGTTCGCCGGCTTGGAGTAGTCGAAGTCCGGCGCAACGTTCATCGCCTTCAAAGCGGCTTCTGCATTCTGGCCGGCGTAGACCTTTCCCTTGCCAACCGTCTGCACGCCGCTTCCGGAGCCGAAGAGGGCGTCGTTGAGCTTTTTGAACTCCGCTGCGTCATCGGCGAGGCTGGGTGTGTCCACGGGTTTCTCGCCCGCAACCACGGCCCCTTGCTCAACCAGTTTGTGAAGCGCGCGCAGAACAGGAAGCGACATGTGCTTGCTGTACTTGTCGAGCGCGAGGAGGCGATAGCTCATCCCTGATTTGGTGGTGATGCTTCCGTTGCTTACGCCAAGCACGTTAATAAGGCCGTCCGCGTTGATGTAGTCGAAGTTGTAACCCGCCGGAACGTCCGGGTCGGAATTGGCGAACTCGGCGGTGATGTTGGAGTCTTCGCCGTAGAAATAGAGGACGTCCGCGGCGAAGTGTCCCTGCTGCAGCAGGAAGGAATTGCGGGCAAGGTACTTCGTCCACACGATGGCCTGCTCCGCCCATGTTTCATTGCGGTTGAACCACTGCCCGCAAGGGCCCAGGGTAAGGCCCGGCGCCTTGTCGATGAGCGGCTGATGCGCGGACTCGTGGATCACAAAGCGATTGATGCCATTGAGGAATTCCTGATCAGCCGTAGGCTTTAGAGTGCCGGGAGACCACGCCCAGGCGGTCGATGAATCGCACGAAGTCATAGACTCGGCCGCTGCGATGTTTTGACCGTAGATGTGGGCCACGGAAGCCGACTCGCGATCGTCTGCGTTGTAGCCGTACGTTGGCTTGAATACGCCCGGCTTCTGAACCCACATGGCGCTCATGGGAATGTCGTCGAGCTTCTTGACCTCCATGCCATCGGCGATGAACGCGCGGCCGGACTCGTGCGACTCGCCGTAGTGACCCATGCCGCGTTCTTTGAGAGAGGCCTGCACCTGGCCGTAGTGTTCATCCGCAGTCAGGTCCGAGATGGTCTTGCGAAGATCCCAGAGAAACTGATCGCTGGCCTGGGCGCTCTCGACAACGCGGCCTGTCAGAACCGGCAGCCATGGCATAGGATCGTAGCCGCGACGCTTCTTGAACTTGTCGATCATGTCGTCGGTCCAGTTTTGCGCGCCCGCCTCCCAGCTATCGGTAATGACATAGCGGATGCCCCGCTTGCCGATCAATTCAGGACCCACGGTCTCCTTGTAGCTGTCGAGATAGCCGTTCATGTAGTTCTTCACGAACCCGGCATTGAGCTTGTCGACCTCGAGGCCGGTGGCTTCCGCCGTGGCGGGATGGTTGGTGATGCCAAGCAGCGAGTAGCCAAAGCGAAGCACAACCCAATGTCCGGCAGGCGGCGTCCAGTCAAGCGTGCCGTCGTGACGCATCTTGCTGGTGAGGTCGATAACGTCGCTCTTGCTGACGGCGTCCTGGCTTGTGAATTCCGGAGTCGCCAGGCTGTATAGGTCATAGATGGGATTGAACGCGGCCTTTTCCTCAAAGCGATTGACGCGGGCGCCGGGATGCAGGACCAGTTCTGAAATCAAGTGGTCGGTTGGCGGCGGGGCGCTCGGCATTCCCATGTCGGCGAATGGATTGGGCGGCACCGGCTGCGTCTTGAATGTCACGCGGAAGTACTTTGCCGTTACCGGAGCGAATGACAACGTGTGCTCCGTTGATCCACCCTTCGGCACCTCGACGACTACGTGAAAACTCTGCCCGTCGTCACTGGCTTCGAGGGCCTTGCCGCTGTCGCCGCCGGGAGGAAGAAACGCATCCATCGCGCCCTTCTTTCCGGAAACGATGGTGAGACCCCGAATGGTCTGAGGCTGCGCAAACTCGTACTGGATCCATGCCTTCTCGCCCATCTCTTTGGCCATCGGTAGAGCCACAGTCTTCACGAGATCGCCATCACCCAGCAATACGGTATCGATCGTGCCGCCACTGGTAGTGATCGTCGGCTGCAGTGATTCGAGCGGCACATCGGTCGGGGCTTCCTTGTAGGCGACGACCACGGAATCGGCGTAATACGCAGGCGGTTTGGCCGCGCCTCCCAGCATGTCGCCCACGTCCTCCACCGGCAGGTTCTGAAAGGCTCCGGTGTTCGCAGGAGGATGCGGAAGCGCGCCGCTGAAGGGTTTTCCGCCCTCGACTCGCGTTTCGCTCCAGACATACTTCTTCATGGCCTCCTTCGCGGGAACCCACGGGCCGCCTGTTTCGGACCAGCCAGGCGAGCCTGCAATCGCTTCCTCGAGACCGAGCTGATCAGCCAGCACGGTGGCGGACTTGAAAGCGTCCTTCCAATCCGGCGTCATGTAGACCAGGCGCTTGTCGACAACCTTAGGCGTGAAGAGCGAAGCGTCAAAGTTCTGGAAGCCGCCCAGGCCGGCGCGATGCATCCATTCGAGGTCGAGCTTGATGCCTTCCTTGGTGATGTTGCCATTCATCCAGTGCCACCAAACGCGCGGGCGAGCGCCCTCGGGCGGGTCTTCGAAACCGCTTTTCAGCGGGTCGTTCGCGCTTTGCGCGGTGGCAAGCGTTGCACCAAGAGCCAGAGAGAGTACCGCAAGTCTCATCCATCGATGGGAAGGGGAAGTTTTCATCGTTCGCGCGTCCTTTAGCAGAATCGAGACGGAGTGTACCGATCGATTTGCGCGTCTGTCAATCCGGTAATAATTTATGTATTGATATTACGGGTAGGCGAACTAGTTCGCTGGCCGGAAACCCCCTCGAATGGTTTCAAGCACGAAAGAGCCGCGGCCAAGGCCGCGGCTCTTCACACAAAAAATCCCGAGTTATTCGGCCGCGACCGGCTCGATAGAGGCGAAGCGCCCATGATTGCCGCGATCCGCGAACTTCACGCGCCCCGTCACCTTGGCGAAGAGCGTGTCGTCAGAGCCGATGCCCACGTTTGCGCCCGGCTTGATGCGGGTGCCGCGCTGGCGGACGATGATGGTGCCGCCGGTGATGAGTTCTCCGGCAAAGGACTTCACGCCCAGCCGCTGTGCATTGGAGTCGCGTCCGTTTGTAGAACTGCCTCCACCCTTTTTATGTGCCATAGTCCAAGCTCCTCTTGAATCGTGGCTGTCAGCCCTTGGCTGTCAGCAAATTTCTGTGAATCAAACGCTCCGCCTTCGCTCGAGAAAGCAGAAAGCTACTTCGCGGAGTAGGTAACGCCATCGGCCACAATGGCCTTGATGCGGACCTCGGTAAAGTTCTGCCGATGTCCCTGCATCTTCTTGTACTGCTTCTTCCGCTTCAGGTGGAAGACCAGGATCTTGTCGCCGCGTCCCTCACCCAGCACCTCAGCCGTAACCGTTGCTGATTCGGGCTTCACAACGCCCGAGTCGCCGGAAACCGCCAGAACATCGCTGAACTCAATCGTCTTGCTGTCCGAAGAAGGGACTGATTCAATCTTCACAACGTCGCCGGGAGCGACGCGATACTGCTTTCCACCGGTGCGAACAACTGCGTACATAATGCCTCCAGAGCAGCACACGCCAGCGGCGCACGCGCTCTTCCATCTCAGATAGCTCGGGCGGAAACTTCCGCGCCGCGGTACGCTCAAGCCCTAACTTTCAGGCGAACGTCTGGCTCCACGACGACAGGCAGGAATCGCCAAACTAGAGTAGTTTATCGGGTTTGCGGCCCAAGGTCAACGCTTTGGGCCGCAATCGGGAAGGCTCTGCCTAAAGCACCGCGTTTTGGGCAATCACCTGCTTGTACCATTCCGCGCTGAGTTTGGGCGTACGCTTCTGCGTCTTGAAATCGACATAATGCAGGCCGAACCGCTTGCTGTAGCCGTCGGCCCACTCAAAGTTGTCCATAAGGCTCCACAGGAAGTAGCCCTTTACCGGGTATCCCTCAGCCACCGCCCGGTGCAGATTCGCCAGGTGGTTCCGCAAATACATAAGTCGATCCGTGTCGGCGACGTGGCCGTCGGGTGCGGGTACGTCAGAAGAAGAGGTTCCGTTCTCCGTGATGTAGATCTGCGGTACCTTCCACAAATCACACACGTTGCGCACGCCCCAATAGATGCACTCTGGCCCCATCGTGAGCCACGGCGACCACATGTGCGGATAGGACTCGGGGTAATTCTCCACCACAAATTTCAAGTGGTTGTCGGCGGCGCGGACGTACTGCGGGGTGTAGATGTTGAGGCCCACGAAGTCGAGTTTGCTGCCAATGGCTTTAAAATCATCGGGTTCGACCTTGGGTGCGTTGGCGCCTTCACGTTCGAGGTATTCGTCGATGTATTTGCCCTCCATCAGGGCAGTAAGGAATTGGGCATTTTCAATCCGAGTTGCGCGACGGGTAGCTTCAATGTGCTCGGGGGTCTCGATGACCGGGCAAAAGACGGTGGCATTCTCTGCTAGCCCGACCTGCGTGCCGGACGGGGTGTTGGCGCGAATCGCCTGGACTGCGAATCCGTGCGCCAGGATGGCATGGTGCCTGATTTGGTTAAGAGGTCCGGGGCCCAGTTTGAGGCCGGGTGCGAACTGGCCGATCGCATAGCCCAGATCCGTAAAGCAGACAAACTCGTTGGTGGTCATCCAGTGGTTGACGCGGTCACCGAGCTTCTTCGTGATGAAGGCCGCGTACTCCCCAAACGCTTTGGAGGTGTCGCGATTCTGCCAACCCCCCTGCAATGCGGCGGGAGTATCCCAGTGGAAGAGCGTGATGTAAGGGGTGATGTGGTTGGCCAGCAACTCGTCGACTACTTTGCTGTAATAGTCCACACCCTCGGGATTCGGCGCGCCAGTGCCGTTGGGGAAGACGCGCGACCAGGAGATCGACATGCGGTATGTCTGCACGCCGAGATTCTTCATTAGCTGCACGTCGTCTTTGTAGAGGTGGTACGAGTCGCTGGATACGTCGCCAGTGTCGCTGTTGTGTGTCTTTCCCGCGGTGTGAGAGAAGACATCCCACAGAGAGGGGCCGCGGCCGCCTTCCTTGGCGCCGCCTTCCACCTGGTAGGCCGCCGTGGAGCATCCCCATAGAAAGCCCTTGGGATAGCGGTACCGGAGGTGGTCTGCCGGCGTATCGGCAAAGGCGACCTTGGGCAAGGTAATTCCGGAGAGAGCCGTGGCGGCAGAGGCAGCAACAGTCTTGCCAAAGAAGCGGCGCGTAATGCCTTTCATAAGGTGGACTCCTATCGTCTTGCGATCCGCTCTGCGAACGCGGTTGCACGCAGCATAAACGATTTAGCAGGGCATGGGATCGATATTCAATCCGCAATTCTACAGAGGGAACGGCAGGGTTGTCCAAACCGTGTGACAAGGGTTCGGGTTATGGGGTTAATGCGGTGGCGTGTGGCTAAAGCGTGCAATCCTGCGGGGCGGCGAATGCGGCCGTGCAATTATTGAATTCGGGAGAAAGATCGCTTGTTCAAACACGCTATTGTTCGCACGCCGGGGAGCAACTTCGATGCCGGATTGACAACAGTTTCACTGGGACGGCCTGAGTTCGCAAAGGTTCTGGAGCAGCATGCGCGCTATTGCAAGGCGCTTGAAGGATGCGGACTGGACCTCACATTTCTTGAAGCGGACCTGCGCTATCCGGTCGACATTCGTTGAAGACACCGCGGTGGTTACCGAGCGGGGAGCGATTCTGATGCGCCCAGGTGCGGAAAGCCGCGCCGGCGAGGTCGAAGCGATCCGGCCTGAGCTGGCGCAGTTCTTTCCGGAGATGCCGGCCATCGAAGCGCCGGGAACCGTGGATGGCGGGGATATCTGCGATGCCGGCGAGCACTTCTTTCTCGGACTATCGCACCGAACAAACGAGGAAGGCGCACGGCAACTGGCTGGGCATCTGACGGCGTTTGGATACACATCTTCAACCATCGACGTGCGGGCGATGACGAGCATTCTCCACTTGAAAAGCGGCATCGCGTACATCGGCAAAAACACGCTGGTGGTGATGGAAGAGATGGCCGCCAACCCGCAGTTCACCAGCTACGAACTGATCCGCGTGAGCGAAGGGGAGAGTTACGGTGCCAACTGTGTGCAAGTGAATGAGTGGGTGCTGGTGGCGGCGGGTTTCCCGCGGCTCACAGCGGCGTTGCGGGAGCGTGGATTTGAACCGCTGGTGCTCGATATGTCCGAGTACCGCAAGATGGATGGAGGGTTGAGCTGCCTGTCGCTCCGGTTCTGAAGCAGGCCGGAGTTACAGCTTTCCCGCCCTTGCGACAACAAAAAGTCGCAAAGACGGGGCACGGAGCGTTGAGGTAGGTTTGCTCCTGACAGCTTCTAAGGAATAGTCGGATTTGGAGCCACGCGAATCCGAAAGTGTGCTGCGAGCGCCGCGCCAGCGGCCGCGAGCTTGTCGGCGCGAACCAGGATCCAGTCGGTGTCGAAGGTGGAAATCGCGAAGATGCTGAGCCCCGCCGCGGCCAATGGGTTCAGAACAGATGCCAGAACGCCAGTCAGGCCGAAGTCGATGGGGCCTTCGATTTCGAAGCCGCGCCAGTGGCCTTCGCTTGGGTGACCGGGCGGTACGAGATCTGAAGGACAGACGATGGAGACTTCATTCGCTGCGAAGGTGATGGAGACAAGCGGTCGCGCCGCGAGATTGAGCCAGACAGGCAGCTCGGCTTGAGGCAGCAGGCGGACGATCGAAAGGTCCCCTCCGTGCAGTGTGAGGGTCAATTTCATGCGTGCCTCTTCTTGCGGCATTTGGTCGTCCTCGTTGGCAGCAGTGCGTCAGTAACCAGCCGCTTTGCCGTAGTGGCTGCGATGGTCCTGCCCACCGAGCAGTTCGCCTGTTTTGGGATCAATGGCAATGCATTCACCATTGGACCAGTGGCCGTCTTTTACGAACACCGAATATCCCTGTGCGCGCAAAGCCGCCTTGGTGGAAGGTGAGAAGCCGGGCTCGACGTAGAGCTTGTCGGGCAGATACTGGTGGTGGAATCGCGGCGCGTCCACGGCCTCCTGAATATTGAGGCCGCCCAACGCGGCAGACAGAAAGATGTTTGCCACCGTGCTGATGATGCGCGGGCCACCCGGTGAGCCAAGCACAAAACGTAGCTTCCCGTTCTGAAGAACAATCGTCGGGGTCATGGCGCTCAGCGGGCGCTTGCCGGGTGCAATCGCGTCCGCGGGTCCCTGGATGAGGCCGTACATGTTCGGCGTCCCGACCTTCGTTGCGAAGTCGTCCATCTCGTCATTCAGCAGGAAGCCGAGCGAGCCCGCGGTGACATCGGAACCAAACTCATTGTTCAGCGTGGTGGTGACGGCAACGGCATCGCCCTGGCTGTCGACAACGGAGTAGTGCGTGGTGTCAGGCGACTCGCGGCGCTGGCCGGCGGTTGCCGGCGCTGCCGGAAGGAACCCGGCAGGCCGCTTGAGGGCTGCGCTCGGCGTAGCCTTGTCCCCCGCGATAGAAGCGCGCCAGGCCGCCGCATACTTTTTTGATGTGAGCTCCTGGACCGGCATCTGGTTGTAATCAGGATCGCCAAGATATTCGGCGCGGTCCATGAAGGCGCGGCGATAGGCCTCTCCGATCAAATGAATCCACCCGGGCGATCGATCGCCGGTTTTGGCGAGGTTATACGACTCGAGAATGTTGAGCGTGCTGAGCAGCACGACGCCGCCAGATGATGGCGGAGGAGCGCTGATGATGGTGTAGTCGTGGAAGCTGCCGATAATGGGATGGCGCTCGACCACGTTGTATTGCGCCAGATCGTTCAGCGTGAGAAGCGCGCCGCCCTTCTTCAGATCGTCCACTAGCTCCTGAGCCATGGCGCCGTGGTAGAGATCGTCAGGATTCGCGGCGATGCGTTGCAGCGTGCGCGCCAGCTCAGGCTGCTTGAAGGCTTCTCCTTCCTTGTAGAAATTGCCTCCGCGCTGGAAGATGCGTTTCGAGTCGGCGAAGCGGCTGAGGTCGGAATCGTGCAGTTCATTGGCCTCTTCCGCCGTGAGCACAAACCCGCTGGACGCGAGTGCTATCGCCGGAGCCATCACGCGCTTGAGCCCGAGCTTGCCATACTTGCGTTCCGCATAAGCAAGGCCTGCCACCGATCCTGGTGTGGCGATGGCGCGATAGCCGGTGAGACTGGCATCAGGAATAGCGTTGCCCTTGGCATCCTGGTACATGGTTTCAGTGGCGGCCAGGGGTGCTTTCTCCCGATAGTCGATAAACGTAGTTCGCCCATCGTGCGTGCGGAGCAAAAGGAATCCGCCGCCGCCGAGATTGCCGGCGACGGGATGAACGACGGCGAGTGCGAAGCCCGTTGCCACGGCGGCATCGACGGCATTGCCGCCTTCACGCAGAATCTTGAGGCCAGCGTCAGACGCCAGATGGTGAACGCTCACCACCATGCCGTGTTGCGCGTGCACCGGCTGTTCGCCACGGTAAGGGATGGCGTGCGTGTCGGGATTCTGGGCGTGGCTTCCGGAGGAGGCGGTGAGGATGAGGATGGGGAGGAAGAGGCGCCGCGCCATGTTTTAGAGAATACCGGAGAGATTTGATCGGAGGGTCGATGTGATTCCAGATGGTGGCAGCAGTGGTATCCCATGTCTCCAACATCGGGACACATGGGGCACCCAGGGTGTGTGGTGAACGCAGAGTGGCTGGGGGGAGTTCGTGGTATCCCGCCCTTGCGACAACAAAAAGTCGCAAAGACGGGGCACGGAGCTTTTTGGGTGACGAAGAGTGGCTGAGGTCTATTGGGTTGGGAAGCTGGTCTCCCGCCCTAACAAGTTAGGACGGGGTACCCCTGGATCGTTAGTGGATGGTTTGCGACTTGCGCCGCATGTAGTCCATTAAGAGGTATTCACCCAGGCGATCGGGGCTGGTGAAGTAGGCCTTGCCGCGGCACATCTCCGAGACCTTGTGCACAAAGCGGATCAGTTCGTAGTCCTGCGCCAGCATGAACGTGTTGATCATGATGTTCGACCGCTTGCAGCGCGCCACTTCTTCCAGCGTCTCGCTGACCACGAGCGGATCGAGGCCATAAGGATTCTTGTAGATGCGGCCGTCGGGAAGCGTGAGAGCGGACGGCTTGCCGTCGGTGATCATGACGATCTGCTTCATATCCTTGCGCTGGCGGGTGAGAACGCGCTGCGCTACACGTAGGCCTTCGCGCGTGTTGGTGTGCCACGGGCCAACCTTGACACGAGCGAGATGTGAGACAGGAAGTTCTTCTGCCGAGTCATGGA
>Ga0193727_1000582_pt1 | contig 14274 bp, 15 predicted proteins | sample H2c2metaG_FD_143051 | JGI IMG/M metagenome (GOLD analysis project Ga0193727, IMG submission 143051) | Soil microbial communities from a riparian zone of the East river system, Colorado, United States - H2c2 | ecosystem: Environmental > Terrestrial > Soil > Riparian zone | place: USA: East River...
TGGTGATATTGCTGGGTAGGCCGGACACGCGCAATCTGGTCATCTCTCAAGAGGTGGTCGATAACGAAACGCAACGGACGATTATCCTGCACCCCGGAATCAGCAAGGGTTTCAACCCTCAACCTGACCCGCCGGGCGTTCGATAGCATTGAAGCAGGAATCATGAAAATCAAGTACAGTTCCGGGATCTCAAGATTGAGTCTCACGACCGGTGGCTTTAATACGGCGGTTGGCTGGCTTTCGCTCAAGCAGCAGCACTTCACAATCAGCCGTCACGCTTCACCGCGTGGCGGCTTGTTTTTCACGTGTAACGCTCACCACTCTTTGAAATCGCCCTTGTGCTCGTGCGTCTGGATCACGTTGCCAGCTTCATCGCAAACGCGGATCACAGCATCATGTGAACGGCTGCAAAACTTTGCGTAGCCGATTGCGTTGCTGACTACGTTTGGCCCCGCGTACCACAGGCGACCGAACGGCAGCGCATCGGAGATTAGATCGACGCCGCGTTTATCTTTGCGAGGTCGGACTTCGTAAACGTGTTGTGAGCTAGTCATCGCGCCGCCAGGCCAGCGGTTCGCTGCATCCCTTGGGTTAGGCGGCATGGTCGCGTCATCATTGGGGACGCGTGGCGCAAACGAATCAGTCCAAAGCGCGGTAGAAGTAATACTCTGCAGAGTAAGGCACCTCTACCTCAGCGCCGATGGATGGGCCGGGATCAGTGGGAGCTAAACCGCCGGAGGTGTTCACCCGGTGGATGTAGGTCACGCGATCGAAAATGCCGGGCCCTTCGTTCGAGACGGTCTGGAGCAGCAACCAGGGAATGGCGGTCGGATCGGGGGTGCAGCCTTCCAGACGGCTGGCGATCACTTTGCCGCCACTGCGGCTCTCCCAAGTGGGGCCGGCGTAGTGAATGCCGACTTCCCCATGATACTCGGCGTCGGCGAACAATCTCGCCGATGGCGCTACAAACACCCAACTGGTGCCGTCCCATCTGTAGATCTGCACGCCCAGCGCGTACACATGGAAGGCCACTTTATCTCCTGTCGATAACTGCAAACGGTCGCAGAGAGGGGATGGCAACTCCGGCGCACGTCTGTCCGCGCCCGCCAGTGCAACCGGAATGGACGCAAGCGCAAGCAGAGCGAGCGCGGCCAGCGTCATCCGGACGGGCAGGCAGTGGGATGAACAGGAATGGTTAGTTTTTAGATGGTTCATAACTTTTTCCTTGTTTTTGTTCTTTGTCTTTCTTGCCTTTCGTCGTGAGAGGCAAAGGGTGCAATGCCGCCTCACTATGATTAGACGGCATTTTGCAATCTATTTCTGCCTCCAAGTAGGCAGTTTGACTCAAAACCCTGCAAGATGGCAAGCTCCTTTTCGACCAAGAACGGCAACCAATCTTTATTGCAGATGCGCACCGTGACGACGGGAAGCGTTACGTTGTGCGCGCGGATGAAAAGCTGACTGCGTTCGTGGAACTGGAATCTGCGATCTGCGCTTGCGGCGAATTGGTTTGACAACCTGGCGAGATTTTTTCAAAACTCGACGTCGTTAAACGGATCTGAATCAGGCGGAGGGGCATTTCCCCCGCGGGGTTCTTCGCCGCGTGACCTGTATTGTGAACCACAAAGGATGCCCTATCATGAAAAGAACGATCCTTCTGATAGCGACTTCATTTTTGATCGCTTCATCGCTCCACGCTGTTCCGATTACGTGGCGTTTCTCTGGCACTACGAGTTCTTCCACTCAATTTAATGGCACGCCCATCGCACAAGGTCTCAATTATGAATTAAGAATTTTCTTGAATACTGATCTTATCGGAATGAAAACCGACCCGAGCCTTGCCGCCGTATTTTTCTTCGGGCCGCATCAGGGTGAAGTCGAGATCGAGACGCTTGGCGTTCTGCCAGTGGATCAGTTTCTTAATGTTCAGCACTTCGCCCCTGGCGGGGTTCAATTTAACGAATTCAATGCCGGATTTAGTGGCATCCAATTTAATTCCGGCATTTCGAGTGATAGCATGCATCTCGGTCCGATCGCGCCGACAGCGCCAAACGTATCTAATACTATAAGTTTTTCGGGACCTAACGGCCTTTTGGGATCGGCTGAAGTGGTGAATACATTTTCAGCTACGACAGTGGCTGGCGAGACGGATGCGGATGGTGACGGGGTGCCAGACTCTTTGGATCAGTGCGCGGATACCCCTGCCGGGGAGGTTGTGAATGCGCAAGGGTGCAGCATCGATCAACTTGTTCCATGTAGCGGTCCAGCCTCGGGTGGAACGTGGAAAAATCACGGCAAGTACGTGTCCCGTATTGCGCGCGTGTCAAAGAAGTTTGTGAAGGCGGGTCTTATTAGCGCGAGAGAGAGAGGCCAGATTGTGTCTGCTGCAGCTCGATCAGGGTGCGGTAAAAAGCCGAAATAGCATCACTAAGGCCACTGGCAACGGTTCTGCGGCTGACGCAAACTGCAAAGAAACGCAGCAATGATGATCGGCGGATCAGTGACGTTGAGTTTCTTAGCAGAGCTAGTGTGAAACGGGAATTTCGTTGTAGTCCAACTGAAAACCGTTTCGCGAATGGAACACCATTGCTGCTTCGCCGGTATTTCACAGACAACAATGCCCGCTTTGTCTCCCGTCGCATCTTAAAGCGCAAGGTGTAGATCACCGTCCATTTCGACTTTCACCGCAACTACGCGCCCCGTCAGTGCGAACCAATTATTCTCGATCCCGGTACGCTCTGAGCTTTGAGTCAAACGTACATCCGGGCCGGGCCAGCTGTAGATGTCTTCACCGCCCAGCCGCCTTTGCCGTGGTCATCTCGACATTCGCAAGGTTAAACGACTGTTATAGGTAGCGGTGTTGCTGTGGCCGTACCGCAAACAGGTACGATCGCAACAACCGCCAACGTCATACGCATCATCAGCGACGGTACATATCATTTTGTCATTGCTACGTGGAGGGCAAAAAAGGCAGAATCCGCCGCGTGGGTTGCTGGCTAGCCTTCCCAATCACACTCAAAGAGTTTAGTACGGACTATGCTCCGATAATTCAGGCCGTGGCGGCGTTACTCGCTTTGGGTTCGCTGTTGCAGGTTTGGTGGCAAATCCGGAAAGGAAACGCTTGGAATCGCATTGCAGCAGCATTCGGTCTCTTGGATGTCGATCGATTCGACGAACTCGAGAAGGCGGTTATCCAGCAATGAGCAGCGGTGTCTCAAGAACCAGAAGCGCCCGCATGAAGGATTGGGAAATCATAAGCCGCACGGGGCTGAATCTTCGCTGAGACACCGTTTAGCGCGATCCCCCAGATCCAACTGGAGCCCCGAGTCAGCCGAAGCGAGCCTGCTGTTCAAAGCGCCTCGTGAAAATGATTCCTGGTTCCGCGCGGAACTGGATTGGAGTTAATGCAGTTCAACAATCCACCTGGAAAAATCAAAAATAATATGACAACTCTACGCTTAAGAAAATCAATCGGCCGGTCGTCTTCGCGACTTGCTCTCCTTCTCATCCCCCTCGTGTTCGCCTGCTTCGCACTATCGCCACTGGCGCAAGCGGTGAGTCCGCCACCGGATGGAGGCTATCCCGGACAAAACACCGCGGAGGGGTACAACGCTCTCTTCAGCCTTTCTCCAACCCCCGCCGGCGGATTCAACACAGCGATTGGTTGGCTTTCGCTCTTTGCGAACACCACCGGCAGCTTCAACACCGGTGTTGGCGCGGGGACGCTCTGGGCCAATACCTCGCACAACAATACGGCCGTTGGCGCTGGAGCACTAACACTTAACACCACTGGCGAGGGCAACACGGCCAACGGAGCGTTTGCGTTACTACAGAACACAGTAGGCAAAGGCAACACGGCCGTCGGCGCGGCGACACTCGTTTTCAACACCGAGGGCTCCGGTAACACGGCCGTTGGCGTTAATGCGCTCACTGAGAACACCACCGGCGGCTTCAACCCGGCCGTTGGCGCGGGACCGGGATTACTCCCCCCTGATAACACGAATGTCCCTGCAGCGCTCGGAAGTAACACCACTGGCGGGGCAACACGGCCGTTGGCGCGGCGTACTTAGTTGAGCCTGCAGCGCTCGGGCTTAACACCACCGGCGCACGCAACACGGCCGTCGGTAATCTTGCACTCAGTAGCAACACCACCGGTAACGAGAACGTCGCGTTAGGGTTTGGAGCCGGATCCAGCCTCACTACGGGCAGTTCCAATATCGACATCGGCAATTCCGGTGTTGCTGGCGAGTCCCGCACCATCCGCATCGGCGAGGACGAACCCGCCCCCCCGCCGCCTCTGCCTGGCGGCACCCCCGACAGGTTCTCCAACGCCAACACCTACACGAACAAGAACCTTTATCGCCGGCATTCTTGGGACGACAACGGGAATTGCCGACGCCGTAAATGTCGTAATAGACTCCAACGGCCAGCTTGGCACGGTCGCTTCCTCGGAGCGGTTTAAGAAGGACATCAGCACTATGGAGAAAGCCAGTGAAGCAATCCTGTCATTTAGACCAGTTACCTTCCACTACAAGACGGACACGAAAGGCACACCGCAACTTGGCTTGATAGCCGAAGAAGTCGCAAAGGTGAATCCAGCGCTGGTGCTGCCCGATAAGGAAGGAAAACCGTACACGGTGCGCTACGACGCTGTGAACGCGATGCTGCTCAACGAGTTCTTAAAAGAGCACAGCACGGTGCAAGAGTTGAAATCCACTGTGGCAAAACAGGAGGAGACAATCTTGCAATAGAAGAAGGATTTTCAAAAGCAAATTGAAGCGGTGACTGCGGGATTGCAGAAGGTAAGTGCCCAGCTTGAAGCGACCAAACCTGCGCCACAAGTGGTCAACAATCCCTAGAGCTGCGTAGCCCCAACAAGGCAGCAGCATTTCACAATCAGCCGTCACGCTTCACCGCGTGGCGGCTTTTTGTTTTGCTCCAAATGCCAAGCACGATTGCCTCACCACTCTTTGAAATCGCCCGCTTGCTCGTGCGTCGCGATCACGTTGCCAGCGTAATCGTTAACGCGGATCACGGCATCATGTGAGCAGCTGTAGAATTTCGCATAGTCAAAGCGAGACATCCTTGGTACATAAAAAACCGTTGCCATGTGGAGAGGCAAAGAGGCAGAATGTGGCCCGCGTGACGAACACACTTTCGAGCAGTCATGACATTCTCAAGCGGCGATCTTTCCATTAATAGTCTTCACGCTGCCATCTCGGCAGGAGTGCTCTTTTTCTCCGTTATCACCTGTTGCGTCGCTGGTGACGCGGCTTTCTCAAGCAATGGAGAGCGAATATACGCGATCGCAAGTAATGATCCGAATCCTGCGCTTCAAGAAATTGATCTTGCTACAAAGACCATTCGAACAATTGCGCTCACACAATTGGCAGCCGACGCCTGGCCGCGTGGGATTACGTGGTCGAACGACGATAAGATCTTCTGCACTACAAATGGAAGCCTCTGGTCATTTGATCCGCGCTCCCAGAGTTTAAGAAAAATTCGTGACGCACCCTCGGGAGCCAACTTCTGGCGAGTCGCTTTCGATCCAAAAATGCATGCCACGTTTGTGACAACTGATGATCAAAAGAATCCTCTGTTCATGTTCAGGAAGGAAAATGAATGGATCCCTGTGAGGATGCGACGCCATCCGTTTCCCTCGTGCTTAGTGTTTACGGCGAGTGGCGAACTGTTCTTCGCTGCATATGGCGATCTGTGGTACGGCGAGATCCAAACTGATACGTTCGACGGAGAAGACCACTTTTCGGTCGCGGCGTACCGGTACGCCCCTCTTGCGACGCTGGAAACTGAAAACACCACTCCTTCCGAAATTGGCGTAGATGATATTGGGGTGAGTCGCGAACTAATCTATGTCCAGTTGTCACGAATGGGTGGCTCGGGAGATGGGTGGTTCGCTCGCTTATCGAGATCAGTCCTCAAACCTGCAAGCGAGCAATCCTTGGACCTACTCTACAAGCCAAGCGAACGTCTTCCCGTCTACCAAAAATCGCTAGGCTCACTCAAAATTCTCGGGGAAGACTCTCATGCGGGTCAGATCGCTGTTTCGCCTGACGAACGCAGAGTCTACTACTTCATGCACGGCAAGCATTGGCTAGTGAGCAATGGCAAAACAGAAGAGCTGCATTTGACAAAGAAATAATTCTTTCGCACCAAGAGGAGGCGGCATGGCTCAAAAAGGTAAAAAAGCGGTTTTGGCTTCTGCTCACAACGAAATAAGCCAAATACACCGACAACCTCTGATTAGAAAGTCAAACCGTAGATCTCGGCCCTGGATCGCGATGGGCGGACGTTCTGGATTGCTGACGCGCACCGGCAAGGGTCCTTTCGCCGGCAAGGCCTACTTGTTCAAAGGCAGCCGGTACGTCCGGTACGACTGGGCGACCGATAAAACCGACCCCGGCTACCCCAGGTCGATTGCCGCCATGTGGCCGGGTCTCCCCGCCGGTTTCACCTCGGACATCCAAGCTGCCATGAACGGCCAGAAGGGCTTCGAAGGCAAGCTCTATCTGTTCAAGGGGGCCGATTACGCACGCTACGACTGGGTTGCCGATCACGGCGACCCCGGTTATCCTAGGCCCGTCGCGTTCAACTGGCTGTGAGTGGCCGCGCCAGGGTCGCGGCGCTGGGCGCGGAAGGCCGCGTGCTGCTGACTCACGCGGTCGAGCGCTTCCGGCTGTCGGCGGTCGTTACTTGAAAGTGATTCTTCATGCACGAGGCCGCTAGAACGCTCGGACTCCCTCATCCGCTGTCTTGACCCTTGGGCGATTCGTTGGCCCATCACTTTTTCGCGTAACCTCGCCCGGGATTTTACGCACTACCTCAGTGAACAGCCAGAAATGAGTTCTCACGATGAGGCATCAAAAAAAGGCCAAAACAGTGGAAGGAAACTAAATAAGATGAAAACAAGAATCATGAGCAAAATCCTTTCAGTGAAACAAGCGTTTCATCGATTGCGGCAGTATATTCGTTGGATGCGGTCTGGTATCAAATGCTGACCGGCGTATCGTGTGACCGGCTGCAATGCTCGGCATGGCAGACTGCGTTGCTTACAGCACCCGGCCCGTCATACCACAGGCGACCGAACGCCAGCGCCTCGGAAATTAGATCGACACCGCGATGATCTTTGCGCCGCTCGAGAATCTGAGCCTTAGCAAGTTTCTCAGAACGCGGTTCATGGATTGGAAATTATGGTGTTCTGGTCAAGTGCCAACAGCCATTTCCCGTTATGCATTACTACCAGGTATGTCTTCATCTGCCTTTCATTCTCGTGCTTCAATCCATCTTCGGGCGTTACGTAGCTATCGCTTGTGTGAATTGCGTTAACCAAGGCCACGTCATGGGTCGCAAAGCGAACTGTCATACTATCGATCGTAATTGAGACTCCCTTCAACATGGTTTTGTGAATGGCTCTTACTTCCTTTAGAACTTCATCTCGTCCTCTCGTGATTCCGCCTCCCGGGTTGATATGTACCCAATCATCAGTTGTGTATGAAGGCGCATTCTTAAAGTCGCCATTGTTGTAATCAGTGACGAACGACTTCACTACTTCTCGCACTAAAAGCTCATCGTCAGAACCCCGTGCAAGGCCGATGAGACACAGCAAGCCAGCGGCAAACAGAAGAAGTTTCATGATTTTATCCCTTGATGGTCATCATCACACACCGGATGCGAGATTCTAGCTAAACAAAGAGAGATGCCCGGCGCGAGCGAAAAACGTGAACTCAGCACTCTTTGAACAGTGTGCTCGTGCGTGTCGATCACGTTGCCAGCACCATCGTAAACCTGGTTTATTGCGCGATGTCATCGACTGCGATGCTTCGCGTAGTCGACTGCGTCCCCGGTGTCGAGATGTGGCAAACCACCAAATGAAGCACTGGGAAATCATTGCCGATAGACTTAGCAAAGCCGGTTGGAGTTGGGGCTGTGTCTCAACAATCAATTCCAGCGGGCAAACAATCTTTGTTGCGGACGCGCATCGCGGCGACGGAAACCGGTTTGTCGTGCATGCTGATGAAATGCTCGGCGCGTTCCTGGAACTTGAGAGGGTGACACGCGAATCATTGCGTTCTAGTAATGATTCGACACATCTTGACATAACATGCAGTTCGGTCGCGTTTCACTAGATGAGTGGCGTCTCAGCGGTGCTATGCCTCCCCAGAGACGCTACTATCTCCTGCAAGGTCCGAACTATGAGGAGATCATTCGACAGATCGCTGATACCATTCAAGTTGTCGATTATCGACGGGAACGCTGCTGTGACAATCACGACTACTTCCGCCTGCACGCGACGCTAAGGTGTCTCAGATCTGTGTATATTGATCTGTTCCATAGCTCGTCAGCTGGATATAGAGCACAGTACTACATCGCGCCTGCCATGGGAGAGACCGCAAATAGGTACGCGGTCAATTGCATTGGCCCCCGTGTTTACGATTTCGCCAAGCTTCACCCAAAACGAACCTGTCCTGTCTCATGGATCAGGGCTACCGTCGAGGATGAGGATGCAAAGGTGTGGATACATCAGGGTCAATGGCTTCGGGCCCCCTTGCCGGCCGACAGGTTGTTGAGCGTTGAACGCTGGCAGGCGGATGAGGCCTCCGATAAGGCTACTCGGAAGCGCGCCCGATGGTCGCAGCTAACACCAGCCAGCGAAGATAGAATCGACCTGAAGGGTGGATTTGTTACGCTGGATGGCAGGTCGCTCAAAACCCTGAAGCCAAGCAGGTCGATCAACATCAACCAGCACGGATTTACCTGATGCCGTTGTCTAGGCGAGCTTTTAGAGCGGTAAGTTGTAACGAAACTCGGATGCTTTGCCTCCGGGACGAGCGTCACCGACGCGCTCACATTTGACGACACCGAGTCGGTCCAGTGCAAGGTTGATTCTCCACGCCGAATCTTTGTTTAAGCCTCGATGCGCTTTCGCTGCGGCGCGGCAACTTAAGAAGTAAGTTCCATTTGCCGATCGGCGAGCCAGTTCACAGTGTAGAGCCGCAAGCCGCCGCCAACTCTCTGGCGGCTGCGCGATTCCTGGCAGGATAGGCAGCGCAAGAACCGAAAGCGTCAAGACACGCTCAAGTGCCTTCTTTAACGCCTCACCTTCGCCTGTCGGCACTCGAACCTTTCCAAATTCGCCAAGAAACATAGCCAGGTAATCATCGCGTGTCTTATTTGGATCGAGATGCGGCAGTGAAGCGCAATACCACTCATCAAACGCTTTCAGAAGTTCGTCCACACTGAGTTCACGAGCGATTCGCTGCTGCACCACGGCCAAGTCTTGCAGAAGTTTCCAGCGCCTGATCCTCGCAGTATTGCGGGCGGTGCAAGCATTACATTTCGCCAAGTTTTCAAGCTCTTCTCCCAATTCCTCAGAGCTAGACACAGGATACACAGGAAACCCATGACACTCAGGAGACACATGATGGGGAGAAAAGGGGGAAAGGAAAAACTGATGTTCGTCTGTAATGATTTGTACTCGCTCGCCTTTGCTGTCGAAATCAGTGATAGACGAAAGGTCGCGGTTTGCTTCAAAATCATCGTAACCGATTCGCGTCGCGTCGAACAAATCCTTCACTGGCGCGCCGTCATCGCGAAAGAGACCTTCGAGGTCAAAAATTTGCACCTCAGCCGCTGGTTTTGCGATTGCTCGTGCGATTCGTGCAGCAGCGTCCCGTCCCGCAGCATCGACATCTGGAAAAATTCGGATACTCCGACCGCGAAGTTTTTCAATATCATCAGGAATGACCTCCACGGCAGAACCAAGCGCAGCCACCACTCCGATTTCCCGGATTGTATCTTCGGCAGCCGCGAAGTGAAGAGCGGCTAACGCATCCTTGCCACCTTCGGGAATCAGTAGAATCTCGTGGCGATCTTTTGCCAACACATCATCGAGTCCAATTAAACGATGCCATGATTCGCCCTTCGTCTCGGCTTCAGCCTTTACACGCTGTCCGTTGATGTCGAACGGCTGGCCGTCCAGACGCCGTAAGCAGCCGTTGCGCGTGTCGCCAAAGCGCCAACAAGCAACGCCGCGATGTTTCTCGAATCTTAGGAGACCGCGCCGTACAGCTTCGCCTATTGCGCACGGGCTAATTCCGAGTTGCGCCGCCAACTCATCTGCCGACCTGTCGCCGAGCGTCATGCAAGCTCGGAGAGTTTACCGAACGCTGCGTCCCTGTCGGTGAGCGTGAAGCCGTCGGTTCCCCAAAGTTTTGAGGCTGGATAAACTTCGGCCGGCTGAACAAATCTGCCGTCGATCTCAAATCCTTGGCGCCGCTTAATGCGAACGACTTCAAAGACCGCTGAGTGCTCGTTGCCATTCCATGTCTGCCGATAAATCGCAAGATCGCCCTTGCGATAAATTTGCTGGAAATCGAATCGCCCGTGCCAAAATCGGGTTGGTAATGATCTACAGAAACGGCCTTTCTTACTCCCACCCTCAGCCGTAGCGTTCGCTTTCCGAGCCGGTAGCAGTATTGAGTCGCGGCAAAGCGCCGGACCGCGTTTTGCTGTTGCCGGGCCGATCATGTTTGCCCTCCAGTCTCCTCCGCAAGCTTTGGCTTACGCGGTTTTGGATCATAAGGTTTGGCTAGGCCAGGAAGCGATCCACTTCGCGGGCCGGGACCATCAATTGTCCCATCACGTCGATTACGGCGACGTTACCCGAATAAACCTGGCGATAGCCCCAAGTTGGATGGTGCCCGAATTTTGCAGCAAACTCCCGTATCTTGAATGCCGCCCGATCAATTGACTGGTCTTGGTCTTGTCGCATAACGCGCAAGACCATGCGACACGCTGCGAAGCAGCTCTATGACCTCAAAAAAGTTTTATTTAGTGTCACGGGTTTTAATACTTTCGTTTGATAGGAAACATCTCTCTTACCCGTTTGATTGCAGCAAGCCGCGCCTTTCGCCAGACGGCGTGATCATCGCCGTAAAGTTTATAGCCAAGTGCTTTCTCCGTATATTTCTGAACCGCGTTCCAGTTTCCGAGGGCGTCCTTGAGTCGCATTACGCCCAGTTGTTTAAGCGATTCTTGGTAAGTCTTTCGCGGTTCCTTTTTTTTCGGTAGCTTCAACGTGGAAGTAGTGCTTTCGCGCCCACTTTTCGAAATCAGTGATCACTTTTTCAACGCCACCATTCCAATTGATCGAGAATGGCACGAGTTCGCCAAGACTTGTACGCATGCGATAGTAGAGGATCGCGTTCAGGGTGTTTCGTTTGGTTTCAGGCCACAGACCACCACGGATGCTGTCGAGGTAGTGATAGAACTTGAGCAAGTTCTTCCATTGTTTCTTGCGCGCCGGGCGAATCCGCTGCCAGGGCGTGTCTGGAAATTCGGTGAGATTAATGAGCAACTGAGAAGACGTGGAGTCTGTCAGTCCGGCTAAGTCCGACCAAAATGCGTTAGTAGCCGTCTCTACGTTGGTAAACGTGTGATCCCACCATCCTCCTCGTTCTAATCGGGCCTCCCACGTATTGGCTGCGTCGTACGCTTTCTCTAAATCCGCCAGTTTTTCCTGCCAGGCATAAACTAGCTCGTGAATATCCTTTCTTGATCGGGCGTATTCGTAATAGAAGCACGTGAGCATCTCGTCTTCTGGAACCTTGCCAAAGAACCATTCTTCGCGCTCGAGAACTGTTGTCGCCGATTTGCGTGTTTTACTAGTGCTTGTTGAGCTATTGAGCCGCTCGGTTTTCATAGCGGAAATTTGCGAGCGGTTCATTACAAAAGGCACGCCGTCAGTTTTGGGGGTATGCCGGTGGCTAGTGTCACCCTGTGCTGGAAAAAGAATTACTTTTCTTCCGGGTTGGCTCGTAGTAGTCGATAAGGCCATTGTGACGCGGGACATTCAGGATGACCCGAGACACCGCCGGGCGTGGACGACGGCGGAAATCACACGTGACGACTTTAATGCAACGTACTGCCATTCGAGGAAAAGAGATTGCGCTGCCGAGCATCGACAAGTTCAACGCACTTATTGCGGAGATGCGCGCCGGCCACAGCCGCTATTCACCCCACTGTGCCGATTTCGCGGCGGGCTTGGCGTTTACCGGCTGCCGGAAAGGGGAAACTGGTCGGATCGAATGGCGAGATGTGGATTTTGAAGCAGGCGAAATCGTTGTGCGCGGCGATGCCGAGACGGGCACAAAGAATTGGGAGTTGCGCCGTGTTCCGCTGATTCCAGATCCAGTGGTTGCGCTTCGCTTGGAGTAGCGGGATGGCTGCGCCCCTGAAGATACGATGCCTGGGTTGGCAAGTTCAGTCGGGCAGGATGCCCGACTTGGCGGGCGAGACCCCACCCTACCCGTGACTTCCAATCGGAGTCGTTTCCTGGTAATTTGTCGATATGTTTTTCAGAACCTTCATCGTACTTTTTACTTTGCCCATCGTCGCGCAGGCAGATGTTGATTTTTCGAACTATGATGTGCCCCTCTACACGCAGATCGTAGATCGTATCAAAGCCAAAGTCTCGGCCCGCCTGGGTGAGGGCAGTAACACGCGCGAGCGATATTTCATCATTCCTTTTGCTTACCAAGACCGCGGGAATCACCCGGAATTTTCGCACTCGTTTATCTCTGTCATTCGAGTTCTTGCCGATAATAAGCAGCCCAAGCTGACGCCGGGTCTCAAACTACGAAGGTATAGGAATCGGGAATTTGAAGCGTTTACCATTAGCTGGCTGCCTCACGATTTCCTGAGCAATCCCCATCTGTGCGTCTTTGACGGCGCGGGCAGCCGCATTATTCCAGAGAGAAATAACTGTCCCGTGTCGACCGGTCGAAACTTTACGCTCGCAGAAACGATCAAGTTTGCCGTGGATGCAAAGAATGCGGTGGCCATGTGGGGACCTTATGAGATCAAGAAAGCGGGGTTTGATCTCGCAGTGAAGCGCAAACGTTTGCTCGACCGAGGAACCATTAAATACCGCGCCGACGATCGTCTTTATCGAAAAGACAAAGTAGCTATCAGTTGCTTTCATGCCATGGCCGGTTTGGACGAGCTTTTCCCCAACGGCGGACTTTTCGGGACTGGATTTAAAATGTGGGGATTCAATGGAACGGCAAGAGTGCTGATCGAATACACTGAGAAGGCTCGTAACAAAGGCTTACTTCTTGAGCCGGTGGATGTAAAAAAGGACCGCTACGGCTTTGTTTATGCGCCCACACGAAATGGTCACGTACCTTATGATCCTTTAAAAAACGCGTCCTCTTATCAAAGATAACGCTGAGTCAAAATCTCGCCTGTCGTCTGATTTGATGGACTTTGTAGCTTGTTAGGCGTCCGCACCAGGCGCCGTCCGGCACTCGCAGTGATACTCCGGTCCGGGAGTGTGCTTTTTGGCAATCGCGCTTGCAAAAAGCGCGCAGACATCCAGCGTTGCGCGCATGAAACAATCCGGCAGCATTGGCTTTGAATGGTTGCCGATTGTGCTGGCTTCGCTCGTCCTAAGCAGCGGATGCTCAATTTTGCCGCCCTTCAACAAGAAACTACCCGGCAATCGCGCCTTCATCGACTACTGGCCGTCAGATCCGAATCGCAAAGAACTCCGGCTCGCCGTTAAGGATAACATTGACATGAAGGGCGTTGTTACGACCGCCGGCTCAGGATTCTTTTCCCAAACCCACCAGCCCGCGGAAAAAGATGCCGCGTGTCTGGCGATCGCGCGCCGCCGCAAGGTGCAGATAGTCGGCAAGACAAACATGACCGAATTTGCGATCTCGCCGTCCGGCATGAACGAATATTTCGGCACGCCCGTGAATCCGGTGAAGCGAAGTCTGATTCCGGGCGGATCTTCATCGGGAAATGCCGTCGCGGTGGCATCCGGAATGGCGGACGTGGCTTTTGGCACGGACACGGCTGGCTCGACCCGCGTGCCGGCCGCTTGTTGCGGTATCGTCGGCCTGAAGACAACGTTCGGTTTAATTCCGATCCAGGGTGTTTATCCGGTTGAGCCTCATCTCGACACCGTGGGCCCGCTGGGGAAGGACATCGATCACACCGTTCAGGGGATGGACCTTCTTCAAGATGGTTTTGCGGCGAAATATGCGGCGGCAAAGGCAGCAAAGCCAACCGCGGGAAGCATCCGGGTCGGACGCCTCAAGCTGACGGGTACCGATCCAAAAGTCGATCAGGCGATTGACGACGCGCTCGCGAAGACGGGATTCCAAGTCGTCGAGCTGGACGCGAGCCTGAGCGACAAATTTGAGCAGGCGAAGAAGGACGGCAGCACCGTTGCCTTCTCGGGTGCGTGGA
>Ga0193727_1000583_pt1 | contig 14273 bp, 13 predicted proteins | sample H2c2metaG_FD_143051 | JGI IMG/M metagenome (GOLD analysis project Ga0193727, IMG submission 143051) | Soil microbial communities from a riparian zone of the East river system, Colorado, United States - H2c2 | ecosystem: Environmental > Terrestrial > Soil > Riparian zone | place: USA: East River...
CGCCACCGGCGAAACGTCCCCCACGGAAACCAGCGCCGCCGTGGAAACCGCCACCGCGGAAGCCTCCCCCGTGGAACCCACCGCCGTGGAAACCGCCACCGCCAAAACCTCCGCCGTGGAAACCACCACCGCCCCCGCCGTGGCCGCCTCCGCCCCCGCCGTGGCCAGCCGCCCACCCCGCCTGAGCGAGCGCGAGCGAGGTGATACCTATTAAGCTTAGTAATTTAAACTTTTTCATACGTTAAGATCGTTACGCTTCGGGTTCGGAGCCATGGCGCATCCGCGGGATTTTGCGATCCTTCTTAAGAGTGATCCTCACTTCCTCCTTTGAGATGGAACATTGAAACCTGACTTCGAGTCCAGACTATCGGAACAGAATCTTCGCCATCATGCCCTTATCTTCGTGCTTTAGCAGATGACAATGAAAGAGCGACATGCCGCGAATAATCGGATCGGTAAAATCCATGACTAAATCAACGAAACTATCATACGGGACATTCACCGTATCGACCCATGCCGGATCTTTCACTGGATTTCCGTCGACCGCATAAGCGAGAAAGTGGACTTGATGGATGTGAAACGGATGTACTTCTTTGGTTGAGTTCATTACGCGCCAGCGCTGCAGCGAACCGACATCTACTGTCAGCATGGGACCGGAATTCATTTCGAATTTCCGGTCATTTATGTAGAAGCCCTGTTTGTCTTCAGTGAAGGTGACAACGAATTGCGGGTCACTGGCTTCAACGCGTTTGAGTGTACTGGGTGAAAAGGTTGCGTAAACCGGTGATCCGCCAAGTGCAGGCCGTGTTTGGACATTTCGAGGCTGCGCCGAAACGATATCCGCCAGCATCATTGCCGGATTGGAATCGCCATCTGGACCGGTGTCGAAACAACGTGAGCGCAGCGCAGCGTGCGAATCTGCGGTGGGTCCGGTAACAATTGCTTCTACTCTCCCCGCGGGCGGAAGCAAAACGTGGCTCATCGAGCGCGTGTGGATCGACGGGTCGTGGTAGGCGAAAGGCATGCCATCAAGAGCTATGACCTCAAGCGATCCGGAATCCAGTTCCAAATCTGCATAGAGATCCGGACTCGCGTTCACAATCCGCCAAAACTGCCGCTCGCCGGGTGCAATGTCGATCTCCGGGCGCAAAATTCCGTTGACGGTAAAAGCCGCCTCTGGCTTTTCAGGTGCCGTGCCGCATTGACCGGTTTGCATCGCCACCGCCTTCATCGCGCCTTTGCGCTCGTCGCGATTGGTGGGCAGGACAAATTCCCGCAACACCAAAACCCGCTCCCGCATTTCACGAACTTCCGGCGCGTAACGCTCGATGCCTTCCACAACAATAGCCCCTGATATTCCATCACGATCCTGAACATAGCTCTCCCCGTGCGAGTGGGTGTGATACCAATAGAGTCCTGCAGGTTGTTCTGGTGGCACCTGCACCGAATAATGCAATGTCTCCCCAGGTGAGGCCATCATGTCGAGAACATCGTCCTGCGGCGCATTTGGAGAAACGTGCAGCCCGTGGAAATGAAGATTGGTCATCTGCATGCAGGGATGCCCGAGGCAATCTTCTTTCGATTGCGCGGCCAGTTCATTCTTGTATTCCACATTCAGAACGGTTCCGGGCTGAACCCGAATTACCGGCGGTGTCGTGCCGCCTCGATATCGAAATTCGGATTTTCCATTAATCGGGTTCGTCGCTGCCATTAGAGTGACCGGCGTAGTGGCTTGTGGCAGTTCCGGAAGGATTCGGTCTTGTCCATCTGGCGTGGCACCTAACCCAATAGCTGCTACCCAGGTAAGTGTGAATAGCACGATCTTTTGCACAGGTCGCGCCTTTTGGTTAGTTAGAAGTAGCCCCTTCATGTGCCGTACCGTACGTCATCGACTGCCGAAATGGCTATTGTGCCAGGGAGAGATTTTGCAGTTGTGCAGATGAGGTAAGTATCGCTCCCTCTTTCGAGTTAGAACAAAACAGAAGGCACGTGCCGTGGCGGTGAAAACTGCCGATACCGGAGTTAAAGATACTTTAAGCGAGAACCCGGCCGAACATCACGATTCCTCGTTGCTAGACAGGTGGAATACTGCTTGAACAGAAGGTCCGAGCGACAACTTCGCAACGCTCGGCGTCGGCGAGTTAGCCTCGCGACTGAAGTAATCGTCCGAAAGAGGTAGTAAGCTGCAGCTCCTGAGTGGCATGACAAAATCTGCCGGACGCGCAGTAGCAACTAAGCGCTGTCTGGCGCGAGCTTAAGACATGAACATTAAAGCAACTTTTATCTTAGTTAGTCTAGTTTTATGTGCAGCAGTGAGTCAGCCCGCCGCGGCACGCGGCGGCGGCGGTGGCGGCGGTGGAGGAGGAGGTTTCCACGGTGGCGGCTTTGGAGGTGGAGGTTTTCACGGGGGAGGTTTCGGCGGTGGCTTCCACAGCGGCGGCTTTGGTGGTGGTCCTTTGGCTGCCGGACACGTTGGAGGCGGAGTCGGCAGCCGCGGAGGCGGAGTCGGCTTTGGCGGATCGCACCTCTCAGGTAGCGTTCCGAACTTTGCTGGCGCAGGATCCCGGTTCTCCTCCTTTGGGAGACCATCATCCCGACAACCCGTTTATGATGGACGACCTAATCGAGCCGTAACTTCCAACGTGGAGCGTACTCGCGGCGCGATGGCTTCAGTCGCCCGTCCATCGCAAACACTTCCGCAACGCGGAGTGAACGGGCGGATCGACCATCACGTGGCTGAACGTCACGAAGCAAATTGGCACGGGGACTGGGATCGGAGACACGTACATTTCGATCACGGTCGCTTCTTTGTCTTTGACGACGGTTTTTGGTTCGGACTGGATGACGGGTATTTCCCATGGGATTACCTTCCGTATTACGCCAACGACTACTATCCGTACGATTACTACACGGACGTCAGCCCGTACGATAACAACGACGCAAGTTATAACATTGCAGCAGCTGATAGTGTCACGGTTCAAGCCGTTCAAACGCAGTTATTGCAACTTGGCTATTACAATGGCTCTATCGACGGCGTTTTCGGACCGGCGACGCGCGACGCGGTGGCAAGATATCAAATCGCCAATCAGCTAAGTGTTACCGGAAGTCTATCGCCCGACACACTGCAGTCGCTTCGATTGCCTCCGCCGGCGGCGAGTTGAACGACGACATCCGATCACGATGAACCACGGTTTCAATTTATGAGAACAGAAAACACTGAAGGGAAATCTATCACCAAGTCTGACATGAAAACGAAGCGTCTCGGTAACTCCGATTTGTCCATTACACCCATTGGCTTCGGCGCCTGGGCCATCGGGGGCTCAGGCTGGGAATTTGGCTGGGGCGACCAGGACGACAAAGCTTCCATTGCGGCCATACACCGCGCGCTTGAGCTTGGGGTGAATTGGATTGATACCGCCGCCGTTTACGGCATGGGTCACTCTGAGGAAGTTGTAGCTTCTGCACTTAAGACGTGGCCTGGACCTCGTCCGTACGTTTTTACAAAGTGCGGGCTTCGCTGGGACAAGCAGGGATATGTCCATAACAACTTGCAGGCGAAATCCATTCGCCGCGAATGCGAAGACAGTCTGCGTCGGCTCAATGTCGATCGTATCGATCTTTACCAAATCCACTGGCCTACCAGCGATCTGGAAGAAGGCTGGACCGAGATGGCTCGGCTTCAAAAGGAAGGAAAGGTCCGCTGGATCGGAGTTTCTAACTTTGATGCCAATCAACTGGGGCGGGCAGAGAAGATCGCGCCGGTCACTTCGCTGCAGCCGCCCTATTCCTTGATCCGCCGCGAGATTGAATCGGAGATTCTGCCTTACTGTTACTCCAATGGCATCGGCGTGATCGTCTACTCGCCCATGGCATCCGGTTTGTTGACCGGCGCGATGACTCGCGAGCGTGCGGTAAAGCTGCCCGATAGCGATTGGCGCAGCCGCGATCCAGAATTTCGCGAACCAAAGCTTTCCCAGAATCTCGCACTCGTTGAGCGTTTGCGAGAAGTTGGTGAGAAGTATCACCGGCCGCCGGGACAGGTCGCCGTCGCATGGGTGTTGCGTAATCCTGCGGTAACGGCCGCCATCGTCGGCGCTCGGAACGCGGAGCAGGTCGAAAGGAATGTTGGCGCGGCGGAGCTTCAGCTCACCGATCAGGAGGTCGCGGAGATCGAAGGCAGGAAGGTGCAAGAACCAGAGCCAGCAATGGCAACTTGAATTATGAATAACGTTTGTAACCAACTAACACTACTCCCCGTCGTAGCGTTGGCATTATTAACAAGTATGATAGAAGCGAAAGCGCAACAACGAAACGGCGGCCAGGACGAGGCATACGTTTCGCCCTCAGCTCCAGTGGCGACTGGAAAGGCGCCTGGCATGAAAGTCCGATTGCTGTCCGAAAAAGGCGGTGTAAAGAACTACGCAATCATCCTTGCTAAAGGCGACGAAGTCATGTCGGGCCTGACCGATTTTGCCAGGCAAAACAATGTAACCTCAGCCAGTTTCACCGCCATCGGCGCATTTAGCCACGCCACCGTTTCGTGGTTTGACGACGGCCGGAAGGAGTTCAAACTGATTCCGATTGAACAACAGGTTGAACTGGTCTCAATGATCGGCGACATCGCACTCGTCAACGATCAACCTGCTGTTCACACGCACGTAGCTGTAGCGTCATCGGATGGAACTGTGCGGGGTGGCCACGTGATCAACGCGTTTGTCTTCCCGACCCTGGAGTTATTTATGACTGTTTATCCCACCCCCTTGCACAAAGAATCAGATAAGGCGACAGGACTGAAACTGATCGACCCATTACTGAAATAGAAGCAACAGAAGAAATAAAATGAAAATAGGATTTATCGGTTTGGGAATAATGGGCAGCCGCATGGCGGCGAACCTGCAAAAGCACGGCTGCTCCTTGGTAGTCTTCAATCGCACGCGGGCCAAAGCGGAACCGCTACTTGGTCCTTGCGGAACATTTGCTGATTCCCCTGCAAAACTGGCCCAACAAGTGGACGTCTTGTTTACGATGCTAGCCGATCCAGGCGCGGTTGAGCAAGCAGCCCTCGGCGATAATGGGTTTCTGGATCATCTCCGGCCAGATGCGCTTTGGGTCGATTGCAGTTCGGTAAATCCATCGTTCTCGAAGAAAATGGTCGTCGCGGCAGCGCGACGCCACGTTCATTTCGTCGACGCTCCGGTAACCGGCTCGGCGGTCCCGGCCGCGGAAGCCAAACTCGTTTTTTGGGTGGGAGCTGAACTGGCCGATCTGGAAACAATTCGGCCGTTACTGCTGTGCATGGGGAACAAAATTGTCCATGCCGGTGGACATGGCGCTGGCACTTCCATGAAAACGGTAGTCAATCTCTTATTGGGTAACGCCATGGCGGCATTCGCCGAAGGCATGGCGTTGGGCGAAGGGCTCGGCATTTCTCGCAAAGTGTTGTTCGATTCATTGCTTGGCACGCCTGCGGTCGCTCCGTTTATCGCGTTGAAACGGGAGAAAATTGAGAGCGGAAATTACGAGGCCGAATTTCCGTTGCGCTGGATGCAAAAGGACCTGCATCTCGCATCAGTGAGTGCGTACGAATCTGGCGTGGCCATGCCCCTAACGAATGCTGCGAAAGAACTGTATCGCCTCGCAATGATGGAGGGACATTCCATCCAGGATTTCTCGGCTATCTACGCGTATCTCGCGAGCAATAGCGATTCTGCGAGCGCTAGTGCCCGAAATGAAGATCACAATCAAAGAACGCAATTCTACAAAAAGATCGTTAAACGATTCTCCGACGGTGAGTCAGGCATGTCGCTTCTATCGAGGTATGGTTAAAACTTTCAAAGACCTTTCAGAAGCAGAGATCCTTGCTCTAGCGATTTCCAATGAAGAGACTGACGGCCGCATCTACGTCGATTTTACGGCGCGTTTGAAGGACAATTATCCAGCAACCGCTCGGGTCTTCAAAGAAATGGAGACCGAGGAAGCCACGCACCGGCGCAGGTTAACCGACGACTTTCGCCGCCGCTTTGGCGAGCACATTCCGCTTATTCGGCGCGAAGATGTGAAGGGCTTCATTAACCGCAAGCCGGTCTGGCTTATTCAAACCCTCGGGATCGACACGGTGCGTCGTTATGCGGAGAGCATGGAGGTAGAGACCCAACATTTCTACGACCGAGCCGCTGCCAGAGTTAGCGATGCTTCAACACGAAAGCTGTTAGGCGATCTCGCGGAAGCGGAGCGCCACCATGCAAAGCTCGCCGGTGAGCCGGAGAAAGAACACCTCACACCTGACGCCAACGCGCAAGAAGATAGAGCACACCGGCGTTTGTTTGTCCTGCAAATTGTGCAGCCTGGCCTAAGCGGGTTGATGGATGGCTCCGTCTCGACGCTTGCTCCGGTCTTTGCAGCTGCATTCGCTACACGAAATAGCCATGCCGCGCTGCTCGTTGGCCTGGCAGCAAGTCTCGGCGCCGGAATTTCGATGGGGTTTGCTGAAGCTCTGTCCGATGATGGCAGCTTGACCGGTCGTGGGAAACCTTTGTTGCGCGGGATCGTCTGCGGCTTGATGACAACCGCCGTTTCTGCGTGCAGCTTTCCAGGTGATCGTCGGCGGCGTCTGCGTATTTGGCGTTGGCATCGTGCTCGGCAGCTCCTGACGAGGCGCAAGGTTTATGATGAACACGAGGCGTGAGTTCCTTAGGAATACTGGATTCGCTGCGGGCCTGCTGTTGTTTTCGCCAGACAACATTTTCGCAACTGAAGCCGAACCTGCTGCCGATTACACGGTGCGCATCAAGGCTGCTCCCATCGAAATTGCGCCTAACGAAATCCTCTCGACGATCACGTACAATGGCCAGTTCCCCGGCCCGTTGATCCGCTTCCGGGAAGGCCGCGAAGTGACTGTAGATATTTTCAACGAGACCGATACACCCGAGCAGTTGCATTGGCATGGTCAGATCGTGTCTACCGACGTCGATGGCGCGGCCGAGGAAGGCACGCCTTACATTCCTGCTCATGGTCACCGCCGTATCAGGTTCACGCCCAAGCCGAGCGGCCTGCGCTTCTATCACACGCACAATCGCGCCGGAGCAGATCTGTCCGCCGGCCAATACAGCGGCCAGGTTGGACCGGTTTACATCGAGCCGAAAGAAAATCCTGGCCGTTACGATCGCGAAGTCTTTCTTGTCTTAAAGGAATTCGAGCCGACTCTCAGCCGTGGCGGCGACATGCCTCAGGATTTCTTGTCGCCTTCAACAACCGATAAGGTTCTCAAGGAGACTGGGGAATCATCCATGAAAGCTTCCCTGGCCAAAGGCATGCCGCATGGCTACGAAGTGGGCTACAAGTTCTTTACCATTAACGGCCGCATGCTCGGCCATGGCGAGCCTATACGCGTCAAGCGCGGTGAGCGCGTCCTCTTTCACATTTTAAATGGCAGCGCCACGGAAATTCGCAGCCTCGCCTTGCCGGGTCACACGTTCGAAGTAATCGCGCTCGATGGGAACCCGGTGCCGAACCCTGTGCATGTTCCGGTGTTATGGCTCGGTACGGCGGAGCGGATTTCAGCAATTGTAGAAATGAATCATCCCGGTGTGTGGATCATGGGCGATCTCGCGGACGATGATCGTCGCCACGGCATGGGCATCGTTGTCGAGTACGCCAACCGCTCGGGCAAGGCCCAGTGGATAGCGCCGCCGCCGTTTCGATGGAGCTACGCCCGGTTTGCCAAGCCCGGCGCGTCTGCCCCCGCGCCCGACGAGACTTTTGAAATGGTGTTCGCCAAGGACAACGCCGCTGAAGACGGCTTTAACCGCTGGACGATCAACGAAGTCGCCTATCCGATGAGCAACCAAATAGCACCTGCCTCATTCCACTTGAAGCAAGGAAAACGTTATCGCCTTCGGATGCGCAATGCCAGTGACGACATTCATCCTGTCCATCTTCATCGTCACAGCTTTGAACTTACCAATCTCGCTGGAACGCCGACCGGCGGTGTAATCAAAGATGTTGTTATGCTCGCCGGCTATCAGCAGCTAGAGGTTGATTTCGTTGCTAACAACCCCGGCCTTACCCTTTTCCACTGCCACCAACAACTGCACATGGATTTCGGTTTCATGACGTTGTTCGATTACGCGTAAAGATAGGTTTTTTTTCCAACAAACAACTGAAACGTGAAAGCTTTGCGCTTTAGCAAATTTGGTCCGCCGTCCGTGCTGGCCATCGAAGAAATTCCACGGCCCGAGCCGGGCGCTGGCGAAGCGCTGGTTCAGGTGAAAGCGGCGGCAATAAATCCAAGTGACGTGAAGAATATCGCGGGTCTCTTCCCGGCAACAACTTTGCCGCGCACTCCGGGCCGCGATTTTTCAGGCATTGTCGTGACAGGGACAAGGTACCAAGGGCAGGAGGTGTGGTGCAGCGGCCCCGGTCTCGGGATGACACACGACGGCGCGCAGGGTGAATATGTCACGGTATCCGAGGAAGCACTCGCATTGAAACCGCGCAGGCTAAGCTTGGAACAAGCCGCAGCTATCGGCGTCCCCTTCATTACGGCCTGGGTCGCCCTGGTGCGTGCTGCAGAGCTTCAGGCCGGAGAAACAATTCTGATTATCGGCGCTGCCGGTGCGGTGGGACAGGCGGCCACGCAAATTGCAAACTGGCGGAAAGCGCGCGTGCTGGGTGCGGCTCGCAGTTCGGATCCTATTCCAGGAGCTGCTGCCGTCATCAATACAACAACGGACGACCTGCGCGATCGCGCTTTTGAATTAACGAACGGCAAGGGGGTTGAAGCGGTTCTCGACACGGTTGGCGGTGCCATGTTTGAGCCAGCGCTGCGCTGTTTGCGAATCGGTGGGCGGCAAGTCGCAATCGCAAGCACAGGTGACAGGCGAGTAAGTTTCGATCTAATTGATTTCTATCACAATCTCTCGCGACTGATTGGCGTCGATAGCATGAAGTTCACGCCTCGCGATGTCGCAGCAATCGCCGACGACTTACGCCTTGGGTTCGAGGCCGGTGCGCTGAAACCTCCCCTTATTCACATGGTCCCGTTTGAAAACGCCATTGAAGCCTACGAGCGAATTGCCAGCGGCCAGGCAAAAGCAATGCAGGTGCTCACCTTCCGTCAGCATTGACGAACTGCAAATCTCCGATAGGAAGAAAGCGCTTTCACAGCATGGCATGAAGGTTTTTGTATTTCGCTATCGCCCGAAAGAGAGAGGCCGGACCAAGGCTGAGGTCGCACCTGCAAATCTTCCGAATGCGTAATAGCAGCCGCGTGCGGCGCGAGCGTACAGTTTGTCTCAAAAGAGAGGCAAGCAGACTATGACTTCACGCAGAGAATTCTTGAACTTGGCAATGAAAGGATCGGCGCTTACCGCAGCCGCAGCTTTGATGCCTGGTGGCCCATTAGCTGCACGCAACGCCAACGAGAAGGCAGCGACGAATGCCGCGCAAAATGCAGCCAATACCTCCCCTCAACGTCATTACAAGCCCCCATTCAAGTTTGGTATGGGAGGTGTACCATTAGGGAATGAGTTTTCTATAGTAACAGATGAAGATGCGAACGCTATCCTGGAGGCAGCATGGTCTGCCGGTGTCCGTTACTACGACGTGTCTCCGTGGTATGGATTAGGCCTGGCAGAGCGGAGATTCGGCTACTTTCTTCATAACAAGAAAAGAAGCGACTACATCATATCGTCGAAAGTTGGCAAAGTGCTGAAGGCATCAAAGACAGCACACAATCGCGACCTATTCCCCTTTTCGCCCTCTCCGAACGATGTCGTGTTCGACTATACAGGTCCGGGGATCCGGCGTTCGATAGAGGACAGCCTGCAAAGACTAGGTATCGACAGCCTCGATATTGCTTTCGTCCATGACCTCTCGCCCGATAATAAACTGCTACCGACTCCCTGGGAGGAACAGTTTAAGATTGCGACGACAGGAGCATTTCCGTAGCTCACTCGCATGCGCGAAGAGGGCATTATCAAGGGCTGGGGACTGGGTGTAAACAGGCCGGAACCGATTCTGCAAGTTCTCGAGGTGGCTGATCCGGATGTATGCCTCCTGGCCTCGCAGTATTCGTTGGTCGATCACAAATACGCGCTCAATAACGTCTTCCCAGCGGTAAGACAAAAGAATGTCTCGTTGGTGATCGGGTCTTCGCTTAATGCCGGATTCATATCGGGCAGTCCGAGGTATAACTACGGAAAGGACTCCTACAAAATTCCCGCCGCCTATATTGAGAAACGCAAGAGACTGCGTGAGATTGCGGCCAATCATGGGGTCGATCTTCGAACGGCCGCACTCCAGTTTTCTGCCGCGCCTGATGTTGCCTCAGCGCTGGTGGTCGGTGTCAGCAGAGAACGCCAGATCCTGGAAGACTACACCTCGATGCAGACTAAGATTCCGGCTGAGTTCTGGGCGGACTTGAAGAGTCAGAATCTGATCGAGCAAAACGCACCGATTCCAGCTTGAGTCAGATCCGGGTCGTATCGTCCGCGTCGACCAGGACCGCGCTTCAGAAAGGAAGTTTACGGAGCCGAATCACCGTGCATCGCAGACCCGAAATCTCGCGTGCTCGTACTCGATCAAAAGTTCATCGATCCCCGCAGAGATTTTAGTTAGCCCGACAACCGCTCGTCAAAGTTGAATCAAACCGCGGCGAGTGGCGGTTGCTACTGCCTCCGTCCGACTGACTACATCGAGTTTGCTGAAAATACTTTTAAGGTGGGTTTTAACCGTGCCTTCGCTGATGAACAACTCGGCGCCGATCTCTTTGTTACTCTTGCCTGCTGCCATGCGCTGCAGCACCTCGACTTCGCGCGGGCTTAAAGCTTCGCCGCTCACGCGCTCAGCCAGTTTCGCGGCCAGGTGCGGTGGCAGGTAGGTTTCACCGGCATGCACTCTGCGAACGGTTTCCACCAGTGCGTCGCGTGCCGTGTCTTTTAACAGGTAAGCTTTTGCGCCCGCTTTGATCGCGCGATAGATGTCTTCATCACCGTCATAAGTAGTAAGCACGACGATCTGCGCGTTCTCATCCAGGTCCCGAATTTCCTTGATCGCGCCAACGCCATCCAACACAGGCATGCGCAAGTCGAGCAACGTCACGTCGGGCCGATGCTCTTTCCAAAGTTCGACCGCCTCGCGTCCATTGCAGCCTTCCCCGACTACGACCATGTCCGACTTGCGTTTAACTAACGAGACCAGCCCTTCGCGAACCACGCTGTGATCGTCCGCAATCAAAATACGAATGCGTTTCTTTTTTGCGCTACTTCGTTTCTCCTTATCGTCTGTTGCTTTCATTTCGTTACTGACTGTTGATACGGCGATACAGCAATGATTTTTGTCCCTGTACCGGGTTTACTTGTTACTGCAAGTGTCGCGCCGATCTGTTCGGCGCGCTCCCTCATTCCAATTAATCCGATGCCTCCTCCATTTGCGTAGCCGACAACAAATCCTTTGCCGTTGTCGCGAAGCTCCAGGCGAACTGCATTGGAATCGAAGGACAACTGCGCCTGAAACTTCGTCGCGCGCGCGTGCTTCAGCGCATTGCTCAAGGCTTCCTGCCCGATGTGCAGCAGATTTTCCTCGACAGCTGGTTGCAATTCATGCGGCTCGCCCTTGAGCTGAAAATCACTGTGAAGCGAAGTGCCTGCCGTCGTATTTGTTATAATAGCCCTAAGCGCGTCAACGAACGTGGCCTTTTCAAGTGCCTGTGGGCGGAGCGCGTGCACCGAACGACGCGCCTCGATTAGGCTTTCGCGCGCGAGTTCACGCGCCTGGCGAATATGCTTTGCCGCATCTTCAGGTTCTTCATCCCGCAGGGCTTCGACCGATGTGTCCAACTGGATAATCACGCCGGTGAACCCTTGTGCGAGGGTATCGTGAATATCGCGCGCCATGCGCGTGCGCTCTTCCAACACCACGGCATGCCGCCGCTGCTCACCGAGCTCGGCGCCGTGGGTTGCTAGCATCACGTGATGGGCCAGCGCCTGGGCCAGCTCGATCTCTTCAGGGCGATATGCTCCCCGTTCATCATGCTGAATACCAATGAAGCCGCGCACTTCTCCCAACACAAACATCGGGATAGCCAGGAACTTCTTGCGCCCTCTATTCATCAGGTATTCCCGCAATTCTGCACCAATGCGGAAGTCCTGTTCGACGTCGTCGCACACCACCGGCCCCTTCGTAAATAGCATCTCCTGAAGTTGAAGACTTCTTTTCCATGCCTGCGGGTCCTTGACGAACGGATGGTCGGGGTCGGGCGCGACCTGTTGGTCATCTTTGATCACGAGATGCAAGCGCAGCGAGTCGTCTTCCTGGTTCCGCAGCCACAGCAAGACGCCACGCGCGTGCAGGTGCTGGCCGATTGTTCGAAGCATCTCTGCGATGAACTTCTCCGGAGCGGCTTCAGTTGCCAGGACATCAAGACTACGCATCATCACGTCCACGTGGCTACGTGCGAGTTGTTCGGAAGTCCGCAGAGCTTGCTCCGCACGATCGCGTTCAACAGCTATCCGCACCAGGTGCGTCGCCAGCTCGATCAGACCGAAATCTTGGGAAGTGGGACTTCGGGGTTCACGATAGTATATGGCGAAAGTTCCCAGCACTTTGTTCTCGGACGAAAGAATTGGGGTGGACCAACAGGCGCGCAGCGAATGTGAGAGAGCTAGATCGCGATATTTGGCCCACAGCGGGTCGGTAGCGATGTCGGAAACAATAACCGGTTCGCCCCGATAGGCAGCCGTCCCACAGGAACCTTCCGATGGTCCGATAACGAGACCATCAATTGCGCCGTTATAACTCTTGGGCAGGCTGGGGGCTCCGCCATGCCGCAAGTGATCTCCTTCTAAGAGCAAAACGGAAGAGATAACATCAGGCAGCTGTTCTTCGACCAACTGGCAGAGCACATCGAGAATCGCAGGCAACGAATCCCCTTTGGCGATCATCTCGAGAATGCGTTTCTCTCCGGCCAGCAAAGCTTCGGCCCGTTTGCGGTCTGACCTTTCCCGGGCTTCGCGCAACGCGCGATTGACCGCTGGTCCCAGCCGGGCCAAACGCGTCTTTAGGACATAATCGGTGGCGCCGGTCTTAAGAGCTTCAATGGCGACATCTTCACCCAGTGTTCCGGAAACAAATATGAATGGCACGTCCGGCGAATCCTGCTGCGCGATTCTCAGCGCGGATAACCCGTCAAAGGACGGCAGTGTGTAATCTGCAAGAATGAGATCTAAGCTCTCCCGTTTGAGCGCGGCGAGAAAATCCTGCTCCCTTTCGACTCTCGTCAGCTCGCTCTGAATTCCTTCCCCTTCGAGAGTGGCTTGGACGAGTTCTGTGTCCCTGGCGTCATCTTCAAGGTGCAGAACTCGGAGCGGAAAATTCATCTCTTATCTTTTTTTGAGGCTGCCGGGCGGAGGCTCGTTGATCACCCCCCAAAACGCCCCGAGCTCTTTCACGGCATTCACGAATTGGTGGAAATCTACCGGCTTAACCACGTACGCGTTTACACCTAGCTTATAGCTTTGCACGAGATCGCGCTCTTCATGTGAAGAGGTAAGAACCACGACCGGGATCATCTTCAGGTTTTCATTCCCGCGAACCTGTTGGAGCACTTCGAAACCATTGACCTTTGGTAGCTTAAGATCGAGCAGCATCACGGCAGGATTACCGTTGGAGCGCGTCTGATAATTCCCCCGGCGGTGCAGATAATCGAGCGCCTCTTCACCGTCGCGCGCGACCACTACTTCGTTAGCCAGGTTATACTCGGCCAACCCAGTCAGCGTTAGCTCGACATCTTTCGGATCATCTTCGACTAACAAGATGCGCTTTAGATCACTCATGCTGTTACCTTTTTTCGGGTTTCGGGAATGCCACATAGAAAGTGGCGCCCTTGTCGATCGTGCCTTCCGCCCACACTCGACCGCCGTGACGATGAACAATTCGTTGAACTGTGGCAAGCCCAATTCCGGTGCCTTCGAACGCGTCCTGCGAATGAAGGCGCTGGAAAACACCAAACAACTTGCCCTTATAGTTCATATCGAAGCCGACTCCGTTGTCTCTAACAAACACGACCACCTCATTCGGTTTCTGGATTAACGAATCGATTTCTATCTCGGCCTGCGGGCGCGTTCGAGTGAATTTCACGGCGTTCGAAACGAGATTACTGAACACCACCTGGAGTAGAGAGGGATCGCCGTAGCAAATCGGCAAAGCTCCAATTCGCCAAACAATTCTCCGACCCTGTGTGTCTGGGGCAATTTCGGCGACCACGTTTTTCACAA
>Ga0193727_1000584_pt1 | contig 14263 bp, 16 predicted proteins | sample H2c2metaG_FD_143051 | JGI IMG/M metagenome (GOLD analysis project Ga0193727, IMG submission 143051) | Soil microbial communities from a riparian zone of the East river system, Colorado, United States - H2c2 | ecosystem: Environmental > Terrestrial > Soil > Riparian zone | place: USA: East River...
CCCTCGTCACCGCCTGGCGGATCCACCAGGTCGCATAGGTCGAGAACTTGTAGCCCTTGCGGTAGTCGAACTTCTCGACCGCCCTGATCAGCCCGAGCGAGCCCTCCTGGATCAGGTCGAGGAAGCTCAGCCCGCGGCCGAGATACGACTTCGCGATCGACACGACCAACCGGAGGTTCGCCTCGATCATCTGGGTCTTCGCCGACATGTCCCCGCGCTCGATGCGCTTGGCGAGATAGACCTCCTGGTCGGCGGTCAGCAGCGAGACCTTTCCGATCTCGCGCAGGTAGAGCCGCAACGAGTCGAGTGACGGCTCGACGCTCAGGTCGAGCTTCGGCCCCTTCTCTTCTTCAGGTGTGGGGAGTTGCTCGTGCGGCGGATGCTTGTGCGTCTCGCCTTCCAGCAGCTCGACCCCGTGATCGACGAGGTACGTGTAGAAGTCCTCGATCTGCTCCTTCGTGAGCTCGACGTCTTCGAGCCCGTTTGCGATCTCGTCGTAGTTGAGAACGCCCTTCTCGAGACCTTCCTGAACGAGTTTTTGAAGCTCCTCGACCTCAGGAAGGGAGATTTCGACGGTGAGCAACGGCGGCCTACCTCCCGGCTACATTCGCGTTAAGTGGACGGGGCTTTGGGTCTACCAAAAACGCAAAAGAGCCGGATACCCGCTTCCCCCCGGCTCACCTCTCGCGTTCCGCATATTACAGGGCTTCCGACGAAAGCAAAGAGCGACTTTTTGTCGAAGCTATTCGAGAGGTGATGGCGCCTGGTCAGAGAGCAATCTCGCCGACTCGCTCTCCCCTGCTGTTGTCCAGAGGCTGGACGGCGAGGTCGCCGAGATCCAGGTCAAGTTGCCGAAAGAACGAGGCGGCGGCGGGGCCGACCGCACGGCCGTTTCCGTCCTCGACCTTGAGCGCGACTCCGATTCCGTCGCCCGCCGCGCAGAACAGACCCTCTGCGCCGCCCTTTGCGATCCAGCCCGGCAGCGTCTTCATCAGGCGCGAGTCGGCGGCGCGCGGACCGCGGATCAGGTCGGGATACGCGCGGATGGCCTCGGCGATGCGATCGCCCCCGTCGAGCTGCGCGAAGCGGGCGAACGCATGTGCCATTCGTTCCAGCGGCAGCGCGAAGGTGAGCACGCCGCAGCCGTCTACCGCGGTCCGGATCTCGTCCTCCGCCACCTCCGCCGCCTCGGCGTGCGCCCCGAGCATCTCCCGCTGGACGCGGTGGCCCTCGAGCCGGTAGCCCTCGCTTCGCCAGCCCTTGGCACGGCAGAGGGCGAGCATGCCGGCGTGCTTGCCCGAGCAGTTGTGCTTGAGCCGGGACGGAGGCTCTCCCTCGGGACCGCACTCGAGCTCGTCCTCGTTCGCCGACGCCTTGGAGAGCAGCGCCCGCACGGCGGCGAGCTGCGCAGGATCGGCGAGATGTGACGCAGAGGCGATCGCCAGGTCGCGTGCGTCGAGATCGTCGCGGGCACGCGCGAGCGGCAGCGCCTGCAGAGGCTTCGACGACGAGCGCATGAAGGCGACGAGGCCGGAGTCCCCCGCTTCTGCGATCACCGCACCGTCCTGCACCGCGACGCCGTGGACACGGTGGATCGCCTCGACCACACCTCCCCTGCGCACGGCTACGCTGATCGGGTCCATGCGGCGGAGCCTAAAGGCGAATCGCTCCGTCCTTTGCGGAAGGGAAGAGCGGGATGCCTGAGCTACCGGAGATGGAGGCCTGGCGACGGGCACTCGACGATCCGGTCTCCGCGTTCCCGATCGTCAAGGCCGGGCCGGCGCACATCGCGACCCTGAAGACGTTCGATCCGCCGCTTTCGAGCCTCGAGGGCAGGCAGCTCGCGGGCGCGGAGCGTCGCGCGAAGCGGCTCTTCTTCCCTACGGCCGACGGGGAGCTCGTGCTGCTCGTGCACCTGATGACCGCCGGCCGCCTGAAGTACCTCAAAGCGGGCGAGACGGGCCCAAAGACGCCGGCGTTCCAGCTCGTCTTCGAGGGAGGCGCCCGGCTCGTGCTCACCGAGGCCGGCGCGAAGAAGCGCGCCGGTGTCTGGCTGCTCAACCCCGAGGAGCTCGAAGAAGAGCTTGCACATCTCGGACCGGAGGCCCTCGGCATCGGTGCGGAACGACTCGCGGAGATCTGCGCAACCGAATCGAGACGGCTGCACTCGATGCTGCGCGACCAGCGGGTGATCGCCGGCATCGGGCGGGCGTGGGCGAACGAGATCCTCCATCACGCAAAGCTCTCGCCGTACGAGCTGACCCGAGACGTGACGCCCGAGCAGGTCGAAGCCCTGGCCGGCGCGATCGACGCCGAGCTCACGCGCGGGCTCGAGCTCCGCGAACAGGGGGCGAACGACAAGCGCACGTACCGCGTGCACAAGAAGCTCGGCGAGCCCTGCTACGTCTGCGGCACCGCCATCGCGCAGGTCGACTTCGAGGAGCACACGATCTACTACTGCCCCGAATGCCAGACCGGCGGGCGAGTCCTCAAGGACCGTCGGCTGTCACGATTGCTGCGCTGATGTCGAGCCTGCTGCAGGCGCTGTACCGAGGCGACCGGGCGACGGCCGACGAGCTGCTAGCCGCCGACCCGAGCCTCGACGTCTTCGAGGCCGCAGCGGTCGGCCGCACGGACAGGCTCCGCGAGCTGCTCGACGAGGACGCGGCGCGGGCGAACGCATTCGGCGACGACGGCTTTCACCCGCTCGGCCTCGCCTGCTTCTTCGGGCATGTCGACGCGGCGCGTCTCCTGCTCGAACGGGGCGCAGACGTCAATGCCCTCTCGAGAAACGAGCACGTCCAGACCGCGGCCATTCACGCCGGTGCCGCGGCGGAGGGGAAGGACGAGTCCGTGCGGTACCAGCTCGTGCAGCTCGCGCTGGAGCATGGTGCCGATCCGAACCTCAGGCAGGGCGGCGGCTTCACTGCGATCGACGCGGCACGCCAGAACGGCGACGAACGCGTCGAGCAGCTGCTTCTGGATCACGGCGCCGGGCCCTAGCGACCCTCTTCCCAGGCGTCCAGCAGGTCTTCGACGTGCCGGCGCTGAGCGTCGCTGAAGGGCATGTCGCCGAGCAGCCGCCGCACCTCGGACGGATCATCGTTCTCCACCGCCGCTTCGAGATGCTCTCGGGTCGGCGTCGGCTGCTGTAGCTGGCGGCGAAGCCAGCGCAGCAGACTGACCTGGGCGCCTCGGGTCACGCCGGGAGCGTGACAGCCAGCAGCTTGCCGTCGAGCGCCACCGAGCCACCGTTCGCCTGGATGACCCGCACCCCGACCGCTGCACCGAGGTCCCGCAGCTCCGCTCCCAGTAGGACGGGGCCTGACGAAGCGGTCACGGGGCCGATCGTGAGTGTCACCCCATCGACGCGCAGGTCGACCTGCTCCAATCCTCCGTGCCGCAGAGCTGCCTGTGCCAGAGCGGCGACTCCGCGCTGCGTCGCGTCGACGTCGACCCGCACGTTGGCGCCGGTCCCCGAGACGACGACACGCTCCTCACCGAGCTCCGCGGCCGCATGGCGCGCGAGGTCGAGGGAGTCGACGGGCTGGCGATTCGGCTCATAGCGATCCCCCTCGATCCGCGCGGCGACGCCGAGCTCGTCGAGGAGCTCGGCGAGCTGGAGCGCGGCGGCGTCGATCATATCGAGGTAGCGCTGTTTCGGCTCGCCGAGGTCGTTCATCCGCACGAGGGTCTGCGCGAACCCGTGGATCGTCGCCAGCGGTGTGCGCAGGTCGTGAGCGGCGAGCGAGACAAGCCGCGGAAAACTGGCGTCTGAATCCCCCACTAGGCGGCCTGACACTAACCTTTCGTCCATGACTGAGTCACGGGAGCTCCTGGACGACCTGCAGGCTTCGACACCCGAAGTGCGGCTCGGCCTCTCGCGCGCCGGGGTGCAGGGCGTCGCCAAGGCGATCCGCCTGCGCTGGGGCGGCGCCGAAAAGCTGATCTCCGCCGACATCGACTGCTTCGTCGACCTCGATCCCGCGCAGAAGGGTGTGCACATGTCGCGCTTCCCGGAGCTCTTCGAGGAGGCGATCGACGAGGTCGTGATCGGCGAGGCGTTCCTCGTAGAAGAGCTGGCCGAGCACATCGCCCGCCAGATCGTCGCCCGCCAGGCGGCGGGTCGCGCGGAAGTTCGGATCGCGGCCCGCTATCCGCTCGAGCGCCGCACGCCGGTCACGGGCCTTGCCACGCAGGAGATGATCTCGATCATCGGCATCGCCGCCGCGACGAAGTCGCGCGTGCGGCGAATCGTCGGCGTCGAGGCGACGGGGATCAACGCCTGCCCGTGCGCACAGGGCCTCGTGCGAGGCAAGGCGTCCGAGCGGCTGGTCGAGGCCGGCTTCGGGGAAACCGACGTCGAGCGAATCCTCGAGCTCGTCCCGATCGCGACGCACAACCAGCGCGGGCGGGGCACCCTCTACATCGGGAGCGACCATCCGGTGAATGCCGAGCAGCTCGCCGGAATCGTCGAGGGCTCGATGAGCTCGCCGATCTACGAGCTCCTGAAGAGGCCGGACGAGCTCTTCGTCGTCGAGCATGCGCATCTGCAACCGCGCTTCGTCGAGGACTCGGTGCGCATCTCGCTCCAGTCGACGCTCGAGCGCTACACCGAACTGAACGACGATGACTTCGTCCTGGCGCGCCAGCTCAACTTCGAGACGATCCATTCGCACGAGGTGCTGGCCGAGCGCTACGGGACCGTCGGTGAGCTTCGCCGCGAACTGCACGATGGTGAGCCGGCCGAGCGGCACACCGAGCTACGCCAGTGGCTCGCGGCCTAGCTCGGCCTTAGCCAGTTCTGATCGAGTCGCACCCCTGGATGCCGACGCCGCCGAACGTGGTGCCGGTCAGGCAGGCACGCGTATCGCCCGGGTCGATTCCAGTCTCGCTCACTTCATAGTGGAGCAGCAGGTCTGTCAAGCCGTCGCCGTTGACGTCCTCGCGGTGCCCGACCCCGTGCGCCTCCGTGCAATCACGCTGGCTCGTACTGCCGTCGTCGCCGAAGCACACCGTGGCGGGATCGACGGAGGTTGCGGCAAACCCTGCGGAGCTCAGGATCGCCACCGGAACGACTCCTACGCCCGTGAGATTGATCGGGTTCGTGGCGCTGCCAGGCTTGATGTCGATCGATACCGCGAGGAGCCCGGTCCCCTGATAGCGCGCGAGCGTGAAGTCAGCGTTGTTCCCGCCGACAGCGACGATCTTGCCGTCGGTCTGAACCGCAACGTCGAAAGCAGAGTCGGACGAACCGAAGTCCGTCGTCGTCACGCCGCCGCTACCGAAGCTCGTGTCGAGACTGCCATTCGGGCTGTAACGCACCAGCGCGAAGTCGGAGCTGTTACCGCCCGCTGCCACGATCTTGCCGTCGCCCTGTAGAGCCAGGGTGTTGGCGACGTCGAAGCTCGAGCCCAGGTCGGTGGTCACCCGGCCGCCGCTGCCGAACGTCGGGTCGAGGCTGCCGTTGGCGTTGTAGCGCGCGAGTGCGACGTCTCCAGATCCCACGCCGCCAGCGATGATCTTGCCGTCTGCCTGGACGACGACTCCGAACGCGCTGTCGGAGCTCGAACCGCAGTCGGTCGTCACCTCGCCGCCTGTCCCGAACGTCGCATCGAGGGAGCCGTTCGGGTTGTAACGCGCCAGAGCGAAGTCGGAGCCGCTCATCCCGGCCGCAATGATCTTCCCGTCCGCCTGGAGGGCGAGTTCGAAGGCGAATTCTCCCGCGCCGAAATCCGTGATCACCATGCCGCCGCTGCCGAAGGCGGTGTCGAGGGTGCCGTTCGCGTTGTAGCGAGCGAGCGCGAAGTTCCCGTCGCTCGCACCGGCGGCAACGATCTTGCCGTCGGTCTGGATGACGACTGCGTTGCCCTGCTCGCCGCCGCCGAAGTCGGTCGCGACCTTGCCGCCGGCGCCAAAGGTGGCATCCAAGCTGCCGTCGGTGTTGTAGCGCGCGACGCCGAAGTCACTGGTGCCAAGACCGCTCGGAGCAGTGAGACCCACCGCGACGATCTTGCCGTCGGCCTGGAGAGCGATTGCAGAGATCGCGTCGAGAGGCGTGCCCCAGTCGGTCGTCACTTGGCCGCCTCCACCGAAGGTCCCATCGAGGCTGCCGTCGGTGTTGTAGCGCGCCAGAGCGAAATCGACGTTGAATCCGCCTACACAGGCACATGTGTTACCTGCGGCGACGATCTTCCCGTCCGCCTGGAGAACAACGCCCAGCGCAAAGTCGATTCGGGAGGCGTAGTCGGTCGTAACCTTGCCGCCGACCCCGAACGACGGGTCGAGGTCACCCGGCGCCGCCTGCGCGGGCACAACGAGCAACGCGGCTGCAAGCACGACGCACGCCACCAGCGTCGACCTCCGGATGCTCCTCCCGTGAGGCATGGGCTCGCTCCTTCCCCGTGAAGGGAGACATCTCCCTCTTCGAGTCTCGAGTGTCCTCCTCTACCGAGGAGGCGTCAAGCTGCTCCCCGCGGCAACGCTATGCCCTCGCGGCCCGCCTAAATCGGAAGCGGTTCTCCGTGCCGGCGCGCAGGCGATTGATGTTGCCGCGGTGCAGCACAATGACGGCGATTGCCGCTACTGCGGCGAATGCGATCACGGGCCACGGCTCCCCGAGCAGCACAGCGATGACGGGCACCGCGAGAGCGGAGACGATCGAGGCGAGCGAGGCGTAACGGAAGAGCAGGAAGGTCACGATCCAGACGGCGGCGCCGATCCCACCGACGATCGGGGCAACGCCGAGGAACGCGCCGCCGCAGGTCGCCACCACCTTGCCGCCGCGCTGCCACCGGAGAAACATCGGGCGCCAGTGCCCCAGCATCGCCGCGCCGCCGGCGAGGACGCCGGCGAGATGGGAGACGGTCAACGTCGCGACGAACGCGGGTGCAAAGCCCTTCAGGGTGTCGAGCACGACGACCGGAGCACCGAGCTTCCAGCCGTAGACGCGCCAGACGTTCGTTCCGCCGATGTTGCCGCTTCCGTGCTGCCGGATGTCGTCGTGCTTGAAGAGCCGCGGGAGCCAGTACCCCCACGGCATTGAGCCGAGCACGTAGCCGGCGGCGACTAGGAGCGCCGTGGTCATGTCGTTGCTAGGTCTGTATCTGGTACTTCGAGACCCAGTCGTTGACCGTCGGCCAGTCGAGGTTGTCGAAGAACGCGTCGATGTAGGAGGCGCGATCCGTCTGATAGTCGAGGAAGTACGCGTGCTCGTAGACGTCGAGCGCGACGAGCGGCGTCGCGTTCCAGATCGGATAGGAGTTCTGCGCGTCGCCGACGTAGTTGAAGAGGCGGCCCTCGTCCCAGTCGTAGGCTGTCCAGGCCCAGCCGCGGCCGGCCATCCCCGTGGCCTTCAGGTCGGTGCGCCAGTCCTGGAACGAGCCGAAGTCACGCTCGATCAGGTCGCCGATCAGTCCGGTCGGGTCGCCTCCGCCGCCCCCAAGGTGCTCGAAGTAGATCTCGTGGTTCTTGATCCCGCCGATCGCGAAGGTGAGGTCGACCTTGAGCGCGCGGATCTCCGAGTAGACCTGGTTCGCAGCGGTCGTGTCGACCCCGTCGAGCCGCGCGAGGATCTCGTTTCGCTTGCCGACGTAGCCCTGGTAGAGCTTGTAGTGAGCGTCGATCGTTGCGCGGGAGATGCCGTCGAGCTCGTAGAGCTCGGGCTTCAGCTCCCTGGCGGTGATCTCCTCGAACCTGAAGGCAAGCGACGCCATCTCTCTCCTCTCTCTTCCTAGCTGGGCGCGCGGAGCATATCCTCGGTAAGCAAGCGAGCAAGGAGCCACCATGCCCTACGAGGTCCCGCCTCTTCCGTACGACTACGACGCCCTCGAGCCGCACATCGACGAACAGACGATGCGGCTCCATCACGACAAACACCACCAGGCCTACGTCGACAACGCCAACAAGGCGCTCGCGGGGACCGAGTGGGAGAACCGGCCGGTGGAGAACGTGCTGGCGAACCTCGAGATCCTGCCCGAGGACATCAAGACAGCGGTTCGCAACAACGCCGGGGGCCATGCGAACCACTCGCTCTTCTGGGAGATCATGAGCCCCGACGGCGGCGGCGAGCCGAGCGGCTCCCTCGCCGAGGCGATCGCCACCACGTTCGGCAGCGTCGACGAGCTCAAGAAGGACCTCATCGACACGGGTGTGAAGCGCTTCGGCTCGGGTTGGAGCTGGCTCGTCTACGACGGCACCGCTCTCTCCGTGTACTCGACAGCGAACCAGGACTCACCGATCTCGAACTCGGACGTCCCGCTGCTCGGCATCGACGTGTGGGAGCACGCCTACTACCTGAAGTACCAGAACCGCAGGCCCGAATATCTCGAGACCTGGTGGAACGTCGTCAACTGGGACGCCGTTCAAAAAAGGTACGAGAGCGCGGACAAGTAGTCCGCGCTCTCTCGTGCGTCAGCGTTTGACGACGGGCTGCGTGCCGCTCCACGCGTCGATGTAACCCGGCGGCATCTCGCTCGCCGGCATGTAGACCCGGACCGACCAGCGTCCGCGCGGGACGACGGAGCGCGCGAATTTCAGGGACATGATGCGTCCCGACTGCTGTCCGAGCTGCAGCTTGCGAACGTTGATCCACGTGTGCAAGAGCGTGAAGCGCTGGAGGTAGACGGACCGGCCGGCGAACGACTCGCCGGCAGTCACGTAGAAGTGGAACCAGCCCGAGTGCGACACGAACGGCAGCTTGATCAGCGGCTGGACCTGCACCGCGACCGAGCTCTCGGAGCCTTTCCACTGCGACTGGTAGGTCGTGTTCACCTGCGGTGTGACGTTGAAGCTGAACGCCCCGTTGGCGATGGTCTGCAGGGTGGCGATCACCTGCTTTGTCGTCTGCCCGAACGGCAGCGCGGTCAGCGTCACCGTTTCGCCCGCGCGCTTGTTCGACACGGTTCCGCTGAGCGTGACCTGCGTGCCGAACTTGACGACCGGCACGGAGGTCGCGAGCGTGACCTGCGGCGGGGCGCCTCGAACCGTGATCGTTCCCTTGAGTGTCGGATGAAGCCCGTCGTGGTAGCGGAAGGTTCCACCCGCCCGAAAAGCGTGCGTGTACGTCTTGCCCGGCTTCAGGATCGCCGAGGCGAACGAGCCACCGTTCGCGACGACCTGGTGATCCTTCGTGTCGGTGTTCGTCCAGGTGACCGAGTCGTTCTGGTTGACCGTTACGGCCGCCGGGACGAACCCGGTGTTCTTGATCTGAACCGTGCTCGTCGCCGTGGACGCCGGTGCTGCCAGCACCAGTGCCACACCTGCCACTGCGATCGGAATGAACCTGCGCATCCTGGAACCCCCTGTGTTTTCCCCTTCCTTCCCTTCAGACGTGCGAGGCGCGTAAGCGGTTTTTAAGCGTTTGGTATGGGTCCTGCTTGTGGTGGAGACCCCAGGTCTGCTGCAATCCAGCAGACGTGGAATTCCGTAGAGACCCCGAGAAGATGGGCATCAGCCTCGCCTTGCCATCCGCAATGCCCCATGAGGGCAACCGGGAAACGACCGGCCTGAACCTGCCAGACCTCGGCAGGCTGACGGACGGCGACCTGATCCGGCGCGTCGCGCGCCGGGATGCGAATGCCTTCGAGGCGCTTTACCACCGCTTCGCGCGGCCGGTTTTCGGCCTCGCGCTCAGGCGGCTCGGTGACCGGATGCGGGCCGAGGATGCAGTCCAGGAGACGTTTGCCGCGGTCTGGCGCTCCGCCCGCACCTACAAACCCGATCGTGGCGCAGGCGCGCCCTGGCTCTACGCGGTCGCGCGCAACGCGATCGTCGACCGCAGTCGGAGCCGGACTGAGCCACCGGGAGAGGTGCCCGACATCGCCTCGACGGAGCTCGGCCCCGACGAACGCGCGGAGGCGTCGTACGTGTCGTGGAGGGTGCACCGCGCCCTCGAGAGTCTTTCGCCGAACGAGCGCGACGTGATCGAGCTGGCCTACTACGGCGGCCTTTCGCAGAGCGAGGTCGCAGACTTCCTCGGCATCCCACTCGGTACCGTGAAGACGCGGACTCGTGCCGGTCTCGGCCGGCTGGCCGATCTACTCGAAGGAGAACTCCAGTGAGGCGCGAGCCCGATTTCGACCAGCTGATTGGCAGCGATGTCCCCGCGGAGGAGCGGGACCGCCTTCGGCGTGCCCACGATCTCCTCGTGCGGGCGGCCCCGCCGCCCGAGCTCTCGCCGGAGCTGGATCTGGTGCCCTGGCCCGAGGAGTCGCAGCAGCCTCTCACCAAGCCGGTTCACCGCAGGCCGCTCCTGATCGCCGCCGCGATCGCGACTCTGGTCGGCGGCGGGTTCATCCTCGGCCAGGCGACGGCTCCGAGCTCGACGTCTCTGAGCACCGAACGCGTCGTGCGACTGGCCGGAACGAATCTCGACCCCAATGCGACGGGGACCCTCCAGCTCGGCAAGGCCGACGCGGATGGCAACTGGCCGATGGACCTGCACATCAAGGGACTCGACCAGCTCCCGAAGGGCGGCTACTACGACCTCTACCTGACGAAGGGCGGCAAGCCCGTCGTCCTCTGCAGCACGTTCAACTCGAACGGCGGTGAGGCCACGATCCGCATGAACGCCGCCTACGACCTCAGCCGGTTCGACAGGAACGGCTGGGTGGTCACACGCCAGCCGTCCGGGCACTTCAAGCCCGATCAGATCGTTCTGAAGCCGGCCTAGGGGGCGACGCGGTTCGCCGCGACGAAGGCCGCGTGCGTGACCGGCATCTTCGCGGCGAAGAACTGCTCGACGGCGTCGGCGTAGCGCCTGATCTCGCGCTGCGCGGTCTCGGCCGCGCGCAGTGAGACGAAGTTCATCAATGCGCGGGCGTTGACCGTCCAGAAGAACTCCGTGTACGCGCCGACCGGAATTACCGAGCGCGCGAGCTCGCGCGCGACGCCCGCCTCGACGAGCCGCTCGTACGTCTCGAAGGCATGCTGGTAGACCTCCCGAAGCTCCTCACGCGTGCGCTCAGCCAGCTGCGGATCGACCGGCTCGAACGAGTACGCACCAGGCTTGCCGACCTGGCTGCGCACGTCTTCCGGCTCAGGCACGTAGAAGTCGTCTGTCGCCTTCGCATAGCGCATGGAGAACTCATTGAAAGAGGAGATACGGTGTCTAAACCATTCCCTTGCGACGAAAATCGGCGCCCGGACGTGGAAGCGGAACGCGTTATGTTCGAAAGGGGTGTTGCCTGACCAGACGGCATATCCGTTTCTGCGGACGTAAAGAGTGTGATTTGGGACCTCGACACAGTGGACGACGCCGTCATAGAGCTCAACCCCCATTTGGGAGTCGGCGGCGTCTCGGGTGCGGCACAGAGCTGGTTGCGAATTTCTCTCGTTATAGACGGTCAATCGCCAACGCGGCAAAGTTCCGTAATGACCATCTCCCTGGACGAAAGAGTGCGGTCGTAGCGACGCGCTGCGTCCAAGCTTGAGCGCCAGCTCCTGAACCTGATCCGCAAGTCGTCTGCTTGTGGTGTGGTACGTACGTTTGTCCGCTCTGCCAGGTCGCTCCGCAACTGACCGGTCGGACTGCATGAGACCAATGTAGAGCGACCGCAAAGAGGGACTCGAGAGCCCAAGCAACCGCTGAGGGATGACCTTTTCGCGATTCGAATAACACTCGGCGAACAAGGTTCGTAGGCTCGGTCCGATTGGCACCGCAAGATGCCCATTCCGCCACTCACGGAGCTCGAGACCTGACTCAGCGACCGTTCTCTTCAGGAAAGCCTTCTCGCGATCTTTCCGAAGGTTGAAGACGATGTGGTTCGACGTGGAGAGGTTGCCATCTCCTATGAAGAAACCGACGAGGCGAAGCAACGCGTGGGGATCAAATCTCTGTCCGTCGAACCGGAACCACTCTAGACCTTCACCGCTCCAAATTGCAGTCGTTATATGGCGATGCGAGCGCCAGAGAACATTGTGCGCAGGCCTCAAGCGATAGCGGGGTCGGCGCCGACCCTCCCGAGTGGTCATGCCAGAGGTAAGGACACGGTGATCAGGCGTGACCATCAGATCGAGGCTCATCCCTTTGAACCCGATCATGTGGCCTCGATACTCCTTGCGTACGAGTCTGAGCGCCGGTTGGTACTCGATTCGGCCATCAACGGTCCGAGTCGCGAACAACTCATCGCCGACGACATCAGGCCATGCCTTCCAGCCTGTGTCAGTCAGCACGTCTGTGGAGTCGTCGTAGCAGCCGTGCCTATCCCGCATCAGGAACCGGATCAAACCCTCGTCGGCCTCTTCCATGACGTCCTTGCGACGGGCGAAGCTGACCCGGGCGGCGTTCACGACCGAGAGGTCGGTCGCCATTGCGTCGTCGAGCCGCACGAACCCGTGGTCGAGGACACGGATGGCGTCTTCGGCTATCACTCTGTCCGTCGTGGCCATAGGTCGAGCGAGTTTAGCCGGGGTGCATGTCGGCACCTCCGGCTGGTCCTACCCCTCGTGGAAGCCCGGGTTCTACCCACCCGGGACCGATTCGAAGGAGTTCCTCCGCTTCTACGCCGGCCGCTTCTCGACGGTCGAGTTGAACACCACCGGCTACCGCATTCCCGCCGAGGAGCAGTTCGTGCGCTGGGCGGAGCAGACGCCGCCGGGCTTTCACTTCGCGCCGAAGCTCGCGGGCAACCGTCCCGGGCTGCTCGCCGACTTCGGCCCTCGCGTTGGCGCACTCGGCGACCGGCTCGGGCCGATCCGCGTCTCGTTGATCAGCGCCCGGGACGAGGGCATGATCGAGCTGATCCTCGGTTCGCTCGACCCGAGCTTGCAGGTCGCCTTCGACCTCGCGCATCCGTCGTGGGACGGGATCGAACCTCGCCTGGCGGCGGCTGGAGCGGTGCGCGTCAACGATCTCGAGCACGATGCGCCGTTTCGCTACGTCCGTTTCCGCGACCCGCCTTACGACGACAAGGCGCTACGAGAATGGGCGCCGCGGCTTCTAAAGGTCGACGTGCCGCTCTACGCGTACTTCAGGCACGAGGACGCACCGACTGCGCCCGCCTATGCGGAACGACTACTGGAGCTGCTCGATCAGTGAACGTGGCACTTCTTGTCGGCTCCGGCGATGGAGTCCTGCAAGGCGTTCTGCTGTCGCTCGTACGCAACGTCCGTTGAGCTATTCGGGTTGTAGTCGTGCAACCCCGGGATCGTGATGCTGACGTCGGGCGTGACTCCAGGGCCGGGTGCCGTCAGGCGGTACATCGCGCCGTTGCCCGGGCCGCGTGAGCTGAATCGGTAGAAGCCGTAACAGAAGACTCCCGTCGGGCGGTGAGCGAGGAACGCGTTCTCCCGCCGCCAGCCCTTCCCGTAGCGCGAGTCGAACGTGTCGACGTAGATGTTCCGGCCGTAACCGTCGAGCGGCGAGCCGACACGCGACGCCGAGAAGCCGTACACGGGCTTGCCGGCGTAGGTGAGCCTCCCGAACAGGTGGTGGTAGCGGCCGCCGTAGACCCAGTCGGTCCACGCTTCCAGCGTTGCGAGCGGGCCCGACCAGTGGGAGAGATGGAGCTCCCAGGCTCCCCGCCCGCGCTGCGGGCTGCCGTCGAGGTTCGGGAGCGTTCTCCGCCACGACTGAAGTGCCCAGTACGAACCGTCGGGCGCGGCGCATGCTGCGACCTGGAACGCAAGCTTCGGGCCGTCGTACGCACGGCACTGGTTCCTGAACGACGTCCACTCCCGCCCGGAGTAGTCCTTGCGGAAACGCACCTGCGGCCTCCCACTCGTCGGCTGCCGTGCGTCGACCGCACCCCACGTGAGCACGTGCATGGCGCGTCCACGAACCCGGTAGCTCGTGAGCGCGCGACCACTCGCGTCGACAGCGAGCCTGACGCTCTGCGCGTTGCGATCGATGATCTCGGAAGCGTTCGCTGCTTCAGCGGCGGACAGGGCGAGGAGCATCGCTGCGGTGAAGAAGACGGCGCTCTTCATCGAGCTCAACGTACCCGCATCGAGAGATACCAGACTCCCTCAACAGAGGGATCCCACCAGTCAGAACCGCGTGGTTGCGCCGAAATGGCGCTCGTAGGCGCCCGTTTCGAGGATCTCGGCGACCTGGGCGATCGCGAACCGGAGCTCGTCGTCCGTGTTGAAGTAGTGCGGTCCGATGCGAATGCCGGCGTCGGGCCGGAAGTCGCAGATGATCTGGCGCTCACCGAGCTCGGAGTGCACGGCCTCGAACTCCGGCGTGCGCACCGTGACGGTGCCACCGCGGCGCGCGGCGTCGCGAGGGCTGCCGACCTCGAAGCCGGCCTCGTCACAGAGG
>Ga0193727_1000585_pt1 | contig 14257 bp, 14 predicted proteins | sample H2c2metaG_FD_143051 | JGI IMG/M metagenome (GOLD analysis project Ga0193727, IMG submission 143051) | Soil microbial communities from a riparian zone of the East river system, Colorado, United States - H2c2 | ecosystem: Environmental > Terrestrial > Soil > Riparian zone | place: USA: East River...
CGGCCCCGCCGATGTCGAAGTTCGCACCGGCACTCCGCCCTCGAACCGAAATGTCTCTCCGCCGCTGGTGGATCCGATCGGTATGTTGGCGACGCTGGCGCCGAGCGCATCGGTGATGAAGGCGATCAGCGACGCGTTCTCCGCATTGGAAGACGGGATGAAATGGAGGCCGTGCGCCTGCAGGGATGCCGGATTGTTCGGATCAGCAGACCCAGCCAGGAAGAGCGGATCCTGTCCGGAACCGAAGATAAAAAGTTCCGATATCCGGTCGCGTAGGTGTTGCGCGTCCGCGGGAGACGACGCCATGAAGAACGCGATGCAAGCGAGCGCTAACAGCCTGGTGTTGGTGAGCCCTGCGGTGCGACTGCGCATTGGGACCGGAGCCTGGCTAGGCGTTGGGCGATCGGAATCGGCAATATCTTAGCTGCGAACCTTGGGCTCGGCAACGCTAAGAATGGCGTGGCCCGTTGGGGCATTCAGCGCTAGACTAGACCGTCACCAACAGCGTCGAGGATGCCAATGGACGCTCCTTCAGCGCCCGTCGCCAACATCGGGACGGGAGAACGTCGCAAGCGGCTCACCTGGGGAATCGTGGCATTGGCGGTCGGTGTTGCGATCGCCGCGCTGCTCGCGGCAATCAGCGCTCCGCTCATTTGGAGGCTTCCGCTCTTTCTCGTCTTCCTGTTCGCCGCGCTGGGCATCTTCCAGGCGCGCGACAAGACGTGAATAAAGCTCGCTTCGCGCGGTCAGCGCGACATGGATACCGGCCCGGAGCAGATTCTCGACGGCGCCGAATTGCAGAAGGTCCAGCGGCAGGCGCGGGCCGTTTATGCCAAGTCGGCCATCACAGCTGCGATCCTCACCGCGCTCGCCCTCATTCCATAAGTAACCCGGACCCTCCTGCCGGGTAGGATGAGAATGAACAGTCGTCCCGTCCTGTTGCTGCTGCTCCTGTTTCCAGCCGCACATCCGTCCTCGGACGCCGACGTTTCGACGTCGCCGCCCTCGCGCAGCACGATGCCACAGACGCCGGCGCGACTCGACGCGATTGCGCGCGCGCAAGCCGATAGCGGCTTCTCCGGTGTCGTGCTGGTGGCCAAAGACACTTTGATTCTCCTCGAGAAAGCGTATTCGCCGCGAAGGGGAAAACCGCTCACGCTCTCGAGCCAGTTCAACATCGGCGCGATGACCAACGGCTTCACCGCGGCAGCCATCCTGAGGCTGCGCTCGCAGCATCGCCTCGCGTTCAGCGATCCCATCTCCCGTTATTTTCCGCACGCCCCGGAGAGAACGCGCGGGATCACTGTTTTCCATCTCCTGACGCACACCTCCGGCCTTCGCGGCCACTCAGCCGGCGCGGGGACGATGCGGCGCGATGGCGCTGTCACCGCGATACTCTCGCTCCCACTCGACTACTCACCTGGGACTCACTACCGCTACATCGATGACGACTACCAGCTCCTGGCGGCGATCACCGAGGTCGCTTCGGGCTCCACGTGGGAAGAGTTCGTCAGGAAAGAGCTTCTCGTGCCGGCTCGCATGGCGTCCACCGGCTTTCAGGGCGGAGACTGGGGACACATCGGCTCGAACGGAATACGCAGCACCGCTGGAGACATCTACCGCTGGGTAGACGCAATCCACGACGCGCGGATCTTCGGCCTGACCGAAAGCAGGGAGCTCGAGTCGCCGCTGATGCACGTCCGCAGCGAGCCGCCATTCGAGATTCACTACGGCTATGGCACGCGAGCATTCGTCCGGAATGGACGAGTTGCGGAATTGGTGCATTCGGGGAGCGGAGATGCCGGCAACAACGGTGTCGCCCGCGTCCTTTCGGATGGGACCGTCGTGGTGGTTCTGTCGAACTCCGGGCAGCATCGTGGAACGACCTGGGCGGCCTACGTCGCGCAGCGCCTGGTGCCGCGCAGATAGCCTGCGGCTGTCGCTTCAACGCGGGCGTGTGCGCAGCCGCGCCACGCTGGCCGCGAGTCCTTAATCGCACGATTGACACGCCCGCCGCCACGATGCGACGTTAGTTGTAGCGCGCCCTGGGGCGCCTCCTGTCCGCGGCAAGGGAGAGTACTCCCACCCAAATCAGTCGAGCGACAATCCGGAACTTTCTCTCCGGCCTGTGACTCAGCGGACTTCAGGCATCAACGGGAGGAAGTCCATGCACAGGAAACTCACGCCCAGCAGCACCCTCGAAAACCTGAAGAAGGAGGCGAAGCGCTGGCTGAAGGCGCTTCGCGACAACGACAGCGAGGCCCGCGCACGTCTCGACCGGGCGTGGCCCGGCGCACCAGCATCTCCAGGGCTACGCGACGTGCAGCACGCTCTGGCGCTCGAGCACGATCTCTCCGGTTGGAGCGCGCTCAGGATTCAGCTCGGGGACAGCACGTCCGACGAAAGCCACGACCGACTCGTTGGGCGCTTTCTCCAGAACGCCTGCCCCGACCATCACGTGCGTGGGGGCCCGGCGCACGTCATGGCGCTGGATACCGCCGATCGGCTTCTGAAGCAGCATCCGGAGATTGCGCGCGACAGCATTTTTACTGCGATCGTGTGCGGCGATCTGGGAGAAGTCGAGCGCATTCTCCGCGAGCGGCCGGAGGCAGCGAAGGAGTGGAGCTCGGGCGCCAGTTACGATCACGCAAGGGCAGGTGAATTCGAAGATATCTTCAAGGACATCCCCCCGATAAACTGGGAGCCGCTCCTTTATCTCGCCTTCACGCGGCTGTCGCTCCCGGCGGCGAACGACAACGCGATCGCGATGGCGAAGCTGCTGCTGGACCATGGCGCAAATCCGAACGCGTACTTCATGGCCGGCGGCAGCCTCTACACGCCGCTGGTCGGGGTAATTGGCGAAGGCGAAGAGAACCGTCCTCCGCATCCCCGGCGCGATGAGCTCGCCCAACGGCTGATCGAGCGGGGCGCCAATCCGTACGACATGCAAGTCATCTACAACACGCACTTCAAGGGCGACGTGCAGTGGTTTCTGGAAATGGCGTACGCGCACGCGCTCGAGACGGGTCGGTTGTCGGAGTGGGCGGATCCAGACTGGCCGATGTTCAACATGGGCGGCTACGGAACTGGTGCTCGATTCCTGCTCGGTAGCGCGATCGATCGAAACGATCTGGAGCTCGCGCGTTGGATCCTCGACCATGGCGCCAATCCCAACGCGCCGCCTCCGCGCCGACGGAAGAGCCACACGGTCGACGCTTCCGCGCGCCTGTCGGATCGATCGCTGTACGAGGTGGCCGTCCTCAAGGGTGCAACGGAGATTGCCGAGCTGCTCGCCAGTTACGGTGCGGTGCGGAGCGCGGTGGCGCTCGACGGAGCCGAGGCATTCATGGCAGCATGCCTGGGGCTCGATCGCACGAAGGCAGCGGCGCTGCTCGACGGCCATCCAGAGTATCTCTCTTCCCCAAAACCGATGGCGCTTGCCGCCGCGCGCGACGGCGACGACGTTGTCGAACTGCTGCTCGACCTTGGAATGTCCCCCGACATCGAGGATCTCGAGGTTGCCAAACAGCACCCCCTGCATGTGGCGGCGTACAACGATTCGGTTCGAGTCGCCGCCCTCCTCGTCGAGCGTGGCGCACAAATCGACCCGCGAGAAACCCAATACGGGATTACGCCCCTCTGGGGCGCGGTCTGGGGGCAGCGCCGGCGGATGATCGATTTTCTGAGACCTCTCAGCAAAGACGTGTGGGCGCTCGCATTCATCGGGGACGTCGAGCGCTTGCGCGTGGTGCTGGGGGCCGAGCCGGCACTGGCGAGGTCCAGCGGAGACAATGAGACCCCGCTCATGTGGCTGCCACCCGACGATGCCCGGGCGACCGAAATCGCCGAGATGCTGCTCGCCGGCGGAGCCGATCCTACGGTGCGAAACAAGCAGGGGCAGACGGCGGCAGATCTTGCCAGTTTGCGGGGGCTTGATGGGGTCGCCGCTCTGCTGCGATCGAGGCAAGGATGATCCGACCCTGATCCAAGGGCGTGTTTGCCGCACGCCGTCCTAGTCGGAAGCGTTAGCGTCCGGATAAATTGGCAGGAGCGTTATGCCAGCAACTCCGTTCCATCTCGGTCCAGGCCTCCTCGTCAAGGCGGCCGCGCCACGACAATTCTCGATGGCGGCGTATTCGCTCGCGCAGGTCGTAATCGACATCGAGTCAGGTTACTACCTGTTGCTGGGCGAATACCCCGTCCATCGCCAGGCGCACACTTTCCTCCTCGGCGGATTGATCGGACTGCTGTGCGGGCTGATCGTGTCTCGCGTGGGCGGCTGGTGGGCGCGACCGCGCGACGTGGTCCCCGAAGCGCTCGCCGCGGAGTTCCGAATGCCCGTGGCGGTGGTGAGTGGAATCTTCGGGGGAGTCTTTCACTCGGTGCTCGACGGCATCATGCATCGGGACATCCATCCGTTCCGGCCGTTCACCGATGCGAACCCGTTGTACAATATCTTCAGCGTTCGGATGCTCTATCTCTTCTGCACGATCACCGGTCTCGTGGGCGCAGCCTTGCTGCTGGCCTGGCAACGAAGACCGAGACAATTCTGAGTGAAAGAGAGCGTCGGGGAGCCCACCAGCCTTCTGCACGACCACGCTGCCCAGCAGCACGCAAACGTTTTCATGAGAGCGTTTTCGTATCCTGCGAGTCAACTCCCCATAACCTTCGAAAAGGAAGTCGAGCTCGCCGACCGCGTGATGCTGATGGATGGCATCGGGTTCATCTTCCAGCTGTACGAGCGCGAGCAGAAGGTCGCATCCAGGGCCGGTGACCTCGAGAAGTGGATTACCGGAAACGTCGTCCGGAAGGGCGTGAAGCGGATCCAGAACACCCGCGACCTGCTCGGCGCCTACATGGGGCTGTCACTGGTAAATCATTTCGGGCATCGCACCATGGCCTCGCCGAAGGAGCCCGATTCGTTCGTCAGCATGATCATCTATCGGGTGCCCCAGAAATCCAAATCGTTTCGAGCCGCGCGGTTCAAGAAAAACCGCAACGGTGGGTTCGTCCACATCCTGAGGGACGACGACTACTTCGAGATCTGTCATCACTTCGTCACCCCAGCGGAGCTGGTCGACTATTTCCGCTTCCGGCGCGACATGCTTCTCAACTGGGATTCACCGTCCACCGCGGTGAGCGAGTCCGCGCTGATTGGCCAGTACCTGACGGAGGACTATGCATCGCCGCCGGATCCGAGATTCGAGAGAGCGGCGCTTTCCCGCGGCGGGCCGACCGCGTGCGAGTTCTCGTTCGTGCTGGATACCCTCGCCAGCAAGATCGCGGCGCAGGAAGGTGAATACGCCGACAGTGATTCGTACGAGATTCTCTCCGAGCTCGCGCTCCTGGGGCGGTACGAGCTGCGCGCCCTCAAGCTGGAGCTGCGCCTGGCAATGGAAGCGGTGCGCGCCAACAGGTTCGAGCTGCCGTACCGGATCGCGTCGGACCACACGGGATGCGGTTTTCTTGTTCTGCCAGTGACGAAGGAGTTTCACGACCGGGCATTCGACGCCCTGCGAAGTCTTTCGCTCGCGTCAAAGTACGAGCTGGATCTGGGGCGTCAGGTCGGGATCGGATTGTGGCAGAACAGCGAGTTCGTAGACATCGAGTGGATTCTTCTCGAGGGCACCAATCCTCCCGACCCGGAGCTCGAGGCGCGGCTGCAGTTTGGATATCCATTTCGCAGAGCGAGCGAGCGAAGGCTGCCACCGATTTTCACCTGACCATTCGAGAGGAGGGCCGATGCTCGGTTCGATGGACATCATTGCATTCGTTCCCACCCGGAACCGGAAAAAGGCGCGCCCGTTCTATGAGAAGACGCTCGGCCTCTCCTTCGTGAGCGATGATCAGTTCGCGCTGGTCTTCGAGGCGCACGGGGTGATGGTTCGCGTCGTCGACGTCTCGAGTGTCGCGGGGTTCGAGCCCGCGCCGTTCACTATTCTCGGCTGGAGCGTGGGCGACATCGGAAAGATCGTGAAGGGTCTTGGAAAGAAGGGGATAAAATTCGAGCGCTTTCCCGGCATGCAGCAGGACCTGCTCGGTGTCTGGAGCTCGCCGAGTGGGGCGAAGGTGGCGTGGTTCAAGGATCCCGATGGGAACGTGTTGTCGGTGACGGAGGCCTGATCTCAACGCCCGGCAAAACGGTCGAAATACGGGAACAATCATTGCCGTTTAGTGTCTCATAGACACCCCCACCGAGAACCACGATGAAACGCTCCCTGCCCACCTTTGTGGCCGTACTGGCCGTTCTTACAATCGCGCTCGTTCTGTTTGCCGCGAAGCTCACGAATGGCGCGTCCCGCTCGACGGATGGGCCGGTCATGGCGCCCTCGTTTGATGCTCAGATGACGCCCAGCGCGACCGAGGATACTGCCGTATTTGCGGGTGGGTGCTTCTGGGGCGTCGATGCCGTGTACAAGCATGTGAAGGGAGTGAAGAGCGTTGTCTCCGGGTATGCGGGCGGAGACGTGGCAAACCCCTCGTACGAGCAGGTGAGCACGGGCGATACCGGGCACGCGGAATCGGTGCAGGTCATCTATGATCCGTCGCAGGTGTCCTACGGCAAGCTGCTCCAGATTTTCTTCTCGGTGGTGCACGACCCGACGCAGCTCAATCGTCAGGGACCCGACCGCGGCACCCAGTACCGCTCGGCGATCTTCTACAACAACGCGCAGCAGCAGCAGGTCGCGGAGAGCTACATCAAGCAGCTGACGGCGGCGAAGACGTTCTCGCGCCCGATCGTGACGCAGGTCGCGAAGCTCAAGGGGTTCTACCCCGCCGAGGCGTACCACCAGAATTATCTGGCGCAGCACCCGGATCAGCCGTACATCGTGATCAACGATCAGCCGAAGGTCGCCGCTCTCAAGAAGCAGTTTCCCGACATCTACAACAACTAGAGTTCCGCAGATTGCGAAACTTCACTTCCGGACAAGCCGTAGAGCAGGAAGTCCCCCTCGTCCGGAGCTTCTGAATGAAGTCCAGCCTCGTCGCCTGTCTTAGTCTCGCCACGCTCATCGCTGCTCCAGGGCGCGCGCAGGATTCGGCCACAATGCATGTCACTGTCCATGTCCCCGATTCGGTTGCGCACGTGACGGACAGAGAGCTGCCGAGTAACGCCCGGTTTGCGATCGTCAGCAGAGATGGGCAGGCGGCTCTCCTTCTCATGGACACGACGATCGTTGCACAGATGACCGACCGCGGGCTCGCGCGAATCAACGCGAAAGAGACGACGGATACGATCAAGGGCGCGGTCAACCGCGTTTTTGCTCGCATGGCGCTCGGCGCGCTGGTGCCGCTGTTCGACCATGGCATCGCGTACCACCTGCGCGATCTCGCCGACGCCAGGTACGCGGACGGGCGCCTTCAGCTGGTCCGGGCGAATGGGGATGAGGTCTTCCACGACGTGGAAATCGGGAAGGGGCCGCTCATGGAGAGTTTCTCTGCTGGCGATGCCAAGGCGTTTGCGGCCAGGGCGCGCGAGGCGAGAGCCCGCATCCGATAGTAGTTCCCTGCTCCACGCCGAACTGCAACTGAACGAGAGGGTAGCTGTAAGCTTCCCTCTCGTTCTGTTGTTTTTGTTCTGCGGCTAGTTTTAGCCCCATGAACGTCCAATTGTTGGCGGTCCCGTACGATTCCGGGAACCACCGCATGCGCATGGGAGCGGGCCCTGAAGCGCTGCTCGAAGCGGGACTCGAGCGCGCTCTCAAGGAAAGCGGGCACAGTGTGCACACCAAGGTGGCCGAGCTGCCCGACGATTGGTGGCACTCGGAGATTCAGACGAGCTTCGAGCTGATGCGGATGCTCTCGGTTGCCGTTGCACAAGCGCGCGAAGCCGACCTTCTTCCCATGGTTCTCGCGGGCAACTGCAATACCGCAGTCGGAACGCTCGCCGGACTTGGCCCCGGCGTCGGTGTCGCATGGTTCGACGCGCACGGCGACTTCAACACACCCGAGACGACGACGAGTGGATTTCTCGACGGCACGGCCGTCGCGATCATCACCGGGCGCTGCTGGAAGCAGATTGCGGCCACCATTCCCGGATACCAGCCGATCGCGGACGAGCGTGTCTGCCTCGTGGGTGCCCGCGATATCGATCCCCTCGAAGGGCGCCTCCTCGCGGAATCCAACGTCGATGTCATTTCGCCGGAGAATATTCAATTGGACCTGCCGCGCAGCCTGAATTCCATCGGGCAGCACGTCGAGAGGATGTACGTGCACCTGGATCTCGACGTCCTCGATGCCGATGTGGCAGCCGCAAACAAGTTCGCGGTTTCGGGTGGGCTCACGATCGAGGACGTCGAATACGCGCTCTCAGAGATCGCACGGACATTTCGGATCGCCGGCGTCACGCTGTCCGCCTACGATCCAGCGGGGGATACTGATGGTGCTGCCGCGAGGGCGGCTATTCGGCTGATTTGCAGTGCTGCGGGTTTCGCGGGCGGAGCATAGATTCTGTGGGCTCACCCCCACCAATTACCGACGGAGGTTTTGCAATGCATTTCCCCCCGGTCAACTACCTCGCAGTTTTCGTCGTAGCCATCGTGATCTTCATGCTCGGCGCACTCTGGTACTCGCCCGTCCTGTTCATGAGGAAATGGCTCGCGCTGCAGGCGAGAACCGAAGAAGAAATGAGGGCCCAGGCCGCGAGCGCCAACATGCCACTGATGTATACGAGTGCCTTCATAACGGCACTACTTACGTCGTGGGTGATGGCCCACTTGCTCGGACATTTTGCTGCCGCCGTCGATCCTGGCGTCATGAGTCTCAACGCTACGCACGGCGCACTGTTCGGCTTCGTCTGCTGGCTCGGCTTCGCCGGCCCGACGAGTTACGCCACCGCGCTGTTCTCGGGCAAGCCGAAGCAGTTGTGGCTCATTGATTCGACCTATAATCTCGTCTGTTTCATGCTGGCGGGGCTCGTTCTCGCGGTGTGGAGATAGCACGATCTTCGTTCAACCAACAAGGGAAAGGAGGATGGACATGATCTCCAAATCAGGTCGCCCTGGGCGAGTGGCGGTCGCCGCTGCCGCGATGATTCTCGGAGTAGCGTCGGTCGCTGCCGGCCAGGGACAGAAACCCGTACCGACTCAGCGACACGGGCGCTTCACGCTGACGGCGCCGGATCTTGAATCCAGGGGGCGCGTAGCAGTCACCCACGTTTTCAACGGCATGGGGTGCACCGGACAGAACATTTCACCAGCGCTCCAATGGGCGAATCCGCCGGCCGGAACGAAATCCTTCGCCGTCACCGCCTACGATCCTGATGCGCCAACCGGCAGTGGCTGGTGGCACTGGGTGATGTACAACATCCCGTCATCAGTCACCGCACTCCCGGCGGGTGCGGGAAACGGACGCAACGCACCGCGCGGAAGCGCGCAGGGACAGACAGACTTTGGTTCGAAGGGTTATGGCGGGCCGTGTCCGCCGGCGGGCGACAGGCCGCATCACTACCAGTTTACGGTCTTCGCGCTGAAAGTTGATCGACTCGACCTACCCGGGAATGCGACAGCCGCGATGGTTGGGTATAACCTGAACGCCAACAAGCTGGGGACCGCGCGCGTTACAGGCCTTTACGCACGGTAGTTGAGTCCGGAGCCGGCTTGAGGAGATCCTTCGCGTTGACGTAGAAATTCACATCGACACGAAAGTCCTCAGGCCGGCTCAGCTTCACAACCGCCGTCTTCCACGATTGGGTCGGCCTGATCCAAGAGTAGCCGGTCGTCGATGTCGTGACTTTCACCGGCATCGCAAATCCCGGTACGACATTGGCCCAGCGATACGAGAGGGTTGGTCCCTCGAGCTTGTACTCGAGCGTCGGGATCATTGTCGTCCGCAGATACTCGTCGAACACCTTGCTCAAATCCATTCCCGAGCCGCGGCTGATGTAGCTCTCGACCTGTTTGGTGGTCACGGTCTGATGCCAGAACGTCTTGTTCAAGCCGCGGAGGATTCCGCGCCAGCGGGAGTCGTCGTCGACTAGCTGGCGGATGGTGTGCAGCATGTTGCCGCCCTTGTCGTACATGTCGCCCGAGCCTTCGTGGTTCAAGCCGTACACGCCGATGATGGGCACATCGTTGCGAATCAGTTTCCTCTGACCAACTGTGTATTCCGCACCGGCCTTCTTGCCCTGTTGGCATTCCGTGTACAGGCCCTCGGCGTAAGTCGCGAAGCTCTCGTGGATCCACATGTCGGCAGCGTCCTTCATCGTGATGCTGTTGCCGAACCACTCGTGCGCGCTCTCGTGGATGATGATGAAGTCCCACTGCAGTCCGTGCCCCGTCGCCGAGCGATCGCGCCCGAGGTAGCCGTTCTGGTAGTGATTGCCGTAGGCGACGGCGCTCTGGTGCTCCATGCCCAGGTGCGGAGTCTCGACGAGCTTGTAGCCGTCCTCGTACCACGGGTACGGGCCGAACCAGCTCTCGAAGCACTGCAGCATCGGCTTTACCTGCTGGAACTGTTTTTTCGCGGTGTCGAGATGGTAGTCGATCGGATAGAAATCGAGCGAGAGCCTCCCCTTCTCTCCGTCGTACACGTCAGCGAAATGCGCGTAATGTCCGGAGTTCACGGCGACGTTGTAGTTGTTGATCGGGTTGACGACTGCCCACTGGTACGTCGTCGTTCCGTCAGCGTTGAGCGTGGTGCGGCGCAATCTTCCGTTCGAGACGTCGAGTAGCGGGTTGGGAACCGTGATCGCCACGCGCTGGCTATCCGGCTCGTCGGAGTAGATGTCCTTGTTCGGCCACCAGACGCTCGCGCCGAGCCCTTCGTTGGCAGTCACGACCCAGTTGCGGGCGAGGCTGTCGCGCGCCCACACGAACCCGCCATCCCAGGGCGCGCGCGTCGCGACGACTGGCTTTCCGTGGTAGTAGACCGATATCACTTTCTTCGCGCCAGTCCTCTGGGGCGTGATGAGGGTCACGAAGAAAGCGTTGCCGTCCCGCCGAGCGCTCAGCTCGAGTCCGTCCTGGACGATGCTGTCGACGACGAGCGGCATCTGTAGGTCGATCTGCATCTCGCGGGCGGGCTTGAGTACGCGGTAGGTGATTGCGTTGTAGCCGGTGATGCTGCTGTCGGCGGGATTGACCTTGACGTGCAGATCGTAAAAAGCGGCGTCCCACCACGCGCGTTGCGGGGTATTCGAGCCACGAATGGTATCGGCGTGCGTGAACACCGGTGGGGCCGGGACAGCCTGTGCCGCGAGAATCACCGGCTTTATTACAAGGAAACTACAAACGAAGAATGCAGTTTTCATCATTGGACGGGGCGCCCGCCGATCCGGTATTCACGCGGCGGCTCCGCGCCGAGCAGATTCTTGACGAAGTAATCCCAGCGCCGCCGAACCATGTACGCCTCGTTCCCAAATCCGTGGGCGCGGTTGGGCAGCAGGATCAGATCGAAATCCTTGTTCGCGGCGATCAGCTCGTTGACGACGAGTAGCGTGTTGTACGGCGGAACGTTGTCGTCCATGGTGCCGTGCGCGAGGAGCAGCTTGCCCTTCAGGTTTTTCGCGAGGGGCTGATTCGCTTCCGGCGCGTAGTTGTCGCTGCCGTCCGCGTTTCGTGTGAGCAGGCCCTGATACCTCTCGCCCCAGTCGTCTTCGTATTCGCGCTGATCGTGATTGCCGGCCTCAGAGATGCCAACCTTGAAGAAATCCGGGTAGCGGAACATCGCGTCGGCGGTGGCGAATCCCCCGCCGGAGTGCCCGTAGATTCCAGCGCGATTGAGGTCGATCCACGGGTAGCGGGCCGCGAGCTCCTTCATCCCCGCGACCTGATCGGGAAGCGTGTTGTCGCCCATCTTCCCGTAGTACGCGTCGTGGAAGGATTTCGATCTCCACGGCGTTCCCATTCCGTCGATTTCCACGACGATGAATCCGAGCTCGGCCAGCGCCTGCGCATCGCCGCGTGCGGGTGAGAAACTGCGTCCTCCGACACTTCCCGTTTGGGGTCCTGGATAGATGTGGTTGACGATCGGATACTTTTTCGTGCGATCCAGATTCGTCGGCACGTACATCAGGCCGTAGAGATCAGTCTTTCCGTCACGCGCCTTGACCGTAATTGGGATCGGTGGCTTCCAGCCGGTCGCGCGCAGTCGCGTTATGTCACCGGTCTCGAGCGTTACGATGGTCTTCCCATTCAGATCGCGCACGACCGTGACGGGTGGCACATCGGGCGTCGAGTATGCGTCGATGAAGAATTGCCCCGATGGCGACAGCGCGATGTCGTGATCCGCGTTTTCAGGAGTGAGAAGGGCGAGCCCCGTCCCATCGAGGCGGATCTTGTAGAAATGACGGAAGTACGGGTCGCGCCCGCGCTCCTTCGCGTTGCCGACGAACCAGATTGTTCTCGTCTTCTCATCCACGCGTCGCAGTTGTGCGACGTTCCCTTCTCCGCTCGTGATCTTGTTCTTGAGCTGGCCCGTCGCGAGATCGTACAGGTAGAGCTGTCCCCAGTCGTCGCGCTCGGAGAACCAGATCACCTCGTTGGACGCCGGGAGAGCGCGCCAGTTCACGACTCCGTTTCCTGATTCGTACTGCGTCGCGACGTCTTCCCGAAACACGTCGCGAACCGCCCCGGTTGCCGCATCGGCAACGCGGAAAACCTCGTGCTTGTGGTCGCGCGACGTCGAGACAAACGCGATGTGGGAGCCATCCGGATACCACTGAACGTCGGCCCACTCGGTTCCCCGACAGATCACGTGATCGCAGAGCGTGGAGCGGTGAGCATCCGGCGGCATCTGGAACCGGATGACGCGCGGCGTATCGACATTGATCACGACGCGCTGGATCATCGCGATGACGCTGTCACCCGGCAGCGGATACTTCCACGCCTGGAGCTCGGGGTGCCCGACCTTTGTCGTGACGAGATACATCTCTCCGACATGGCGCTCGTCCTGCTGGAACGTCGCGATTTTCCGCGAGTCCGGTGACCAGATGAGAACCGGCCGGTCGCTCTTGACCCAGCCGGCGTTGTCGGTGGCGTAGCCGAAATCCTTTTGCCCGTCGGTGGTGAGCTGAGTCTCGCGGTTAGTGGCGATGTCGCGCACCCACAGGTTGTAGCCGCGGATGAAGGCCGCGCGCTTCCCGTCGGGAGAGACGGATTCCGCACGCGGGGCGGACGGCCGGCTTCCGGTCTGAACGCGTGACACTTCGCGTGGATCGAGCGCCCCGCCGCAGCGGTCGGTCTCCGGGCTGCAAACAACCCGGGTACCCTTCGAAGGGTCGACGAGAACAAACTGGCGTCCAGCACGAGTTGCAGTGCGATAGCCAAAGCGGTCGCCGGAGAGCCAGATCGGTTGAACGACGCCCATCCCCGAAACCAGCGGCAGCACGCTGTCTCTCAGGAATCGCTCCGCGCGTGCGTAGTCGGCGGCAGTGACCACCGGTGCCTGCTGTGCATGGACTTCGGTCGCGATCAGCGCGATCGCGAACACGACCGAGCAATGTCGAACTGCTGAACGGACGCGCATCGGCTAGTTCCCCCCGGCCGGCTTGGTGGCCGCAGGAACCCGCGGCCACACGTTGTCGCTCGCGTCGTGGTCCGGGAATCGTCCATTCGGATCGAGCGTGAACTTCGTGATCGCGCGGCCTCCGAAATCCAGATTCGCAACGAAGGTCCGACTACCAGCGAACCAGACATCAACCGGCCAGGTGACGATCGCGCTGTTCGCGTCGAGCATTTTGCTGTTGGTCATTGGCCTGATTGCAGGACCGGTCGTCGCGAATTCGACTTTCAGAATCACGGGCGACGGCATCTCCCCCGCCTGCCTGATTGTCACCGCCGTTCGCCGCCCCGATGTCTGCACGCTCTGTATCGACCCGTCGACTGACTCCGTCGTGAACAGCCAGTAGTTCCAGAACCAGCCGAGGTCCTGGTGGAGCGCGTTGCTCATGAAGTTCGCGTAGTCCCATGGTGATGGATGCTTGAAACGCCACGCCTTGGCGTAATCGCTCATCGCACGCCACACCGCGCTGTCGCCGACGACTCCGCCAAGCGATGAGAGCATCAGCGGCGCCTTACCGTACGCCTGAAAACCATACAACGGGCCGGCGTAGTTGCCGTCCCACATGAGAGGCGGCTCCAGCTCGTTGCCGCTGATGCTTCCATACGACATGCCGAGGCTGTCCAGCTTATACGGCTTTTTGTCGAGATCGGCGTCCGAGAGGATGTTCATGTACTGGTTGAATCCTTCATCCATCCATCCGTACCATGTCTCGTTCACGCCGACCATCATAGGCCACCACTCGTGGCCGACCTCG
>Ga0193727_1000587_pt1 | contig 14237 bp, 14 predicted proteins | sample H2c2metaG_FD_143051 | JGI IMG/M metagenome (GOLD analysis project Ga0193727, IMG submission 143051) | Soil microbial communities from a riparian zone of the East river system, Colorado, United States - H2c2 | ecosystem: Environmental > Terrestrial > Soil > Riparian zone | place: USA: East River...
ATCGATGCAGCGCCGGGGACGTGGCCGCATGGGCTCCTCAACGTCCCGGTCGGCACCATGAACACGGCGATCCTCATCATATCGTCGGTCACCGTCGTGCTGGCGTGGGCAGCGCTGAAGATGAGGCGCTACCGGGCCTATTGGTGGTACATGCTGGCCACGATCACGTGCGGGTTGATTTTCTTGACCGTCAAGCTCGCTTATGAATGGCCGCAGAAGTTCGAGCACTTTGGCGCGTACATTAAACCGGATGCACTCGCGAAGTACGAAAAATATCTGGGTAACGAACGACGCCTTGAAAAGGGGCTCGAACCGCGGATCGAGATCACCGGACACCTGCATAGTCAAAACGCAACGGAATACGAAGTCGCACTGGATCCGGTGAATGCTGATCCCGACGATCCGGCGATGGATCGGCCGCACTTTATACCGCTGCCGGTGACTGACAAAATCGCCACGATCGAGAAGGCGGATGTCCAGCGTGCAACGATGTTTCTGCCAACTCACAGCGCTTATTTCGCCAGTTATTTTACAATTACCGGTTTACACGGCCTGCACGTGCTGGGCGGAGTCATCGTGTTTATTTACATGTGGCTGCCGGTCAGCAAAAAACTTTACCAGCGCAACCCGGAACATCTGGCGAATCGCGTCGAGGTCAGCGGCCTTTTCTGGCACTTTGTCGACCTGGTCTGGATTTTTGTGTTCCCGCTATTTTATCTGCTCTGAGGCAATGAATAATCCACCTGATATCTCGCAGGACCCGAAGGAATACGAGGAGTACGCGCACGGCATACAAAAGCACGTCAGAGGCTATCTGATGGTGGGCGCGCTCCTGCTCACGTTTACCGTGATCACGGTCGCGCTATCATACGTCCATTTCGGTACTGACAAGGCCAACATTGCAATTGCCATGCTGGTGGCCATGCTGAAGGCGGGAGCTGTCGCTTTGGTATTCATGCATCTGGCTGCGGAAAAACGCCTCATTTACCGCATTCTGATTTTCACCGGCTTTTTTGTGATGGGCCTCTTCTGGCTTATATTACTGGCGTGGTACGACTTTCCGATCTTTCACTAAATGTCCCTTAAAGGCTTCCATATCGTTTTCATCATCTTTTCGACGCTGCTTGCGCTAGGAGTCGGACTTTGGTGCGTCTGGGTCGATTTAGTGGAAGGTGCGCCTATTTATCTCGCGGGCGCGATCGCAGCTTTTGTGACCGCCGTTGCGCTGATCGTTTACGGGGTTTGGTTTTATCGGAAGATGAAACGGCTGCGGATCATCACATGAAAACAAAGATTCTGTCGGCTTTGCTTTTGTTTATCCTCTCGCCGGTCGGGCAGGCGCTCGCGTGCCCGTTTTGCTACGGCGCGAAGGATGGAAAATCGACCGAGCACATGGCGGTCGCGATCTGGTTTCTTTTTGGCGCTGTGATGTCCGTCATGGGCGGAATCGGAGCTTTCAGTTTTCATCTTTGGCGGCATGGACGCATGCCTGCGGAGCCGCACCAGGAGATCACCGAGGAAGATCTGAGTAAGTATGAGTAGCCTCGCGTTGATCAACGAATTTCTGGGGCAACCGCCCAACGCTTCCTCGCACGGATATCAAATCGATCACATCCTTGAGTTCTGCCAGTGGTTCATGGGGGCGCTTTTCGTTGGATGGTCCGCGTTTTTTATTTTCACGTTAATTCGCTTCAGAAAGGGGCGACAGCCTCGTGCTAATCACCTGGGTGTGACAAGCGGCATCTCGACGCATCTGGAATTTTCAGTCGTCTTGATTGAGGCGGTGCTCCTGCTCGGCTTCGCGATTCCACTTTGGGCGAAGCGTGTGAATCAGTTTCCGCCGGGTAAAGACGCGCTGCTTGTCCATGTGGTCGCGCAGCAGTTCAGCTTCAATTATCACTTGCCGGGACCGGATGGCCAGTTTGGCCGGCGCGATATCAGCTTTGAGAGCAACTCAAATCCGCTTGGCCTCGATCCGAATGATCCTGCCGGCAAAGACGATATCGTAACGGCTGGAGAACTTCATGTTCCGGTAAATCGACCAGTCGTTGCTGAACTTTCCTCAAAGGATGTGATCCACGATTTCTTTTTGCCAAGCATGCGGATCGGTGGCGATGCAATCCCCGGTTCGCTGATTCCGGTCTGGTTCACTCCCATCAAGACCGGGACCGACGAGATAATTTGCGCGCAGCTATGTGGTCTGGGGCATTATGGAATGAAAGGGACGCTCGTAGTGGATACGCCGCAGGATTACGAAGCCTGGCTGAAAGAACGCGCCGAATTGGCCGGCGGCTCGCAAAGCGCCGCTCCTTCGCCATCGCCAGGCGCGCCGCAGCCTCAAAACAAACCGTCTAAACCTGCGGCATCGCCGACTCCCGGCGGGTAGTCTCTTTATTGTAGCGGCGCGTCTGTGGCCAGCCGCATTGTCGTTTGTTCGTCATTCGACGTATCGTTGAGTGCTGTGTCTTTACGGAGCCTTGCAAGCACGGCGGTCACGGACCGCCGCTACAATAAGTGGCTTAACCGTTTCGCGTGGTTCATCTGCGTAGCCGCACTGCTCCTTATTTGCAGTGGCGGAATGGTCACCAGCAAAAACGTCGGTCTCGCGGTGCCGGATTGGCCGACCACGTTCGGCTACAACATGTTTCTGTTTCCCGTCTCAAAATGGGTCGGCGGAATTTTGTTTGAGCATACACATCGCCTGATTGCTTCAGCAGTTGGGTTCCTCACGATCATTCTGGCGATCTGGCTTTGGCGCAGCGAGAGCCGCAGGTGGGTCCGCAATCTGGGTCTGATTGCGCTTGCCGGCGTAATCTTGCAGGGCATTCTCGGTGGTTTGCGCGTCACGATGCTGAAGGACGAAATAGGCATCTTTCATGCGTGCGTCGCGCAAGCGTTTCTCGCGCTGCTTGTGGTGATCGCCCTGGTCACGACAAATTTCTGGCGGTCGCTTGGGCACAACGCAGTTAATTTGAAGGGCGAAGCTCCTGCGACGCCAGGCCGCGATGAGGTCGTCCAAAGCCCGGGCTCGCGGGCGCTCGGCCCTCCATTGTCGTTGTTCCACATTGCGACGATTCGAAACACTGCAGCTGTAGTCACGCTCGCGATTTATGTGCAGCTTGCGCTGGGGGCGACAATGCGCCATCAGCATCGCGACCTGTCGATTCTCGATTTTCCCACGGCTAACGGTGCGTGGATTCCGGATACAAGCGCCACAGCGTTGGCAAAGATCAACGCCTGGCGAGATGCGCGTGGTTTGTCGGACGTGGATGCTTTCCAAATTTGGCTGCAAATGACACATCGCTTTGTCGCGCTGCTGATTGCGATCGGTGTAATTACATTTTGTTCGCGCGTTTGCAGAGACGCGCGCCAGGTTCCCGCGCTCAGGAAATTGTCGATGTGGTGGATCGCATTTCTTCTCGTTCAGCTGACACTGGGCGCTTGGACAATTTGGAGCAACAAAGCTGCGGACATCGCCACGGCGCATGTCGCAGTAGGGGCGATCATGCTATCTTTTGGCGTGAGTATTTCGGCCATTTGCTTGCGAATCCTTGCGTTGTCTCGATACGCTACGTCTGGCGAACGCGCCCTCCCAATCCCGGCATGAAAACCGCCGCAATCGAAGTGGAAAATGCGGGGAACGCATTCGCGCGGAAAAGGTTCATTGCGGATCTCTTCGAATTAGTCAAAGCGCGGTTGACGTCGCTTGTGTTGCTGACTACCGCGGTCGGTTTTTATGTCGGATCGGGACCGTCCGTCGATTATGCCGCTTTGTTTCGCGTCGTGTTTGGAACAGCGGCCGCAGCTGCCGGGGCGGCCGCACTCAATCAGTGGTGGGAACGCAAAGCAGATGCGCTGATGAATCGGACCAGAATGCGACCAGTGCCGGCGGGCCGAATGCGACCAGCCGAAGCGTTCGCACTTGGCCTTGTCCTGTCGATCTTTGGAGTTGGGTATCTTGCGCTGGCTTGCAACGGGCTGAGCGCGGCACTCGCAGCGATAACGATCACAATTTACATCTTCGGTTATACGCCGTTGAAACGAGCCAGCACCGCGAACACGGTTGTTGGTGCCATCCCGGGGGCAATCCCGCCAGTGATTGGCTGGGCGGCGGCCCGGGGAACAATCGACTCTGGCGCGTGGAGCCTGTTCGCAATTCTTTTGCTGTGGCAATTGCCGCATTTCTTTGCGATTGCCTGGATGTATCGCGAAGATTATTCGCGAGCGGGTTTTCGCATGATTTCAAGCGATGACTTCACCGGCGAACGCAGCGCCAGCCAAAGTGTGTTTTTCTGCATTCTGCTCCTTATCCTGGGAGGCCTGCCTGCATTTGTTGGAATTGTCAGCTTTGCGTATCTGGCGATCGAACTGGTGCTTGGCGGCTTGTTTATTGCCGTTGCCATGCGGTTTTTGAGACTCCGTACCAGGGAAGCCGCGCGTTTATTGTTCATTACATCGATTGTTTACCTGCCGCTGTTGCTGGCTGCGCTTGTTCTGACAAAATCATGAATACGACTTCTATCGCAGTGAATCGTACCTCTTCGAGGCCTTCGACTTTGTGGAAGACCACGCTCATCCTGATTCCGTTTGTTACACTCGGCCTATTGCTATGGTTGCGTCACATCGAAGTGAATGCGCTCAGGCAGCGGGCCGTTTCGTCGTATGGGACGGTGCCATCCTTTCAGCTGGTGAATCAGAATGGGCAGCCCTTTGGTTCCGCGCAGTTGACAGGGAAAATTTGGATCGCCGATTTCATTTACACAACCTGCCCAGGGCCTTGTCCAATGATCAGCAGCCGGATGAGTGAACTGCAAAAGCCACTGGAAAAGACCGACGTGCATCTGGTTTCATTCAGCGTCGATCCGGAGAAAGATACGCCCAAGGTGCTGCGCGGTTACGCGGATAAGTTGCAAGCGGATCCTGCGCGCTGGGATTTCGTTACGGGACCAAAGAGCGCGATTTACAAACTCTCGCACGATGGTTTTAAACTTGCCGTCTCGGACGGCAGCGGCGAACAGGGCATTCCAGTTCACAGCACGCGGATGGTGCTGGTGGACCGGCACGGCGATATCCGCGGCTACTACGACGCAACTGAAGCGGACGCGATAACGAAGTTGGTGGCGGACACAAGTCACCTGCTGCGCGAGCAACCAAAATAACTGTAGCCGCGGTCGCTGACCGCGGCAGCCCGGGTTCAACGAACCCCGGCCACAGGTTTCTTAGCCCACCGGTTCCGGTCCAGCGCTGGGCCCTTCGTCGCAGACCATTCGCAGATAATCTCGATATTCCCCCTTCGGTAATCGGTCGATGGTAGCGGCGAGTTGAGACTCCGTGATGAATCCCGTCCGAAGCGCCACTTCCTCCAAGCACGCGATCTTCAGTCCCTGCCGGTGTTCAATCGTCGCGATGTAGTTGCTTGCTTCGAGCAAAGCTGTTGTCGTGCCGGTATCGAGCCAAGCCATTCCCCGGCTGAGCAACTTCACATGCAATTGGTTCTCCTTGAGATAGAGCAAATTCAAATCCGTGATCTCCAGTTCGCCGCGCGCAGATGGACGTAGTGCTCGACATAACTCGACGACGCGCTCGTCATAGACATAAAGCCCCGGCACCGCGAAGTGACTCTTTGGTTCCTTCGGTTTTTCCTCGAGGCTGATCGCCTTCCCATTCGCGTCGAATTCGACTACGCCGTAGCGTTCCGGGTCGCGCACCTGATACCCGAAAATGCAGGCGCCACGCTTGAGGGCCAAAGCGTCCCGGTAAAAGTCGAGTTTTCCATAGAAAATGTTGTCACCCAGAATCAAAGACGCGCCGCAGCCCTCGATGAATTTTGCCCCGATCAGGAAGGCTTGCGCGATTCCCTCGGGCTTCGGTTGCTCGGCGTATTCAATCCGAATTCCAAGGTGCGCGCCGTCGTTCAGGTAATCGCGCAGCATCGGCAAATCCTTTGGCGTGGAAATGATCAGCACCTCGCGCAGGCCACCAAGCATGAGCGTAGCCAGCGGGTAGCAGATCATTGGCTTGTCGTAGATCGGGAGGAGTTGCTTACAGACAATCTTCGTAAGCGGGAAAAGACGAGTCCCGGCGCCGCCAGCGAGTAGGATGGCTTTCTTCATTTTCGATTTTCGATTTTCGATTTTCGATCGCTGCAGCTCCAACGCGTGAGTAGATCCGCCCATTCCTGCCAGAAACGCGTCCCAGCCGTCAAATCAATCCCGCTTCTTTGACTGACCAGTCCAAGCGCGCGCTGCGGAGCCGAACGGAATGTTGTCTTATCAACAAGAAACGAACTGCCGCGGACCAATTGCCGATCTCGCAAACGACCGCCTACGCACTCTGACAACGCGTTCTGGATCCACTCTCGCGGTAATGCCGGTCGCGCCTCAATCGTGGCGCTCACGGTAACATTGAGAAGTTTCTTTAAGATGAGCGCACAGACGAGGGCTCGGGAGCTCGTTGCGTGGACATGCGACACGTTTTTCTGCAGCTTGGTCAACGCGAGAGCAAAGCGCGCCTGGCGCAAAAAAATGGTGCTTGGCACCCTCACGCTCCGCTGCGCACGATCTTCTTCCAGTTTTTGCGCGAGTGCCTGGTTTGCCCGCCATTCGGCCTCGATAACCATCGGATCCGGCAGAAATTCGAGCGACGGCGCCATTTTCTCCATCGCTCGCGTGTATCGCGTCCGAGAATTCAATTCGCACACAATTGGAACGATCGGCACATTACGTCGCTTCATCTCTTCAAGCTCGCGGTCAAGGAGTGGCAAACTTCTATCCGGCCACCGATCGATTAGATATGCGATCTGATTGCCCGCTGTCGCTGGGTCTGCGGTAGCCGCGCCCCTATGGGGCGCTTTTCCTTGTGACGCGCCCGGTGTTTTCTGCAGAAGCTCGATAAGCGGCGTCACAGTGTGCTCGATTCGGAAATGTTGTTCGATTCGCTCGCGCCCGGCACGACCATAATGCAATCGCAATTTGGGGTCTTGTATAAGTCGTCCAAGCGCTTCGGCCAACGCCATTATATCCTCGGGCGGAACGAGCAAACCCGTTTCGCCATGAACGACGGATTCAGGAATCCCAGCCAAATGGGTGGATACAACCGGGCGTGCAGCAGCCATCGCTTCGATGATCACGGTTGGAAAAACATCGCTGGCCCCTTGGGTGTCTGTCACCGAAGGCAGCGCGAAAATATCGGCAGCCCAGAGTCTCTCCAGAACGGCGCCCTGCGACAGCGAGCCCAGCAGGTGAACCCGGTCTGACAGATTCAGCTTTCTAATATTTGCTTCGAGATCACCGCGTAGCGGGCCATCGCCAATGATTTCACAGGTGAAATTCAGACCCCGGCGCGCAAGCTCCGCGCAAGCGTCGATGAGGTACTTGAATCCCTTAAACGCAACCAGTCGGCCGATACTGATGATGCGCGGCACTGTATCCTCCGACATTTCGTAATGCCGCGCCTGAAAACGCGTCAGGTCCATCCCGTTATAAACACGATAAATTTTCGTAGCGGAATTCGGACAGCGTTGGCGCAGCACGTCGCGGCTGTAATCCGTTTCGACCGCAACGAACTCCGCGGCAGCGCAAATCTCTCGCAGCAGGTCATCATTGCCGAGGTCCTTCATGAAATCCTGTCCGTGTGCCGTTACGCTGAATGGAATCCCTGAAATCTCTTTCAAGAACATCGCGGTGTGCGCCGCTCGATTCGCGAAGTGCACATGAACATGATCCACGCCGCGGCGCTTGAAATGGTCGGCAAAGTAAAGGGCATTACGCGCGCGCTGCTCTGCCTTCACACCCGGGCCATACTTTCGTTCATGCCGCTCAACCAGATCGCGTGGCCAGTTGCCGTTCGTTTTCGCGGTCTTTTCTGAAATCTTTAAGATTTCCTGCGGCGGCGCGTAATGAATGGGCGCGCGCAAACAGGCTATATGCTCGTGACGAAGGCTCGTAAGCGGTGGATACACCGACCCGATCTCGAGTTCGAAACCGAGCCGTTCCAGCGCCAGCATCTCCGCGTCGCAAAACGTCTGCGAAAGCACTGGATACCGGGAGTAAAGATAGCCGAGACGCATCGAACCGGATGATTACGCGTTCCGCGCCAAAATAGCAACGGCAGGGCATGCTCTCCGAAGCGCCGCAGGTGAACGTTAGCTCTACGAAAAGCGAACGTCCTTGCCCGGATCCATCTCAAAGTCCAAGTCCAGGGAATCTTCCGTGTTTGGCTTGATTACTTCCTCCGTGAATTTCACGAAAATGGGATCTTCACGGAAGATTGCGTACTTGTCCATCGACTCAAAATCGATGGCGATGAAGAACGGCCACGGCAATTCGGGGTCGATCCGCTTTCCACATTTGATGTTCAGGACCTCGGGAATTTTCAGAAGCTGCATCCGCGTATTCATCATCATCGCCTCCACGCGGGCAGGGGTGACCTCGGGTTTAAGTTTATAGAGGACGACATGATGAATCATGAGGGTAAAGCTAATAGGCGTTTCCGATGAGGCGCGCAAGTCTGAATCCGTGGCCAGAGCGAACCATGACTATCCCCCGCTAACGGCGCCCCTATTTACCGTGTCACCAAATTGACACGGCCATGTCAGACAAGTTTGATGGCTTCGCGTAAAGATATGCAACCGCGTCTCTCCTCAGCAATGAGCGTTGCAAGCAAGATTAACCGTCCGCTACGCAGAGCCCCAGACGTGGATTGACAATGTCTCGAACGCTTCGTATCGAATTGTCCCGCGATATGCTTAATTAGCATTCTTATGCACGTACTGGACCAGGACGGTTACCGTTGCAGACTGTGCGGCCACGCGTTAACAACAGAATCTCTTGCGCGTCTGGACAGCAATGTAATTCTCTCGGTCCTGATCCCCGTACACGACGAAAGCGACCAGATTGCTCAGAATCTGTCGTTGATACATTCGGAAGCATCGAAGACTGGTCTGCCGATGGAGATGATCGTGGTCGATGACGGCTCGACAGATGGCACATGGCAAGTTTTGGAAAAGCTAGCTGAGCAATTGCCAGGACTAAAAGCGCTTCAGCTTAGCCGCAATTTTGGAAAGGAAGCGGCCATTTGTGCAGGCCTTGCCTACTCCGGCGGGAAAGCATGCATCGTAATAGACTCCGATCTACAACATCCTCCCGAGCTAATCCCAGAAATGGTTCGACTGTGGCGAGACGAACATTGGGACATTGTCGAAGGGATTAAGAGAACACGGGGGACAGAGCCGCTGATCAACAAAATTGGTGCGCGTTTTTTTTATCGCGCTCTAAGCCGTCTTTCAGGCTACGACCTATATGGCTCTTCCGACTTCAAGCTTTTAGATCGCAAGGTGATTGACGCGTGGCTGGATATGCGGGAGCGCAACACCTTCTTCCGAGGCATGATTACCTGGCTCGGTTACCGTCGAAAGCAGGTAAGCTTTTCTGTACCGAGCCGGCGGGTGACACAATCGCGCTGGTCTTTTTTTGGCCTTTTCAGGTTAGCCGTGATTGCTATCACAGCTTTCTCATCGCTCCCTCTGCAAGCAGTTACTCTTCTGGGAGGAATCTTTCTGCTTTGTGCGATTCTATTCTCAGGCTACGCCCTCCTTTTGTACTTCACTGGCCTCGCCCTGCCGGGTTTTACCACCGTGATCATCCTTGAGATGGTGATAGGCGGGGTCTTGATGATTAGCCTGGGCATCATCGGCACATATATTGCGCAGATCTACCAGGAGGTTAAATATCGTCCACGTTACGTCGTTGCACAGGCACTTATGGGTGCCGAGGATGAGAAACTCACGCAAGCTCCCGGAAGCGAGCGGACACAAACCGTCGCGGCGTTAGCCAGCAAATCGTCAGTTTGAAAGCTGCGCCGCAGACGTTGGCCACGCTTGGCTGATCGGTATGGAGTTACCAGACCAACACGACCTGGTACGGCGGGAAGGCGATGCGATTCACATTAGCGGAGATTATCAAGCCCGGGCTCTGAAGTCCGATCGAGCCGCTCAGCGTTTCTGGCACGAAGCAAAGTTCAGGTTGATTGAACGGATCGCAATGCCTGCGAAGCATGAGCGCGTGCTCGACGCGGGATGCGGCTCGGGAACAATTAGTCAATTCCTGTCGCTCCATGCAGGTGACGTCATCGGCATAGACAGCAATCCATCAGCAATAACCTACGCTACAGATGCCTTCAAAGCACCAAACCTCCAGTTTCGCCTTGGCCAGTTTGATGACTTAAAGGACGATAAGCCATTTGACAGGATCTACTGCATCGAGGTCATCGAGCATCTGTACGAGCATCAAGTAGCTGATGTTCTGTCGCTGTTTTACAAGCTGGCAAATCCACGGGGACAGCTCTTTCTTACTACCCCGAACTACCGAAGTACCTGGCCTTTGATTGAACGGCTTTTAGATAGATACGCGTTAGTTGCGAAACTGGATGAGGCACAACATGTGACGCATTTCACCAAGAGAAAGTTCGCCTCAACCTGTGAGCGCGCTGGCTGGAAGGTGCGTCGCATTGGAACTTTCAACGGGTTTGCTCCATTCCTGGCTCCGATTTCCCGGCGCCTCGCGCTCGGCATGGAAGAAATCGAGTTTCTCCTCAACCGTGCACTTCCGCAAAATCTCTTGTTTTGCTTGTGCACAAAAAACGTTTGAAGTCTGACTCCAATTGCGACTTTCGCGATGGTGCAGGCACCGTCGCGAAACCGGTCATGCTCAATGTGGAGTAACCGACAATGCCCACGTGTTCCTGAAGCTAGGGGAACGTTTCTGCTGGCCTTGCGCAAAAAGGGGCACGCTCTGACGTTGCTTTGCCCTTCAGGAAGGGAACTAGATTCGTGATGCTCGGCAAGATGAGGTCTATCTTGCTCGATAAAGCAAGTAGCCGCCGTTTTGCTTGATGATTTCACACCTTCGGCAACTCTCTTTTAGGTCTGAGCTGATGACAACTCCGCCAATCGGAGGGGACGGATGCTTGGCGGCATCCCCAAGGTAAACAAATTCCGACCTGGGCCTGCCTTCCACGGTAGCATACCAGAACGCGTGCATGGACGCTGGGCCAAAGTAACCATCGATAAGATAAATTGGTCTTGACCGTTGTGCGACCGCCGCATCGTAAACTTGCTTGTATGCAGCATCGAAGAACATTGCACGTTTTGGTCCCTCACGGCGAAAGATGGTCTGGAAACGGACGGCTTCGACGGCAGTTAGCGCTAGAAGCAAGACTAGAACACCCAACCGGACAGATCGAGGGATATGATATTGGGAGATCTCGCTGTCCCGGTTTTCACCAGGGACCCGCTGCTTCTGCCCATCGGGAGCGAGCAGCCATTCCAGTGTCGGCACCGTGAGCAGACAGAGAAATACTGGCAATGCAAGGAGCCGCATTGCGTGGAAGGGTTCGAAAGTGATGGCTCCCGGCACAATGGAAGCTGCAAGTCCCCAGAGTACAAATCGCCACCATGGATCTCGCCGATGGTAAAGGACAACCAACAAGAGGCCAGCCATCGCAAGAATGAAAGTCGCAAAAAAGAAAACGCCTCCAGCCTGGATTACATGGTGCCGTGGCAACGGGTGTCCGGTTTGGAGCAAACCGATTAAGCTTTGATCTTCTAAGTAGCGTCTGACAAACTCAGATGCAGCATCGCGCCACGGCACGCCTGGCCTCATGTATGTTGCCGCGAAGAATCGGCTCGTCAAAGCTCCAGGATGATGCCAATTGAAAACAAGAATCGGAATCAACGTTATCCCGTATAGGATCCCGATTTTAGCGATAGCGAGAAAGCGCCTTCCTGTGGTTGCAAACAAGAGCAACCCAAGTGCGAATAGCGGTCCAAGGACACGACCACTGGAATAGCAGTAGGTCAAAAGCGCCAGCGTTGCCGCGACAACTGCAACGCCGCGCCAGTTCCAACTTACTGTTGTCTGTGCGTAATGAATCGCGAGCAAGAGAAGCACCAAAGCGAACGGGACAAAATGTGGCTCGATTACAAGGCCACGCACCTCAAAGAACCAAGGAGTTAGAAGTGCAGTCACGCCGACAATCAACCCAATTCGGAGCTGACCAGAAATGCGCTTTGCCAGGAGTCCGAGTAGCAAACAAGCCGCGAAGACCCAGAACGCGCTGAAGGTTCGTGCTACCAAAATGCTCGGCGGCACGAAGCGAAAGACAAGCGCTAAAAGATAGACCTGTGTCGGGCTGACGTATTGTGTAAAGCCCTCCGTGAACATCTGGAAGTACAACGGAAAGTGCCCCCCAAATTCACCCGCGCCCGTCCGCGAAACGAGATACGCATTGTAAGCAATGGCAGACTCATCAACGTAGAAGCCTGGCGGATTATGTGAGAGTCCGGAAGTATAGCCGATGAAAAGCAAGGTAATGCCCGCCGCCCACGATAAAATCCGCGGATATTTACTCTTAAAGATAGGAGGAGATCGCATACGCGACGTGGGCAAAACTCTTGGTTTTACTCTCGACTTTAGTTGTAGTTTGCTTCAGCAATTGGAAAAGCTGGACATCGAGCCTGTGGAATGACGATGACTGCTTGTAGTCACTGTTATTTCCCTACCAGATCGACTTGGACTACTCGGTTCCCGAAAGTGCAGAGCACGTAAAGCTTTCTGTTTACCAACACCAGGGCTGAAGCGCCTTCCAGCTTGTCAGGCGGTCGGGGTCGTAACGAGGCAATCTTTTTCCCAGTTAGATCGAAAACAAGGACCTCGTCGGTCTGAGTACTGGTTGCGTACAGACGGCGTGCTTTGGAGTCAATCGCCAAATGCTGCATATACCAGGCGCCTTTTATTGGTCGCCACTCAGGTACGAACCAATTGGCAACGAAATGCCCATTGGCGTCGAAAACCTCTATTCGCCGATTCAGTGGATCGGCGACGTACACCCTATCGTTGTTTGCATCGACCGCTACGGACGTTGGGTCATTGAACTGGCCGTCCCCTGCCCCTCTTTCTCCCCAAACAGCCAGCACGTTGCCATTAGTATCTAATTTGACTATGCGAGCATGTCCCTCGTCGACAACATAGACGCTGTTATCAGCGCCGATTGATATGTCGATCGGACCATAAAATCCTGGCTCAGGACCTTTCCACTCGGCCACGAATGTTCCATCGGGCATCAGTTTCTGCACGCGTTGATTCGCTGTGTCAGCCACGTAAATGTTGCCGCTCGAGTCGACAGCGACGCCACACGGCTCTCGGAACTCACCCAAGCCTTCTCCTTTTGTCCCGATGACTCCAAGGAACATTCCGCTCGGCGAAAACTTTTGGACGCGGCCGTTATTCGAGTCGGCGACTAAAACGTTCCCTGAACGGTCAACGGCCATTCCGCGCGGTACGTCAAACTGGCCTTTTTCCAGTCCCTTGCCCCCTTCAAACATACTATTACCAACTTCCGGCAGGGAACTAAGCGCAGAAGGCGCTGTCTCGGGGACCTTGTAAATTGTCAGCGAATTGTACTTGTGCTCCTTGTCCTGAAACACCTTTGGAAAATACCTGGCAAAAACTTGCTCATTGGGGCTTTTGACAAACTCGTTGCGCCGAACGGCGTTATCAAATGCGACATAGGAAATATTATTGTCTTTTAAAAGCCGAAACACTTTCCTCGGATCTTTGGTCTGGAATAGGTCTAAGTAAGCCTTATCGCGCTTAGTCGAATCATAGCCAGCTCCCCACGAATAATAAGGCCAGCCGTAAAAAACGCGACGCCCGGCCATTAGTATCGGGTGAGTGACGAAGCGGTCCGTGAGAAAGATATCGCGCGGCTTGGTCTCTTTCATCAGCCACTCGATTAGTGGATCGTTCTTGTAAGGGACTTCGCTCCAGTAGGTGTTATGAATCGGAAAGAATTCAATCAAACCGCCTGGAATAATCAGGATAAAGAGAAGAATCGCGGCTAACTTTCCAGGTAGTGTGATTCCCGCGAGTGATAAACGCCATAAACGCCAGAGCCCAAAAGCAACAAACAGATTGATGATGATAACCCAGATGTGAAAAAACTTCTGGTTTGCCAGCACCTCGATCGTGAACTGGAAAGAGAAAGCCACCAGAAGGAGGCTCGAGACTGCCACGAATACCCGCCGTTGCAGCCTACTGGCGAAAAGCAGTGCCAGGGCGATTAACAACCATTTGAAGCCAAAGCTGAAGCCAAGATACTTCGTAACGCTCCAGGCTGTCGGATGATCAAGCGTATAGCCCCAGTGAAGGAGCTTTGGCACATGCGTCCTGTTACTTCCT
>Ga0193727_1000588_pt1 | contig 14237 bp, 14 predicted proteins | sample H2c2metaG_FD_143051 | JGI IMG/M metagenome (GOLD analysis project Ga0193727, IMG submission 143051) | Soil microbial communities from a riparian zone of the East river system, Colorado, United States - H2c2 | ecosystem: Environmental > Terrestrial > Soil > Riparian zone | place: USA: East River...
CATGAGATCGACGAGCGCGACATCCGGCTCGCCCTCCTTCACGCGCGCGATGGCTTCGACTCCGCTGGGGGTCTCCGCTACCTCGTAGCCTTCACCCGTCAGCAGCGCGCCGACCATGCGCCGAATGTTCGGCTCGTCGTCGGCGATCAGGACTATCGGCACTTACGTGCTGCGATCCTGCGCGGAGCTGCCGCCCGGTGGGATTTGCCGGCCTTCAGGGGTGACTCGCCCCTCGGAGAGCAGCTTGGTGGTGAATCGCTGTCCCTCGGTAATCCGCTCAACCTCGACCGCGATGGAATCGATCGCATGCTCCATCCGCTCGAGACGATCGGTGACCTCGGTTGGAAGGCGTGGGTTTCTGGACTCGGCATCCATCCTTCGCGAATAAGCGCGTGCCAAGGGAACGCCGATGGCGAGGAAGATGGCGCACACGAATGCACCCAGTGGAACGACAATCTCTGGTCCCATTTCAGCTCTCCATCGCGGCGTTCCCGCCGTCGGCCGGTATCGTCAACTGAATCTCCGTTCCTTTGCCAGGGGTGCTCGTCGCATTCACAGTCCCATCGTGCGCCCATACCGCCTGCCGCGCAATGGCGAGCCCGAGTCCGGTGCCCCCGGGCTTGTTGGTGACGTACGGCTCCCAGATTTGTTCGAGGCTCTCCGCCGCGATTCCCTTTCCGGTGTCGGCGACAGAGATGCGCACCGCGTCGCGGCCGGCCATCCTGACCTGATTCGCCTTCACCGTGATGTGCCCGCCATCCGCGGATGCGTCGACGGCGTTGAGAAGAACGTTACTCAATGCGCCGGCCAGCGCGCTGTTGTGTCCGTGCACTCTGGGGAGATTGTCGTCTATCTGGAGTTCGAGTGCGACGTTCGGCGGCACGCAGCTGCGAGCGGTGTAGCGGACCAGCTCGCCAATGTCTACTTCCGCAGCCGGACCATCGGGCAGCCGCCCGAACTCGGCGAAGCTTCTCGCCATGCGATCCAATCGGTCCGATTCGATCGCGATGACGTCGACGTCCTCCTGCAGCGGCGCCGGAGCCTGCCCACGCAGCCGCGCCAGCGCGAATCGAATCGGCGTGAGGGGGTTCTTGATCTCGTGCGCCACTCGACGCGCGCTCTCTCTGAACGCGTGGAGCCGTTCCGCTTCGATCGCCTGCCGTCGTCCGTGCGCCAGCTCGGAAACCATCTCGCGCATGCTGCGCCGCAGCGTCTCGAACTCGGGCGCGCCCCGGACCCTGCTGGTTGTGACTTCGATCGTGGTTCCATCATCCCCGTTCTGCTGCGCCCGCTTGACCAACGTCGGCTCCGGTGGGGGCGGCAGCTGCTCGCCGTGTCCAATCAGCTCGGTCCAGCGAACCAGCTCGTCGAGCGGGCGACTCAATTGTCGGCTCAGATGTCCCGCCACCCGTGAAGCCACTCCGGTCAGCACCAGCAGGGCGACGACGCCCGCCAGCGCGATCACGCGCACAGTACGGGCGGCGAGGAAGCTGTAACGCCTCGCCTGTTCCACCGAAGTCCTGAGCTCACGCTCGTGTGCGTCGATCGCCAGCCGCTGGGAGGCGGTCAACGGTGCCTGGCGCGCCGCGGCTATCGCCTTCTCGCCGCTCGCCGCGACGCTGTCCCACGCCGAACGACCGGTTACGAAAGGGAGGGCCGTGCTGACCGTTCCGCTCCACAAAAGCGTCAGCAAGAGGGCCGGCACGATCGCGAACAGGGAGAGGATCAGGACCAGGCGCGTGCGGAAACGGAGTTGATTCATGGGGCTTTAGGTTTAAATTATACCCGTACGGCGCGACTTCGAGGATCCGGCGACCCCGTCAACCAAAGGGTTGACGCGCTCGCATGGACCTGAAGACGCACCGCCTGCGGCGTCCGTCGCAGGATCAACAAGGTGTGCAGCCACTGCGGCAAGGTTCGCAGGCACGCAGCCGAGGAACTGTAATCCCCAACAAAAAAATATGAGTCCCAGACCGCACCGGTCCGCGCCGACGAGCGCGCGCAGGCAATTAGCCCCGGTACATCGCGGGCCACAGGCGATTTCGCCGATCCACCGTGGACCGCAAGCAATGAACCCCGCCAACATAGGCAGCCAGCACCACGCCCCCAACGCCGCCCTGCTCATCGACTTCGACAACGTCACGATGGGCATTCGCTCCGAGCTCCAGACGGAGCTGAAGAATCTCCTCTCCTCCGACATCGTCAAAGGCAAAGTCTCCGTACAGCGCGCTTACGCGGACTGGCGCCGCTACCCTCAATACATCGTCCCCCTGGCGGAATCCTCGATCGACATGATCATGGCGACCGCGTACGGGTCGGCGAAGAAGAACGCCACCGATATCCGCCTCGCCGTCGATGCGATGGAGCTGGTGTTCACGCGCCCCGAGATCGGCACCTTCATTCTCCTCTCGGGTGATTCCGATTTCGCCAGCCTCGTCACCAAGCTGAAGGAATACGGGAAGTACGTAATCGGCGTCGGCATCCGCGAATCGTCGAGCGATCTGCTCGTCATGAATTGCGACGAGTACTACAGCTACAACGCCCTCGCCGGCCTCGTTAAGAGCGGCGAAGAGGAAGTCGTGAAGAAGGATCCGTGGGAGCTCGTCACGGAAGCGATCACTCGCATGAAGCGGAACGGCGACGTGATGCGCGCCGACCGTCTCAAGCAGGTGATGCAGCAGATCGACAGTTCTTTCGACGAGAAGAACCTCGGCATGTCGAAGTTCTCGCGGTTCGTCACTGAAGCCGCTCAAAGAGGATTGTTGACGCTGACCAAGCTCGAGAACGGACAGCTCGAGGTCGGCCCGCCAGGTGCTGCCCGCACGCTTCCGGCGGGTCAGGACAGCGTAGAGACCCACGCGCCACGAGCAGCCGCGCCGGCCGAGGAAGGCGACGCCGCTGACAGGCCACGTCGTTCCCGGAGAGGTGGAAGAGGGCGCGACCGCGAAGGACGCGGACCGCGCGCCGCGCCCGCGGTCGCCAGGGTCGCCACTGAGTCCGAGCCGGCCGCACCACACGAGACATCACGCCCCGCGGCTCCGCCGAGGCATGCGAAAGCGGACGAGATCGGTTCCAGCGGATTGCGTCTCACCCGGGAAGAAGCTTTCAACCTCGTTCGTCGCGCCGTCGGCCAGAATGGGTCTGCGCGTGCGAGCCAGGTTCGTTCCACCGCCCGCGAGATGCTCGGACGCGACAGCGAGAGTCTGAGCGAACGGAATTTCCTCCGAATTCTACAAGACGCGCACGATGCCGACATAGTGGACCTGCGTCGTCGCGGTGAGGATTACGAGGTCGCCCCCGCCGCTCCGTCGACACCGGTGAGCCAGCAGCTCGCCGCTGCGGAGCCGCCGAAACCGGCACCAGCAGCGCCAGCGACTCCGACCGGAATGGGAGCGCGCAGCGCACCGCCCAGCCGCGGTCGCGGACGCGGGCCAATCGGCGCACGCGTCGGAGTAATGCCGCCGCATCTTCTTTCCGTCGGAGTCGTCGAGACCTCGCGTCCCGCGCCGGAGCCGGTCTTCACCGAGTCCGTCGCTGATCTGCCGCTCACCGGCGAAGACGCTCTCTCGACCGATGGCGAAGCCAAGCCGCGCGCGGCCAGAAAGCGCGCAGCAGGAGACGAAGCCAAGCCGCGACGCGGCCGGAAAACGGCTGCCGCATCGGACGACGAGGGCGACAAGCCGGCCCCTCGTCGTAGCGCTCGCAAGAGCCGCAGCAAGACCTCTAGCGAGTAGTGGGACGGGTTCTCCCTCGCGCGTTCTATGAGCGCGAGACCGAAATCGTAGCGCGCGAGTTGCTCGGCACTGTCCTCGAGTGTGAGACCAGTGCCGGCACCGCCAGCGGAATCATTGTCGAGACCGAAGCCTACCTGGGCGAGCACGACCTGGCGTGTCACGCGGCTGCCGGGCGTACCGCGCGAACGGAGCCGCTCTACGGACCACCGGGCACCTCGTACGTCTATTTCATCTATGGCATGTACTGGTGCTTCAACGCCGTCACCCGCACGGAAGGGCTGCCCAGCGCCGTTCTCGTGCGTGCGCTCGAGCCGTTGGCAGGGAAGGCCCTGATGCATAAGCGCCGCGCGCGAATCAGGAACGAGGTCGATCTCACCAATGGCCCCGGGAAACTCTGCACCGCTCTCGGCATCGACGGCTCGATGAGCGCGAAAAGCCTTCAGCGGAAGCCGCTGGTAATTCGCGAGGGTGAGAGGATCCCCGATGACGAGGTCGAGGTCACCACGCGGATCGGGATCACCAAGTCGGCCGACTGGCCGTTGCGGTGGATCGTGAAGGGGAACCGGTACGTGTCGAAGGGCAAGTTCTCGGCGTAGAAAATCCGAAGCATCCGTCCCAATCCGCAGCATCCGTGTTAAAAAAAAAACGGCCCCTTGTGGGGGCCGTTCACTGCAATCGCCGGTCGCGCCAAGAGCTGCTATTACCGATCGATTGAGCTTCCGAAGTTCCAGCGTACGCCGAACTCGAAGAAGTTAAGAACGCTTCTGAAGAGAAAGTCCCTGTTGCTGGGGACCAGAGTTTCCTGCGCGAAGATCGCCGCGCGCTTCGTTCGAATTTGAACGCCGGCCATTCCTATCACCGCGCCGCGGCTGCGCTCTCTGTCCATTTCGTCGAGGAACGCGTTGTTGGGGAACGTATTGGCCGAGTCGACGAACACTCGCGCATCACCGAGCACCGCGATCATGTAGCCGATGCCACCGTACGGAGTGATTCCGCCGAAATGCTTTGGGAATGCGACCGCGGCGAAGGTGATCCGCCGCATATCATTCACGCGTACCGTGCGCTGCCCTGTAGTGGATGTGGGGTCCCCGAACTCGAGATCCCGCTCGAAAATCGACTGGTTGCCGGATACGTACAGGCCGCCCTTCGTTCGCGTGATGAGCCAGTCGATTCCGAGATCGACCGTCGACGTATTTCCGTGGCCCGGCACCGAGAAGGTGTTGACACCGCTCTTGAATCCCCAAAACCACGAATTGTCGAAGTTCCGCACTCCCTGCGCGTCTGCGCCGGCGGAAACAACGATCGTGGCGACCAGCGCCACCGCGACTGTTCTAAGCTTCTGCATTAAGGCGTCCTCTAGATTATGCCTAGCTTCGTCCCGACGATCTTGAAAGCCTCGATGGCCTGATCCAGATCGCCGCGTGAGTGGGCAGCGCTGAGCTGACAGCGCACTCGCGCCTGCCCCTGGGGAACGACCGGAAAGCCGAACCCTGTCACAAAGACGCCTTCGTCCAGCAACATGTCACTCATTTTGATTGCCGTCGCCGTCTCGCCCACAATTATGGGGACGATGGGGGTCTCGCCTGGCAACGGTTTGAAGCCCGCTTCGGAGATCGCACCGCGGAAGTAGCGGGTGTTGTCGCGGAGCTTTTGCACGAGCTCCGGGTGGTGCTCCAGCTGCCTGATTGCACCCAGCGCGCTGGCAGCCACGGTGGGCGGGAGGGCGTTGGAGAACAGCTGCGGGCGCGACCGCTGGGTAAGCATGTCGCACAGAGGCCCCGGTCCGGCGACAAAACCGCCGGCTGCGCCACCGAGGGCCTTTCCCAGCGTCGACGTGATGATGTCGACCTCGCCAAGCACTCCGAAATGCTCAGGCGTACCGCGTCCGCCGGCTCCCAGAACGCCCGTTCCGTGTGAATCATCCACCGCCACGATCGCGTCGTAGTCCCTCGCCAGCTGGAGGATTTCCGGAAGCTTGCAGATGCTTCCCTCCATCGAGAACACGCCGTCCGTCCAGATGATTCGGCGACGCGCGCCCTTCGCGCCCACGAGCTTGGACTTCAGGTCGTCCATGTCGGAGTGCTGATAGACCGCGGTCGTGCATTTGGTGATTGACTTCGCCAGCCGGATCGAGTCGATGATCGACGCGTGGTTCAATGCATCGGAGACGACGAAGTCGTTCTGCTCGACTATCGTCGCCGTCAGGCCCTCGTTGGCGTTCCACGCCGAGACGTAGCTGAGGGATGCCTCGGCGCCGACGAGATCGGCGATGGCTTTCTCGAGATCGCGGTGAATCGTGAAGGTGCCGCAGATGAACCGAACACTCCCGGTTCCGGCGCCGAACTGCTTGAGGCCATCGAGTCCGGCCGCCACCACCGCCGGGTCGTTGCACAATCCCAGGTAGTTGTTCGAGGACAGGATCACGATTTCTCCGCGTCCTTCCATCTGGACGCGCGCGTCCTGAGGTGAGGCGAGGTAGTTGAGACGCTTGTAGACGCGGTCCTGCTTGAGCTTCTCTATCGCGGCGGTCAGCTCGGAATTGAAATTCGCGTTCAGTGCCACTTGGTCCTCTTGTGACAGGTTCAGGCTATCTCGAAGATCACCTTTCCCGCCTCGCCGGATTTGATCGCGTCTATCGCGGCGTCCGCCTCGGCGAGTGGGAAGCGGTGCGTTATGACCGGTGCCGGATCGAATTCGCCGGATTGGAGGAACCGCGTCATCTGATGCCACGTCTCGTACATTCGGCGCCCGACCACACCGTAGATGGTGAGACCCTTGAAGATGACTTCAGTCGCGAGGTCGAAGTCGACCTTCTTCGACGGGATGCCGAGCATCTGAACACGGCCGCCCACGCGCACGAGCGCGAACGCCTGATGAATGGCGGCGGGGACTCCCGACATCTCCAGCACGACATCGGCGCCGAAGCCGGAAGTAGCGGCCTTCACGATCTTTTCCGCCTCCTCGGGATGAACGGCGTGGTGCGCGCCCATTTTTTTCGCGAGCGCCAGGCGTGTATCGTTCACGTCCGTCGCTACGATCAGCGACGCTCCGGCAGCTTTGCAAATCCCGACCGCAAAGATACCGATCGGTCCGCATCCGGTTACCAGTACAACGGCCCCTGGTATCTCGGCCGTGAGAACGGTGTGGAACGCATTTCCCATCGGGTCATGGATTCCACCGATGTCGTAGGAGATGTTGTCGTCCAGGTGCCAGACGTTGGTGGCGGGCATCGAGATGTACTCGGCGAAACAGCCGTCGCGGTCGACGCCGATGATTTTCGTGAACGGACACACGTGGGCGTTCCCAGTGCGGCAGAGGAGGCAGCGTCCGTCGACGATGTGTCCTTCCGCGGTGACGCGGTCGCCTTCCTTCACGTCGGTCACGAGCCGGCCGACCTGAATAACATCGCCGGCGAATTCATGCCCGACGACGAACGGCGGCTTGCAGCGGCCCTTCGCCCAGGCGTCCCAATCGTAGATGTGCACGTCGGTGCCGCACACGCCCGCGCGCCGCACGCGAATGAGAACTTCGTCCTCGCGGATCCGCGGCTCCGCGACATCCTTGAGCTTGAAACCGGGAGACGCGGATTCCTTTACCAGCGCTTTCACGAGCGGCCACTCCGTTGAGAGTCGAGAAAAAACTTTTGCGACGCGGCGAGTTCTAACCTGATCACTACAAGCTGCTTTTGGAAGTGATCACCACTTCAATGGAGTCGACCGCAAAAAGCATTGCACGCACATCTCTTGCATTCTATATTCGCGACGAGTCACGGGCAGTGATGCGCGCTCGTCATCGCAACCAGATCCTTTGTAAACAGCGTGCCGGTCAGGACGCGGTGCAGGACTCGCCGGTTCCATCAGGGTACTGGTGAGAGTTCTACTTCATCGTGGAGAGACAACATGGCAGCAGCGAAGAGACGCGGACGCAAATCCGCCGCGAAGAAGAGCGGTGGCAGAAGGAGCAAGGCCGCTCGCAGCGCATCGGCGAGGAAGGGAGCTCGCACGCGCGCGCGGAACAAGGCGGCGAAAGCGGCAGCGCGTAAGAAACGTAGATAGGCTGTTCCAGCACAGGGAAAACGGAAAAGCCGGCGATGTCGCCGGCTTTTTTGCTAACGCGAGTAACGTGCTGATGCGAGCTCCACGATTCGCGAAATGAGCGCCGGGTACTCGAGCCCGCCGTGTCGAGCCGCGCGCGCGAACTCGCTGTTCTGCTCCAGGTAGCAATTCGGATTCGCCTCGATCACATAGACCTCCTCTTTCGCCGTGACTCGGAGATCGATGCGCGCGTAATCGCGCAGCCGCAGCGCCTGGAACGAGTCGATGGCGACCTTCTGAATCTTCTCGGTCAGCTCCTCCGGCAGATCGGTTGGAAACACTGATTTCGTTCCCTCGAATTCCGCTCCCTTCTCGTCACCGTCGTCGCCCCACTTCGCCTCCCAGCTCGCGATCTTGGGCAATCCCGCCGGAAACTTCGAGAAGTCGAGCTCGATGATCGGTAACGCCTCGACCTTGCTGTTGCCGATCACGCCGACGTAGAACTCGCGGCCGTCGATGAATTCCTCCACCAGCACGGCCGACTGATACTCCTGTTGGGTGCTGCTGATGACATCGAGGAGCTCTTTCACATCGTTCACAATCGACTTCTGAGTGATGCCGAGGGACGCGTCCTCCTGCGGAGGCTTGACCAGCAGCGGGAACTTGATGTCCCCTACCCAGTCGGACTGTCCACGGTACATCGTCGCGAACTTCGCGCTGAGAATCCCGTGGAATGCCAGAACCTTCTTGGTGAGAGTCTTGTCGCCGGCGAGAATGAGCCCCGCCGGACTCGAGCCGGTATAGCGGAGGTCGAGAAGATTGAGCAGCGCCGCGACGTTCGACTCGAGCGCGCTCTTGCCCCTGAATGATTCGGCGAGGTTGAAGACCAGCTCCGGCTGATCCTTCGTCAGCTCGTCGATCAGCGGCTGCACCGCGTCGTCGACCGCCAATCTCCGAGTCGTGTGACCGTTGGCAGCCAGCGCCGCATCGAGCTGGTCAAGAATCGGATCAACTGGCGGATCGAGCGCGTCCTTGCTGTGCAGAACTGTAATCTTCACGATTCCTCGCCCGGGTCGGCGCCGTCGATGGCGTTGGTGTGCCGATAGTTCATCATCACAGCGGTGCCAAAGGCGGTGAGCTCGATGAGCGTCGACGCCTCGAGTCCACCGAGCTTGAGGTCGAGATGCGCCACCCGGCTGGCGAGGAAGTCGACGAACTGTCGCACGACGGCTGCGTTCTCGCCGGTCCAGTAAGATATCCGCGTGACAATCTCGCGCCGGTGCCGCGAGATGAATTCTCCGGCGGCGGCAGCGCCCGGCGCCTGCTCGGCCGAGACGAAAATGGTTTTCAGATCCCCGTCGAAGATGCGCTCGTCGCGAATCGGAATGCTCTCGTCGGTATCCTTGTAGTGCTCGGCGAGGGTGTAGTGCATCGCCGCTACCGGAAGGTCATCCTCCGATGGCTCGGGAACTTCCGGGACCTCGTGTGCGATCTCCTGCATCACATTGTCCACGTACTCGAGTTTGGCGAGCGCGCCCCATCCTTCGTACATGCGCCGCCAGTCGAGCCCCGGCGTGAGCCAGACGGCGAATGTCTCCGCGAAGTCTTCGTCGGGATGCTTCTGGGCGTACCAGCCGAGGATGTGGCGCACGAAGTCGCGCGAGAACGGATCGGCGCGGTACCTCTCGCGGTACGGGCGTGAGTACGGGCCGAACATTTTGCGCCAGTCAGGGCGATCGTAGAGACGATAGGCGTAGTTGAACGCATGGCCGGCCTCGTGCCGCAGGTAGCGCATCGACTCTTCAGCGCCCTCTACCGTGGAGGAGTAATCCTCCTCGATCTTCGACAACCGTGCGTCGGCGAGATAGAAGGGAACGCCAATCAGCGGAGTGCCGTCGGGACACCCCCACTGGTCGCTCAGATAAACGGGCGGGCGGAAATCGAGGCCCTTGGCTGCCAGCTCCTCGTATAACTGCGCGACCAGCTTCTCAAGCAGCGTCCCCCTGATCTCGAGACCAATGTCAGAGATGCGCTGCGACAAGAGCGCGTGCCGCTCGCCTTCCCAGTTGGGGGCAGCTTCTTCCACGACCGAGACTCGGGCAAGGGACGTACCGGGTTTGGCACCCTCTTGTTCTTCCAACTGCAGTTTGCGGATGCAAAAAGCCCCGCGATGCTCTCGCGGGGCCTCACACACTTCTTATAGTATCAGACCCGACTACGCAGCGCGGGTCGCGGTCTCGACGACTTCATCAGGCACCGGGCCCCAGATGTAGGCCGAGAAGACCGGAGTGGGCTCCGTTCTGTCGCCCCTGGAGATGATAATGCCGAGTGGCTCGGACGATCCGTTATCCTTACGATCCTTTTTCATCAGGCTCTCACTTGGTAGATGCCGCAGCATGACTTTGAGCGCTTTATAGGCACCCCACATGCCATGTCAGACGTGGCTCACAAGTGATTGTTAATGAAGGAGTTGCGAAATCCTAGCCGCTACTGTTGAGGCGTGAGTGTCGCAAAATGACACTCCATTGTAGGACAGCTGTGTCGATGCGACACAGCGCGTCAGCTGGCGATTTTCCTGGCTAGGAAGCTCCTGGAGGAGCTCGAGTCGTCCTCGACCGAGATCGACCAGCCTTTGTACTGGCGCCGCAGCTCGGCGACTGACAGTCCGCGCTTGCCCCGGACAATGGTTCCGACCAGGTGCACGCCGCCATCGCGGGTGGCGGTCTGAAGCAGATCGATCGCGCGTTCGCGCTCCTCAGCCGAGAGTCCGCTGAACGCCTCGGAAGTGCAAACGAGGGCGCCGAGTGGAACGTCGGGGGACCAGTCTGCGATGTCGGCGACATAGCCCTGGATCCGGTCTCCGAGCCCGGCGGCGTGGGCCGCGTTCATCACGCGCTCGAGGGAATTCACTTCGCGGTCGACGGCGGTCACATCGCAGCCATGTGCGGCGAGGTAAAGCGCGGTGCGATCGATCTCCCCGCCTGCGACTAGCACCTTCGATTCAGCCGGCGGGTGAATCTCGCGGGCCAGCACACCGTCGGGTTGAATTCCCCAGTGTTCGGGACGCCGATACTCGGCCAGCAGCTTGACGCGCTTTTTCCGCCAGGTGCCGTACGCCGGGATGCGCAGGCGCTTCCGGATGATGCGATCGACTTCCGCCCAGAGCAGAAGTTCGTCCATGGCGAATTGCTCGCCGGAGCGCAACGATGCTGCTGCCTCGTCGCCAATCTTGAGAATGGCGGACCGCGAGACCGACTCCTTGTAATTCTCGATCTCGTTCTCTACGTACAGCTCGTACTCGTGCTTTAGAGAGCGAGGAGTGTGTTGCGCCATTTCGTCGGGCAGGGGACACGTGCTTTAGACAAGCGTTTAAGCTAGGTCAGATGACTCGTCCCGCAAGAGCAAGTTGTCCAAGCTCAACCGCTGGCAACGTTTAGCTCAATCGGGTATGGAGATCAGCCCGACGCGGAACGCATAGCGAACCAGACTGACGACGTCGTGCATTTCCAGTCGCTTCATGACTTCGCCGCGATGACTTTCGACGGTCTTGACGCTGAGCTTGAGCCTGCTGGCTATCTCGCGGGTCCGGTGCCCATCGGCGACCATCCGCAGGACTTCGATCTGGCGGGGAGTAAGCCGGTGAAGAGGACGCCGGATCGAAACGGCATGTGAGATGGAGCTCGGCAGGCGGCTGAGATGCGATTTGAGGATCACATCCTCGGCGCCGGCGCGAACGCATGCAACAGTTTTCTCGCCGTTGTGCGAGCTGACGACGATTAGCGGCGTGATGGGACGCAACCGCCGCAGAAGCCGGAGGGCGGCATGCGCATCCAGTTGCGCAGAAGTGGGATCGAGCAGAACTATGTCAGGAGCGAATTCGGGAATCGCCGAAGCGAACGCCTCTTCGGTATCGACGCGCTTGGTCACTGGCGCCAGGCCGGCCCGGCTCAACTCATGCTTGATCAGCTCGGCGTCGGCCTCGCTGTTTTCCAGCATCAGTACACGGAGAGATTTACTCATAGGGGGCTAACGGATCGCACTACAGACTCATCTCCACAAAACGTTTGGGGCCGAAAGCGTAATCACCCGACTTAGTGCCATTCGCCATGGGATCCCCTTAAATAATACTATTCTTTATTGTACTTTGTTGTACTTTGATAGGCAACGGGCGAATTCCGTTAGGCGGCGGCAGAGGTGCAACCGGTTCGGCGCGTGGGCAGAGAGGTTATCACCAGTCAGACGGGGAGCATATTGGGTAAACCCCTGAGGTCTCAGGAGATAGCGGATTCGAATGAGCTGCTCGACATCGCTCAGGCGGCCGCGCTTCTCAACGTCAGCGAAACATCGCTGCGGCGTTGGACGAACTCCGGGCGGCTGCCATGTCTTCGTGTCGGGCAGCGCCGGGAGCGGAGATTCCGGCGCGGCGACCTGCTCGCGTTTCTCGAGGGCCAGGCGTCGGACATCAGTCCGCGCACTGACGATGCAGGCCTCCAGAGAATCTCGAATCTTTCAGAGGGTCCCGTCACCCTCACTTTCGGGAGCCACCTGTGCGGGCTTTACGCGACCGATCTCGGGCGCATCACCCTCGCGGGTCCGTTTCTTCTCGCGGGACTCAACGAAGGCAGTGTCTGCTTCCTCGTCGGACCCGTCAGCACACATCGGCAAGTGCTCAAGTATCTCAGGAACGCCCGGCCATCGCTCGACGCGGATATCGACTCCGGCCGCCTGATACTATCGCAGTATCACCCCGGCACCCGGGGGCAGAACAAATACTTTCGAGCGCTGCTCGACAAGAAGGTTTCGGAGGGTGCTCAGTCCTTTCGGATCATCGGTGATCTGTGGGGCATGCGCTCCAAGTCGAGCGAGGCAGAGCTGATACAGTACGAGGCCGACTACGATCAACTCATCGCCCGCAACTATCCGGTAGTAACGATCTGCATCTACGACGTGCGGAAGTTCTCAGGTGTCGAAGTGCTCAATACCCTCAAGGGTCACCGCGACATCCTGCGATTCCCTCTCGAGAAGGTGCTTGCATAGCCTGCGCAGTGGCAGTTCGGTGGTAAGACTCGTGCAATAGAGGCGGCTATGAACCGGTCTCTTACCGTCGGAATTGACCCAACCGAGCTTCTCGATATTGGCGAAGCCGCCGAATTCCTGAACGTGAGCGAGGCATCGCTCCGACGGTGGACGAATTCTGGCGCGCTGCCGTGCCTCCGCATCGGCCTGCGGCGCGAGCGCCGCTTTCGACGGGGAGACTTACTCGCGTTCATGGAACAACCCGCCGAGAAACGGCCTGGCAACAACGGGGAGGGTCCTGTGAAAGCAATTGACTGGAAAGACGAGCCGATCGCCGCTGTCCACGGGAATCACTTGTGCGGCATCTACGGAAGCGATGCCGGCCGCATCGATCTGACAGTTCCGTTTCTCCTCGACGGACTACGCGACAAGAGTGTCTGCTTCCTCGTGGCCCCATCGCGCGCGCAAAAGCCCATCCTCAGAGCAATGAAGCGAAGGCGGCCCGCTCTGGACTCGGACATCAAGACAGGCCGCCTGATCGTGAGCGAGCACCAGAACACTCCGGCTGCCCAATGCCGCTTCTTCGAACTCGCAATGAGGAAGGCCGAGTCGGAAGGCGTTCAGTCTTTTCGCGTTGTGGGCGACATGTGGGGCCTCCGCCTGAAAGTATCAGCGCGGGAAATGGTCAAGCTGGAGGTCGGATTCGAGCGGCGCATCGTACCCCAGTTTCCCGTGGTCGCGCTCTGTGCCTACGATGCGCGGAAGTTCGCCGGCGTCGAGTTGCTGGACGCGCTCAAAGACCACAACGATACGTTCAGATTCCCCATGGGAAAGACACTCGCGTAGCTTCTACGGCTGGACGATTCCATTCCGGATAGCGTAGCGAACGAGCTCGCTCACCGAGCGAAGGCGCAGTTTTCTCATGATGTTGGTCCTGTGCGCCTCGACCGTCTTGACGCTGATTCCAAGGTGTGATGCAACCTCCTTGGTGCTGCGCGCCTCGGCAACGAGCTGCACGATCTGCCGCTCCCTCGAGGTCATTCGCCTGGAAGGGTCTTCGACCGCGTGTCTCGCGTTTTCACCCCTCGCCCCGGAGTCCAGAACGAACTCGGCGACCCGCGATGTGAAGAATGTCTGGTGCTGGCTGAGCTTGTCGATCGCCGCGACCAGACTCTGATCCGCATCCGATTTGAGCACATAGCCGCGCGCGCCGGCTTTGATCACTTGCTGCGCTAGCTCCTCGGAATGGTGCATCGTAAGTATCAGCACCTCGCTCTCTGGTGACTCCTTGAGGATGCGCGAGGTCGCCTCGAGTCCGTTCAGTCCGGGCAGGCTGATGTCGAGGACGACGATATCCGGCTTGAGATCGGCGGCCTTGCGGATCGCGTCCTGACCATCAACCGCTTCACCGCAGACCTCCCACCCGGGTCGGCTTTCCAGGAGCGCACGGACG
>Ga0193727_1000589_pt1 | contig 14237 bp, 14 predicted proteins | sample H2c2metaG_FD_143051 | JGI IMG/M metagenome (GOLD analysis project Ga0193727, IMG submission 143051) | Soil microbial communities from a riparian zone of the East river system, Colorado, United States - H2c2 | ecosystem: Environmental > Terrestrial > Soil > Riparian zone | place: USA: East River...
AGCGATCAATTCGGTGGCGGGGTGATCGAACCACCCTTCCTCTACTAGGGGCACGAATAACGGACACGCCTGCGCATGCACGCGCGCATCGGGGCGCAGCTGCTTGATGGCGCGCTCGTAGGCCCCGCTCGCGATCGTGCCCGCGGTGCCGATCACGCCGATTGTCCCCGTCTTGGTCGCCGCGACGGCGGCCCGCGCGCCGGGCTCGATTACACCCACGACCGGCACGGGCGAGTGCTCCTGGAGATGGCCGAGCGCGTGCGCGGTGCTCGTGTTACAGGCGACCACCACCGCCTTCACGCCGCGCTTGAGGAGATACGCAAGGATCTCGGCGCTGTAGCGCCGGACCGTCTCGGGCGACTTGGGACCGTAGGGGACGCGCGCGGTGTCGCCGAAGTAGATGACCGACTCCTTTGGCAACCGCTCGAACAGCGCGCGGGCGACGGTGAGACCGCCGATCCCCGAGTCGAAGACGCCGAGGGGCGCGGCCGCGGTTGGCGCGCTCACCGCAATGGCAGGCTGATCCCGATGCCGCGCGGGTACGCCTGGATCTTCAGGTCGGCGGGAAAGTCCTGGAGGTGCGCGGAGACGTACGCCTCCGCGCCCGAGAACAGGTGATTGAACACCCACAGCACGAGCCAGTCCTGCACTTCCTGACGCTTGGCCTTGGCGTTTGCCGAGCCGATGCGCTCCATGTAGTTGGCTTCCTGCTGCGCCTTGAGCGTCATCATCGCCGTGACACCTTCCCACGCGACAAACACGGCACCAGTCGTGTGGCGGCCCGTGGCGGATTGTCCCCACCCCGGGATGAGGAACGAGCGCCAGAAGGCGCCCATGGGACCCACGAAATGCGTGGTGTCGGGACGAATCACGAGCGCGGCGGGCTGGTTGACGCGAGACGTGTCCTGGGCGGAAAGATGGAACGATGGAACGATGGAAAGAACGACCGCGACGGCCACGGCCCTCATCGTGCCACCAAGACGTTTAGTTTGCCCCGCGTGACCTTCACCGTGCACTCGTTCACTCCTGGCTCGCGCAACTCACCATCTAAATGAAGGAGGAGCGGCCCCTCGGGCGAGCGGATGGTGAGCTCCGCCGTGCGGACCAGCGCCACTTCGCGCATCTTCGCGTGCGTCCCGCGCATCACGCGCGGAATCGCCAACAGAAAGCGCGGCAGCGACACCCGACGAATCAAGCAGACGTCGAGCTTGCCATCGGTGGGATCGGCGTCCGGGGCGAACCGGTAGCTCCCCCCCGCCGTCGTCCCGTTGCACACCTCGACCATCATCATGTACCCGCGCTCGGCGAATCCGGTCGCGCGCACCTCGAAGAGCGGCGCCCGGAATGAGCCGAAGGTACGGAGCACGGGAACAAGATACGAGAGGAAGCCTCGCAGGCCGGGCATCGCATTGCGCGTGCGCACCACCGCGGGACCGAACCCGAATCCCATGCTGTTGACGAACCACTCGTCCAGGACCCGCCCCGCGTCGAAGCGTTGCGGCGTCGCGGTCACGAGCCGGGCGATGGCGCGGGCAGGATCGTGGCGATAGACACCGACGAGCTTGGCGAAATCATTCCCCGACCCGATCGGCACGACGCCGAGCGCCGCGTCGGACCCCGCCCCCAGGAGCCCGTTGGCCACCTCGTGCACCGTGCCGTCGCCCCCTACGGCGATGACGTAGCGCGCTCCCGCTTGCGCGGCCTGCGCGGCCAGCGCCGTCCCGTGTCCCGGCCGCTCGGTGCGCGCGACGTCCATCGCCCATCCCTGGGCGCGCAGCGCGCGGCACACGGGATCGAGTGCCCGCAGCGACGCGCCCCGGCCGGCGGCCGGGTTGATGATGACGTGAGCGTGATGCAAGCGGTGAGAATATACGCTACTTCAGATACGCTTCGCCCCAGTTGACTTCGTACTCCTGCTTGCAGCGCGGGCACTTCAGCTCCTTCGCCCGCTTGGGAAGCGGGGCGCGCTGGCGGCAACTGGGACACACACCGTACTCTGTGCCGAGCACCGCCGCCCGGCGGCCGTTCTTGGGGTGTGGGACAACGGTCCAGCGTAGGGGGGGGCGTTGCTGAATCTCGAGCATCGCCCGGAGGACCTTCATGGGGCGTTTGTTGACCTCGATGACCGCCTCGAGGTCGCTCATGTCGAGCACCTTATACCACGCGCCGCGGCGGATCTTGAGATCGACGTCCGCCTGAAGGCGAGCGAAAAGGATCGGAGGCATCGCGGCTCCTTGGGTCAACAATCGGGCGGGCGCGGTGCACAATGTGCAGATTGCGCCCGCCGGCGCAAGGGGCGCTAGGAGTCGTCCCAGCCGATGTCGAAGTGACCGTTGCACTTCGGGCAACGCATGCTGCTGGCGCGGGCTTCGAGCCGCGCCCGCTCGCGACAATTGGGGCAGACGCCGTAGCGCGGCCCCCAGGTAGACGGCAACCGTCCACCAGCACCCTGGGGTCGAGCCACGACGGTCCAGCGGGTGGGGGGTGCGGGAACGATCTGCAGCGAGGGCCGAGGCACCGCGGTCGGCCGGCCGTTAATGTCGAGGACGGCTTCCACTGGCGTCAACCGCATCACGCGGTACCACGCACCCTGCCGTAGCTTGGCGCCTGTATCAGGACGCACGCGCGCCCATTGCGTCGAGGAAACCACAAGGCCTCCTTGGACGAGGTCTGGTCCTACGATTGTGAATGGGGGGGTACGAAGTCAACTGGTCGTGCTCAACCAGGCGTGGCGGGAGCGTGTAGGAATCGAACCTACCGAGGCTCGTTCGAGCCCCAAACAGTTTTGAAGACTGCTCAGGCCACCAGGCCCGATCCGCCCCCCCGGTGCCGCTTACCCCTTCACCGCGATCACGTCGATCTCGACACGGGCCGCCTTCGGCAGACCCGCCGCCTGCACCGTGGAGCGCGCGGGCTTGTGGGTCCCGAAATGCTTGGCGTACACCTCGTTCATCTGCGCGAAGTCCGCCATGTCGGCCAGATAGACCGTCGTCTTTACCACGTTGCCCATGCTCGAGCCGGCCGCCGCCAGGACGGCCTGCAGGTTCTTGAAGACCTGCTCCGTTTGCTGCGCCGTCGTCGTGCCCACGAGCTCGCCGGTCTTGGGATCGAGCGCGACCTGCCCCGCCGTAAAGACCAGACCGTCGGTCTGGATCGCCTGACTGTAGGGGCCGATCGCCTTGGGGGCCGCGTCGGTCGTGACGACGCCCAGTCCTTTCGCCTTGCGCATTAGAACAATCCCTCGATAGTGCCGTCCGGATGGAGGCGGATCCGCTCCGCCGCCGGGCTCTTGCCGAGGCCCGGCATGGTCATGATGTCGCCCGCGAGCGCGACGACGAACCCGGCGCCCGCCGACGCTACAACATCGCGCACGTTCAGCGTGAACCCGGTGGGCGCGCCAAGCTTTGTCGCGTCGTCCGAGAACGAGTACTGCGTCTTCGCCATGCACACCGGCGCCTCGGCGAGCCCGAGCGCCGGGATCAGCTCGAGCGCACGCTCGGCTCCCGCCGTGTAGCGCACGCCGTCGGCGCCGTAAATCTTGCGCGCGATCGTGTCGATCTTGTCCTTGATCGACAGCTTGGCGTCGTACAACGGCTTGAATGCCGACTTGGTGCCATCGAGCAACTTGAGCAACGCCTGCGCGACGGCGACGCCCCCCTCCCCGCCCTTCCCCCACACCTCGCACGGCACGAGCTCGACCCCCTCCGCGCTGCACGCCGCTCGCACGGCGTCCAGCTCGGCGGGCGTATCGCCGGTGAAATGATTGAGCGCCACGAGCGCCGGAACGCCGAACTGCTTCACGTTGCGGATGTGGCGCTGAAGGTTGGCACACCCCCGCGCCACCGCCGCGGGGTCAGGCGTCCCTAACTGATCCTTCTTCACCCCGCCATGCATCTTGAGCGCGCGAACGGTCGCGACGATGATCGCGGCCTGTGGCTCGAGCCCGGCGAAGCGGCACTTGATATCGAAGAACTTCTCCGCGCCCAGGTCGGCGCCGAACCCCGCTTCGGTGAGTACCAGATCGGACAGGGTGAGGCCGAGCTTGGTCGCGACGACCGAATTGCACCCGTGCGCGATGTTGCCGAAGGGTCCGCAGTGCACCAGCGCGGGACCGCCCTCCAGGGTCTGCACCAGGTTGGGATTGAGCGCGTCCTTGAGGAGCAGCGTCATCGCCCCCTGCGCCTTCAAGTCGCTGGCGCGGACGGGAGTCTTGGTGAAGTTGAAGCCCACGACGATGCGTGCCAGGCGCGCCTCGAGGTCGGCGATCCCGGTGGCGAGGGCCATGATCGCCATGACCTCCGAGCCGGGGATGATGACGTAGTGGTCCTCACGGGACGGACCCGCCGTGATCCCACCGAGCCCGACGACGATATTGCGCAGCGCTCGATCGTTCATGTCGATGGTGCGCGGCCACGTGATGCGACGCACGTCGAGTCCCAACGCATTGCCGTGATGCAGATGCGCGTCGAGCAACGCTGAGAGGAGGTTGTGCGCGGAGGCGATGGCGTGGAAGTCGCCCGTGAAATGGAGGTTGATGTCCTCCATCGGTACGACCTGCGCGTATCCCCCGCCGGCGGCCCCGCCCTTCACGCCGAAGACCGGGCCGAGCGACGGCTCGCGCATGCACAGGATCGCGTTCTTGCCGATCTTGCGCAGCGCCTGCGTGACGCCGACGGTCACCGTGGATTTCCCTTCGCCCGCGGGCGTCGGACTGATGCCGGTGACGAGCACCAGTCGACCCTTTGGCTTGCGGCGCTCGAGCGCGGCCAGCGAGATCTTCGCCTTGTACTTGCCGTACAGCTCCACCTCGTCGTCCGTGAGGCCCAGCTCCGCCGCGACATCGGCGATCGGCCGCAGTTTGGCGGCCTGGGCGATGGCGATGTCGGAGGGGACCTTGGTGGCAGTCGTCATAGGGTGGTGTCGAGGCGTGGTCCGAAGCAGCGGCGCGCGTTGTCCGTCGTGCGCTGGGCGACCGTGTCGAATGCTTCGTGGCACAGCGCCGCGGCGCGCTCCGCCACCTCGCGCACGAACGCGGGCTCGTTGCGCTTGCCGCGATGCGGGACCGGTGCGAGGTACGGAGCATCGGTCTCCAACAACAGGCGGTTCGGCGGGTAGGCGGTTAGAGGGACCACAGGGGTCCAGTTCTTGAAGGTGATCATGCCGCTGAAGGAGAAGTATGCGTTGATGGCACGTCCCGCCTCCCAGACCGCGTCACCCGATGAAAAGCTGTGCAGCACGACCACTGGCGGACGGGGACCCAACGCGCCGAGCATCGCCGCCATGTCGGCGTCCGCGTCGCGCGCGTGCACGATTACCGGCTTGCCGAGCTCCGCCGCGAGCCGCAACTGCGCTTCGAAGACCCGCCGCTGCACGTCGCGCGGCGAGTGATCGTAGTGGTAGTCGAGTCCCGTCTCTCCGACCGCCACCACCTCGGGCTCCGCGAGCAGCTCGCGCACCCGTGCCTCGACGTCCCCCGACCAGCTCGACGCCTCGTGGGGGTGCACACCGGCCGTCGCCGAAAGTCCCGTGCGCGATCGCGCGAGCCCCACCGCCTTCTCGCTGCCCGCCAACGACTCGCCGATCACGACCACATGCCCGACGCCGGCGGCGCGCGCCCGCTCCAGCGCCACCTCGCGATCGGGGTCGAACGCCCCGTCGCCGAGATGGCAGTGAGCGTCGACCAACACTACCGCGCGGGAACCTTGGGAGGCGCGGGCGCGCCGCGGGGCGCGGCCGGCGCCGTCGGGGTCGCGGGCGTCGGGGCCCGCGCGCCGAGGGCTCGTGCGCCGCGGGCGTCCTCGCCCGGCCAGCGCTTCTCGATCAAGAGCAGGATCGGCGCGGCGATGTAGATCGAGGAGAACGTTCCCGTGAAGATGCCGAACGACATCACCCACGCGAAGGGCCGGATCACCTCACCCGCCAGCAGCAGGAGCGCCAGCGTCGTCGCGATCGTCGTCCCGTGGGTCAGCACCGAGCGCGGCAGGGTTTCGTTGATCGAGAGGTTCAGGATCTCATAGAGATTCTGGCGCCGGTACTTGTGCAAGTTCTCGCGCACGCGATCGAAGATGATGATGGTATCGTTCAGTGAGTAGCCGACAACCGTGAGCACGGCGCCCACGACGATCAGACTGACCTCGATGTGCATCAGGCTGATGAACGCGATGGTGGCGAGCACGTCGTGCGCCGTGGCGAGCACCGCCGCGAGGCCGAAGCGCCATTCAAACCGCGCCGCGAGATAGATGAGGGTGACGAAGAACGACAGGATGATGGCGAGGAAGGCCTTGCCCTGCAGCTCTTTGCCGACCTTGGGCCGCACCACTTCGGTTCGCTCGAAGCGATAGTTCCCGGCGCCGGCGGTGGCGTCGAAGGCCCGCGTGACGCTCGCCGCGACGGCCACCGTATCCCCGCCGGTCGTGTCGGCCTCCGCCGAGGTGCGCGCCCGGATCACGTAGCTGGTGTCGGACCCGAAGGTCTGGATCGTGGCGCCGTGCAGACCGACGTTGTCGAGCGACTGGCGGATCTGCCCCATCGGAAGCGCTGTTTTCGCCTCGATCTGGATCAGCGTCCCCCCCGTGAACTCGATGCTGTAGTTGAGCCCGCGGATCACCAGGTCGAAGGCGCCCACGAGCATGATCACGGCCGTGAGCCCGTACGCCCAGCGGCGCCACTTGATGAAGTCGTAGTTCGCGTTTGCGAAGAATCTGATCATCAGACGCTCAGGGTAGTCATCGTCGGCCGCCGCTGCAGCCAGATGAGGAAGAGGGTTTTCACGACGAAGATCGCCGAGACCATCGAGGCGGCGATGCCGATGATCAGGGTGATGGCGAAGCCCTGCACCGGGCCCGTCCCGACGAGATACAGAATGAAGGCGGTGAGTGCGGTGCTGACGTTCGAGTCCACGATGGCGTTCATCGCGTGCTTGAATCCGTCCTCCACGGCGAGCCGCAGCGACTTGCCGTGCACCAACTCTTCCCGGATGCGCTCGAAGATCAGCACATTCGCGTCCACCGCAATGCCGATCGACAGGACGAACCCGGCGAGACCCGGCAATGTCAGCGTGAAGCCGAAGGCCGCGAGCCCCGCCAGCGTGAACAGGCAGTACAGCGTGAGTGCGGCGACGGCGAGCGCCCCGGAGAGCCGGTAGTAGCCGACCATGATCAGGATGACGAGCGCGACCCCGACGATGCCGGCGCGAATGCCGTCGTTGATCGAGTCCTCACCCAGCGACGCGCCGATGGCCCGTTCCTCGACGATCATGAGCGGCGCCGGCAGCGCGCCCGCCCGCAGCACGAGGGCGAGATCGCTCGCTTCCTGCAACGGCTTGGAGCCGAGCTCGATCATGCCGCGCTGGTTGATTTGGCTCTTGATGATCGGCGGCTGCCCCTGGACGCGGCCGTCGAGGATGATGGCCATATAGTGCTGGATGTGCCGGGCCGTCTCCTCTCCGAACTTGCGGCCGCCGCGGCGCGACAGCACGAACTCCACGATCGATTGGTTGGTCTGCTGATCGCGGCGCGCCGTCGCCTTCTGCAGCTCCTCCCCCGTGATGATGGGCCGCGACTCGACGGCGTAGAGCGGCCGGTACGACGTCGCCCCGCGGGACTCGACCTGCGCGCCCCACTTGAGGTCGATGCCGCGCGGGATCGCCTGCTTGACGTCGGGACGCTGAATGAGCGAGTCGACGACCTGCCATTGCTCTTCGGGCACGAGGAACTCCCCGGGAAGCTGGCCCTGGAAAAGCAGCGACGACAACGCGCCGGGCGTGTTCGCCTCGGCGGCGGAGTCCTTGGCGGCCTTGCTCGTATCGTTGCCGAACAGCTGCGACACCGCCGACGGCGCGGCACTGCGCGACTTGACCCCGGCGCGCCGCAACACGCCGTCGATCTGGGGCAGCGCGGCCTGGAACTGGTTCTGCATGTCCGTGATGCGGAACTCGAGGAAGGCGGTGCGCGCGATGATGCTCTTGGCGCGCGCGGGGTCTTTCTCACCCGCCAGCTCGACGATCAACCGGCAACGCCCCTGGATTTGCACGACCGGGTCGGTTGTGCCGAACTGGTCGATCCGCGTCCGGACGACGCGCTCAGCGCGTTGGATCGCATCGGCGCAGTCGGGGACGGGACCCTTGCTCTCGTCCACCTCGAGCGCCAGATGGATGCCGCCCTGAAGGTCGAGGCCCAAGCTGATCGGCACTCGCCGCTCGACGGTGTCCTTCACGCCGCCGGCCCCGTTGGGAATGCGCAGCGTCACGTTGCGCGGCAGCAGGGAAAGAGCGCTCCCCAACGCCAGGATCCCGATCATAATCAGACGACCACGAATCGTGCTCATCGCGTCTCTCTACCGGTTGAGGCTCGCCCGCGCCGCCTGCCGGTCGCGCTCCAATTGCGCCACCAGGGCCTCGCGGGAAGGAAACGCCTGCGTGTCGCGCAGGCGCTCGACCCACTCCACTCGTACCGTCTCACCGTACAGTTCGCCGGCGAAATCGAACAGATGAACCTCGAGCGTCCGCCCCTGCTCCGCAAATGTGGGTCGCGCGCCCTGGTTCATCATCCCGCCATAGCGGGTGCCGCGCCACCACACCCAGACGGCGTATACCCCGTCGGGGGGCAACAGCTTGCGCGGGTCGGGGGACGCCAAGTTGATCGTCGGCACCCCAATCGTCCGGCCCCGCCCTGCCCCCGGCACCACTTGGCCCAGCAAACCATACGGGCGACCCAGCCACCGCGCGGCGCTCGCCAGATCGCCGTGCGCCACCGCGTTACGGATCAGGGTCGAGGAGATCGGCTGCCCGTTCTCCCGGACGGCGTCCACAACCGCAACGTCGAACCCCTCCGCCGCCCCGAGTCGCCGTACCAGGGCTTCGTCGCCCGAGCGGCCCCGCCCAAAGGCGTGATCGTACCCGAGCACCAACTGCTGCAACGCGTGCTCGCCGCGGAGGCGCCGGATGAACTCCTCGGGGCTCAGTTGCGCCACTTCGCGCGTGAACGGCAGCACCGCCACGCGCTCGAGCCCTACCCCGGCGAGCAGCTCCTGCTTCTCCTCGGCCAACGTCAACAGCTTCGGTGCCGCGGCCGGGTTGACCACCTCGAGCGGGTGCGGGTCGCACAACACCAGCACGCTCGTCAGTCCACCCGCCCTCGCCCGGCCCACCACCTCGGCCAACACTTGCTGGTGACCGCGGTGCAAGCCGTCGAACGTTCCGACCGTGACGACCGCGCCGATCATGCGTCCGTCACCACCACGCGGGGTTTCAACTGCTCGCCTTCAACCTCGGCGACCGCGAGGAGCTCGGATCCCGAAAAAAGCGCTACCGGGTCCCGGCTATCCGCTGTCGGGTCTCTCGCGATCGGGCGACCGTGCACGACCGCGTCCCGTTCAGTCAACGTCACCTCTCGACGCATCAGGTCTGCGACGAGTGCGGCCGGATCGCGGACGTGCTCGAGCGTCACTGCGTCCGGCGCCACCGCCGCGTCGAGCCGAAAAGGCCCTACCGCCGTGCGACGAAGACTGACGAGATGTCCGCCGCACCCCAACGCGGCACCGACGTCCCGTGCCAGACTGCGGAGATACGTCCCGCCGCCGACGGTGGCGCGGAATGTCACGTCGGGCGCCGCGTACTGCACCAGCTCGAGCGACTCGATTTCGACGCGACGCGCCGCCGGCTCCACGACTTCGCCGCGCCGTGCCCGGCGGTACGCGCGCTCTCCCGCGATCTTCACTGCCGAGTAGGCGGGGGGGCGCTGCTCGTACCCACCGCGGAACTGCCCCAGTGCGGCGCCCAGCTGCTGCGCTGTAACCTCCACCGCTTCTGTCTTCAGCACGGTGCCCGTCGCGTCATCGGTGTCTGTCGTGATGCCGAGTCGAATGACGCCGTCGTACCTCTTGGTCCAACCGGCGGCGAACGTCGCCAACCGCGTCGCCCGTCCGACCACCACCACCAACAGACCCTCGGCAAAGGGATCGAGGGTGCCGAGATGTCCGACCCGTTCTTCTCCCAGGGCCCGCCGGACGATGTCGACCACGTCGTGCGACGTGGGACCCACCGGCTTCGCGACGAGGAGGAAACCGCCGGTCAGTCGTCCGACTCCTTGTGCTCCTTGAGGACACGCAACACCCGATCGATACGCTGTGCGTGCTCGAGGCCCCGATCCAGGTGGAAATGGAGTTCCGGGCTGGTGCGCAGGCGCAGCTCCTGCGACAGCTGCGCGCGCATATAGCGCGCCGCACTCGCCAGGCCCTCCAGACTTTTCGCCTTCTCCTCATCGGTACCCATGACGCTGACGCGCACGTTCGCATGCGACAGGTCCGGCGACACCTCGACGCCGGTGACCGTGACGAACCCGATGCGCGGATCGCGCACGTCCCCCGTGAGGAACGCGCCCACCGTCTGCCGGATCAGCTCCCCCACACGCTCGGGGCGATGGCTTGGACGCTTCATGTCAGAGATAGCTCGTGCTCGTGTCCACGATCCGGGCGCCGTCCGCGCCGGCGACCAGGCGGTCGGCCTCGCGCAGGACGCTCTCGGCGTGGCGCCGGTCGGTGCTCACTACGGCCGCGGTGACTTCGGCCCGCTGCCACAGATCCTGATGCGCCGTCTCCGCCACTGAGACTCTTCAACACCGCGCGCTTGTCCTTGAGCGACTGACTCGCCATGAGATGCAGCTCCCACACGATCACGCCAACGATCACGGGGGGAGCGCCTCAGGCGCCGAGAACCCGGGCGACCTCCTCGATCCGATAGGCCTCGACCAGGTCGCTGACCTTGATGTCGTTGAAGTTCTCGACCCCGATGCCGCACTCGAAGCCCTCGCGCACTTCCCGCACGTCCTCCTTGAACCGCTTCAGCGACGACAGGGTCCCGTCGTACACCTCGACACCGTCGCGGATCACGCGGACGCGGCCGGCGCGCGGAATCACGCCACTGCGCACGAAGCTGCCGCCGATCGTGCCGACCTTCGCGATCTTGAAGAGCTGGCGGATCTCGGCCTCCCCGAGCACCACTTCCTTCTTCTCGGGAGCCAGGAGGCCTCCCATCGCCGACTTCACTTCGTCGACGGCCTCGTAGATGACGCGGTAGGTCCGGATCTCCACCCGCTCGCGATCGGCCGCGGCGCGGGCGTTGGAGTCGGGCCGGACGTGGAAGCCGATGATGATCGCACCCGAGGCCTTGGCGAGCAGCACGTCGGACTCGGTGATCGCGCCGACGCCGCGGTGCACGACCTCGACCTTCACTTCCGTCGTTGACAGCTGGGCGAGCGCGTCGGCCAGCGCCTCGGCGGGACCGCCCTGGTCGGCCTTGATGATGATCCGCAGGCTGGCAGCGCCTCCCTCCGCCCGCTCGGCCATGAAGTCCTCGAGGGTCTTCACGCGGCCCGAGCGGCGATGCTGCGCTTCGCGCTCGAGGCGCTGGCGCTTCTGCGCGATGTCGCGCGCTTCCGACGCATCGGCCATCGCGAGGAACGTGTCGCCCGCTTCGGGGACACCCTCGAAGCCGAGAATCTGAACAGGCGTGGACGGCCCGGCCGCCGTCAGCGGCCCGCCGCGCTCGTCGTACATGGCCCGGACGCGGCCCGAGTACTGACCGCAGATGAAGTCGTCGCCGACATGCAACGTCCCGTTTTGCACGAGGATCGTCGCGAGGGCGCCCTTCCCCGGATCGAGCGACGCTTCGAGCACCGTCCCCGACGCGCGGCGGTCCGGGTTTGCCTTGCGATCGAGCAGCTCGGCCTGGAGCAGGATCTGATCGAGCAGCGCGTCGATCCCCGTCCCCTTCTTCGCCGAGATGGCGGTGCCGAGCGTGGTACCGCCGAACTCCTCCATCACCACGCCGTGCGCGAGCAGGTCTTGTTTCACCTTCTGCACGTTCGCCGTGGGCAGGTCGATCTTGTTCACCGCGACGACGAGCGGCACGCCCGCGTTCTTGGCGTGCGAGATGGCTTCGATCGTCTGCGGCATGATCGCGTCATCCGCGGCGACGACCAGCACGACGATGTCGGTCACCTGGGCGCCGCGGGCGCGCATCGCGGTGAAGGCCTCGTGGCCCGGTGTGTCGAGGAATGTGATCTGCCGGCCGTCCTTCAGCGTGACCTGGTAGGCGCCGATATGCTGCGTGATGCCGCCCGCCTCACCGGCGACGACGTTGGTCTTGCGGACGTAGTCGAGCAGCGACGTCTTGCCGTGGTCGACGTGACCCATGATGGTGACCACGGGCGGCCGTGGCTTCAGGGTTTCGGCCGCGTCCGTCGTCTGCACGGTCTCTGCGGTGGAGTAGCCTTCCTCCTTGGCCGCCTGGAAACCGAATGACGACGCGATCAGCTCGATCATGTCGAAGTCGAGCCGCTGGTTGATCGTCACCATCTGCCCCATTTCCTTGAAGGCAAGGGTGACGATCTGGGTCGGCGGCACCTTGAGGATGTTGGCGAGCTCCGAGACGGTGATGAACTCCGTCACGCGCACCAGCGTCTTCTCGCGCTCCTTCTCCTCGCGTCGCTTCTCTTCCTGGACCTCGCGGAAGCTCGGCCCCTCTTCGCGACGGTGCACGCCCTTGCGGCCCACGGGGCCCTTGATGGTCGCCATTGTGCGCGAGATGTTCTGCGCCACCGCTTCCTGATCGACCATCGACTTCTTGCCCTTTTTCCGCTTCTTGCCACCCTTATCGCGGCGGCGGTCATCGAGCGGCATCGCGCCGGGGGCGGCCGACGCCACGGGGCGCGGCGGCACCGGGCCCGACGGCGTAGCACTCGCCACGGGACGGGGACGCACGGGCGTCGGAATGAAGGGCCGCGGCGGGGGGGGCGCTGACGGAGCGACCGACGTCGGTGCCGACGAGAACGGGTTCATCGCCGCGGGCGGCGGAGCCGTCTCGACGGCGACGTCCGACCGCTCGCCAGGCGCGAGGTCCTTGAAGAGCGCGGCGGCTCGCTCTTCAAGCGAGGCGGCGGGGCGCTCCTCCTCCTGTTGACGGGCAGCCGCTTCGAGGGCGAGGCGCGCCTGCTCGGCTTCCACGGCAGCGGCGGCAGCCACTTCGGCGGCGGCGGCATCGGCCGCGGCGACCTCGGCGGCGGTGCGCCGGCGGCGCATCGGCCGCGCCTCGACGGCGACGGGGGCCGGTGGCGGCTCGGCGGCCTTCGCGGTGCGCCGCCGCTTGGGCGGCGCGGCCGGTTCCTTCAGTTTGCGCTTCTCGCGCTCCCAGCGCGCGCGTACTAATGCCACCTGCTCGTCCTTGACAGGCGTCAGGTGACTGCGCACGAAGATGTCCATCTCCTTGAGCATAGCCATCAGCTGCTCGCTGGAGATGCCAAACTCGGCTGCCAGGTCATGAATCCGCGTGTTCGCCACTCACTCCTCCAAAAAAAACGGCTACCGGCTATCGGCTATCAGTCCACGCGCCAGGGCGGGATCTCGAACTCCGACCGCCTGCACCGGCGGCCGGCCGAGCTTTGCGCCCAGGTCGTCCGCCTGCGGCCCCGTGATCAAGGGCACGCCCTTCGCCTTCGCCAACCGCGTCACTTTCTCGTGCGTGCGCTCGCCGGCATCCGACGCGAGCACCACACAAGCGAATTCTCCTCGCTGCAACCCCGACCGCACTCCCGACACCCCGATCACCACCCGCCCCGCCTTGAGTCCCAGGCCCAGGAGCCGGGTCACGCGCTCCGTCACGCGGCTTTCGGCTCGGGGGGGGACGGGGGCGGCGGCTCGGGCTCCTCGTCGCCGCCGTCCTCGGTCATCTCATTGAGGAACGCCATCAGCTTGTCGGCGATATCGGGCGTCATCCCCGGCAACTGGTCGACCTCCTCGCGCTCCAAATCGAGGATGTCTTGCAGCGTCTTCTTGCCCGCCTGCTCGAGCACCGACACGAGCTCCGGCGGCAACCCCTTCATCTCCGTCAGCGCCACATCGGTCACGCCCTTCTCGGCGGCCGGCAGCGGCGCGAACAGCGGGCCCTCACCACCGCGCTCGAGCCACTCACGGCTCGAGTACAGATCGATCTTCCAGCCGGTCAGCTCGGAGGCGAGGCGCACGTTCTGCCCGTTCCGGCCGATGGCGAGGGACAACTGATCCTCGTCCACGATGGCCTGAATCGTCTTCGTGTCGGGATCCGAGAAGACCCGCGCGACGCGCGCCGGCGCGAGCGACAGCTTGGCGAACCGCTCGGGATCGGACGACCAGGGCACGATGTCGATGCGCTCGCCGCCCAGCTCGTTCACGACCGTCTGCACGCGCGAGCCCTTGAGGCCGAC